>QMCD01002508.1_pt1 | contig 22714 bp, 21 predicted proteins | sample 1821841 | NCBI WGS metagenome assembly QMCD01 (sample SAMN01991225, study PRJNA193472) | Termite gut metagenome, whole genome shotgun sequencing project. | isolation source: worker | host: Macrotermes natalensis
CCCCGCATGGTGCCCGAAAACCACTCCGAAGAAACGCCGAGGAAGAGAACGCCGTGCTCCATCGGATATGCGTAGGTTGCAGCCGCAAAAATGTTGCGTGACCAAGTTGCCAATCAATTCCTCCGCATCCATTCCAGTAACCCCGCTCCAGTCGAACACTAATTTCGCACATTATTAACAGCCTAACCAAGATTAAAACCATGACACAAGGTAAAGACACTTTTGAAGATGCCATCACCCGTTTTCGTAACCGATCTATCCATACCTACGTAGGCCACTGTATCTTGTTTCGCGGTCAAATCCTCCAAGACGGCGAATTCGGTGTGCAGTCCGGCTGGGATACCGCGACGAACAGTTTTATCATCGAACACCTTTTGCGCTTGGACCTGTTGAGGCGAAAAATTACACATAATCCACAGGCTGCCGACATCAAAACTCTGGAAGAAAGAGCGAAAGATCAAAACGTCACGCTCGCGGATGAAATCAATGCCCAGTCCCCGCTCGGTGAAGAAATCGCCAGACCCGCCGGAAGAGAATTTGACTTGCCGTACAAATTGGACGGCTCGGATTTGAATATTCCGTTGCTCAGTGAAATTAAGTTGCGAAATGTCGATGCCCGCATGTTCTTAACAGCACTCGACCAACATATCGTCGAAGCCACACGTCTGGACAGTCGTTACGCAACATACCGCATCACGCCACGCGAATCCTTGATGCTTTATTCCTCCTTGTGCGAAATGTACAATATTGTAACGACATTTGGCGGAGACGAAAACCGAATGGCCATTCCTCATGGTGTCTTGCCTACCGAAGAACCGCGCGGCCCCTACGCAAGCGCAAATCGAGAAACAGCAGTCGTACAACAATAAAAAAATAAACCCGTGACCCGCAAGTGAAACGCAACGCAACTTGCGGGCAGTAACCACAACACACACCCATGATGTTTCGTGACAGAATTAAAGAATTCAGGCGGGTCAAAGCCAAAGACCTCGTTCCCCATGATAAAAATTGGCGCAAACATCCGCAAAAACAGCAACAATACCTCAAAGGGATTCTGAAAGAGGTGGGTTATGCCGATGCGCTGCTCGCGCGAGAATTGCCAAGTGGGGCACTCCAGCTCCTTGACGGTCATTTACGTGCGGAAACCACACCCAACCAAGAAGTGCCCGTCCTGATTCTAGATATCGATGAAAAAGAAGCGGAAAAAATCCTCGCCTTTCTTGATCCGCTCACCGCATTCGCAGAAACCGATCATGCGATGTTAAGCGAGCTGCTCGCCAATATGGAAACAGAAAATCAAGAAGTCAAAGACTTGATCACAAACATGATAAGCCAGTCAGCAGAAGAAACAATGTTTGACAGCTCTTCAAAATCGATACCCATTCCAACATGTTTCCAAATTATCGTGCAAGTGGGTTCGGAAAAAGAACAGCGCATCGTCTACGAGCAATTATCGAAACAGGGACATGCTTGCCGAATCGTCAATTTATAAGTTTACCATCAAGTCAAAACAATGGATATTACTGTAACATGCCCCATCGAAAAGTCATTTCGCGTTTCTCAAATCGCGGGAATGTTTGATGTACCACTTGAAAAAAAGACGACGCTCACGTTTCAATATGAATCGCCACCCCTCTCGGAACCTTGGAAAATCGGTCTCATTGTCGGGCCTTCAGGAAGCGGAAAAAGTACGGTGGCAAGCCAACTTTTTTGTAACAATATCTATCGCGCTGGAAATTGGAGCGATAAACAAGCTGTCATCGACGGCTTTGGCGATGAACCAATAAAGGAAATCGTCGCACAATTAACGATGGTCGGTTTCAGTTCGCCGCCCTCGTGGATGAAACCTTATCCTGTTTTGAGTAACGGTGAGCGTTTTCGTTGCGATTTAGCAAAAGCCACTATGCTGACAGGACAAGTCGCTTTCGATGAATACACAAGCGTTGTCGACCGCGATGTTGCAAAAATCGCCTCCGCCGCCATCGCCAAAGCCGCAAAATCAAACCGCTTGCGATGTCAATTCGTGGCCGTCACTTGTCATTACGATATTATGGAATGGCTGGAACCGGATTGGGTTCTCGATATGGCCAATGGGACCGTATCAAGGAGGCGACTTCGGCGACCTACAATCGAACTTCAAATCGTTCGATGCCGAAAATCTGCTTGGACCTTGTTTGCAAAGCATCATTATTTGAACGGAAATTTAGGAATCGTCTGTGAATGCTATGTCGCGTTATGGTTACAGAAACCCATTGCGTTTTGTGCCATGATTCCTCAAATGGGAAGAAAGAATCATTGGCGGGTCAGTCGAATCGTGACGCTGCCCGATTATCAAGGAATGGGCATTGGCTCGACGTTCCTCCAAGCCATCGCACTCATGTACAAAAAAAACGGAAAAAAGGTAAGCATCACCGCGTCACACCCGTCGATACTCAGTCACTGCGCAAAAAGTCCCAATTGGAAAACAACAAATGTACAAAAAATAGGTTCAGCCTCCATTCATCATAAAAATTCACGCAACCGCGCCGTCGTTTCCTTTGCATTTCAGCCCACCGATGGCTAAAAAAATGCGAAAGTGTTTTCAATCACTCTTCACCGGCTCGTAAATCAGATTCGCAATATGCCTCAAAAAAAACGAAAATTAACGGCGGCGGAAAAAAAAAGCATTGTCGCGATTATCACGATCGGCTGTTCGCGCGAAACAGCCGCAAGGTATATCGGATGCACGCCGTATATTATTCGTCGCGCTATCGCGGAAAACGCAAAATTTGCGGCGGAAATACAAAAAGCCGAAGAAGATTCGGAATTGTTTTTCCTCAACAAAATACGACAAGCCGCCAACAAAGAACAGTATTGGCGCGCCGCCGCCTGGGCTCTCGAACGACGATGCCCAAATCGTTATGCGGCAAGGTCTTCCAATTCCTTGACCGTGCTGCAAGTGCAAGAATTACTCGATAAATTGGCCGACCTTGTTGTACGAGAAATACCGGGCAAAGTCGAACAAAAAAAATTATTGAAACGAATCCAGTCGCTGATGGTGGAGGACGATATGCCCGATGCCCCAGAAAACGAACAGGTCCGCACAGAATGGGATGGAAATGAAGATACGCTGCTGGAAACACATGATGAGAATGAATAATTTATGTCGCAAAATATCCTCCTGAAAAAATTGCTGCAATCCTTTTTTTGGAATTTACAAAAAAAACAAAACACGGCCACAACAAGCCCCAACAAACTATCGTTTCCAAGCTTGATTTCGTGGGCACAGTATTTTTTGTCGCACCACCTCGTTTTTCCGCCATCCCCCATGCACGAGTGGTTGGCCCATCAATTGGATCACGCACAAAAAACGCGAGGACAAAAAATGAACGTGCTGGCTCCACGCGGCTCTGCAAAATCAACCATCGTCACGCTCGCATACGTATTACGTGAAACGCTCGAAAGTCGAGAACGCTACGTTTGGATTATTTCCGATACAAAATCTCAAGCCTATGCCCATCTGGAAAATATTAAAATTGAACTTACGGAAAACGCGCTACTTGCCAAGCATTACCCACACGCAACAGGAAAAGGACCCGTGTGGAGATCGGGCGCCCTCGTTCTCCATTCCGGGGCAGCCATCGAAGCCTATGGAACGGGACAAAAAATCCGCGGACGCCGCTACAAAATGCACAGACCTTCGCTGATTATCTGCGACGATGTCCAAAATGACAACCATATTTTCTCCGTGATGGCCAGAAATAAATCAAACGATTGGTTCCACGGTACGTTGCTCAAAGCGGGAAACGTAAAAACCAACATTATCAATCTCGCAACCGCGCTGCATCGTGAAGCCATCGCGGTTCAATTACTTGCAAATGCCGGTTGGATTTCGGAAACATTTAAGGCGATCACCGTTTGGCCCAAAAATATGTCGCTCTGGAAAGAATGGGAAAATTTGTACGTCAACACGGAAAATAAACATGCCGCTCGCGATGCCGCCACGTTCTATGAAAATAATCGTGAAGCCCTGAATGAAAACGCAAAAGTCCTTTGGCCTGAATATGAATCGCTCGAACAACTCATGAAAATGCGCGCGGAAAGCGGCCACGCTTCATTTGAAAGAGAAAAACAAAATTCACCCATCAATCCCGATGCCTGTGAATTTCCTGAATCTTATTTTGATGAATCAATATGGTACGAAAAATCGCCAACAAACATCGTCTTGCGCGTGATGGCGCTTGATCCCAGCAAAGGTCATCATTCGCAGCTGGGTGATTATTCCGCCTTCGTGATGGTGGCTCTTGATGAAAACGGATTGATGTACGTTGATGCCGATTTGAAAAGACGCCCCCTATCGGACATTGTCACCGATGGCGTGGAGTGGTATAAAACATTCGCGCCACATCTTTTTGGTGTGGAAATGAATGAATTTCAAGAATTGTTAAAGCCGGATTTTGAAGAAGCTTTTTTGACGCAAAAAATACCCACGGCCACAATTTGGCCTGTCACCAATACGACCAATAAAAAAGTACGAATAAGACGCCTCGAACCATTGCTCTCCACAAAACGCCTGAAATTCAAACGTGGATCGCCATCGAACCATTTACTTGTTGAACAACTGAAATCGTTTCCCATCGGAGACCATGACGATGGACCGGATGCGCTGGAGATGGCCATTCGTATGATCGCCGAGTTCTCAAGAGAATCGTAATCGAAACAAAATAGCAAATCATCGTGACAGTTTTATAAAAGGCAATTCTTTTATCGTACATAAACATGACAAACCATCTATTCGAATCATTGACGTATCTCAACAATCGTTTCGTTGATCCCTTTGAGTTTCATTATGACGATGGAGAAGAGTGGCTTTTGACCGAGCCTCTCGCTTACGGAAATCAAGCGTTTTCCGAAAATGAACTCGCGCTCGCGCGGACAGAATGCCGAAAACTCGCTTTGTCAAACGAATTTGCCATTAACGCAATAGAAAATCGTATCAATTATGTTATCGGTCAAGGTCACCGGTATAAAGTGATCGCCAAAGAGCAAGAAGATAATGATCTTGCAAAAAAAGTCCAAGATATATTGTACGATTTTATGGAAAAAAACCATTGGACGCTCCGTCAGCAAGAAATGATGCGGCGGCAAGACAGGGACGGCGAAGTCTTCATTCATTTTTTCCCATCGCGAAAGGGTTCGGCCATCATCCGGTTTATTGAGCCAGAGCAAATCGTGACACCGGAAAAAGGAATCGGCACGCCCGGCCTGTCTTTTGGAATTCAATCAAACGTAAACGATGTCGAAAGCGTTTTGGGATATTGGATTGATGGCCATTACGTTGAGGCGAAAAAAATTCTGCACAGAAAAGCCAATGTCGATCACAATGTGAAACGAGGATTGTCGCTTTTCTTTCCCGTTCGGAAAAATTTGAGACGAGCAGAAAAATTGTTACGAAATATGAGTGTCGTGGCGGAAATTCAGTCGGCCATCGCGCTGATCAGAAAACATTCCAGCTCCTCGGCGGATTCGATTCGGCACTTTGTCCAAAATCACAATAACCCAAAAAGCCCGCAAAATCAAGAGGGAATGCGGTTTCAACATTTTCCGCCCGGTACTATTATTGATGCAAAAAACGGTACAGACTACGAGTTTCCCATTGCCGCAATCGATGCCAGTCGTTACATCCTTGTCCTCCAAGCCGAATTGCGTGCGATTGCTTCCCGCCTTGTCATGCCGGAATTTATGCTTTCCAGTGACGCTTCCAACGCGAATTATTCCTCCACCATGATCGCGGAAGGCCCCGCCGTTCGCATGTTTGAACGACTCCAAAGAGATTTCATCGATCAAGATCATTTCTTATTTCGGCAGGTGATTCGTGAGGAAATAGAAAAATCGTCTCTCCCTTGGAACACCTTAAAACGCATGACGATTCACGTCATTCCGCCCATCTTGGCGGTACGTAATCGATACGAAGAAGCCAAAGCGGATGAAATTTTATTTCGGCTTGGCGTCTTATCCAAAGAAACATTGGCGATGCGTTACGGTTTAGACCCCGCACGCGAACAACAATTGCATTGCTGTGACAACGGCGCGCAAGATCAGTGAAAAAACGGAACGAACCATCACCCTTAACCAGCTATCATTATGACAGAAACACTACAAGAATTTGTTTTTACGCCTTCTCCGCAAGGACGTATCGACCGAGAACAGGGCATATTGCATTGTGTCAAAATTCTTGGAACGAAAAGTAAAAATGGAAGAACCTATCCTGACGCAACCTTACGCGATGCGTTGCCGCTGTACGAAAACATCAAAGTCAATTTGGATCACGCGACCGGTCACAACAATAAGCCGCGCCGTTATCAAGATCGTTTCGGTGTGATAAAAAATGTCCAAATCAAAGAAAACGATGGTTTGTATGGCGATTTTCGGTTTAATCCGAAACATCCGCTCGCGGAACAATTATTGTGGGATGCCGAAAACGCCCCGGAAAATGTTGGCTTTTCGCACAACGTCGAAGCCATTGTGCGCAAAGAAGACGACACGATCATCGTAGAAAAAATCGTGTCGGTTTGGAGTGTCGACATTGTGGCCGACCCTGCGACCACTGCGGGTTTGTTTGAGTCCGCTAACCATGAAAGAATGCCGGGCCAGGACCGTAACGAGGCCACACAAAATCAACAGCCCCTCTCGCCTTCTTCCATGAAAAACAGTGATTCCAACGCCACGCCGTTGATCCACTGTGTTCTCAAGGAATTAAAAGAGACCTATCGCCAAGACGAATTTCTGTTTGGTGAGTCGTTTATCGATGTCCTTCTGGAAGTTGGCGATCCAAACATTCAAGCAAAACTCCTCAAGGAACGCATGAATCTTGCACGTGAATACCGTCCTCAAAACACGCAGGATGCGTTGCCAATGAGTCGGGAACAAGTGCTGCCATACACGTTGATCAATACGAAAGAATTTGTGAAACGAGTATTACAGTAAGCCCTACATCCTTCTCCGTCGTATCAACATGATCGACGAAATGTTCGTCTGTTATGCCCTTACCAACGCCAAACCCGAATGAGGAAGCCATGCTGACTTGAATCATTCTGCGATGGCCTAACAACAAGGAATTTTTATGTCGAAAACTATCAACTGTCGTGAACTGCGTAAACGTTACGAAATGGATGGTGCGGACAGAACCGTCGCCCATCTCACGGAAGCCTTAAACTCCGGTGACCTCAAACCAGAGGATTTTAGCTTACGTGATCTGGCGGAAAGCCTCGTTCCCAATGGCGAAGCCTTGCTGCGCGAAATGAATCCGCGCGGTGACCAAGCCGCCTCGCCGCTGGGAAACGATCCCAGCGCGTTCAACCAAGTCACAGGAACCATTATTGAATCGAAAATACGAAACGCGTACAATAAGGGCATTTTTGCCGTTTCCAAATGTGTCGCAACGATTCCAACCCGTTGCGATGGGGAAAAAATTCATGCCAGTCAAGTATCCGATGGCACCGCCACCGTCGAGCCGGGCGAACAATATCCGATCGTGGGTCTGAGCGGCGATTATGTGGAAACGCCGAGTACCACCAAACATGGACTTATCGTACCGATTACTCGTGAAGCGATTTTCTTTGATCGGACTCACCTCGTTTTGTCCAAAGCAACCGAGGTCGGGGAAACGCTAGCTCTCAATAAAGAAAAGCGAATTCTCGATATGGTGCTAGGGCTTGCCAACACGTACAATTATAATGGTGTTGCGCATGATACGTATCAGACAGGTGCTACGCCGTGGAAAAATGTGCTGCCCGGAAACGTGTTGCAAGACTGGGACAACATTGATGCCGCAGAAAACCTTCTCGGTGCCATGATCGATCCTTCCAGTGGAGAACACCTCCTCGCGGAAATTGATACCGTGCTCGTGATGCCGCAATTGCGCACCGTGGCCCATCGGCTTTTGCACGCTTCCGAATTGGCTCACCAGAATGCGGCGAGCGCACCAATGAGTGCGGTTCCAAGCCCCTTTGCCGGTTATACGCTCATCGCCAGTCGACTCGCCTATCAACGATTGCTCGAAGCGTCCCCCGTAGTTACCAATCCTGAGAATGTTTGGATTATCGGCAATTTTGCCAAGGCTTTCGCCTACATGGAAAATTGGCCTATTACGGTAACACGCTCTTCGATTGGAAGTGAAGCCGATTTCACGCAAGATGTTGTGGTGCGTTTCAAAGCCTCGGAAAGAGGTACGCCCGCCATTTTGAATCCGCGCTATGTCGTGAAATGCACGGCCTGATAGCACAATAGTCCGTTTCGCCATTCCCCCGCCTTTCTTGCGCGGGGATGGCCTTGCTTGTAACGTTTTGACAAGCGTCCTTTTTGTCTCATCTCTTTTATCGTACAAAAAACACAGCCTTCCTATGATTAACACAATTCGTGCACAAACACTCCTGCTGATGGCAGAAATGACAGAGCATCCCAAACCCAATTATTCGATTGACGGACAATCAGTCTCGTGGTCGGATTATTTGAAACGCCTGCAAGAAACCGTCGATTGGTGCGATCAAATCCTCTCCCGCGAAGAAATCTGCGAATTTCTGTCGCAAGCAAAATAACCGAACTCATTTGTTACAAAAATATCCCAAACTCAAATAACGCGATGAAACCCAACACGCTTGATCTTGCGGACGACACGCAATCCGTTGTGATTCAAAGGCCGGGAAGTGATCTTGAAAGGCCAATCGAGAAAGCTCTTTTACGACCCTTTCGTAGCCAAAAACGAAGTCAACTGGGAATTTCTCTGCTGCCCATGCAAGGAGCACACTGGTATTTGCCGCATTCATGTAACGAAATTTTACCCAAAGTGGGGGATACGATTACAACCAAAGAAGGCCAGAAATGGACGATTTGCGAAGTCCATTTTTCGAGCATGAATCAGAATTGGCAATGCGTTTCCTTTCGTTATCATGTCGATTTTGGACTTGATGAATTTGTCGACCATCTCCGAGTGGGCTTTACAAAAACATCTGCCGGAACTTTGATCAAAGGGTTTCGCGCTGTGAAAACGGGCCTCCCGGCAAAGTTTTCTGATGCCGTGCAAAAATTCGATAAAAATGCACAAGAATCGCTCTATGTCGTCACGCCGGAAAAAATCAGCGTGGAACCTCAAGACGCTCTCCGCCGCCATGACGGAAGTCTCTACGAAATCACGGCGATCAAACAACCCTTCACCACCAGCCAGTGGACGGAAATGGAACTGAAACGAGTTCTCTAACAGAAACACACTATTTCTGCACAATAAAACCAATTTTGCACTTATGCTTTTTGAAGAAACCATCCAACACTATTGGCAAGCCTCAACGACCCTCTCCGCGGCCATCCCACCCGAAAGATTTTTCACGGGGCCCGCTTTTTCGCACGTTTTGCCTTGCCTACTTTTTGTGCCCGAGCGTTCGGAATTACTGGCGCACACCAATCGATCCAATCCTTGGCGCAAATTGAAATTCAAGCTGGAGCTGCACCATGATTCTTTTGAACACGGTAGCTGGCTTGCCTTGCTGATTCGACGAAGTTTTGATCGCTTGACGCTGAATGATCCCGATGAAGAATGGGCTTATCATTTGCATCTGACCTTTGAAGAAAACGTGCAAAAATCGCCCGGTCACTGGATTTTTGCACAACAATATATCGCCATAGGATAGGCCGGTGAAGAAAACAGCACGTTTCTTCTCGACACTCAAAACCATTAGCAAGCCTCATGTATAAAGGATGATCTCCATGTTATCGTTTCAAGAAATCGGCGGTTCGCCCAAAGAAGTCTACTCTTATGATGGTTTTCAAGCCACTCGCACGTTTCTTGTGCCGTGGGAACAACGCAGTGAATTCGCCTTATCCGTTTTCGGGCGTGAATCCGATGAGACTTCCAGCAAGCGGCTCACGTATCCCGGTCGCAAAGATGTTGTCGCCACACAACTCACATTGGAACCTTTTGATTCTTCCGCGATTAATGTGCGGGAACTTTTTGACCCCAAAACGGACCTAGTCGATTATGATGGCTCGTATGCAAAAATCATCGTTCGTGACACATTTGAAAAATACGGACTTGAAGTTACATTTAACGCAAAACCTGTAGACTCAGTTGCTGGTAACGGTAAACACACTCACATGTCTATCGGAGCTATGACTAAAGACGGTTTCAGAAAGATGGCGGTGGAATGATACCGGCTCGCCCTTGTCCGAAGAGGTGTTGGTCTCAAAACTCGTTCCAACAACAATACACTTGATTACGTGGAGCAATGTTGTGAATCCACCGTGGGACAGAATCACCGCCAAGCAGGGTACCGTCAACAATGCTCTGTTTCTCGGATGTCGTCCCGAAACGCTTTTGTTTTGTGGCGCGGAAGCCAATAAACTCTATAGGCCAGGCTACGGCTTGGATGAAGGTCCCTCGTCTTTTGTTTGGGCAATCAAGTATCAATTTTCGGAAAAAGCTGTAAAAATGAACAATAATACCTACGGCTGGAATCATGTTTATCATCCTGAAACCGGTCAGTGGACAAAAATCAACCACGGCACGGCCACTCTCTACGATGCCAGTGACTTCAATTCACTCTTCCATGCTGTCATGCCAAATGACATTCCATAAAAAATAGGTAATTTGCGTGAATTGCAAAAGACCCACTGGAAAAAATGACGATGAAAACGATGGTGGTATCGCCTTTCAATCACGGAGTCATTTGAAAAATCGTCATTCACCATGAGAACGGATCGGTTGGTTTTTCTTGCCTTTTTTGCCAGTTTAGCCTTGAGCACATTTTTGTGCGCACGGTTAAACTTTTCTCATCTTTCGTGTTTTGACAAAATTCTCACAGAGCCTCTGTCGCAAACGCAATCGCTTTTCCCCCTTCTCCAAAAAAACCAAGAAAGTCAAGCTGAACAAATAACAGCCTTGGAGGCGAAGCAAGACGCATGGAAACAGGAGTTGCGCAATCAACTACAAAAGGCACAAAATCAGGAGCTGCAACGTCTTGTCCTCGAAGCCGCGATGACTGTTCAAACGGAATTCTTTCGTGTTTTACCAGCGCACGACTCTGCGTCTATCGCCGGTTTTGCTTTGCCGCAGAAGGCACTGACTCGAAATGAGACCAAGGCGCAAGTCTCCCCGGCCATCGCTTGTTGGCAAGATTTGCAAAATAAAAAGTTTGAACAAACGCAAAAAAAAGGCGATGTTCCTCGTGCGAATTCTTCGGAAAATTCTACCGCCAATCCTTCCTGTTACGAATACCGTGAATGTTGGATCATTCCCTCCGAGTTGCCCTTTTTCGGCGAAAACGTGCTTGCCGAAACAAAAAAAGAAACACCTTCTTTGCGCTTGGAAGCGGTTTTGAAAAAAATATTGGCCCAGCATGATTTAACAAAAAACGCGGGAAAGGCCTTGTTTGTTAATGCGGAGGCAACCATTTTGGACGCGACCGAGGCGGAGCAAGTCGGGCAGCGATGGAGCCAATCCTCATCGGAGAATGAAGCCTATCAAGAATTCGTGCAGGAAATCGTTATTTTTGAACAAAAATACCATGTTGTCGTGCAGGTGGAAAAAAATGTGCTGGCAGGTGACATCGAAAAAATGATGCGCGACCTGTCTATCCCACCGCAAGAATCGTCGCCGCAAACACTGCCAAAAACGCAGCTTGCTTCGGTTGAAGCCGTCATGCCAAGTGTCGCGCAAATTCAGACCAATGTGGAAAAGGAGTTATCCGCGTCACGAAACCGGACGAAGATCGTGTTTTGGGCGTTGCTCGCCGTTGAATTTGTTCTGGCCTTGTTCGTTACCCAAATTTTGAGGCGGTATTTGTTGCGAAAAGAGCAAGATCACAAGGAAACGCTTTGCGCCATCGCGCTGCCGGTACTCGTGCTGGATGAACAAAACAATACCGTAACAAAAAATAGACAGCTGCTCCCAAAGCATGAGGAAATTGCCAAATCTCTGCAAAAAACAATACAAATCGGAAAAACGGTAACAGAAACGGTTCAAGAAACAGGCACGTTCTGGAAAGTTTTTGGCGCAAAAATCCCGTTCCCTCTCCACAAAAAACAGCGAACCGTTTTTGTTTTTCAAGAGATTTCGCAGGCAGCGCGGCTGGCTCGGCTTGTCGATGAAACGCAGAAGTCACTCGGAGCAGTCCGCGAAAAAGGAGAAACGATATTTTCCGTTACAGAAAAAATGGGAAGAGAAATTGAGTCGTCTTCGCAGCAATTGACCGAGATGCTTGAAAAAGTGGAGCACACGCGAGAATTGACGGAAACGACGGGCGAGAATGCCACCGAAGCAACGCAATTCACAAAAAACGCTGTCGAGGCCGCCCTGAATGGACAAAAACAAATGAAAGACATGGTAAACTCCATGAATAAAATTTGTGAAATGTCCACGCAAACGCAAAATGTCATCAAAACGATTGATGCCATCGCGTCGCAAACCAATTTACTGGCTCTCAATGCCGCGGTTGAAGCCGCGCGGGCTGGTGCCAACGGCAAAGGATTCGCGGTCGTTGCGGAAGAAGTACGAAATCTTGCGTCTCGCAGTGCCAAGGCAGCGCGCGAAACAGCGTCCATGATTGCGGCCAGCCATCGTCAAGTGCTTGACGGTTCGTCTCTCGCCCATCAAACCGCCGAGGCCTTGGATGAAATTACAAAAATGGTGGAGGGAGCCACCGAACGTGTTGCCGCTATTCAAGAAACCACGGGCAAGCAGTCGGAGGTTGTGAGCGAACTCGCACAAGGAGTGCGGAACATGACTCGCTGGATTGACTTGTCTCAGCAAGATGCGGCGGAAATGAGCGAATGCAGTTCACGGATTCAAGAACATTTGACACAAATGTTGGATGCGTGTCAGAACCAATCGACCGCTGTGCGAGAAAATGGAGAATCAGCCTGTTGACCGCGTGTTCTCTATTTTTCCTTTATATTCTGATGCGCCGCATTTGCCTGACCGCCCTTTTTTGCACTTTATTTATTCTGCCACTGCCCGCCCACGTCACCGTGGACGAGGTGGATGAAGCGGTCACGCGCGGGCTTGATTGGCTCGCGAAAAATCAAGCCTCCAACGGCAGCTGGAGTACCGAAGGATATTACCCTACCGCCATGACCGGAATGGTGGGACTGGCTCTCTTATCGGAAGGTTCGACCACGACGCAAGGAAAATACGCCAAAAACATCCGCCGCGCCGTTGATTTTTTGCTCAACCAGGCCAGACCCAACGGACTGATTGGAAGCGATAAAGATGACCGCTACACCTATGGACACGGTTTTGGCCTGCTCTTTCTGTCGCAAGTTTTGGGCGAAGAAGAAGATGAAATGCGGCGCGAAGAACTCATTTCTGTGATGACCAAGGCGGTTCAATTTTGTGGCCAAGCTCAAACCAAAGCCGGAGGTTGGGGCTATGTGAGTGCGAAAGATGGCAACGATTTTGATGAGGGGTCAACGACCATTACGCAGGTTCAGGCCTTGCGCGGCTGTCGCAACGCGGGCATCCCTGTGCCGAAAGAGATTATTGATAAGGCCATCGCGTACATTCACAAGTGCGCAATCAATCAGGGGCAAGGCGGCGTGCAGTACAATCTTCACGGCGGCGGTGGCCGTCCGCCCATCTCCGCGGCGGCGATTGCCTGCCTGTTCAACGCCGGTGAGTACGACGATGAATTTGTGCCAAATCTTATGAAATACTGCGACAAAAACTTGGGCAACATTTCCGCCAGCAGCCAGTTTGGGCATTGGCACTACGCTCACTATTATTTTGCGCAGGTTAAATACCGTCAAGGCGGCGAAGAATGGCAAACGTATCGTGACAAACTGTTCAAGCGAATTTTGTCCGAAGCCGCCCGCGACGGTTCGTGGTCGCAAGATTACATTGGAAAAGTGTACACAACGGCGATCAATTTGACGATCTTGCAGCTTGAGCGCGCCGCGCTTCCCATTTATATGCGGTAGGCTTTCGCCAGAAAACAGCTGCACTGTTACGGTGTTGACAAAAGCCTTCATCTAACTGCTCCTCCGAAAAAACTGTCCCGCCTTATTCTGATGGAAGCCCAACCGACAAAAACCTCGCGTTTGAAAACGGCTGTTCACACGAAGCCTCTTCCTTAGACATCGGATGGCAAACCGACCGCGTTGCCCAACTGAACCAGCGCGTCAATCAGCTCGGTTGGGGTCTGAAATCGCTGGAGTGGGTCTTTGGCTATCATTTTTCGTAGCAGGAGTGCCAATTCTTCCGGCGCACTGGGCTGAAAAGCTCGAATGTCTGGCGGTTCTTCACTTTGATGCTGAAGCACCTTTTGCAGCACGGTTCCCTCTGGAAAGGGAGGATGACCGGCCAGCATGAAAAAAAACGTGCAGCCCAGCGAATAAAGATCGCTACGAAAATCGGCATCGTGGGGGTCGCGGGCTTGTTCAGGAGAAAGATAATCAAGCGTTCCCAATATCACCCCGCTCGCCGCCCAATCCGTTTGCGACTTAGGAGGATTGTGTAGTCGCGCAAAGCCCAAATCGATGAGTTTCGCGCGGCCATCAAGCGTGATGATCATGTTGGAAGGGTTCACGTCACGATGAACCACGCCATTCGCGGCAACGTGGTCAAGGGCGTAAGCCATTTGCAGGAGATAACGCAGTGCTACCCGAAGGGGAAGAGGGCCACTTTCTTCCACGATGGCTCGAAGATTGATTCCATCGATATATTCAAAGACAATGTACGGAATACCAGCTTGTTCGTCGGCAAAATAAACCTGCACAATGTTTTCGTGATTCAGTCTTGCCGCGGAGCGGGCTTCGTTCAGAAAACGCGCGAGTGAGTTATGATCGTGCGTTTCGGAAGAGGGTAAAACCTTAATGGCCACGTTCCGGTTAAGAGTGGGGTCGTTGGCCAAATAAACGCGGCCCATCCCTCCACCGCCGATGTACCGTTGGATGACAAAAGGACCAAGCGTTGCGCCGCACGGCAGTTCTGTCACATCACCGTCCGCCACGGCCGCCACGATCGGTGTCGGCAAATCGCTGGAGGGCACAGTCCCTTCCGGCGATGGGAGCCCATCGCCGCCAAAAATCCAATCGTCATCGAAAGAAGGAGAAAGTGGCAAACACATGGCGATGAACATGGAAAAAGGGTGAGCCGCTGATCGCGATGACACACTCGACTTTTTGTTTTTTGCACAACAGGAGTCTAACAAAAAAAACCTAATCCGTCAACTCGTGTATCACCTTTTCTCTACTGCACAGCGCCAATGGACTGGCATTCCGAATTGAACCGGTACTCCGCTTCGTAGCGTGTTCCGCGGGTTTGAATCATCAGCAAAAATGACGGTTTGAAGTCTAACGTCTTTGCCGCCGATTCCTTCTGTAACTCTTTTGCCGCTTGCGGGCGGGCAAAATTCTTGAAAAAACTTGTCATTTTTTTCGCGCGCACCATTTTGTGCATCATAATCCTTGCGTGAAAATATCTCCCCCGATCCTTTTTGGCTCATAGATATTTTAAGGATTCACACCATGACAGGATTGTACGTCGCTTCCAACCCGACCGCGCTCACCGCTCAGTTCAATCTCATTCGGAACATGAGCGCACTCACTGAAACTCTTACACGCCTCAGCACGGGCCTGAAAATCAACTCCGGCAAAGACGACCCCGCGGGTCTCATCGCCAGCGAGCTTCTCAAGGCCGACATCACGGGCACGAACAAGGCCATCACGAACACGCAACGCGCCAACAGCATGATTGCCACGGCGGACAGCGCGATGGGCCAAATCGGAAACCTGCTCAACGACATCAAAGGTCTCGTTGTCGAAGGGGCCAACGATGGTGCCATGAGTACCGACCAAATCGCGGCCAACCAATTGCAAATCAACGCGTCGATTGATGCGATTGACCGCATTGCCAAGTCCACCACTTACGCGGGTAACAAATTGCTCGACGGCAGCATGGACTTCTCGACGGATGCCGCCGTCCAGCCCGCTGCGTTTAGCGGTGTGAAACCCAGCAACATCAGCATCACCAGCGCGAATTTTGGAACCGCCAGCAGCGTTGGCGTGAATGTCCATGTTCAAGAAGCGGCGCGGCGTGGCACGCTTATCTACAATGGAACGGGCGTGGATCAAACCACGACCATGAACATCACCGGAAGCACGGGAACCGAAACCTTTAAGTTCGGGGCGGGAATCAGTAATGCCGAAATCGTGAACTCGATCAACTCCGCCAGCGACAGCACGGGCGTGCAGGCTTTCCTCGAAGGGGCGGCTTCGCGCGGCACCATTCAACTCAACGGCGTGGGAGCGAATAACGGCCTTGTCATCACGGCCAACGATAACGGTTATGATAATGGCAATTACACGTTCCGCATTGTGAAGGGCGAAAAGAACGATGCGTATGTCGTTTCCGAACCGAACGCCGGTCAGCCGGGCATCATCGAGGTGTCGCTCGAAGAAACCTACGAGACCACATACACCGACTTTGCTGGCCTGTTTGACATCACGCTCGGAACGGGTAACGAATCGGCAGCCACCGCGGTTTCCATCACGCGCGGCACCACGAATCAGGCGTACCTTGCCGACGCGGACGCCAACGCCAACGCCATCAGTCAGGACGGCAAGAAAACCCTCAATGTCACCAGCGCGGGGACGGGCGGGGCCATGTCGAGCGTGAATGGCTGGACATTCAAAATGGTCGACGCCAACGCCGATGGCCAAGCGGTCAATTACGATGACGACGCGAAAGTCGCTTACATCGTGGCGGCCAATTACGAGGACAACACGGAAGCGGCGGTGCAGCGAATCAGCGGCGGAACCACGGCGGGCACGGTCGATTACACCGGGGATGTCGCCGTGGGCGATGAATTCACGCTCAGCGGTGGGGCCGCGGCGGGCGGACCCGGCGTTCACTACAAAGAAGGCTCGACGATCAATGACATCCTCAAACTGATGAACGAAAACACCGGCGTGCAAGCCTCGCTAGCCACGGGCGTAAACGGTGACGCCGTGATGCCCGCCCTCATCGGTGGCAGAAATTCTCGTGAAACCCGTGACTCGTCCGCCCCCAGCAAGTTCACCTCGAATGTCACCGCCGCCGAAGTTCTGGAGCTCATCAACCGCAAGCTCGGTGACCGCTTCACCGCCCAGCTCGCGACCGGTGAAACCGGAACAGGCCGCATGACCTACATGGATGCCGCCGTCGATTCCGGCAGCGTCAACATGGACAACGCGATTCGTTTTTCCGGCATGGATCATGGCCCGATTATCCGCATGGTCACGATGAATTCCGAAGGTGTGGGCATTCCCAATCAGAAGCTCAGCGTGCAGCTCGTCAACCCCACGGAAACCGACCGCGCGAACGGAATCACCACGCCGATCCTGCAAATCAATCTTGCCACCGATGGGTCGGGCAACTCGATCACCACGGCGGCGGACATTGTCGAGCTGTTTAACACGCTGACCCCGGAACAGACCGGCGGCATTTCGGCCTCGCTGATTCTGCCGGACGGTGTTGACCCGAATGGCCGGACGTGGGTGACGGATGAATGCGGCAACATGGTTGAACTGACGGATTGCTCGGCGCAGTACGGACTGGGCATTGTGCAGCCAACGGGCGTGGCGGGAACCTGCGAAATTCAGGAAAACGACCTTGTGCTTTTGGGCATGAACCAATCGCTCGTGGCGGACAACGCCGTGGCTTATGGGCGAAATTCCGCCCCGTCCGAGCGATTCCCGCCGTGGTCGCCGTTGCGGGAACGGGCGTGATTACAGGAACAGACGGGGCCACGTTGACCATTGGTTTCCCCGCGGGAGATTCGACGAACGTTGTAGGTGATATGTACAACGGTTTGAATATCGTCGTCAATACTGATGCGGATGCGAAAGATGCCGTATGGGATGCCGGTAGCAAAACATTGACACTCACCGTGGCAGACCTAAGATCGACCACCATCCAAGCGGCACTGCTAACGGCTCTGGATACCGATAACGGTACTACAGACAACGATGGTACGCTCCAATTGGGCGACACGATAGCCGCTGACCTAGGCTTCACCGGACAAAATGCCGCCGACTTTGTGACGCAAGGACAAAACGCGACCGTTGCATTTTCGCCCAACGGCGGGGCCGGAACAGACGATGGTACTGCGTTTGCTTCCGGCATATCCACTGTAATCGCGGGTGGCGTAGCGGCTGTAGATGCTTACAATCTCGGCGCGAAAACCCAGAGCGGAACGTACACCGACAATTTGGGGCAGGTCAGCACGATTTCCGTCACGGAAAATGGTGCGGCGGCGGAAACTTCCTTGCTGAATGGCATTACCTTTGAATTTGTGGACGGCACAGCAGACGGTATCATCGCCGGTAATGAAACATTCTCCTTCAAGGACGGTGTTATCACGATCAATTTGAGTGCGATGTCGTCGAATGGCCAGATTACGGCGACCTTACGAGCTGCAATCAATGCCCATGAAGCGGCGATCAAACAGTTCAATGGCAGTGCGGAAACACGTGATTTTACCGGTGCGAATGCAGTAGGAGCACTGAATATCGCTGTTACGGGAAGTTTGGTCGGAGGTGGTACCACCGATGCAGCCGGTACATCCTTCACCCTCGAAAACGGGCGCGGTTTGGGCGATGTCATCGAAGCGCAGGCTTCCACGGGTACGATCACCTTCCCGGTAGGCGGCGGTAACGCTCCCAATCCGGGCGTTGTGCCGTCAATCAAGTTGACCACCGAGGATGAAACCTCCGCTCTCAACGGCATCAGCATCAATTTCACCACGGATTCCTCGCAGGCCGGTTTCGACAGGGCAAGCGGTGCGCTCACCGTGTACCTCAACCCGACCACGCAGGCGATGGGGCCCGGTGCGGATTTGGAGCACGAAATCAATCAGGCCATCAATGGCGCGATCAACTCGAACTGGGACACAATCAAGCAGTACACAAACAGCTTGGACCAGAAAGTGCCCGCCGTGAAAGTGGAACTCGACGCGACAACGACCGTGGCGGACTTGCTCACACTGACCCCGACGGCCAACGAGACCCTGCTGCGTTTCCCGCCATCCGATGCCGCGCTCGCCGGTGCTCCGGCGGATGCCTACCGTGGAATCAGCGTCAACGATCCGGCCCTCATTATCGAAGCGAACTCCAAAGGCCCGGAAATGGCTGGCGTGGACATCAAATTTGTGTACGATTCCTCTATGCAGCCGAGCACAACGGAAGACGCCTACGTTCGCACGGTTTACGACGAAGAAACAAAGACGCTTTTGATTTACGCGAACGATTCGGCACTGCGAACCGGAACAGACGGTGGAATCAATGCGCAGGTTTTGGCCAACGCCCTGAACAACGAGGTGGGTGGCGATTTCCGAAACTATTTCACCGCGAAAGCCCCGGTTTGGGACGATGATCCGGCTTCGAGCACCAGTCAGGCCGTGGTGGCCTTCGACAACGGAATCCTGTCCAGCGCGAAAACGGTGGGCGGCTACGCGATTCAAACGGAGCAAAACGCCAACAACGACGTGGACACGGCCTACGCGACGTCGACGGGTCTCGCCATGACCGGCAACAACGATTCGAGCGAACGGATTGTGCTGCAAGCGACCGAGGCGGGCAGCGAACATTTCGTGAAAGTCGATGTGAAGCAGGGTTCGTTTGACACGTATTGCCCACTTGGACTTAGACTCAACGAGCTGGCGGGCACGGATGTGGTGGCCACGATCAACGGCATTCAAGCCTCCGGTCGCGGCAACAACATCAGCATCAACACGAACACGCTGGCACTGTCGATGGACGTGACGGATGGTGCTGTGGGCAGCACGAACTTCAACATCACCGGTGGTGGAGCGTTATTCCAACTCGGGCCGAATGTGGTTTCCTCGCAGCAGATGCGGGTCGGACTGGGTTCCATGCTCAGCACAAACCTCGGCGGCGCGTCGGGAATGCTTTACCAACTGAAAAACGGCGGTGAGGCCGACATCACGATGGGTGAACACGCGCGGGTTTTGGCGGACAAAATCGTCAACGAAGCGATTTCGTTTGTCGCCAACACGCGAGGTCGGCTGGGCGCGGTGCAGAAAAGTTCGCTTGCCCCGAACATCGCCATGCTCCAAGATTCGCTCGTTGCCCTCACCGAGGCGGAAGCGTCCTACTCGAACGCGGACTTCGCGGTGGAAAGCTCGAATCTGACGCGGCTGCAACTTCTGGTGCAGTCCGGCATGACGACCTTGGGCATTGCGAACCAATTCCCGCAGTATGCTGCCCAGTTGGTCAGGGGGTAAAGGAGAGTAACAATGGACAATTGAAGGAAAATTGACGAGCTGCGGCCTGTGGCCGCAGTTTTTTTCCGGTCACTCGTCGACGTTGCGCTCGACCCGAATGCGTTCAATGCGGCGGCGCGTGGCCTCAAGAATGGTGAATCGAACTTTGCTGCCTTCATGCTCAAACAGTAGGCTTTCGCCCACTTCTGGAACATGACCCAGCGTGGAAAAAATGAAGCCCGCCACCGTGTCGTAATCTTCTTCTTCCGGCAAATGAAGAGCCAAGGCATCGTTTAAGTCGTCAACGTGGACTTTGCCCAGCACTTCAAAGATGTCCGGCTCGATGTCGACAATCTCCTCGTCCTCGTGCAGGGGATCATGCTCATCGGCAATGTCGCCGACAATTTCTTCCAAAATATCTTCCAAGGTAACGATGCCCGACACACCGCCGTACTCGTCGAGCACAATCGCCAAGTGGCCTTTGATGCGCTGTTTTTTTTCCTCGTCCTCTTTCAAAAATTTGTTGTTCTGAAACTCCTGAAGCAGAGTATCCACAGGCTTGGTTTCTGGGACAAAAAGGGGCGGCGACATCAACTCGGTCCACGATTTTGGCGGGTTGCGCTGTTCTTTTCCCCAGTGCTGCGCCAGTTCACGCAGCAGATTTTTCGCGTGAATCACGCCTACGATGTCATCGCGGTTTTCACGATACACCGGAACGCGGGAATGGGGAATGGCAACGACCTCGGCCAGCATTTCATCCCAAGAAAGCTCGCTGGATATGCAGACCATGTCCGTCCGCGGTGTCATAATTTCTGAGACGGTAAAACCACTCAATTCCATCACACCTTCGATCATTTCGCGGGCATCTTCTTCGAGCAGGCCTTCACGGTGCCCTTCGGTGACAATCGTGCGAATTTCTTCTTCAAACGCTTCTTCTTCGTCTACATTTTCCGACCGACCCGCCAGTCGGAAGAAAAGTACGTCGAAAAAGTGGTGAACAAGAATCAGAGGGTAGAGAATTCCCACCAAACTCCGCCAGAGAGGCCAGGTGTAGTAGGCAAAGCCGGTTCCCCAGAGCTTGGCGATGGGCAGCGCGATCCAAAATTCCGCCAGCAATAATGCCGCCGTAAAACTTCCCGCCAAAATGCACCAATCGATTGCGGAAGTGCTGGCCGTCAGATGCTGGCTTTGAATCAGAGAATAAGCGGTGCCCAGACAGAGAAACACGGTGGCGAGCAGTCGTGTCATTCCCGCCGCCGTACTGACCAATTCGTATTCCTTGAGGATTTGCCCCAGCCGTTTTTCGGAACCACGACGCTGGCAGTGGCTTTCCAAATGGTGCCGTGAAAAGGACTTGAGTGAACGAGCACCGATGGACGCAAAGCAAATCACAAACAGGCCGAGCAGAAAATAAATGGAGGTCATTCGTCAGAAACCAAGTCTCCGAAAAAATCAGTTGCGAAAAAGCCAGTGCGGAATCGCCCGTGGCGGGAAAAACGGAGTAGAGCCGCGCAGGCCGAAAAAACGGCACAAAAGTCAAAAATCATTATGCTCTATTTGGTAACGATTGGCAAGCCCCACATATCCAAGCGTGTTTTTCGCACGATCGCGTCCGGCACAGGGCATTTTCTACTTCAAACCGTCATCAAACTGGCTTTTTGCTGATGATTCGCACCCGCAGAACACGCAGCGAACCGGAGTACCGGTTCAATTTGGAATGACAGTCCATTGGCGTTGTGCAATATATCTCGTCTTTTTTCCGTTTTTTTGTTTTTTTTCTCAAGAATGACGTACTATCCTCATCAGTGCTGATGATAGCACAATCCGAAAAATCTCGCAAGCCGCTACAAAACGCTCACAAAAATTTGTTTTGACGTTTTTTTGTCAAAAATGATTAAACTTTTCTTTCAAGTCTGAAGTTTTGACATATAGTGTCTGGTGTTCAGAGGAAGGAGTTGGGTGTTTTCCCTTCTTTATTTCTGCACGGCGGGTTGAAAACAAAAACATTAACCACAATTCATGGGGGCCAAATTACCATGAGCGCTACGTCACAAATTACGAGCTATTTCGCCACGTCCCGGTCCCTGCACACGAACCCTCCTTCAGGGCACGTTGTGCATTTTTTCCGTTATTGTCATCATGCGCTGCTAGGACTGATTGCCGCGATTGGCATTTTTTCTTGGCAAAATGCCCATGCAAAAGGGGCACCGCCGCGGGAAACGCAGACAAAAGAAACGCTGGCGACCGCCAATATTCTGCGTCAAGATATTTTGCGTTTTATCGGACCGGTCACCGAAGAGCGAGTACGGCAAGCCACCGTGCCTGATGATGCGTACCTTGTTAAAATTTATCGAAAAACCAACGCGCCGGACAGAACCCCCGACGAGTTTTATGGCATTTTAGCGCGACAGGTCGATCCCACCGAACAAGCCCTCTTTCGTGACGCGCTGGATGGAAAATGGGATCATTTCACGCTATTTCAGGCT
>QMCD01001934.1_pt1 | contig 22703 bp, 20 predicted proteins | sample 1821841 | NCBI WGS metagenome assembly QMCD01 (sample SAMN01991225, study PRJNA193472) | Termite gut metagenome, whole genome shotgun sequencing project. | isolation source: worker | host: Macrotermes natalensis
CTCTAAGGAATTCTTTTCTCACCTACCACCTCCCCCTGCGGGTACTCCTCCTCCCAGGAGGAGGAGAATAGAGATACTACTGATTATCAATAGAGATACTACTGATTATCAATAGAGATACTACTGATTATCAATAGAGATACTACTGATTATCAATAGAGATAGTTCAGCTATATACAGACAAGATGCAAAACTTTAGTTATACAGATTAAGTTTTTAATAAATCCGCGTAACCTGTGTTATCTGCGGATGAAAGATAATAACCACTAAATAATTTAAAAAGCATGAAAGTAAGAAAGATCCTGACGAGTCTATGCCTGTTGATAGCCCTGCCACTGGCGGCGCAACAGAAAAACTATGTATCCGAAGTATGGGTCTCCGACCAAGGAAACGGTAAGTACAAAAACCCGGTACTCTACGCAGACTATTCCGACCCCGATGCCTGCCGCGTAGGAGACGACTACTACATGACATCTTCCAGTTTCAATTGCCTGCCCGGTTTGCAGATACTCCATTCCAAAGACCTTGTGAACTGGACTATCATCGGCGCTGCCGTACCTTACGCACTCCCACCCATTGAGACTCCCGAACGCCCCGAACACGGCAACCGTGTATGGGCGCCCGCCATCCGCCATCACAACGGCGAGTTTTACGTCTTCTGGGGAGACCCCGACCAGGGTGCTTTCATGGTGAAAGCCAAAGATCCGAAAGGCCCGTGGACAGAACCCGTACTGGTGAAGCCCGGTAAAGGCATCATCGACACATGCCCGCTTTGGGATGACAACGGCAAAGTATATATGGTACATGCCTATGCAGGCAGCCGCGCCGAACTGAAAAGCGTTATCACCATCTGCGAACTGAATGCCGAAGCAACCCAAGCCATCACTCCGTCGCGTATCGTATTCGATGGTCATGAGGCACACCAGACTTGCGAAGGGCCGAAGTTCTTCAAGCGCAACGATTACTATTACATATTCCATCCGGCAGGTGGCGTCCCCACAGGCTGGCAGGTAGTGCTTCGTTCCAAGAACGTTTACGGACCTTATGAATGGAAAACTGTGCTTGCACAAGGCAACAGCCCCGTGAATGGCCCTCACCAAGGTGCATGGGTAGATACCCCGACGGGCGAAGACTGGTTCCTTCATTTCCAGGATGTAGGCGCTTATGGCCGCCTGGTGCATCTGCAACCCATGACGTGGCTGAACGACTGGCCTGTTATCGGCATCGACAAAGACGGTGACGGTTGCGGCGAACCCGTAATGACTTACAAGAAACCGAATGTAGGCAATACGTATCCCATCTGCACTCCGCAGGAAAGCGACGAATTCGATGGCTATACCCTGTCTCCGCAGTGGCAATGGCATGCCAACATCAACGAGAAGTGGGCCTATTATGCTGGCGACCAAAGCATGGCGCGCCTGTACTCTTATCCTGTTGTAAAAGAGTATAAGAATCTTTTCGACGTTGCCAACCTGTTGCTGCAGAAAACTCCGGCTCCCAACTTCACCGCCACCGTGAAGCTGACTTTTAAACCGACGGACAGGTATAAAGGTGAACGCACCGGACTGGTAGTTATGGGCATGGACTATGCCGGACTCATCCTGGAAAATACGGACAAAGGACTCGTTCTTTCACAAGTATCCTGCCCGATAGCGGACAGAGGCACTGCGGAAGAAGTAAATGGCACGGTTGACCTGACGGATAACACCATCTACCTGAAAGTTAAGTTCAGCAGCGACGGAAAGAAAATCTCCAGGAGTGAAGGCGGACATGACTTACTGGTAATGTGCGATTTCAGTTACAGCCTCGACGGAAAGAAGTATCAGTCGCTCGGCAAGCCTTTCCAGGCCAAAGAAGGCAAATGGATCGGTGCAAAGGTAGGTACGTTCTGCACACGTCCCGCTATCACAACTAACGATGGCGGTTGGGCGGATGTAGACTGGTTCCGCATCACTAAGAAATAAGATTCAGCTCTTCAGTTGTTACAACTCATTCCTCCTTATTGAAAGCAAGGTTTCAGTAAGGAGGAATTTTTGTTTCTAAGTGTCCTGGAGGAATATAAATGGGAATTTGGCGAAGCGGGGCTTCGCAATGATTAGTGTTTAGTGATAAGTGATTAGCAAGAGTATCCCGTTTCTCCTCCTCATTCCCTCCTCTACATACTCGATATTTTCTCGTAGCAAATTCGGTTCATTCCCGTAAAAAGGCATACTTAACCGAATTTGTACCGAGTTTGAACCGAGTTTGTACCGAGTTTGCTATGGTTCAGTAGTGAAACAGACCCGGTTCAGCACCGAATCAAAACCGAATCAGTACCATTCGAATAAAATGCGCTATCTTTGTATTCTCAATCACCCCCAAAGAATTATGAAGAAATTAATTATATTCGATTTAGACGGCACCCTGCTGAACACCATTGCCGACCTGGCACAAAGCGCCAACCACGCATTAGCCGCGTCAGGATACCCCACCCACGAAGAAAAAGAGTATAACCTCATGGTTGGAAACGGCATCAACAAACTGCTTGAACGCGCCTTGCCCGAAGGCAGCAAGACGGAAGAGAACGTTCTGCGCGTGCGCAAAGAGTTTATACCTTATTATAATCGGCACAATGCAGACAGAAGCCGCCCCTACCCCGGCATTACAGCGCTTCTGGACGAACTGCAAGCCAAAGGCCTCCGGCTCGCCGTTGCATCCAACAAATACCAGGCTGCCACCGCAAAACTGATAGCCCACTATTTCCCCAATATCCGCTTCACCGCCGTCTTCGGACAGCGCGAAGGCATCAACGTGAAGCCCGCCCCTGCTATTGTGCACGAGATTCTGGAAATTGCCCGGGTTTCCAAAGAAGATGTTCTCTACGTAGGAGACTCAGGCGTGGACATGCAGACCGCCATCAATGCAGAAGTAACCTCCTGCGGAGTGACCTGGGGATTCCGCCCGCGCACAGAACTGGAAACATTCCACCCCGATTACATTGTCGACAAAGCCGAAGAAGTGGCTGCAATAGCTACCGCGTAAAAACTGAAAGCAAAGAATATTTTTTTTGCCTGTTTTAACCTGTATTATTCATACTGTAAGGTAAATGACAATTTATTAGTGATTAATGCAGGTGATTAGTGGGAGTAACTTACTTCTCCTCCTCCCGGGAGGAGGAGAAGCAAGTTACTCCTGCCTATCGACTCCTAAGTATGAATAATGCAGGTTAATAGCCTGTTTAGCCTTCATTATTCATACTTCATTCATACTTCAGGAGTTAGAGTAGTTAACGTAGTTATCAGCCAACAAGTTGGCTTAGGAGTTAAAGCCGATAGTCTTGTTATACGATTCACGGAGTATTGGCTTTAACTCCTTAACCCCTAACGAAGTGATAACTCCTTTAACTACAGTATGAATAATGCAGGTTAGATTTTGCTCAGCGTTGTTTTGAGAGTTATTTTTGAGGATGTTCTTCTGTTTTTATGAGGAGCATAGCGGGCTGTGTAGCTAATAAAAAGAGGAAAACAGACCGAAAATAAGCTCAAAACAAGCTGAATAAAAAACTTTTTGAGGAAAATCTTACTTTTTTTTCTTGTAAATGCTTGGAATATTAAAAAGAATGCCTACATTTGCAGTGTACTATTAAACTAATACACTATTACTAATAAATAATTCAAGCTTATGCTACAAGTCGAAAACATTTCATTCAACTATCGCCGGGGCAAAAAAGAAGTCCTGCACGATTTTTCGCTTTCATTGGAGAGAGGCAGAGTCTACGGTTTACTGGGGAAAAATGGCGCCGGTAAGTCTACACTGCTTTATCTGATGAGTGGTTTGCTCACCCCCAAGAGTGGGAAAGTGATGTACCATGACACCGATGTACGCCGTCGGTTACCTATCACGTTGCGGGACATGTTCCTGGTGCCCGAGGAGTTTGAACTTCCGCCCATATCCTTGGTCAGCTATGTGGAACTGAACAGCCAATTCTATCCTCGGTTCAGTAAGGAAGACATGGTAAAGTACCTGCACTATTTTGACATGGAACAGGATTTGAATCTGGGAGCTTTGTCCATGGGGCAGAAAAAGAAAGTTTTCATGAGCTTTGCCCTCGCTACCCATACCTCACTGCTGATTATGGATGAGCCGACTAACGGACTTGACATTCCGGGCAAGAGCCAGTTCCGTAAGTTTATCGCTTCGGGCATGTCGGACGACAGGACGATTATCATCTCTACCCATCAGGTGCGGGATATTGATAAGATATTAGACCATGTGGTGATAATGGACGAGAGCCGTGTATTGCTTGATGAATCGACTGCCGGCATTTGCAGCAAGCTGCTTTTCCTTGAAAGTGACGACCGCGAACTGGCGAAGGAAGCACTTTACACCCTACCCTCCGTGCAGGGCAACTTCCTGATGTTACCCAATACGGAAGATGAAGAATCGGAGATCAATCTTGAACTGCTGTTTGGTGCTACACTTGCCGCACCGGAGAAGATGGCAGAAATGTTTCACCCTAAAAAGAATGAACAATGATACGCGATACCTTTTTTAGTGCACCCCGTTTTGTGAGCCTGTGCCGCAAAGAGATGGTGGAAAGTTGGAAAGCTAATCTGCTCAGGTTCGTAATGATGTACGGCATAATGGCGATTATTTTCGTATGGAACGGATATTTCAAATATCAGTATCCGCACCACATGCTTGATTATAACGTAAACCGGGATCCTGTTTGGGGGTTTGAACTGGGTGCTTTCATTGCGGCAATCATTATTATGGGCATGCTAAGCGCCTCGTTCATTATGGAACGCATGAAAAGCAAAACGAACCGGATAGCTATGTTGATGACCCCCGCTACAATGTTCGAGAAGTTTTTCTCACGTTGGCTGGTCTACACTTTCGGTTTTCTCATCGTATTCCTGATAGCTTTCAAACTGGCAGACTGGACACGTGTAGTGGTTTACCTGGTTAGTTATCCTGAACTGAAAGATATTATTAGCCCCGTCCCACTTTCCCATTTGGTAGGTCCTGGACAATATTGGACACCCTTCGATGATTACAAATTCTTCATGTTGGGAGTAAGCGCTTACTTCTTTCAACAGTCTCTGTTTATTCTGGGCAGTAGCATTTGGCCGAAGAATTCATTTGTGAAGACTTTCACAGCCATCGTAGTCATTACCATCATCTATGTAGCGATAGGGACAACACTGGGAAAAATAGTGTTTGAAGTGCGTGGTCTCCACAGAGTAAACAACCCTGTGCCTGGGGAAGTTATGACACTTGGGGCAACAATCCTTCTCTTTGGTTTGGCTATCTTCAACTGGGTAGTCGCTTATTTCCGCTTTAAAGAATCTGAAATCATTAACCGCTGGTAATTATGAATTTTAAAGAAAGTAAAGCCATCTACCTGCAAATAGCAGACCGCATTTGCGACGAGATACTTCTTGGGCAATACCGGGAAGAAGAACGAATACCGTCCGTCAGGGAATATGCGGCTGTGGTAGAGGTAAATGCCAATACGGTGATGCGTTCGTACGATTATCTGCAATCGCAGGAAATCATTTACAACAAGCGAGGTATCGGTTATTTTGTATCCTCCGGCGCCCGCGAATTGATTCTTTCATTGCGGAAAGCGTATTTTCTGAAAGAAGAGGTCGATTACTTCTTCAAACAGATGTACATACTCGGGGTTACGGCAGAAGACATGTCGGATATGTACCGGGAATATAGTAAGAAACAAAAATAAAGAAGAAGATTATGAAACGAACAACTTATATAATATTTGGAATGCTGCTTGCCGGTTTGGTGGTGATGTGCGGCGGCATATTCTATAGCACTACACTAATTGTCCATTGGGATGATGCCATTATGGACATCAACGGAGAACGGAAGACGGTAGAATTACCGGAATGTAAGGTCGTGCGGTTGATGGCAGAAAGAGATGTGATTACAGACACTGAAGATGCGAAAGTAATAAGAATGGTTTCATTCGCTAATTTACCGCTGAATGTCCGTCCGGCGCAAACAGCAAATGGTACTTTCACTTATGCTTCTGATATGGATAAGTATATGACGATGGTTACGTCGGGAGATACATTACGCATCGTATTCAATTTCTCCAGAGAAAAATTGGAGGAGAAATTCCAGGATATGCTTTGGCTGAATGTACGTTCCGGAGAGATGGAGATAACTTTGCCCGATAATATTCAGGAGCTTTCTGATGGTCTTGTTGCCCAGAAGATGAATGTTGAAGGCTTTAACAGGGATTCATTGTCACTTTATTCAAAGGAATATACCACAATAAACGATTGCAATTTCAGAGCGTTGACAGTTCAGGGCGGTTCGTGGTTGTTTAACACCGGTAAAGCGGATAATTTGCACTTGCATTTGAATGAAATACGTAGCTGGCACGCAAATACAAGCTCTTTCCATATTGATACAGAGTACTTGTATGCCCATAATAACCACAGGTGTACTTTGCAAAAAGGAGAATGCCGCCAAGTGGTATGGATGCCACAATCGAATGATGCTTCACTGAATATAGAACTAAAACAGGCTGCAAAAGTAGTGGTGGAATAATGCATACACCCGAATTTTCGGGCAAGCCAATAACAATAGCTATTCAGGATACGGAAAAAGGTTATGTCAGAAGCTCCGTTTCTATAAGAACACCCCTGTTGTAATATATACTACAACAGGGGTATTTTATTTTCTCTTCGACTCATTACACAGTCTCTTTTTTATTTTGTTGCAGAGAGCACAGAGGGAAGTTCTTTCAAAAAAAGATGGATTCCACTTGAAGATAAACTAAAGTTTATCTACCTTTGTAGAGCCAACAAGAACTAATAAACAAACGAATGAAGGACAAGATTGGAAAATTGGAATTACATATTGTCAGGTTAGAACAATGTATCAGACAAGTTCAGAAATTAAAAAGTATGGGATTGGCTGACGAAAAGATAGATGAAAAAATAGATGCTTATTTAGACAGTATATTAGAAACCAAGAAGAGAATTGAAGAACTGAAAAAACAAACTCAAGGGGATGCGGATTAAACATTCCTCCTCTTCTAAAATATAGTTTATTATGAATACGAAGCTGAAAAAAGAACTTGAGCTATTAAAAGTAGAGTTGGGAACTCCCACTTTTGATGAACATTTAGAAAAAATGAATGGTATATATACTTCGGCTGAAGATAAGACACTGATATCGGAGTATGTAATGTTGATGCTTGACGATATCGGTAAAGACCTGAATGAGGTTAATGGTGAACTGGACACCTTAGAGGCTATAAGAAGTATCTCTAATATGATTTCTTTTAACTATATAGCAAAGACTTATTTCAAGAAGTCAAAATCGTGGTTCTCACAACGATTGAATGGGAATATGGTACATGGAAAAAGGTGCGGGTTTAATGACGACGAATTACGTACGCTAAGGTTTGCACTACAAGATATAAGCAAAAAAATTGGTTCGCTTTCCATTTAAGATTGTCTTATCAACAGAAGTCCGTACATAGAACCTATATAATGTACCATCTTTCATCCGCAAATTACGCGGATTACGCAGGTTTATTTAAAATCTAATCTGTGTTATCCGCATAATCTGCGGATGAAAAATATCTTTTTGAAGGCTACTTTACTTAAATACAGCCTCTTTAAACCGTCCGACATTTGTCCAACTTCTTAAAAAAATAAAGGATAAATAGCTATTTATAAGCTATTTATCCTTTGCATTGTTGCGGAGATCCGACTCGAACGAATGACCTTTGGGTTATGAGCCCAACGAGCTACCAACTGCTCCACTCCGCGATGTTTAACGGGTGCAAAGGTATGGCTTTTATTCGGATATACAAATAAATAGTACTTTATTTTGCTTAAAAAATAAGTTGTATCCCGTAATCTGTTGATAGATAAAGGAATAGGGATATTACTTAGTATGCTTTCTATAACCGAATGTTAATAAAACACTTATTTTCTTGTGTGGTATAGAGAAAAGCTTTACTTTTGCTCAAATTATTAAGCAATGTGCAATTAGTTTATGACCGTATCGAAAACGAAAACTAAATTAGTGGATGTAGCCCGTCAGCTATTTGCGAAAATGGGAGTTGAAAATACCACAATGAACGATATAGCCCTTGCTTCTAAAAAAGGCAGACGAACACTCTACACCTATTTTAAAAGCAAAGAAGAAATTTATATGGCTGTTGTCGAATCAGAATTGGATATTCTTTCGGATATGATGAAGCGGGTTGCAGAGAAAAATATTTCGCCTGATGAAAAAATCATCGAAATGATTTATACCCGCTTGGATGCCGTGAAAGAAGTGGTGTACCGGAATGGAACACTCCGCGCCAACTTCTTCCGCGATATATGGCGGGTAGAGAAAGTACGTAAACGATTTGATACCAAAGAAATACAACTTTTCAAGGACCTTCTTATTGAAGGCGTGGAGAAAGGAGTATTTCAGATTGATGATATTGACATGACAGCCGAGCTGGTACACTATTGCGTGAAGGGTATTGAAGTACCTTACATACGCGGAAATATAGGCGCTAATCTAACCGATGAAGAACGTGACAAATATGTGGTCAACATCGTGTTCGGTGCATTGCGCAGAAAGTAAAGAATAGAAATATTAATTGAATAATTTAAAAGTATGGGATTATTAGATGGAAAAACAGCCATTGTAACCGGTGCTGCACGTGGCATCGGTAAGGCTATCGCTTTAAAGTTCGCTTCAGAAGGAGCAAATATCGCATTCACTGACCTGGTAATTGACGAGAATGCTGAGAATACGGCAAAAGAAATTGAAGCAATGGGCGTGAAAGCCAAAGGTTATGCTTCAAACGCTGCCAACTTCGAAGATACTGCCAAGGTAGTAGAAGCCATTCATGCAGATTTCGGCCGCATTGATATCTTGGTAAACAATGCAGGTATCACTCGTGATGGTTTGATGATGCGCATGAGCGAGCAACAATGGGATATGGTTATTAATGTTAACCTGAAATCAGCTTTCAACTTCATTCATGCTTGTACTCCGATCATGATGCGTCAGAAAGCAGGTAGCATTATCAATATGGCTTCTGTAGTTGGTGTTCATGGCAATGCCGGACAAGCAAACTATGCAGCCTCCAAGGCAGGTATGATTGCTTTGGCTAAATCTATCGCACAGGAACTCGGATCTCGTGGCATCCGCGCCAATGCTATTGCTCCGGGCTTCATTCTGACCGATATGACTGCTGCACTGTCTGACGAAGTAAAAACCGAATGGGCAAAGAAAATTCCTTTGCGCCGTGGCGGTACACCCGAAGACGTGGCAAACATTGCTACCTTCCTGGCTTCTGATATGTCTTCTTATGTATCAGGACAGGTAATTCAGGTAGATGGTGGCATGAATATGTAAAAGACATGACTGTCGTTTACGAAGACAATCATATTATTATAGTCAACAAGACCGCTTCCGAGATAGTTCAGGGAGACAAAACGGGAGATACGCCGCTTTCGGAAACCGTAAAGCAGTATCTGAAGGAGAAATACCAGAAACCCGGGAATGTCTTCATCGGTGTTACCCACCGGCTGGACCGCCCCGTGAGCGGTCTTGTTGTATTTGCCAAGACCAGTAAGGCACTGCCCCGCCTCAATGAAATGTTCAAGAACAGTGAGGTGAAAAAGACATACTGGGCTGTGGTAAAGAATGCCCCGAAGGAAGCGGAAGGAGAATTGGTGAACTACCTGGTGCGTAATGAGAAGCAGAACAAGAGTTATGCTTATGATAAGGAAGTACCGAATAGCAAAAAGGCTATCCTGCACTATCGTCTGATAGGCAAATCACAGAACTACTATCTGTTGGAGGTAGACCTGAAAACCGGACGGCATCATCAGATACGTTGTCAGTTGGCAAAGATGGGATGTCCTATTAAAGGAGACCTAAAATATGGCTTCGCACGCTCCAATCCGGATGGAAGTATCTGCCTTCATGCACGTTATGTCCGCTTTATACATCCGGTATCTAAAGAAGTAATAGAGGTGGAAGCACCTGTACCGGAAACCAATCTTTGGCAAGGATTCTGAAGAGTATCACATTTGAGTAGTACTATAAAAATAACAAGAGCCATCCCCCAGAATAGACAAGGAGGAACGGCTCTTGTATTTTTAGCTTGCTCATTATTATTGAGCAGGCTGTGCAGAGGGTTCTGCCGCAGGTTTTTCCTTTTCAGGAGTCTCCTTGGCAGGAGTTTCGGTTTTAGGTTCTTCGGTTTTAGGTTCTTCTACTTTGGGTTCTTCCTTAGCAGGCTCAGTTACCTTAGGTTCTTCAGTCTTTTCCGTTGCCGGTTGCTGAGTCTTTACAGGTTCTTGAGCATTTGCCAAGAAAGAACTACCACAAACAAACATAAACAGGGCTGCTACTAATACTAACTTTTTCATAATCATTTGCTTTTTAGAGTTATATCATATTATTTTAGTTAAAGTGTTTAGGTTTTCCATCTTGGGCATTTTAGTTCCACATTGTGGATGTTAACACTTACGTAGTATTATAGTTCAAAGGTTGTGCCGCAAAGTGCGCTTGCTCAATACATGATTGATAATCAGGATATTACTCTTTCTAAATCGGTATAACATAGTGTAGAGTTATGTGGAAAGTGTGGAATTGACTGTGGAATTTCTACACACTCCAACCTACATTATTCATACTGTAAGTACTTCGTAATAATTATTGTTACTATAAATGGGAATTTATGCTTGAACACAGAGTCACAGAGACACAGAGTTTTATCTTTCTTTTAAGAAGAGAACCTGAATAAGAGTACACAGAGAGGGCGACTACGTCAAAACGCCGTGCCTCTGTGTCTCTGTGTTTGAATCACCGCTAAATTCTCATTTACGACGAGACACTTATGAATAATGCAGGCTAAGTATTTTAAATTGAAAGCATCATCCTTACCCCTCTATATCGTAAAGCTTCAATTTATTGTATAGCGTCTTACGATCTATGCCCAACAACTGTGCCGCGCGGCTTTTGTTATTTCCCGTTTGTCGTAATGCCTCAAGTATCTGTTGCTTCTCTGCTTCTTCATTACGCAACGGCAAGCCTACGGGCGAGTGAGTAGCGGATTGTTGCAAATCAGTTAATTCATTCAACGTTATAAACTTACCTTGTGCCAATAAGGTGGCGCGGCGTACTATATTCTTCATTTGACGCAGATTGCCCGGCCAATGATATTCCAACAGAGCTTTTGAAGCGGATTCATTAAAACCTATAAGCTGCTTGTCGAGTTCCCGGTTAGCCTGGTCAAGGAAAAAGTTGGCGAAAAGCAAAATATCCTCCCGGCGGTCTTTCAGTTGAGGCATACGCAGAGTGAACTCATTGATGCGGTGATATAAGTCCTGACGGAAAGTCCCTTTTTCAATGCCTTGCTCCAAGTCTTCATTGGTGGCGGAAACCAAACGTACATCTACGGTGATTTCCTTATTTGAACCTACCGGGCGGATTTTCCGTTCTTGCAAAGCCCGGAGTAATTGTATTTGTACCTCGTAACCAAGGTTTCCTATTTCATCCAGAAAGATGGTTCCACCATTGGCAGCGGTAAAAGCTCCGGTTTTGTCTGACAATGCGCCGGTAAACGAGCCTTTTACGTGCCCGAAGAATTCCGAAGCGGCAAGTTCTTTGGGGATAGAACCGCAGTCAATGGCAATGAAAGGTTGCCCGGCTCGTTTACTGAGTTGATGGATGCGGTGAGCCACATATTCTTTTCCCGTACCGCTGGCGCCATTAATAAGTACCGACATAGTGGTAGGAGCAACCAGTTTGACGTAGTTATAGAGTTGTTTGGCTGCGTCACTTTCTCCCTCCAGATAATCGGACGATGGGGTACTTTTCGGATTGGCTTGAGGCGAATGAACAGTCTGCTCGGACACAACTGATGATTTGTTTATGGCTTCACCTATCTTCTTTAAAAGTTCATCCGGATTTACCGGCTTGGCAACATAATCGCTGGCGCCCAACTTCATTGCTTGTACGGCCGACCGGATGTCCGCATAGCTCGTCATCATGATAAATGGTATGGGCATTCCTTGCGTGTTTAGCCACATCAACAGGTCAATTCCATCTTCGTCGGGCAGACGCAGGTCGGACAAGATCAAGTCTGTACTTTCCGTCTCCAGATGCTTCCGGGCACGGGCGATACTGCTGGCAGAAGTCACCTGGAAGCCTTTTTTACTTAACCAGGTTTTTAGCATCATGCCATAAGTAATATCATCTTCAACAACGAGTATGGATTTCATTACCTTAACTTTTATCTCTTTTATAACACAAAGGTAAACTGTTTTACCTAAAAATCGTATATTTGCACCTTAATTTTAATAAAAAGCACCATGAAAAGTAATTTTGTTGTATTATTAACCATACTGATGTGCAGCCTTACAGCTTGCTGGTCAGGACAAAAGAAAGATAGAAGTATGAATGAAGAAACTAAATTGAAGATTGAAACATCTGCCGGTGACATCATCGTAAAATTGTATAATGAGACGCCGTTGCATCGCGATAATTTCATTAAGTTGGCGGAAGCGGGAACATACGAAGGTACATTGTTCCACCGTGTTATCAAGGATTTTATGATACAGGCCGGCGATCCGGAATCGAAGAATGCTCCCAAAGGGAAAATGTTGGGTTCAGGCGATGTAGGCTATACAGTCCCCGCCGAATTTGTTTATCCACAATACTTCCATAAAAAGGGAGTATTGTCTGCCGCACGTCAGGGCGATAATGTAAATCCGAAAAAAGAATCTTCAGGTTGCCAGTTCTACATCGTAACGGGTAAAGTATATAACGACTCTACGCTGTTGGGCATGGAGCACCAAATCAACCAGGGACGGTTAACCAATGTATTCAATGCATTGGCGCAGAAGCACATGAAAGAGATCTACAAGATGCGCAAGGAGAATGATCAGGACGGACTGATGAATTTGCAGGATACCCTGTTTGCTCAAGCTGAAGCCGAAGTTGCCAAAGAACCGGAATTCCACTTTACGCCGGAACAGGTGCAAGCTTATACTACAGTAGGTGGTACTCCACACCTGGATGGTGAATACACGGTGTTCGGCGAAGTAATCGAAGGCATGGATGTAGTGGATAAAATACAAAAGGTAAAAACAGACCGTAGCGACCGTCCGGAAGAAGATGTGAAGATTATCAAAGTCGAGGTGATAGAGTGAAATCCGGCATAATAGGATTTCAGAAACTATCATCCTGATAATCATGAAAATAAATAAATGCGTTTTAGATAATGGCCTGCGGCTGGTGCACTATAAAGATACCAGTACGCAAATGGTAGCGCTGAATATCGTTTATGATGTGGGCGCCCGTGACGAGCATCCCGAACATACAGGTTTTGCCCATTTGTTTGAGCACCTGATGTTCGGCGGTTCCGTGAATATTCCCGATTATGATACCCCGTTGCAATTGGCAGGAGGTGAGAACAATGCCTGGACAAATAGTGACATAACAAACTATTATCTTACTATTCCCAAGTCGAACGTGGAAACCGGATTTTGGCTGGAATCTGACCGTATGTTGGGATTGGCATTCAGTGAACATAGCCTCGAAGTGCAGCGTGGCGTGGTAATGGAAGAGTTCAAGCAGCGCTACCTGAACCAGCCTTATGGTGACGCCGGACATCTTATCCGCCTGTTGGCGTACCAGGTACACCCATACCGTTGGCCGACTATCGGCAAAGAGCTTTCGCACATCGAACATGCCACGCTGGAAGAAGTAAAAGCGTTTTTCTATCGTTACTATGCGCCGAACAATGCCGTGTTGACTGTCACCGGAAATATATCATGGGAAGAAACCGTTATGCTAACCGAAAAGTGGTTTGGTACCATTCCGTACCGGGAAGTCCCCGTAAGGACATTGCCGCAGGAACCTGTACAGACAGCGGAGCGCAGGCAAACCGTAATGCGGCCTGTTCCTCTGGACGCGTTGTATATGGCTTATCATATATGCAGCCACAAGCACCCTGATTACTATGCCTTCGATATCTTGTCGGACATTCTTAGCAACGGGCGTTCCAGCCGCTTTAACCGTCGCCTGGTACAGGAACAAAAATTGTTTTCGAGTATTGATGCTTATATTTCGGGTACGAGAGATGCGGGGCTGTTACATATCTGTGGGAAACCTGCAACCGGTGTATCATTGGAGCAAGCTGAGGCGGCAGTGTGCGAAGAGTTGGAGAAGTTACAACAACAACCGATAGAAGAACAGGAATTAGAAAAGGTAAAGAATAAGTTTGAATCCACCCAGATATTCGGGAATATCAATTACCTGAATGTAGCTACCAATCTGGCTTGGTTTGAGCTGAACGGACAAGCGGAGGACATAGACCGGGAAGTGGATCGCTATCGCGCAGTGACAGCAAAGCAGTTACAAAGGGTGGCGCAAGAAGCATTCCGTAAAGACAATTCGGTTGTATTACATTATATGTGCGAAAACCGGTAGGCAACAGCGATGAAAAAGCTGATCGATACATACAAAGGTCATTACAAAGCCTTATCTTATTTAGGACTTCCTATTATTATCGGGCAAATGGGAATTATCGTTCTCGGGTTTGCCGATACGTTGATGGTGGGACATCACAGCACAGCCGAGTTGGCAGCGGCTTCCTTCACCAACAACATGTTTACTCTCTGCATTATTTTCAGTATGGGCTTTTCTTACGGATTGACCCCTATTGTAGGCGAATATTATGGTAACCGCCGCTTTATGGAAGCCGGACAGGCTTTGCGTTGCAGCCTGCTGGCTAATGTGTTGGTAGCTTTGCTATTGACTCTTATCATGACCATAGTTTATATTAATGTAGAACGCATGGGGCAGCCGGAAGAGTTAATACCATTGATTAAACCCTACTATTTAGTCCTGCTGGTATCGTTGTTATTTGTTATGCTCTTCAACGGTTTCAAACAGTTTGTGGATGGAATTACCGATACTAAGACTGCGATGTGGGTGCTTCTTGGAGGAAATGCATTGAACATTGCCGGTAACTATCTGCTGATTTACGGAAAGTTCGGTTTTCCTGAACTCGGGCTGCTGGGAGCAGGTATCAGCACGTTGTTCTCCCGTATCGTGATGGTGATAGCTTTCGTGCTTATTATTTTCCGTAGTCGCCGATTCCTAAGATATAAAGCCGGTTTTATCCGTTTAGGCTGGTCACGTGCATTGTTCAGAAGACTGAATGCTTTGGGCTGGCCGGTTGGGTTGCAAATGGGCATGGAGACGGCTTCATTTAATCTCAGTACCATTATGGTTGGCTGGTTGGGAGTAGTTGCTTTGGCATCCCACCAGATTATGTTGACTATCTCCCAATTCCCTTTCATGATGTTTTATGGCATGGGGGCGGCAGTTGCCGTACGTGTCAGCAACTTCAAAGGGCAGAGTGATATAACAAACATCCGTCGTTCGGCGTATGCCGGTTTCCACCTTATAATAATAATGGCAGTAGTGCTGTTGAGTATCGTATTTATATTCCGCGGTAAAGTAGGAGGTTGGTTTACGGATAGTATGGAAGTCTCCGCTATGGTCTCTTCTTTGTTCCTGCCTTTCCTGATTTATCAGTTTGGTGATGGTCTGCAAATAAACTTCGCCAATGCTCTGCGTGGTATTGCCGATGTAAAACCTATGATGCTCATTGCATTTATCGCCTATTTTGTTATATCTTTGCCCGTAGGATATTTCTGCGGTTTCGTACTGGGTTGGGGTACGGTCGGCGTCTGGATGGCATTTCCTTTTGGACTGACCAGTGCGGGTATCATGCTTTGGCTACGGTTTCGTTATAAAACGAAGGGAAAATAAAAGTAAAGTACACTATCAAAAAGATATTTTCATCCGCTGATAACACAGATTACGCGGATTTATTTAAAACCTAATCTGTGTTATCTGTATCATCTGCGGATGAAAGGTGATAGGTTAAGCAATAAAAGAACTGCGAAACTTAAATTATATCGTGATGAACAATGTCTCCAAAAAGAAAATAGCTGTCGGTTATGCGGTTTTGCTGGCAGTTCTTCTTTTTTCCCTGTTCTTTGTGCGCAGGGAGATGGAAAATCTTGTGAGTTCTGACAATAGCGATATCCTACAGACAGATAGCCTGATTACTCTTCTCCGGGAAAAAGATGCCAATACCGTCCGCCTGTTACGTACACTCAGTGAAGCTAACGATAGTATGATCTCCGCCCGCGAAGTGGAAGAAATTCTTGCGGAGCAAAACACTGTTATCACCCAACAACGTGTGCAGAAGCGCGTCGTTACCCGTCAGGACACGGTGCTTACCCAACCCAAAAAGAAAGGTTTCTTCCGTCGCCTGGGAGAAGTCTTCGTCCCTCCGAAGAAAGATAGTGCCGTCCAGGTACAAACTATTTTGGAATATGCCACGGATACGATTCTCGAACCCTATAATCCGGCAGACTCCCTGCATGAGAGATTACTTACTGTTGCCCGGCAGAAGAAAGCCACCAACAGTGTTATCCGCCAACGTGAGCGAACCTTGCAACGGCTTGACCATTCCCTGACTGCACGCATTGACAGCCTGTTGAAAGGATACGAGCAGGAAACCTTGTTACGCGCCCGTACAGAAGCTGAATTCCGGCAAGGAGTTCGTCACCGTTCTGCCACAATCATTTCGGGGATTGCCGCCGGGGCTGTTCTGCTATCTGTTATTTTCCTTCTTATTATTTGGCGGGATATCACTCGCAGTAACCGCTACAGGAATGAACTGGAAGAGGCTAATCGTCTTGCTGAAGATCTGCTGGCTTCCCGCGAAAAGCTGATGCTTGCCATTACGCATGACTTCAAAGCTCCATTAGGCTCTATTATGGGGTACACCGACCTGCTTTCAAGACTTACGGTAGATGAACGCCAGCAGTTCTATTTGGACAATATGAAGACTTCTTCGGAACACTTGCTTAAACTGGTTTCCGACTTGCTCGATTTTCATCGCCTCGACTTGCACAAAGCTGAGATAAACCGTGTTACTTTCCATCCGGCGCGTTTGTTGGAAGAGATACGGGTTAGTTTTGAACCTTTAGTCTCAGCCAAAGGGTTGTCTTTACGTTGCGAGGTCGACTCTGCGCTCGAAGGTACATTTATCAGTGATCCGCTACGCTTGCGCCAAATCATCAACAACCTGCTATCCAACGCTGTGAAGTTCACCGCTCAAGGCGGCATCACATTGGAGGCTTGCTATGTGGAAAAGGGTAATCCGAACTTTCCAGGCAGTCATCTGAAACTTTCCGTTATGGATACGGGAAAAGGTATGGAGGCCGGAGACTGCGAACATATCTTCCGGGAATTTACCCGCCTGCCGGGTGCGCAGGGAGAAGAAGGATTTGGATTGGGACTCTCCATTGTCCGTATGCTGGTACAGTTATTGGATGGAAGTATAACCGTGCAGAGTGAGCTTGGTAAGGGCAGTACGTTTACATTCAGGATACCGCTTTATCCGGTTCATAAGTCTGCTTCCGGTGAGAACAACGAATCGGGAACGGATTGTGGCCCTCAGCCTTCAACTTATAATTCGCAATTAAAAGTTCTGCTTATTGACGACGACCGCATTCAGTTGACTCTGACAAGCGCCATGCTTTCGCAGTGCGGCATTACTTCTGCCTGTTGCTTACAATTGGACGAACTTCTGGAAGCCTTGCGCACGGATGATTTCAACGTATTACTGACTGATGTGCAAATGCCCGCACTCAACGGCTTCGACCTGTTGAAACTTCTCCGCGCCTCAAATATTTCTCAAGCTAAGACCATACCGGTGATTGCCGTTACAGCCCGTAGCGATATAAAGCGCGAAGAGTTTCTGGAACACGGTTTTGCCGGTAGCCTCCACAAACCATTCACTGTAGCGGAGTTGATGCAGGAACTGAACTTTAGAAGCGGGGAGTTGAAGGAAGCTTTAAATCCGGAGATTCCCACAGTTACTCAAAGAGAAGGTACAAGCTCTTGTGAGTTGAAGGATACTTTAAAGTTTGACGCTCTCACCGCTTTCTCCAGCGATGACCCGGAAGCTGCCAAATCGATTCTTGAAAGTTTCGTTTCCGAAACGCGTATCAATACCAACCGCTTGCGTCAGGCTTTGGAAGCGGAAGATACGGACGGTATTGCTGCTATGGGACATAAGATGTTGCCGCTTTTCACACTGCTGGGCGCCGACAGACTTGTGGAATTATTGAAGCAGCTTGAAGCAATGCAGGGAAAGGCTTTCAATGAAGATATAAAAGAAAAATCCATTTCGGCGCTTACCCTCATTGAAGAGGTGATAGCGCAGGTGCGAAACTTCAATCCATCACTTTGTTTGCTTGAATAACCCTTTCCGCTGTTTTGCAGGTAGCTTAAAGTACTGCCGCAGGAAAAGTTTATGTTTATAGACGGTGGTTGCTACATCCATAATCTGGTCTCGTAATTCAAGGATAGGCTGCCTGTACTTGTCCGGTGCGGAGTGAATGATATTGATAACACTATCCGCCCGATTTATTAAGCGTTCGGGTACATCCACCATCGCCTGAATTTCTTCATCCGATTTTAATGGCTCGAACGCCTGATTTCTGTACCGGATGAATTGATTGATAGCATCCGTAGCCTTTCCCTGTAACTCCATCGCCTCATTATAAGCATTCAGTATTTTCTGGTATTCGGATATACGGATATTATTGGTTGTAAGTTCCAGTGTATAGTAAACTAAAGCGTTCGCCTGCCCGTTTGCCAGAATGCGTAACCTGGCGCCACTCAAGCGTTCCGGCGTATCCTGTTTGGCATATAAGGACAACGTATCCGGCCAGTAGAAAATAGGAACGGAGCGTTGTTCGTCGAAAGTGCCGCCATCGAACTCTTCGTAAGTAAGCGGACGCTCGCGGAATTGGAACAAAGGGTCGAAAGGCATGTGTGTCTTCAATAATGAATCGGGAGACAACTTGCAGTACCGGTGATTGAGTAAAGGGACGAACTGGTGGTTATCTATGAAACCTGCTCCCCACGTAGGGTCGAACATATACCATTTGTCTTCTACACGGACGGCGCACCATTGGTGCGGGTCGGGCAGTACGACATCGTTTACCCGGTTGTAACCATTGATGATGTAAGCATCCATACCTGCCTCTTCTGCGAGAACTTTGAAAAGCAGTGCGTAGTGTTGACAGACGCCCTTACGCTCAGAAAGTATTTTCTGTATTTCTTTCGCTTCGTCCAAGTCTTCGTTTCGTGAGCTGAAAGTTATGTATACATTGTATTTGATATTTCTTGAGACCCATGTATAGATAGCGCGTATTAATTGGTCTTGCGTGTGGAGGTATTGTTTCATATAAGTTACGAGAGCACGGGGACTTTGCTCGACGGCTGCCGGTGCTGCCATGGCAACAGAATCCGGAAAAGTCAGATATTCCGGCAAGAGGCTGTCCGAAGACACGTACGCTACGGTTGAAATAGGAAAAAACGTTTCGGCATTATAGATGTTATTCCGAACGGAAAGTAATTTACCGAACGGGAGAAGCAGACAGAGTGCCAGCGACCATGCGAAGAATGTATGCCTGGAATTGGGGAACATAATCTATAATATCTGTTTATCGGTAACAAAGATAAACTATATTCTTATAAAATGCAAAGATGAATGTTGTAAATATAGCACGAGAGGTATTTTTCATGTAGCAGAGGAAAATCATATAGGCGGTCCGCGAACCATATATATGCGGTGTAAGTGCCATCTATATGCAGTGAAAACTCCGGTTTTTTCTGTCTTCTCACATTACCTCAATAATGAATGAAAGACGCCCGTTTTACCCTTTCCGGAGAGGGTATGTACGGTAAACGAAAAATCATGTAACACCAGCTAAAGACTATGTAACCAAAGTAATGCTTTTTGTTACATTATAAGGCGCATTCTAAAATACAGTTTAGTATCTTTGTTGCCGTGAGAAACATATAAAATCAATAATAAAATTAAGATATCATGAACGCACAAAGTCAGAAAGTATCTATCGCCGAAAAAATTGGCTATAGTTTAGGAGATTGCTCTGCGAATCTTGTATTCCAGATGATGATGATTTATCAAACCAAGTTCTATACCGACGTATTCGGCCTGGAAGGCGCCGTTGCAGGTTCAGTGATGCTGATAGCCCGCATTGTCGACGCTTTCGTTGACCCTACCGTAGGTATATTGTCCGACCGTACACAAAGTAAATGGGGTAAATACCGCCCGTGGGTGCTTTGGACAGCACTTCCTTTCATGGTATTCTACATCCTGGCGTTTTACAACCCCGGTATTGAAGATAAAGGATTGGTAGCCGTATACGCCACCATCTCTTATACCTTATTAATGGCGCTTTATTCTTTCAACAATACACCGTACGCTTCGTTGGGTGGTGTAATGTCAAGTGACATCAAAGAGCGAACCAGTATCACATCCATTCGTTTCGTTGCCGCCACCATTGCACAGTTTGTAGTACAAGGTCTGACGCTTCCGCTGGTGAGCAAGTTCGCGGGCGAAAGCGGTGACAAAGGACACGGCTGGCTATGTACCATCTCACTGTTTGCCGTTATCGGCTTTGTGTTCCTGGTCGTCACGTTCTTCTCCAGCCGCGAGCGTATTACGCCACCTACCAATCAGAAAACGGATACACGGAAAGACATCAAGGATGTATTCAAGAATATACCCTGGAGAGCGATGTTTATTCTGACTCTTTTCCTTTTCACCACACTCGCCATGTGGGGAAGCGCCATGAATTTCTACTTCGAAAATTATGTGGATGCAGATGCGCTCTATGCGTTCCTCGACAAACTCGGGCTGGTGGCTACTCAAGCCGGCGACAGTATAGGATATACGATACTGAATGCTTTCGGCCTCATTGTCAGCAGCCCCGAAAAAGCTTACGAAGTGGGATTCGGCGTATTCAATATGCTGGGAGCCGTTGTACAGTTCTTCGGCGTTATCTTCCTTTCAGGCTTCCTTGCCAACCGCTTCGGAAAGAAATCGGTATTTATCGTATGTCTGGCACTGACGGCGTTGTTTACGGCATTCTTCTACTTCCCCAGCCAAACGGATGTGGAAACGATGTTCGTATTGAACTTCCTGAAGAGTTTGGCTTATGCTCCTACTGTTCCGTTGCTTTGGGCGATGATTGCCGACGTGGCAGACCATTCGGAATACGTAAATCGCCGTCGCGCCACCGGCTTCGTATTTGCCGGTGTAGTGTTCGCCCTGAAAGCGGGTTTAGGCATAGGAGGCGCCATTCTGGGATTCCTGCTCTCCGGTTTCGGTTACGTATCGGGTGCGGGCGTGGCACAAAGCGAATCGGCTATTCAAGGTATTGTACTTTCGTCCAGCCTTATTCCGGCACTGACATTCTTTATCGGAGTCATCACGCTGTGGTTCTACCCCATCACGAAGAAGTATAATGAGTACATGCAATCCGAATTGACCGAACGTAGAAAACAAACGGATTATTAGCCGGCAGCTTAGTTGCAACAAAGGATGTATTCGTGCAGCTTGACAGCCTTTTATGCAACAGGAAATTATAAGAATAACTAACTGAATAAACAATTGTATCATGAAAAAAGAAAAAAGATATTTAGTACCCGGAGATTATATGGCAGACCCTGCCGTCCATGTATTCAACGACCGCCTTTACATTTACCCGTCCCACGACTGGGAGAGTGGTATCCCTGAAAACGACAACGGCGACCACTTCAATATGAAAGACTATCACGTCTTCTCCACCGACAACCCGATGACGGGAGAAATTACAGATCATGGCTTAGTGCTTACCACAGAAGATATTCCCTGGGCAGGTCGTCAGCTATGGGATTGTGATATAGCCGAGAAGCATGGAAAATACTACATGTATTTCCCTTTGAAAGACCAAAACGATATCTTCCGTATAGGCGTTGCCATTGGTGAACGTCCCGAAGGTCCGTTTATTCCCCAGCCTGACCCGATGCGCGGCAGTCACAGCATAGACCCCGCCATCCTGAATGACGGCGACGGAAACTATTATATGTATTTCGGTGGTCTTTGGGGCGGACAGCTACAACGTTACCGCGACAACAAAGCGTTGGAAAGCGCCACCTTTCCCGCAGACAACGAACCCGCCATTCCCGCACGCATCGCTAAGCTCAGCGAAGACATGCTACAATTTGCCGAAGAGCCTAAGCCGGTTGTTATTCTGGACGAGAACGGCGAACCATTGACCGCCGGAGACAACAAACGTCGTTTCTTCGAAGCTTCCTGGATACACAAGTATAACGGAAAGTACTACTTCTCCTACTCCACCGGAGACACCCATTTGCTGTGTTATGCCATTGGTGACAATCCTTACGGCCCCTTCACTTATCAGGGAGTAATCCTTACCCCGGTGGTAGGCTGGACTACCCACCACGCCATCGTAGAGTACAAAGGGAAATGGTATCTCTTCCATCACGACAGCGTACCTTCCGGCGGACGTACCTGGTTGCGTAGCCTCAAAGTATGCGAACTGGAATACGATGCCGACGGACGCATCATTACTATTGACGGATTGGAGTAATCATGATAGAATCTTGAATTTTGAATTATGAATTATGAATTTTGAATTTTGAATGGCTGTGTAATCGTACTGTATAGCAATTCATAATTCATAATTCATAATTCATAATTCATAATTCATAATTCATAATTCATAATTCATAATTCATAATTCATAATTCAT
>QMCD01000907.1_pt1 | contig 22701 bp, 26 predicted proteins | sample 1821841 | NCBI WGS metagenome assembly QMCD01 (sample SAMN01991225, study PRJNA193472) | Termite gut metagenome, whole genome shotgun sequencing project. | isolation source: worker | host: Macrotermes natalensis
TAATGTATATTCCATTGTTTTTCCCCCATGCTTTTTTCTTTTATTATACCATATTTCGTTAGCTTTGTATAGTTTTTAGAAGGACTCAATTGTTAATTTTTAATTATTAATTAGTATTAGTCGGCTGAATCCAAATCGGAATTAAACGGGTCTTTTTTAGCGCCCTCTACTGACTGCATAAAGGGGTCGGGTTTGGCGGGTTCAGGCTGCGGGGGTTCTTTAACAAGGCGTATGGTACAAAGAAGCGCTGCCGCTCCTAAAACGGTAATAACAATAACTGCAGCCGTTGTATCCGGAATTAATAATCCGGCTAAAGTAACCGCAAGGTGCATTCCAAAGGCTGCCAGCGTAAGTAAAAACTTTTTCTTAATAAACAAGCCTTTAATAATAACTATCGACATAGCGGTATAAAGAAGGGCTACGGCAATAACATTTAATAATGACAGAATAATATCAGACGGCGTTAATTCAAGAAAGGTTCTTTTGATTTCAGTTACCTGTTCATCGGTTATAGTGTTTAATTCAAGGGCAGCGTCATACAAAGCGTTAAATCTGCCGCTGTTAATCAGAACAGCGTTATAGTAATACGAAATCATTCCGAGTCCGGTTGCAATAACGTTTACGGCGCCGAAGCCGATTCCGCAGGATATGGCTCCCCTGTAGCTGCGGCTTTGCTGCAGTATAAAGAATATGGACACAGCTAATGCGGCAGTATTAAGCACAGTATAAATCCCCTGAAGAACGATGTTAAAAATACTGTCCGGCTCCAGCATTTCAGTATCTGTTATAATCAAATACAGCGAAGTTACAGTAATAAAAATTAATATTATAATATAGGCAACAACTCCGCACCAGAAAGCCGAGCCTTTCAGCTTCTTTGTCGCCAGCAGAATAATACCGGTTATTGCAGGCGCTACCCCTCCGATAAAAAAAACTATAAGCGATGTTATAATTACATTAGACGAGACCATGGAAAACATCCTTTCGTCAGACCCCTTAAGATTCAGCAGGAAGTCTGTAAATTATGGTAAATACAGTTTACCATATTAAATAAAATTTGTCAACAGTTTTAATGTTATATATAAAAATTATTTGCCGAATAAATAAAATAGTTTCCTTTTTTACCGGTTCGCTCCACTGCTCCGGTTACGGTTAAAACATTCAGTGTTATTTGTGCCAGTGAAAATGAAATACCGGCAGCTTTTGAAAAATCAAGTGAAGTAAATTCTTTTTCTTTTATTGATGCCGGTATAAAATAAAGCCAGTCAGTTTTTTCCCTTAACAATACCTCCTCATTTATTTCTGCCGGTATACGGTCGTATATAGTATATCCCTTCCTTCTCCCCCGTCTGAGCCCCTTTGTTTCGGGAGGTGTTCTGTATTCTTCAATATCAAGCATAACTATACATATGCTGAGATTCTCATCGGAAATAAATCTTTTTATTTTATACAGTTCAGGGAATATGCCGTAAACATTGCCTTTATGCGGGGATTTGCGTTTTTTGCCCGTATTCCCGGTTTCGGCGTCTGTATTGATAATCCATTTGTTATATGCTATAGGGTGGACAACCGTAACCCTTGCAACCGATAAAAACGCCTCCAGCTTTTTTCTCAGCTTATCGAATCCGCTTGTCTGTATTTCAATGATTCCGTCCTCTCCGACAATGTCGGCGATAAATCCGCCGATTTTCTGCTCATGACCAGCGTCATATGGCTGGAAATAGTTTTTAAGGACGGCATGAACCGTCTTTTCGCCGTATGTTCCTATTCCCGCATACAAATGACCGCCTGACATAACTTTTTGCCGGGCTTCGTAAAATTTTTCTCTATCCATTTAAACACCGTTTTTATGTATTTGTAAACCTGAATGGTTTTACATTTCAATTATACAAAGTTTTTACAATGCTGTCAAGGCTTTAATTATTAGCAGACTATATTACCGTGTATATAATCAATTTAAATTAATTTTATAAAAGTTCGTACAGCCCTTGAAAAATTAAACAGAGTATGCTATAATTTAAATTATTATTGCTCAGATTAATATTATGGAGATGATTATATATGATTACAGTAGAAAATTACCTTGGGACACTACAAGAATATCCAGGGAATATCTTGTTTCTTTGATTTCGCATACAGTTTCAACTTGTTTCGGAGTTGTTGACATTAATATAACGGAATCTGAAACACTGCTGCATTCCCTTATACGCAAAGTTGATTTTGCCCGTAAAAGCGGCGTATCGTTATCCGCTAAGGACGGTAAGCTTGCCGTTACAATACATATTACCGTTCTGGTCGGTACGAATATAAAAGCTGTTACCGACAGTCTTGTTCATAAAATAAGGTATACCGTCGAAGAAAAAACCGGTTTGAAAATTTCACGTATTTCCGTATTTATTGACGGCATTAAGGATTAACAGTCATTCAATTGATAAAGGGGTTTGAAGTCAAGTGATTAACGGTAAAATGCTAAGGGATGCTTTTATTAACGGCGCTGTCGCCATTGCAAATAAAAAACGCGAGGTTGACGAGCTTAATGTATATCCCGTGCCTGACGGCGATACGGGTACTAATATGTCCATGACTATGAATAACGCTTTTAGGGAGCTGCAGGTTATGGATGACTTTATTACGGTTTCTCAGGTTGCCGACGCGACTGCATCTGCTTTACTGCGCGGGGCAAGAGGAAATTCGGGCGTAATTCTGTCACTCCTGTTCAAAGGATTCGCCAAAGCGTTCGCAGGCAAAAAAGAAGCTGACTGCTATGATTTCTGCAAAGCGCTTGAAACCGGCGTTGAAAGCGCGTATAAAGCCGTAATGAACCCTACAGAAGGCACTATTCTCACCGTTGCCCGTATTGCTTCCGACAAAGCTAAATCGGTTCTCGGCGATAATGCCGGAGGCAGCTGCGATATTATTTCTTTATGGACTGAAGTCTGCAGACAGGCGGAAATAACTCTTGAAGAAACGCCCGAGCTTTTGCCCGTATTGAAAAAAGCCGGAGTCGTAGATGCCGGAGGTATGGGTATTGTTATAATCTGGAATTCAATGCTTGATATTTTTATGGGCAAAAGCGTTATATCCTCAGTAACAAAAACAGATGTTTCCGTTGATTCTTCCGTTTCGGGAACTGTAGTCGGCGATGCCGACGGGGAAATCGTTTTCGGTTACTGTACCGAGTTGTCACATCCATCTCTCCCTTTATCTTTCCTTCGATAACTTGTTTTAGAAGGCAGTTTCTACACAGCGTCGTATGCGTTGACGATGATGAAATCATTAAAATCCACGTCCACACCGACCATCCGGGAAACGCTATTGAGGAGGGTTTGAAATTCGGAGCGCTTGTTAATATGAAAATCGACAACATGCGTTATCAGCATGAAAACAAAATAAAGGAAGCGGCTGTTGTTAAGCGTCAAAGCTTTACACCGGTATCTCCCGAAAAGAAATACGGTTTTGTTGCGGTTGCTTCCGGAAACGGCATTGAGGAGATGTTCCGGAATTTAGGCGCCGACTGTATTGTCCGCGGAGGACAGACTATGAATCCTTCCACCGACGACATTTTACAAGCCGTTTATGCAACTCCCGCTGAAATTGTTTTTATCCTGCCGAACAACAAGAATATTATACTTGCCGCTGAGCAGACTGTTAAGCTTGCCGACCGTAAGGTATGTGTTTTGCAGACGCGCACCATACCTCAGGGCATGAGCGCAATGCTTGCCTTTAATCCCGACGCCGATTTTGATTCCAACCGCCTTAGCATGACAAAGGCGCTTGAAAAGGTAAGCACGGGTCTTGTTACCTTTGCCGCGCGCGACAGTGATTTCGGCGGGCATGAAATAAAACAAGGCGAAATACTGGCGCTTGACAACGGAAAGCTGTCATTTACCGAAAAGGATGTTTCCAAAGCCGCCTATAAGCTTACCAAGAAGCTTATGAAGAGTGATTCCGGCTTTATAACAATTATTTACGGAGCCGACGTTACCGATGAAAAAGCGGAGGAGCTTCAGTCATATATTCAAAATAAAGCAGGCGATAATATAGAGGTTATGCTTATTAACGGAGGACAGCCTGTATATTATTATATTATTTCTGTTGAATAGATTCAGGATATATAAACTTCTGAATTACAGAGAAGGTAGATATGAAGAAAATAAACATAATAACGGGGCATTACGGAAGCGGTAAAACAAATTTTTCCGCTAACCTTGCCATGTATATAACAAAAGAAGGCGGAAAGGTTACGGTTGTCGACCTTGATATTGTGAACCCGTATTTTCGTTCGGCTGATTTTAACGAATTGTTCGGGAACAATAAAATTGAGCTGATTGCTCCTGTGTATGCAAACTCAAACCTGGATATACCCGCAATCTCATTTGACCTTGAAGGAATTGTCCGCGGCGACGGATATATTATAATCGATGTGGGCGGCGACGACGCCGGTGCGGTTGCGCTCGGGCGTTATGCCGAATCATTTGATGAACTGAAAGATGATACAGAAATGCTTTATGTCATCAATAAATACAGGTACCTGACCAGAACGGCAGCCGAAGCCGTTAAGCTTATGTATGAAATTGAAACGGTTTCTAAACTAAAACATACCGGCATCGTAAATAATTCAAATCTTTCCGGTGATACTGCCGCGGGTACGCTTCAGAACTCCAATCAGTTCGCCGCTGATATTTCAGAAATTACCGGATTGCCGGTAGTATATACAGCTGTTCCGTACGGAATTGACGCCGATGTTATCAATCCGTTTCCTGTTGATATTTATGTTAAGAAAATCTGGGATTTATACTAATTTTTTTGTTTTATCTGAAAGGAGTTCAAATGGCTAAGATTACTGTGGATTTTGAAAAATGTAAAGGGTGTTCGCTTTGCACCGTTTCATGCCCTAAAAAAATAGTTAAGCTGCAAAAGGAAAAACGTAACCGCAAAGGTTATTTTACGGCTCGCTGTACCGATGATTCCCTTTGTATCGGCTGTGCCATGTGCGCTGTTATGTGCCCCGACTGTGCTATAACCGTAGAAAAATAATTTATAATTATGAAAAATTTTCATATTTTAAATTGTTTTATTATTAATGGGAGTTATTTTGGCTATATATTATATTTTCCAATGATTTTCATTAATAATATGGATGAAAGGTACGGGTGTATATTATGAAAAAGCTAATATCGTTTATTCTTATGTCAGCGCTGGTCATTTTAACCGGAACATCGGTTTTTGCGGAAGACAGCCAAGTCAGTGAAGAAGGCATTAAAACTGAAGCGCAGCTTTTAAAGGAGAAAGAGGAGGCACAGAAGAAACTGACGGATTCGATAGTCGAAATCAAAGACAGGATAAAACTTAGCTCCAAGTTTAATGTTTTCGAATATGACGTGACTACAAGATACGGATTCTCTTACTACACTTTCAAGTGGCTTTACGCAAAACCTGACGAAAAATTTAAGGATGAGGATTTTTCCTTGTTAAAAATTGGCGATTACAGAAGTTGGGAAAACAATGAAAAATTCATAGAACTTGAGATTATAACTGTAAATTATATTTACGGTACTAATTATGCAGACGGTATTATCACCTCATATCAGCATTATGACAAGAATTATTCATCCTACGGCAAGATGAGGTTCGCTAAGCTTTCCGATGTGGAAATGCTAAAGACAGCCCAGAATTATACCAGGAATTATAATCCCGGAATTAAAGGGACTTATACGGTTGAGGCTGACGGTTCACAAAGCCTGACCAACAATGAAAGGAGATATTCTGTAAAACGAAGTAATGACGGTCTTGATATTTCCTTCAACGGCGGTTATTTAAGGATTGACCGCGATACAGGAAGGCTTATAGAAATGCGGATGGAATGGTGGAACGACCTTACGGTTCCGCAGGTTTCTAAAGCTATATCAATAGCGGAGGTTCAGGAAATTTATAAAAAATCCACCGGAAAGCTTAACCTTTCCTATCAGAAATTCAATCGGTATGATAAGGAAAAACAGGAATACATAAGTGAAATCAAGCTTGTATATAATCCTGAAAAGCACGGTATGACCGAAATAGACGCACTTACGGGGAAGAAAACATCCATTTATGACGATATAAAATATTACAGCAAAACAGACAGCTATGAATGGAATACGGATGAATTAACTAGTGACGCAGAAATAATAGCTGAAGCTCCCGCAGCTATGGAAGAATCAAGCGATAACGCGGGACTTTCGGAAGCGGAATTGGCGGAGCTTGAGAAAAAAAGCGTGTATCTGACAAAGGAAGAAGCCCTTAACATTATAAAAAAGGATAAATATATAGTTTTTAACAGCGAGCTTATCGAATCGGGGGCTTCCCTTTCTAACTACACGAACCCAAAAGGTGAATTAACCCCGTTATGGCAGCTCAATTACAGGTTTTCCAGCTCCGATAAAACCAAGGACGGCATATCCCTTAACGTTTCAATGGACGCAATAACAGGTGATATAATAAGATTCAGCAAAAATTACAGTTATGCGGAAAACAGCAAAAATATACCTCTTAAATCCCTGTCACAGGCGGCGGCTGAAAAAATAGCCGAAGAAGCCGGGGCATATTATACAAAAAACACTTTCAGGGAGTATGAATCCGAAAGTATTTATTATGACGATTATTTGGTATACAACGAAAACAGAACTGATTTTACCAGATACAAGACGAATGCAAACCTGAAATATACGCGTTATGCAAATAATGTTCCGTATTATGAGAATTACATGAATTTCAAAATAGACGGAACAGGCGAACTGCTGTCATTCGGCTATAACCATGAATATGACGCCGAATTCCCGGACGCTTCACATATTTCCGAAGAAGACGCATATAAAAACCTGTTCAGGAAAATGATTCCCGAGCTTTATTATGACGGTTTCCTTGATTTACAAAGGAAATCACACAGTTACCTTACCTACGGGTTTGATTCAACCTTCACGCTTAACGCTAAAAACGGCGAAAGGCTTTATTATGACGGAACCGCATTTTATAAAGTGACGGAGAAAAAAGATAAGAAGGAAATTGTATACACAGATATTAAAGGGCATAAAAATGAGGAGGCTATAAAAACCCTTCTTGATTACAGTATTATTATCACAGAAGATAGTAAATTCAAGCCGGATGATAATATTTCAATATTGGAATTCGCTCTTCTGATGAGCAAAATCGACAATGCAAGCTACTGGAACAATATAATCTGGACAGCTGAGCGGCAGAATTCACCCGAATGGGACCCCAAACAGCCTAAAACTGATTACTCGGTACCCATGACTAAGGCGGAATTTGCCAAAGCCGCCATTAATATAAAAACAGGTTCGGCAGCTCAGACCGCCGAAATCCCGGGAATTTTCTTCGCGCCTTTTAACGACGTCGGCACAAAAAGCCGGTACTGCGGATACATTGCAATGGCTAATTATTACGGTTATGTTCAGGGTGTATCGGCAACAGAGTTTAAACCGGGGCTTGTAATTAAAAAAGGAACTGCAATGCAGATTGTCTATGACTACCTCCATGACGACCAGTATAAGGATTTTTACATTCTTTTCAGCGTATTGACGGGAAGCAAGCTTAAACCGTCGGAAGCTGTCCCCTCCGGATATTATGATACTCCGGACTATGATTATTATGATTATACAGTACCGGAAGAGGAACCGCTGTATATTTAAGAACATGTTCTGAACAAACAAGCGGGAGACGCTTTACAAAGCGTCTCTTCAGTATAAAACAGGAGGTTTAACAAATTTGGAAAGAAATCTGATGAAGGGCAACGAGGCTATTGCCGAAGCCGCTTTACGCACCGGATGCAAATGCTTTTTCGGTTACCCAATCACGCCGCAGACTGAAATCTCAGCATACCTGTCAAAGAAAATGCCTAAGGAGGGCGGTGTCTTCCTTCAGGCTGAATCTGAAATTGCCGCCATAAACATGGTGTTAGGAGCTTCGGCTTCGGGCGTTCGGGTAATGACGTCTTCGTCCTCGCCCGGGATTTCCCTTAAAGCCGAGGGTATTTCCTATATTGCCGGCTCGGATTTACCATGCGTTATCATCAACGTTCAGCGCGGGGGACCGGGTCTTGGCGGAATACAGCCTTCTCAGGCTGATTACTGGCAGGCTACAAAGGCAATCGGACACGGTGATTTCCATGTTCTTGTCTATGCTCCCTGTTCTGTGCAGGAAATGGTAGATACCGTAACAAAAGCTTTTGATATGGCGGATTCTTACCGGATGCCGGTTATTATACTCGCCGACGGTCTGCTCGGTCAGATGATGGAACCCGTTACCTTCCCTGAAAAGAAAACAGAACTTCCTGAAAAACCATGGGCAACAAACGGCCACGGAAACAAACGTAAACATAATATCATAAATTCGCTTTACCTTCAGCCGGACGCCCTGGAAAACTCCGTAAAAAACAGGTTTGAACGCTATGAAGAACTGAAAGCGAATCATGCGCAGGCTGAAGCTTATTTATACGAAGACGCCGATATTATAGTTGCCGCATACGGGGCAACCGCGAGAATAGCGAAATCCGCCGTTAATCTTGCACGTGAAAGCGGTATAAAAGCCGGGCTTTTCAGACCAGTAACTTTATGGCCATTCCCCGTAAAAGAAATCAACGAAGCCTGTAAAAACGCTCATACCGTTCTTTGCTGCGAAATGTCAATGGGTCAGATGATTGACGACGTCAAGCTTGCCCTTAACTGTTCAAAACCGGTCGGATTTTTCGGAAGAACGGGCGGGATAATTCCGAAGCCGTCGGAAATCCTTGAGGAAATAAAGAAAACAGGAGGTAATGCATAATGGCTGTCGTATTTGAAAAACCTAAGGCTCTTGCCGATATTACCTTTCATTACTGCCCCGGGTGCACCCACGGCATTATACACAGAATCGTCTGCGAGGTTATTGACGAAATGGGTATTGAAGGCGATACTATAGGCGTTTGTCCTGTGGGCTGCTCCGTTATGGCTTATGATTATTTCAACTGTGATATGATAGAAGCCCCCCACGGACGCGCTCCCGCAGTCGCGACAGGCGTTAAGAGGGCAAATCCCGATAAGTTTGTCTTCACCTACCAGGGCGACGGCGACCTTGCCGCAATAGGCACCGCCGAAACCGTACATTCGGCGACCAGGGGAGAAAATATTGTCGTTATATTTGTGAATAACACAACCTACGGAATGACCGGCGGTCAGATGGCTCCCACCACATTGCCGGGACAAATTACACAAACGACCCCTTACGGACGCGACACATCAGTACAGGGCTTCCCGATTAAAGTATGCGAAATGCTGTCAACACTGGACGGCACCGCCCTGGCGCAGCGTGTTGCCGTAGATTCGGTTCCCCATGTCCGCGAAGCTAAGAAGGCTGTCCGCAAGGCTTTTGAAAACCAGAAAAACAAGCTTGGTTTTTCAATTGTCGAGGTGCTTTCCACCTGTCCCACAAACTGGGGTATGTCCCCGGTAGATTCACTGAAACGCCTTAAAGAGGAAATGATTCCTTATTATCCCCTCGGCGTATATAAAGATAAAACGGCAAAGGAGGATAACCAGCAATGACGCACGATATTATTCTGGCGGGGTTCGGCGGTCAGGGCATACTTTTTTTGGGAAAGGTACTTGCCTATTCGGGGCTTATTGACAATAAGGAGGTTTCATGGCTCCCTTCTTACGGTCCTGAAATGAGGGGAGGCACCTGCAACTGTTCGGTTGTTATTTCCGACGAACCGGTCGGTTCTCCGCTTGTTATCGAACCTGCTGTATTAATTGCTATGAACTCGCCGTCACTTGAAAAATTCATCGGAAGCGTTCGTCCCGGAGGAACTGTGATTTGCGACAGCACTATTGTCGACTCCCCTGTTACCCGGCAAGACGTCAATGTTTTTTATATACCCGCAACCGACCTGGAGACAGAAAATAACCTCAAAGGCGGGGCTAATATCATTCTTCTGGGAAAGCTTATTAAGGAAACGGGTATAATATCAAAGGAAACCTTTAAAAAAGCTATCGAAAAAATTGTTCCCCCCTCAAAAACCCAGCTTATCGAAAACAATATGAAAGCAATTCAGGTCGGGATGGATTCATAAATATATTATTTTTACTGATTAGGGTGTGTTCAGAATTTACTGACACACCCTGTAATTATTGTTATATACAGAATTATATTGATTTTTAGTTTTGGATATACGTTTTTATCATATAGTTACTGTTATTTTACATATTGACAGGTAAAAAACTTTATGTTATACTATAATTGATGTTATATAACAATTGAAATAGTATATACAACTGATAACTATCATGCCTTTCAGAAATATAAGGTTAAATTTTATTTAAGAAGGTGATAATTATACCTCCCAAGCCTAAGTATACAAGGGAACAGATAACAGAAGCCGGTTTGAACATCGTAAGAAGAGGAGGGATTTCAAAGCTAACAGCCCGGAATCTTGGAGAGGAGCTGAATTGTTCATCACAGCCGATATTTACAGAATTTAAAAATATGGAGGAAGTACGGAATGCAGTTTATAGTGAAGCGAAAAACCTATACCATACTTATGTACTAAATAAAGGCGCTGACAGTAACGCTTTCAGACGTATAGATTATATCAGGTTTGCGAAATCCGAACCGAAATTATTCACTATGATGTTTATAAAAGAAAATGAAACAGAATATTCTATTGCGGATATTCTTTCAGTAGTTTTTACAAATACGGATAGTTTGCTTGTATCGGTACAGAAGGACTATAATCTTACCCGAACTGACGCATATACGCTTTGTTCGTCAATGTGGCTTTTTATCCACGGTATTGCATGTACCTGTGCCTGCGGTATGACGCTTTTTATAGAACCGGAGGTGAAAAAGCTGGTTGATACTACTTTTGAGGCAATATTACAGAACCTTCGAAAATAAGATATAAATAGATTATAAATCCGGAAAGAATTATAGCGAAAAGAAGAAAATAAAACCGAAAGGCGGATATTCCTATGAAACGTACAATTATTACGCTGTTATTAATCGCGCTTGCTACACTCTGCCTTACCGCTTGCCGGCAAAACAGCATTTTTTCATCACCGCCGGAGTCTAGTGTTTCAACCTCCGAAGCGGAATCCACGGAAGCTTCCCCCGAAGCTGCTGAACAGGAACTGGTTCTCCATCTTGATGGTGTACCGGCGCCGTCTTTGACGAATAATCAATATGAAGAAGAGCTTGAGCGACCGCTTCTGGTTTTGCTGCCTCCTTCTTATTACAGCTCTGAAAAAGCTTATCCTGTAGTGTATTACTTACACGGTTACGGCGGAAGCGAATCGGAGATATTCGGCTATTACGATACTGTATCCGCACACATGGAATCAAATCCCGGTAAAGAATTCATCCTTATCGGTGTTGACGGTACAAATAAGCTGGGAGGCAGCTTTTATACCAACTCCCCTGTCATTGGGAACTGGGAGGATTATATTGTCAACGACATAGTCTCTTATGTTGACGATAATTTCCGAACGATATCCGATAAGGACAGCAGAGGGATATCCGGTTATTCAATGGGTGGTTACGGTGCGGTGAGTATCGCGCTTAAATACCCCGATACATTTTCCAGTCTTTTTACAATCGCACCGGGACTGTTCGCCGATGATGGCCTGACGAAGGCGTTTTCCGGTTGGCCGAGAGATATTAAGGAGAGTTACGCGGCGGCTTTTGCTCCGAATATTGATAAGGCGGAGCCGCCCTACTTCGATATACCTGTCTTTGACGGCAGTAAGGAAGACAACGCGGTGGTGGAGAAATGGGAAAACGGATACGGCGGCTTGGAAAGTAAAATCAACGCGTACATAAGCTTACCCACGCAATTAAAAGCTATCCACATTGAATACAGCCCTCAGGATTATTATCCTTGGATTCCTCCGGCTTGTCAGTATTTTTCCTCTTTGCTGGAGGAGAATGGCATAGCGAATGAGCTCGTGGAGTTCTCAGGCGGTCATATTCACGACAGCGCCGAAACGACAGACAACTTTATTTTGTTTTTTGAAGATAATTTAAATTTATAAACCGTTATAAGGAGGTTATTATGTCTTTTCATCATAATTATCAGAATATATACACCAGCTCCGATGAATATTGCTGGGGTATAGTTCCATCCCAAATGTGCCTGGATATAATAAAGCTAATGCCGCCGGACTGGCATGTAAATATTCTTGATATAGGCTGCGGAGAGGGCAAGGACGCCGTATTTCTGGCTAAGTGCGGTTATAGCGTCAGCGCGTTTGACATTTCGGAAGCGGGGGTTGAAAAATTAAAACGCCTCTCCTCAAAATCGGGCGTGTATGTACACGCGTATACCCGCGATATTTGCAATTGTGAACTTCATCATAATTATGATATTATTTATTCAAGCGGAGCGCTGCATTACATCAAACCCGAGCTGCGGGATGAAATTATGAACAGCTATAAAATACATACAAACGAAAACGGACTTCATATCTTCAATGTTTTTGTGGATAAACCTTTTGTTGCGCCGCCGCCCGAAAATGAAGAGCATTCATATTTCTGGCATTCGGGAGAACTGCTGTCATATTACCGCGACTGGTATATTGAGTATTCCTCGGAAATTATCTTTGACTGCGATTCGTCGGGTATACCCCACAAGCACGCTATGAATATCGTTTATGCACGGAAAATTCAGCAGAACCTCTTATAAAAACCTAGAAAGGATGAATAAAATGGCAAAAGATAACAGATTTATTATCAGTCATAAAGACACAGGAATCATCGACCAGGTTAAAGTGTTTACCGATACAGAAACCGGCGTACAATATCTTTTCGTTCAAAGCGGTTACGGCGGAGGATTGACTGTTTTAGTTGATAAGGAAGGTAAACCGCTGCTGGATGAAAGGTATGCAAAATGAATCCCGCTAAAAACTGCCGCTTTTTATGGTGACGGGGGTAACGACGCAGGAAAGCACATGAAACCTGAGGCGGCGAAAAAATTAAAACGGAGAGCTGGTATATGGAATTATCAACTGAGAGGTTAATAATACGAAACTTAAATGATACTGATTTACCTGAATTTGAACGCACATTAAACGAGATTCAACGAACCTGTATGGGCGGTTCGAGGGAATTCTTAAACTGGATTATTTCTCAATATGAACGAATGGATATAATAAACGATTTAATTTGTTTGGGGCTATTTGATAGGTATAACGGAACGCTTTACGGAACGGTCGGAGCCGGAAAACATGATGATTTGCATGAACCCGAGATTTTTTATATGCTGCTGCCGGAAGCAAGAAAGAAAGGGTATGCAACGGAGGCTGTAAAGGCAGTAACAGATTGGGTTTTTGAAAACTACAGGATACCATATCTGATTGCTACGGTAACTGTGGATAATCTGAATTCTCAAAAGGTATTGGAACGGTGCGGTTATCAATTTATCGAAGATAAAACATTACTGGTTCATGTTGAAGGGAATAAATATGATTTTATGTATTATCGGTTTTATCCCATTACTGGTATATCTGCGCTGTAAACTAAAAAAGGTGATGATGAAAAATGAATCCGACTAAAAAACTGCCTCTTTTTGTGGTAACAGGGGCAAGCGGGGTCGGAAAGTCCTCCGCATGCGAAGTATTGTTTCAGAATGAAAAGGATTATATCGTAATTGAAAACGATTTATTCTGGAATAAAGTATATATGACTCCCGAGAATAATTACAGACCGTACAGGGAACTGAGCTTAAGGGTTTGCGCAAACATTTCCCAGGCAGGACTGCCGGTCGTCCTTTGCTGTGCCGCAATGCCCGAACAATTGGAAGTATGCCGGGAACGGGGGTATTTTACAAAAATACACTATCTTGCCGTAGTCTGCGATGACAACGTTTTGGAAGAACGCATGAGAAGCGGAAGAGAAATAACTGACACGGACTGGATTCAGGGCTCAAAGGATTTTAACGGCTGGTTTAAGAACAGGGATAAAACTGTCAAGCCTGAAATCACGCTCCTTGACAATTCAGAACTGACCCCGGAGGAAGCGGCTGAAATTATTGACAAATGGATAAGGAGAAAAATGTGAAAACCCGGGTAATATACAGTAAAAATGCCGATTATCAGAAATTTGAGGTTTTACAGTCAAACCGTAATAAAAGGCATAAATACAATGAATTCCTTGTTGAGGGCGTGCGCAGTATAAATGAAGCAATAAAAAACGACTGGAAAATCATCTCGTTTATTTATTCGGAAGACAAAGCCCTTTCAGCATGGGCAAAGGATGTTTTAAATACTGTTAAGACAAGTATTAATTACTCGCTTAAAAATAATCTTATGGATGATTTGAGCCGAAAGGAGGATTCGTCGGAATTACTTGCGGTAATAAAGATGAACGGTTACCGGAATATCCCCGTTTCTTCTGAAAACCCTGTGATTGCTTTATTTGACCGACCGTCAAATAAAGGAAACCTGGGTACGATGCTCCGTTCCTGCGACGCTTTCGGCGTTAATTTACTGATTATAACGGGACATTCCGTTGATATTTATGACCCGGATGTTATCAGCGCGTCAATGGGTTCGTTTTTTAAAGTACCGTTTATAAAGCTGTCCGATAATTATAAAATCGATAATTATATTAATAACTTAAAAAATGATTTCCCTAATATTAAAATCATCGGAACCACTTCGCACAGTGAAACAGTATTATCCGGAATAAACCTTACAACACCCGTTTTATTCCTAATCGGAAATGAAACCGACGGTTTGAACCGTCATTTAACTGAAATCAGCGATTTAATGGCTTCTGTTCCGATGAGTGCGGATTCCTCCGCTTCATCACTGAATGTAAGCTGCGCCGCATCCATATTGTTTTACGAGACAATCAGGCAACGCAGTGCAATAAAATTATGAATGATTTTTTGAAAAGAGAAGGTATCGGAATGAACATACTTATATCAGTCTGCGAGGATTTCTTGTTCCCCGTTAAGGTAATGCTTTTATCGCTTACGCAGCATAACAGTGGTCTTGAAATATACCTGCTGCGCGGTTCGCTTACGGACGAACAGGTATCGGGTCTTAATGATTTTGTCCGGGAAAAATGCGGCGCCGTAATGACCGCAATTTCAGCAAAAGGGTATTTTAAGGATGTCCCCCTTTCGGAAATGTACAGTAAGCCGGAGCTTTATTACCGTCTGCTGGCGCCGTATATCCTGCCGCCGGAGCTGGACAGGATTTTATATATGGACGCCGATATTATCGTAAATGGTTCTCTTAGTGAATTTTATGGGCAGGATTTTGACGGCGCCTATGCGGCTGTAGTAAGCGACAGGTTCTATTTCTGCGACGAGGTTCAGGCACAGAAGAAAAAGCTCGGTATGAGCGACGGGGATATTTATTTTAATTCGGGAGTAATCCTCTTTAATTTAAAGGAATTCCGGAATAATATTTCATTTGAAGATATAACGGAATTTATTGCTGAAAACAGGGAAAAGCTTTTTTACTTCGACCAGGATATACTGAACTGTTTATTGAAGAACCATAAAAAGCTGTGCGACAGTAAAAATAATTTTCAGATGTATCCGTTTGAAGAAAATCTGACGCTTTCGCATGAAGATATAATAAACGCGTCAGTTTTGCATTATACCGACAGACCTAAACCCTGGGAGGTTAATTATCCGGGTAAGCTGCTATACCCCTACTGGAGCAATGCGATAAAAGCAGGTTTCATTGATGAATACCTTGATTTCTGGAAGAAAAGAGAATTATTGTAATAACAGGGAGATGATTTTAATATGAAATATACTAAGGAAGAAATCCTGAAAATCATGGATAATGATAAATATCCGCTTACGCAAAAATACAGTCCCGATTGGATTCTGGAAAATTCAATGGGCTCCCATTGCCTGTGGCTGACGGAAGCTCTTGTAACAAAGATGAATTTGAAACCGGGCATGAGAGTCCTTGATATGGGCTGCGGAAAGGCAATTAGCTCGGTTTTTCTCGCTAAGGAATTCGGCGTTACCGTTTGGGCGACCGATTTATGGATAAACCCGACCGACAATTACCGCCGGATTTGTGAAAGCGGCGTCAGTAATTCTGTATTTCCCGTTCATGCCGACGTAAATAATTTACCTTATTCCGACGGTTATTTTGACGCTATGGTAAGTATCAATTCTTTGTTTTTCTATGCGACGGAAGACGGATTTTTAAAGGACAAGCTTCTCCGACATATAAAACCCGGCGGTGAAATCGGAATTATAGTGCCGGGTTTCAAGCATGAATACACCGGTAATTACCCCGAAAGCTATAAGCATTACATAGAAAATGAAAACTGGGGTCTTGAAAACTGGCATACTGCACAGTGGTGGAAAAACCATATGGAAAAATCAGGGCTTGCCGATGTTATATCCGCCGACGATATGAACGGGGAAGGAACTGAAATTTTCCATAAGTCAATTAATGTCGTGAACGCGCATGAAGAGCCTTTCAATGTTATTTCATGGGATGACATCACCTTTTCACGCATAATAGCAAAAAGAAAGACAGGATGATTATATGGATATTTCCAAATCAATCGATTTCCTGCTTAATCAAGCGGGTATTGTGATAAAATACCGCTTACGAAAGGAAATCCTAAAGGACTTAAGTAAAACCGAGGAAGAGAATTATCTGGAGCAGATTTACCGTCTCCCCTTTTTCAAGCTGGTTGAAAGTTATGTCAAGCCAAGCGGTTATATCGGTTCGGGAGCTCACGGCGGGGATACCTGGAGAGGGAAAATACTGCATGAAACCCCGCTTCAGGACGGTGAAACGGCAGCGCGGCTGTTATCATACTATGCTGTTCCCAAAACCCACCCGATTGTTATGAATTTTGTCAAAGCCATGCGCGACGAGGAAATTTTAAGGGAAGCTTTTTCTTGTACACCACCGGAGGTAAACCGCTTTGAAAACCGTTTCCGCGGAATTAACACCGGTTTCTGCCTGATGACCTTAATATATGCCATGCAGGCAATGCTCGGATTCGGCGACGACGAATATGTTTTACCATTTCAAAACCTTTCATTGGAGGCGTTTAAAAGCATACTTCCGTTATCATCATTGAATGACATAACAAAAACCCGCCAAAGCAATGCAAAATACAACTATCCCTATATTGAGGAAACAACGTATTTCCCCTGCCAGTACCATCTCGAAACACTGGCTTATACAAATTCTTGGAGAAATCCGGAGAATATACAATTAATGGCTGACGCACTCAACCATTTTAACGAAATTCAAAAAGAATATACCCCTATACATATAAAAATAGGTTCAAGGTATTATGCGCCTTTTCCTTTGAATATGGAAAACCGTCCTGTCAGACCGTTTCATCCCGATACAATTGATATTATAACCTACCGGCGTTTGCTAACGGAAATAGCATTGCTCGGCGTAGGTGAAAATGCCGGGGTTATAATGGAGTCCGTTATAAATATAGAAAATGCCATAAACGAAGACGGCATTCTGAGGATGAATTTTGAAATTCCGCACAACAAACGATACTCGCCGAAAAACCTTTTATATCCCGCAGCCTACTGTGATGTGCGGCTTGAACCGGATTATAATAAAAAATATGCTCTTGAATGTGACCTTACCTTTTGGGCAGTCCAGTTTCTATACCTTGTCAAAGGAGATATATAATCTATGAATATTATTTATGAAGATACAAAAAAAGATTTGCCGCGCGAGCAACTGCACCGGCTGTTTGTTTCTGCCGGCTGGTCGGACGGTACGGAAACCCCGGAAATGGTTGAAAAGGGATACGGCATCCCCTGGTTAAACTCATCGCTTGTCGTTTTCGGCATGGGAAAACGACAAGCTTGTCGGAGCAGTACGCGTTTTAAGCGACACTATGTTCCGTTCGGTGATTTATGATTTGCTTGTCCTGCCCGAATACCAGAACAATGGAATAGGCAAAGAACTGGTAAGGCGGTGTATTGAGCATTTTCCTGACTCGGAGTGGCTGGTTGAAACAATTGAAAGCATATCGGGGTTTTATGAAAAAATCGGCTTTAAAAGAGCGGCAGGCAATGGTGAACGTGTGTTTTTATCAATTCCGTGTGAATTATTCAGCTAAAAATATATATTTACTTAATTTTGTATAATAATATTGAAATATTACCAATTATATAGTATAATTAATTGTATTTATATTTTGAAAGGAAAATTAAGATGGATGCCGCTATAAAAAAACAATTGGAAATAACCGCCTGTAAAGTCAGGATTGGAATCATCGAGGCTGTTTATAACGCTAAATCGGGTCATCCGGGAGGTTCGCTCTCAATAGCCGACCTGCTCACATATTTATACAGCATGAAGCTGAATGTTGACCCGAAAAACCCGAAAATGCCCGACAGGGACAGGGTTGTGCTGTCAAAGGGTCACTGCGCTCCCGCACTGTACTCAGTTCTTGCTCTGAGAGGATTTTTTCCTTATGACGAATTAAAAAAGCTCCGTAAAATCGGTGCAATGCTCCAGGGACACCCCGATATGAAAGGAACTCCTGGAGTTGATATGAGTACCGGTTCTTTAGGGCAGGGTATTTCAGCGGCTGCCGGAATGGCTCTTGCCGGCAAGCTAGATTCCGCCGGATACAAGGTATATGCCGTTTTAGGAGACGGAGAGATTGAGGAGGGTCAGGTCTGGGAAGCCGCAATGTTCGCTGCTCATAACAAGCTTGATAACCTTGTAGCCATCGTTGACAACAACGGACTGCAGATAGACGGGAAAATTACCGAGGTATGCTCGCCCATGCCCATAACCGACAAATTCGACGCTTTCGGCTGGCATGTCATTACAATGGACGCCCATGATTTTGACGATATAGAAAGAGCCTTCGATGAATCGGAAAAAATAAACTATAAACCGGTAGCAATTATCCAGACCTCAACAAAAGGCAGACATATTTCCTTTATGGAAAACAACGTAAGCTGGCACGGTTCAGCTCCTAATGACGAACAGTATAAACTGGCAATGGACGAACTTAATACCAGGCTCGAAACGCTTTTAAAGGAAGAGGTGCTGTAATTATGGATGTTCTGATAAAAAAAGCTACCCGCGACAGCTACGGCGAAGCGCTTGCGGAGCTTGGTTCCGTATACGATGATTTAATTGTTCTTGACGCCGACCTTGCGGCGGCTACTAAAACGGGAATGTTCAAAAAAGCATATCCCGAAAGGTTTATTGACTGCGGTATTGCCGAAGCCAATATGATGGGCGTTGCGGCAGGGCTGGCGGCTTCCGGAAAAAAAGTTTTCGCAAGCTCGTTTGCTATGTTCGCCGCCGGAAGGGCATTTGAAATAGTACGCAATTCAATAGGCTACCCTCATATAAACGTTAAAATCGGCGCGACCCATGCCGGTATTTCAGTCGGCGAGGACGGCGCTTCCCACCAGTGCAACGAGGATATCGCACTTATGAGGACGATTCCGGGAATGACCATTATAAATCCCGCCGACGATATTGAAGCAAAAGCAGCTGTGAAAGCGGCGGTTGATATTGACGGCCCCGTTTACCTTCGTTTCGGACGGCTGGCCGTTCCCGTTATAAACAATGCTGAAAACTATAAATTTGAAACGGGCAGGGGTGTATTATTAAGAGACGGCTCCGACATAACAATTATTGCCACCGGGTTAATGGTCAGCGAGGCTTTGAACGCGGCTGATACTCTTGCAAACGAAGGCATAAATGCCAGGGTGATTAATATTCATACAATCAAGCCTCTTGACAGGGATATTATATGCAAAGCCGCCCGCGAAACGGGAGTGATTGTTACAGCAGAGGAACACAGCGTAATCGGGGGGCTTGGTTCAGCCATTGCCGAGGCTGTGACTGAATGCTGTCCCTGTCCTGTTATAAAGGTCGGGGTCAATGATGTTTTCGGACATTCGGGACCAGCCGCCGACCTTTTAAAGGAATTCGGTTTGTCCTCTGAAAATATCGCAGAAAAAGCAAGATATGCGGTAACCTTGAAGTAGCCGAAATATCCTTTAGATAATCGGTAATCAATGAAAAGCAGGCGGGTTATCGCCCATCCAATAGATAATATTTTAATTAAAGCGGTAATAATTATTATATAAGAGGTAAAATTAATGCCCGAAATAAGTTTATTTTTTGGTATAAGAATCACATTAAATTATAACGACCATAACCCGCCTCATTTTCATGCGGAATACTCTGGTAATAAAGCGTTAATTAATATTGCTGATGCTACTGTGTTAAGAGGCAGACTTCCCAAAAAGCAATTAAAATTAGTTTTGGCATGGGCAGAGCTTCATAAGGATGATTTATTTATAAATTGGAACTTATCTAAAAACAGTAAAGAATTGTTTAAAATTGAACCTCTAAGATAAGAAGAAAGCGAGTTGAAAATATGGATTATTTTCCGGAAGTAATACAGGTAATCCCTACGGATGATTATAAAGTATATTTGTATTTCGACGACGGAACAATAAGGCTTTATAATGCTTCAGAACTAGTAACAAAAGGAATTTTCAGGCAATTAACAATCAACAATTTGTTTTATGAATCCTGTACCGTTTTAAACGGTACTTTAGCTTGGACACCCGATTTTAGTTATGATGTTTCTACTTGCTTGGATTTAGACCCTATTGTTTTATATGAAACCTGCCCTATTGTTGATGAACCAGCAAAATTATTTAGAAATATAACAGGATAAGTATTATTTTAATTATGGAGATATAATTCTTATGTCAATAATAGATACTTTTGATATTCAGACCGAAGCTTTAATAAACCCCCGTCATTTTGCTCCGCCGGTTGAGGGATTTCCGAAAACCGCCGTCGTCACATTCGGACAAAGATTTATTACGGCATTATCTGATTATTATAAACCGGAACAGATTGACGAAATGATTGCCTGCGTTGCCGTTCCGATTTATAAAATTATTTATAAAGGGAAAGAATTAGCAGTTTATTGCTCGACTTTAGGTGGACCGGCGTCTGTGGGGCTTATGGAGGAAATGATTTCAAAGAGCTGCGAAAAATTTTTATTCTTTGGTTCATGCGGAGTTCTTGACCGTACCCTTACCGAAAAATCCTTGATTGTTCCTAATTCCGCTTACCGTGACGAAGGAACAAGCTATCATTATGCTCCTCCGAAAGATTATATTGATATTCCAACCGCAGATAAGCTTTCAGGAATACTTTCGGAGCTTAATCTGCCGTATGTAACCGGTAAAACCTGGACAACCGACGCAATTTACAGGGAAACACGCGGTAATATGGAAAAACGTAAGAATGAAGGCTGTATAACGGTCGAAATGGAATGCGCCTCCGTTATGGCGGCGGCTCAGTTCCGCGGTGTTGAAGCCTACCAGTATTTTTATGCCGCGGACAGCCTGGACGAAACCGAATGGAATGCGCGCACACTCGGAAGCTTAACGCAGGACTTCAGGGAAAAGCTTCTTAATATCACATTGGAAATCACTGTTAGGCTTTAAATTTCCTCAGACAGCAAATTATATATGCAACATACCCTGTCCTATGACTGCTGATAAATTATTCAGTATACATTACATAAAAACATTTGGAGGCAGTATAAATGGAAAAATCTATTACCGACAGGCTTGACACTTTAAAATCCGAAATTGAACGGCATAATTTCAATTATTATGTTCTGGATAACCCCGCCGTTTCGGATTATGATTACGATATGCTCATGCAGGAGCTGAAAAAAATCGAAGAGGAATATCCCGAGCTTGCCGACAAAAATTCGCCTTCTCAGCGTGTAGGAGGTGTTGCTTTAAACAAATACGATAAGGTAATCCACAAAGTTCAGATGGGAAGTCTTCAGGATGTTTTTTCATTTGAACAGGTGGAGGCGTTTATTGAAAAATGCAGAAATGCTGTGAATAGCCCTTTATTTGTTGTCGAGCCTAAAATTGACGGGTTGTCCGTTTCGCTGGAATATATAAACGGGGAGTTTGTCAGGGGTTCAACACGGGGCGACGGTTTTACCGGCGAGGATGTGACTAATAACCTTAAAACCATTAAGACAGTTCCATTAAGATTAAAACGCGCCGTACCCTTCCTTGAAGTGAGGGGAGAGGTTTATATGCCAAGGGCGTCCTTTGCGGAACTTATAAAAAGACAGGATGAGAACGGCGAGGAAAAAGCCAAAAACCCGAGGAACGCCGCCGCCGGTTCACTCCGTCAGAAGAACCCATTAATCGCAGCAGAAAGAAAGCTTGATATTTTCGTATTCAATATTCAGCAGATTGAGGGAGAGACGCTGTCGTCCCATAAGGAATCGCTGGATTTTTTAAACATTCTGGGCTTTAAGGTTGTGCCGGATTATATCCTTACTGACAATACAGACGAAATTAGAATGCGTATTGAATATACGGATAAAACAAGAGACAAATATGACTTTGATATTGACGGCATCGTCGTAAAGGTTGATGACTTTACCCATAGGAATGAACTGGGTTCTACGGCTAAAACGCCTAAATGGGCGGTTGCATACAAATACCCGCCCGAGGAAAAGGAAACCACCCTGCTTGATATTGAAGTAAACGTCGGCAGAACAGGCGCTATTACCCCTGTCGCCGTTTTTGAAACGATAACCCTTGCCGGTACTTCGGTAAGCAGAGCCGTACTGCACAATCAGGAATTTATCACCGAAAAGGACATCCGTATAGGCGAC
>QMCD01000927.1_pt1 | contig 22701 bp, 28 predicted proteins | sample 1821841 | NCBI WGS metagenome assembly QMCD01 (sample SAMN01991225, study PRJNA193472) | Termite gut metagenome, whole genome shotgun sequencing project. | isolation source: worker | host: Macrotermes natalensis
CGCATCGCCTTTACCACAGAGTTCAAGGCTGCTGTTCGGAACTGGATGAGCGCCAAGCTAGACGCTCTCTCCGAGGAATCGAGAGCCGAGGTGGAGCGGTTGAAAGCTCAGAAGGAAAAGCTGGAGCGGGAGCAGCGCAAGCTCCTACAAGCGCATTATGCCGATGCTGTTCCCCTAGAACTGCTCAAAGAGGAGCAAGAGCGGATCAGCAGTTCTCTCAAGAATATCAACGCTCAGATCGAGGCTCATCAGGACGAGCATACGCAGACCCTTGCGAACCTAGACGACGCGCTCACCTTGCTGGAGGATTGCGGTCGAGCCTACCGGCTGGCGGGGGATTACGAGCGGAGGTGCTTCAACCAAGCTCTTTTCAAGAAACTGCTCGTCACCGACGACCTGACGGTAGACGCGGAGTACGCCGAACCCTTCGACGCTCTGCTCAACCCCGAAATATTCAAGAAAAAGACCAAAAAAGCCAAAACCTGCACTAATTTTTTTAGTGCAGGTTTGACTATGGCACTGATGGTGCGAGAAACAGGACTTGAACCTGCACAAGCGTACTGCTCACTAGAACCTGAATCTGACCTGCCGTCATTTTTCTAAGTATATACTATGTCGTCAAATGATGCATAAACGCCCTAAATATAAGGGTTTATCGGTGATTTCGACCTTGGCTGACCAAATGCCTGAAAAGATCAGAAATATATGTTTTTCCGAAAAGTGTGACGCAGATGTGACGCGATATCTAAAATTATGCTGGCATTAGTAGCCAGATAGTCTTTTAAAATGAACGGTTATTCGACATCTCAATCAATAGGCAAATGCCAGTTTGTTCTTGACGCATACTCCTGTAGGTATACAATGAGTGTATCGATAATATCGGTTTTTTTCAAGATATCGCTACCCAGCGTCTAGGGAGGAACTAAGCCAATGTTCAGGTACGTACACACAAATATAATCGCGAAAGACAGCGCAAAACTGATATAAATCAGTTTTGAAATGCAAGAGCATAGGCGAAAAGCTGAATTTGAGCGGCGAATGGCTCGATAGACTGACAGGCGTCCCGGGCGCGCATATCGTGGGCGAACACCTATGCTTGCCGGGATATGATGAAAACCGTCCTACGCTTGAAATATTTTCATACGATCAAATGCAAATAAGCGATCCTTCGCCGATCAATCACTGCGGCATCGCGCATATGGCGTTTGAAGTGGACGATGTTGAAACGGTTCTGGCGTCGATCCTTGCTGCGGGCGGCGGGCAAATCGGTGAGGTCGTTCGCGCGGAATACGAAGATGGACGAAAGGCCGCATTCGTATACGCGACAGATATCGAGGGAAATATCATCGAACTGCAAAGCTGGTCGAAAGAATGAGAGCACCAGAGCATATTGGGGCGATGAAGCGAACGTAATTTCACTTTAGAACGGAGGCTGTGCGGATGATAATGGAAACCGACAGATTATTTCTAAGAGAAATGACCCAAGCCGACTTTCCTTTGCTATGCCGCCATTTACAAGACGCTGAGGTTATGTATGCCTATGAACACGCATACGGCGACGATGAGGTTCAAGAGGGGATCAACAAACAATTCCAGCGATATAGTGAGAACGGTTTTGGCGTATGGGCGGTAATTCTAAAACAGAGCGGAGAACTAATTGGCCAGTGCGGGCTATCCATGCAGCCTTGCGAGGAAGATGAAGTCCTCGAAATAGGATATATCTTTCAGAAACAGTATTGGCATAAAGGATATGCGACCGAAGCGGCTCTAGCTTGCCGCGATTACGCCTTTTATCAGTTGGGCGCGGATGAAGTCTTCTCCCTCATCAGAGATACAAATATCGCTTCCCAGAATGTCGCCAAACGTATCGGTATGACCGTATGCAGGACTTATACAAAGCACTATTACGGCATGGATATGCCACATTATGTTTTTTCGGTCAAACGAATTAAATAAGGGATCAAAATGGCTGCAATACGCCTTTAGGGCGAGAGGGCGAACTAAACGGAGCGTTTATTGTACTTCTTATCAAGTATCTCTATCATGGAATCGGGAGGTGAGCAAAGTGAATAACATTCGAGTGGGGTCATTGATACGTGAACTGCGCTTGGAAAAGAACCTTACCCAGCGCCAGCTTGCGCAGCAAATGGGCATCACCGAACAAGCCGTTTCCAAATGGGAGCGCGGATTGGGTGGGCCTGAAATTTCACTTCTTCCCGTTCTCTCTGAAATATTGAGCGTCAATATTGAGCAGATATTGGCGGGCGATTTGCAGCCCAATGATAACGATAGAGGAAATATGAAAAGAATCAAATTTTACGTATGCCCGGACTGCACAGGTGTTCTTGCTTCAATGGGCGAAGCGGAAATATCATGCTGCGGTCGGAAGCTAAAAAAGCTAGAGCCGCATCAGCCGGACGCCGACAGGAGTGTTCAGTATGATATGCTATTTCTAGGTACCCGCGCTCCTGTCTCGGAGAATGAGAAGGATTTAGGATCGCTTCGCCATCTCTTTCTGATATTTTTCGCCCCATACCCAAATGTCGTATAGTACGGGTTTGAAGTCCATGCCAATCGGCGTTAGCGAATATTCTACGTGTGGCGGGATTTCAGCAAAAACCTTTCGATTAACCATGCCCACGCTTTCAAGCTCTCGAAGCTGGGTTGTGAGCGTGCTTTGGGTAATATTATGCAGCTCCCGTTGAAGCTCTCCAAAACGTCTTGGTTTTACAGAGAGCAGATATAGAATCATCACCTTCCATTTTCCGCTTAAAACATGCTGCGCTGTCTCAACGGGGCAAACCTCTTTCTCGGCCATAAACCCTCAATAAGTATGTAATAAGATACTATCAACGAAATATAATCGTACTTGTATTGTAGTGTGCAACTGCTAAAATACTACCATAAGTCATTCGCTAATACAAGAGGAGGTCACTATGAAGTTTCTTGAAATGGCAAAAGCGCGATATTCTGTAAGGCGTTACTCACGCCAAGAAGTCGAACCTGATAAGCTGGAAATGATTTTTGAAGCGGGGCGGCTCGCTCCAACGGCCTGCAACTATCAGCCGTATAAAGTGCTAGTGCTAAAAACACCGTCAGGGATTGAAAAGCTGAGAAAAGGAAATCCGTACATGTACGAAGCTCCGGTAGCCCTTGTTATCTGCGTAAATCATGATGCTGTGTGGAAACGCCTGTCGGACGGCAAGGACTATGGGGATGTGGACGCGACGATTGTTACAGATCATATGATGCTTGCCGCCGCCGATTTAGGGCTTGGGAGCATATGGATGGGGGCTTTTAACCCGGAAAACCTACGTTCCGAATTTAATATCCCCGAAAATTATGAGCCTGTCAATGTACTGCTGATAGGGTATCCCGCCGATGAACATGTTGCACAGTCAGCAACCGCCAAAAGGAGAAAGCCGTTGGCTGAAACGGTAGTCTACGAAAGCTTTGAGGTGGCGAAATGAAAATATTAGCGATAAACGGTAGTCCGAGAAAAAACAGAAATACGGCAACCATACTTGAGAACGCGCTTAACGGCGCGGCGATACAGGGAGCGGAAACCGAACTTATCCACCTTTATGACGTTACCTTTAAGGGTTGCACAAGCTGTTTGGCCTGTAAGCAAAAGGATGGCAAGAGCTTCGGTCAATGCGCTGTGCGTGATGAATTGACCCCGATACTGGAAAAGATACGACAGACTGACGCTTTGCTTTTGGGTTCGCCAATCTACTTTACCTCCATGACCGGCGAGATGAGGTCTTTCTATGAGCGGGCTGCCTATCCGTATCTAAACTACAGTGAACAGGGAGCATCGCTGTTCCCGAAGAAAATCAAGGTCGGGCTTATACTGACGATAGGCACGGACGAGAATACTATCAAAGAGTATGGCATGAATCGGCACTTTGAACTCACCGAGATGATGCTGGGACAGTTGTTTGGTTCAGCCGAATCCCTGATTGTCACGGATGCAAATGTCTACGGTGACTACTCCAAATTCGCAGGTTCGCCAGACGAAGCAGCTGTACTACAGCGGCGAAACGAAGAACAATTTGCGGCTTACAGCAAAAAAGCCTTTGACATGGGGAGACGGCTCGTATCGTTTGCAGAGTGATTTTAGGAATGGAACAAGCCCCTTGGAGAAAAGTGTTTGAGCATAGGATTTTGCTCCCCTTTGCCGCAATATCCTCAAGAGGATATATCTGGTTTTCATACTAAACAAATCCCTAAAGGCAAAAAGCCGCATATAGCGGAACGGTCTTTTTACAATCCACGAACCCAAAATTCTTTGTGGACAGCTTCATTGCGTAGGCGGGCTGATAGGTTCCCATGTATACCGTCAGGCTCTTTGCCTTCGTATTCTCGGCGGATTTAACCTCAATGGGAATCGGCTTGCCCTCGCGCTGTATGACGAAATCCACCTCCGCGCCGCGCTCGCTCATCCAATAATAGCATGCGTACCCGTTTGCAATAAGCTGGTTGCAGACATAGTTTTCCGTCATACCGCCCTTGAAATCATCCAATGCGCTCGACTGGTATAAAATATCCTCGGCTATGACGTCCTTTTTCGCACAGAGCAAGCCAACATCCGAAACATAAATCTTGAAGGAATCAATGTCCTTATAGTTTTCAAGCGGCTTTGTCGGATGCTCTATACGGTGGATACGGGTGACGATACCGGAGAGCGACAGCCATTCAATCGCGTTTTCAAACTCGGACGCTCTCGCCCCGGATTTAATGAGCTTGTACTGAAAGCGAGTGTTTTTCTTTGATAGTTGGACGGTAATATTGTCATATGCAAGCCGCGTTTTCTTTATCTCGTTATCTTTGTTGTATTTGCTCATATCGTTCAGATAACTTTCTAATATGACAGCCTGCGTGTGGCGCAGCAGAATTAAATCCCTTGTGGCGATGTATTTTTCCACGCATTCCGGCATACCGCCCACAACGAGATATTGGCGATAAAATGCCAGTGCCGCGTCATGCAGGGCGGCGGGCATCGGCGTATCGGCATTGAAGCACTCGCGGATTTGAGCTATCAAGCCATGTTCGCCGCACGCCGACAGGAATTCTTCCATATCCATCGGGTGCATAGTTTTAATGTCCACTTTGCCGACAGGGAAGGAAAACGCCTCGCGGTTGACGGCCACACCCAACAAGCTGCCTGCGACGATGATATGATACTGCGGTGCGCTTTCGCAGAAGTATTTCAGCGAAGTAAGCGCGCGTTCGCATAGCTGTACCTCGTCAAAAACGATCAGGGTCTTTTCCGGTATAATAGTCTGCCCGCTGATCCGGGACAGAATAGGAATCAGATAGGATGGTTCTATGCTCTCATCAAAGGTCTTTTTCAAGCCGGGGTTCGTTTCAAAGTTAAAATAAGCGACGTTGGCGTAATGCTCGCGCCCGAAGGCCAAGATGGAATAGGTCTTGCCCGTCTGCCGTGCGCCTTGTAAAATCAGAGGTTTTCGATAGGCGCTGTTCTTCCATTCCAGTAGATATTTTGAGATTTTACGTTCCATGCAGTGCATCTCCTGTGGCTTTATAAGCAAAGCATACTCCTTGTTCGCGTAAATATCAAGCGAATAATCGTGAATTATCGCGCAAATAAACACGAATATCTAATTTGTTTGTACAGAAAGCCGAGGTACAAATAGAAAAACCCTTGGCACAAGTCGAACAAGCGCCAAGGGATTATTCTGACAATCCACACGCGATACGGATCAGCCGCAAAGATTAACTAGACTTCCTCTCCTGTAAAGCGATTGATCGCGTAAACCTTGTACTCCTGACCCTCGTACTTGATAACGGGCTGAGCCTTAATGTAGCCTAATTCCACCAGCTGGCTGAGATACTCGAAATATTTATCGCGAGTTAAGTCGCAAAAGTCCATGACTTCCGCCGAGTTCGGGTAAGCGCCTTCCTCATTAAAGTCGTAGAGTAAATGGGAATAGAGGGCTTTAGCTTTATAATGCAACCGGCTATCCTGCATGGCGGTTTCAGGCATAAGGGTGAACCCTAATGCCATGAGTTCCTTGAGATTTTCTTCGTCGTCGATTTCGAGGTCGGGATCATATTCCTCCATTTGGATTAAAGCGTTGTCCGGTTCTGTGCGTTTTTTAAAATCAACGAGTTTCGCGGGTTTCTTACGTTTTGCCATTGTGTTTCCTCCATGTAAATAAATTCTTGTGTTTGGAATTTTTGTGTGATACGCTTTTGTAGGACGAACCTCGCCCCGCTGATAGGATGATTTCCATCCTGCCGCATCATTGTACAGGATGATGGGCATCCTGTAAACATCCATTTATTTACACAAGCAGGAGTAACATATGCCAACATTTGCGGACAGATTACGCGAGCTACGCGCCGGAACAGGCGAGACGCAGAAACAAATAGCCGACTTGCTTTCTATCGCCGAGCGTAATTACAGGCGCTACGAGGCGGGAGAAGTTGATCCGACGGCCTCAAACGCTTGTAAACTTGCCGACCATTACGATGTTAGCGTCGATTATCTGCTTGGCCGCAGGGATTCTTGGTTGGACGCCGAGGGAAATATCATGACAAAAACGGCGCATGAGAGGCAATTATTATTCGCACGAGCTAGAAATGCGCTGGCGGCCATGCAAACCCAATCAGCCGCCAATGGAGTTTCCGAAATGACGCTGGACGAAATCAACGCCGAGATTGCGGCGGCGCGACGAGAGATCAAAGGGCAATGATGCAGGCTGTATTGCGGGAATAGACTCTGCTACTATTTCATCTTTGAGCTATTCAGACCGAGACGTGTAATCCGTAATCATTACGTATTGCGTCGTGCTGAAATTCCTATATACGTAATGACTACGTATAACAGCGCCGCTTTAGAGTCTCATATACGTAATGATTACGTATAAACGTGCCACACGGAAGCCCTATATACGTAATGATTACGTATAAGCGTGCCACACGGAAGCCCTATATACGTAATGATTACGTATAAGCAAACCGCATAAACCTTCAAATCCGTCATCATTACGTATATACGCGCGCAGTCGAGATCAAATACGTAATCATTACGGATAGCTCGTTCGGAGAAGAGGCGCAGATCGATGCGGCGGATGGAGTGCGACGGTCAATCCAGAATCGGGCTAAGTCTGATTCAGAGCATCGCAGTAGCCCTTCCCATGGATTCAGCCTATTGTTGTTCGTCCATTGTTTCATTATTATCGGTAGCCATGTAATCTACAATTTCTTCAAAATCTTCAATCAGCCCAGCCCTTAATAGTGCTTTAAAGGCTTTACCTATGATTGTCAGTCCTTTCGTGTGAGCTGCCTCCATTACGATCAACCCTCAATGCCCTTCTGGACATTATTAGTCAACGCACTTTGGCGCTTCTTTACGCTCTCCATGAAGGTTTTGTAAGGTATGGTGTCGCCGTTGTGCATGGCTTCTAAACCTTCGTCGAGCAACCTATAGAGTTCTTGTTTTCCAGTCAGCCGGTTAAACAAATCAACGCTTGGGCGAATATTGGTCATGTTAATCAATGCCTTTCTTTGAGTAGGGACGGTTTCATTCTTTCGGCAGCACCGATCATCCTTCTATGCTTTTCTGCGTGTTCTCAATTAAGCTGTATAGGCGCTTTTTCGCGCTCTCCATGTCGCCGGATTCAATGTCTGCCGCTATTTCTTTAAAGAGCATCAACGACAACCTCAAATAGCTCTTAAACTGCTTGTCCGTCATGCCTGCGTCTCCCATATCTTCCCCTTTCTGGCCTTGCCTCTAAACTATCCTTATTGCCTCTTAAAGAAATATAAATGTGTCCCTCAAATTGATTTATATTATCATTCGTCTTTGCATTTTATATCAAGCTGGTCGCCAATTCCCCGCAAAGCTGTCGCGAGAATCATGCAAAAACGAACCAAGGAATCCTTATCGTATTTTGCCAAAACGCTTGTCTGCTCGTCATTATTCAAATCAGTAAAGCAACGGGCAACGGATTGTCCTCCACGCATCACACGAAAGAAAATTCCGTCCAGATCACGTTCGATTGGGTATTCGTCTTTGCCCAAATGATTACCCCCAGTATTTTTCTCGCTTGCTAAGACACCAATGTCCAACTGTAATAAACATCCATAATCCTATCACTTTCTCTTTAAGTCGGCAATCCTTAAACAAGCACATTAGTCTAACATTAGTCTAATTACACAACCAAACTAATCCTGCTCCCTCTTGTGGTTTTATCCACCCGTACCTGCTTGTCGATGCGCTCGCGAAGCTCAGCAACGTGTGAAATAATACCGATAATCCGGTTTCCGCCAGCCATATCCGAGAGTGTTCGCACAGATAACTCCAAAACCTCCGCGTCAAGCGAGCCGAATCCCTCGTCGATGAACATCGCGTCGAGGTGTATTCCGCCAGCGGTTTGCTGCACAACATCGGACAAGCCGAGCGCGAGCGAAAGCGACGCCATAAACGATTCGCCGCCGGACAGGCTGTTTGCACTGCGGCTGCGGCCAGTATTGCTATCATAGACCTCGATTTCAAGCCCGGTACGCTTACGGCCATCGTCGCCTTGGTCGCGGCGCAGGAGCGTATATCTGTTCAGGCTCATGACCTTTAGCCGGAGATTTGCGGCGCGAAGCACATGCTCAAAGTACGCCATCTGCGCGTAGGTCTCGAAGTCGAGCTTACCGTTTGCCGTATCGGAGAGGCTCTTTAGCGCGGCACATTCCTTCTCAGTTCTAACGAGCACCGCCGCCGATACTTTCAATTCCTTCAACATTCGGGCTGTACTGTCGAGCCTTATTTTCGCTTCATCGCGTCGGTTACGAGTGTGATCCGTATTCTCTTTTATAACTGCGGCTTCGGCGTTTAGCTTCGTTAAGTCGGGTTCCTGCTTATCCTTTGTTTCCGATTCCAGCCTCTCTATATCGCGGCGGAGTGCCTTGCCGTTTTCCTCATAGTCGGCAATGGTCTTTGTCAAAGCGGCCAATTCCGTTTCTGTGACAAGTGCGGCGGAGTAAGTCTCCGCGTTGGCAAATCCGCTTTCCGCCAGAGCTTCCAAGAAAGAATCGTTGGCAGCGTCAGCTAGAGCTTTTTGCGCTTCCCTACGGGCTTCACGCTCAACTACAAGCGTACTGGCGGACGCGAGCTTCGACTCGCAGCCAGCCTGTGCCTTCGTGAAGGCGTCGAAGTTCTGTTTCAGGTTAATAAGGGCTTTTTCGTCTTTATTCTTCTGCTCTGTCAACTCGGTATAACAACGTCTTGTATCCAAAAGCAGTTCTTTCAATGTCGCTCCCGCCGTTTCCCAAATGGATTCGGGAATAAACGCGCTTAAATCCTTCAACAACCTTTCGGCTTGCGTAGCTATTTCGACTTTTAACGCGGCGCTTTTCGGGGCCAACTTCTCTTTTCGGGCAGTCGAGAACTCCGTATCGGCGATAAGCTTAGATAAAGCGGTCTCATCGGCGGCTATTCGCGTGGCGAGCTCCGCTACCTCCGCTTTCGTGCGTTTAAGCGCGCCGGTAAGCAGCGTTCCGGCGGTTTCGCGCGATACGCCGTCGAACCATTTCGATGCGCCGGAGAGCAGAATTTCGCTAAGCGTATTGAGTTCAGTGAGCACCGACGCACACGACGCCGTCTTTTCGTCGCGCTTATGCAAGGATTTATAATGGTTAATACCTCTACTGCGGAGTCGTATCCGAGAGGCGAACGGAATAGCGAGATATCAAAGCAGTTAAGAGTATACGCCTGCAAGGAATTCCTTTATAATAGCAATTGATAAGCATACCAGAACCGACCCATCAGGAAAGCAGGTAGAACATGAGCAATGTGTTTGAAAGCATTATGCGTGGAGCAAATGAGGCTCTTGAGTATGCGCGCGGCAATTTGCCGGATGTAAGAATAGATACTGTTCATAAACAATATAAGCTTACCAACTTCAGCGACTTCGTGCGCATACTGCTCGAATCCGGGTTTTCTCTAGGAGGCGGCAACGACGAGGGCGTCTATGCTATCGTCGATTACGATTGGCTCAACGTGCCGCCCGGCTCGCCGATTATTTGGCATACCGGCGACCCAGAAACCGATCCGTGGGAGTGGCGCATCCGCGTTTTGAACGAGCGCCGCGACATCGCCTACGCCAAGTGCTTTTTCAATAAATCCGGCTACATCACGCGGGAATTCTATCCGTATTTCCTAGCGCTGCGGCGGGCAGGGCGCGAGCTGGACGCCGAATACGCGGACGGCTTGATCAGCCGCCACGCCAAGTGCATATACGATGTGATGAGAGAATATGACGAGCTGCCGCTCCATGAGCTGAAATCGCTGGGCGGATTCGGGCGCAATGAAAAAAGCAAATTCGATTCCGCGCTGACCGAGCTCCAAATGCGCCTGTATCTCACAATTTGCGGGACAAGCCGCCGCCGAAACGCACGGGGCGAGGAATATGGCTGGGAAACGACGAACTTCTGTACGACGGAACGGTTCTGGGAGCATACGGACGTATTCGCCCGCGCCGCGACGTTGAGTGAAGCAGGCGCATATTTCGTTATCCGCGAGCGCGTGTTGAAGCTGAACGAGAACGCCGACGAGAAAAAGCTGCGCCGGTTCGCGTATGGCAGCCGATAATAGTATCATATTCGGAAACATCGATCACCAACAGGAGGAATGAACAGTGACCTTCATCTGCTATCCGAAATGTTCGACCTGCAAAAAGGCGCAGGCCTACCTCGATGGTATCGGCGCTAAGTATGAGTTGCGCGATATCAAACAAAACAATCCGACCTACGACGAGCTGAAAGCGTGGCTCGATATGAGCGGGCTGAATATAAAGCGCTTCTTCAACACGAGCGGGCTGCTCTACAAATCCCTGAACCTCAAAGACAAGCTTCCGGTTATGAGCGAGGATGAATGCCTAAAGCTGCTCGCGACCGACGGTATGCTCGTGAAGCGGCCATTGTTGATTGGTGACGGTTCTGTACTCGTCGGATTTAAGCAGGATGAGTGGAAGCGGCTTCTTGCAACGTAATCAGCCACGATGGCCGAGCGTCCACCAGCGGAATAAGCTCGCCGTTGCGGTACTGCGCAACCTGAACAAATCCGTTATCGTTGTCAAACAGCGCGGCTTCGTCGCAGTACGGCAAAACGCGCTGCAAGGCGCTAAAGCGTTCATTGAATCTGCGCGTAACATCGTCCTTCGGGATATCGTGGCCGCCCTTTTCCACGCGGTTCTTAATTCGTTTTATGCTTTCATCCAGCGTATCCAGCCCCACATAAAAAAGGCGGATATAATAGCCTTGCTCCCGTGCTATCTGTGCCGTGCGTTCAACGCGAAAACCGGAAAGCGTCGTTTCCTGCGTAAAGCTTATACCTTTTGATAAACAATCGTCGATTGCCGCAATAGCCGCTTTGCCTCCTTCAATCGCGCCCTTGCCAAGCTTGGCGGTTATCTTGTCGACATCTATGATAACGCCTAAATCATTCATACTGTTTTTCAGCACGCCGGTTAAGCTGGATTTCCCCGCGCCGTTCACGCCGCCTATTATGGTAAAGATTTTCATTCTTGCCCTCCAAGCCGTCCGCTCAGCCCTCGTCGCTATATACTCAATAATATCGCTAATTTCATATTTTCTCAAGCACTGCCGTGCGGCAGATCACAATACGCGGCCTTTCGACAATATGGAACCCTTGCTCAATAAATCTCCGCAAGCTGTCCTCAAACGCCGCTTTTCCTACATGCAGAATCGGCTCAGCGAAGAGCAGGAGCCCGCCTGTGCGCAAAGCGTCGCGTATTTCGAACACTAGCCTGTCGCGGTCGGGAACCTCGTGTACCATCATAAACGTAAGCGCCAAATCGACCGCGCCCGCGTACTTGTCAAGGCCGAGGCTGTGCGCTTCACATTTATGCGGGACGACGCACGCGCTCACTCCGGCTTTTTCCGCGTTGCGCCGCACGCCGTCGAGCATCTCTTGCTGCAAGTCCACGGCGATAACACTCCCGACTTCGCCGAGAAGCCTCGCGGCGGGTATCGTGAAGTAGCCCATACCGCAGCCTACGTCGAGCATGGTTTGCCCCGCCTTGAGATACGGCGCGAGTATCCGCTCCGGCGAATGCGCTATCCTTCGAATGCTCCAATTAAGCGTGTATCCAGCCCACCACGGGCAAACATGCGTATTTGACATATCGAGCCTCCTGTCCCACTTGTGACATATCTTGATTTGTAGCATAATAGCCTTGGGATAATTCGTCAATAGAAATAGAACAAACGCTACAAAACGTCCGTATTGAGACAGGAGAGCCAAACATGTCGGTAAAGACAGACGCACAGGCGCGCCGCAGCCGCGAATGGCTGCTGGAGGCGCTAATAAGCCTCATGGGGGAAAAGGATTACGGCCAGATCACGATTTCGGAGCTCGCGAAGCGCGCGGATTTGGACAGGCGCACATTCTACCGCCACTACGGCTCGAAGGATCAGATTATCATCGAGCGCATACGCGAGATGGCGGCGCTGTACGAAGCCGTTCTGCGCAGCAGCCCGCCCATGCCCACCCGCGAAATCGCGCTGGCGTATTTTCGCATTTGCCGGGAAAACGGGCAATTGCTCTTTCTACTATATAAGCATAAGCTGCTGCTGCTGCTTTTGGACGAACTGAACAGGCTGTTCCCTATACTTCACGCGAAGCATCACGCGGGACCAGACCCCTACGCTCCCTACAGCGCGGAGTACGCGCTTTCTTACCATGTGGGCGGCTTCTGGAACGTGATGTGCCGCTGGCTGGCGCAAGGCATGGCTCAGACGCCGGAGGAACTGGCGGATATGATAGGGCATATGTTGCCGGAGTTCATTTGAACATAGACAATCGCCAATTTTACAGCTATTATTGTGCTATGATCGAACTTCAAGGCAAATATAACACGGCGAAGGTATTCACCGACAACGCCGAATCGAGCGCGCTCACGCAGATCATGCACCTGCTGAATCAGGAGTTCCTAAAGGGTTCAAGGATTCGCGTCATGCCGGATACCCACGCGGGCATTGGCTGCACCATTGGCACGACCATGACGATTGCGGACAAGATCGTCCCGAATCTCGTGGGCGTAGATATCGGCTGCGGCATGGAAACGGTTTTGCTCAAGGATAAGCGCTTGGAGCTCGCCCAGCTCGACAAGGCGATTCACCAATACGTCCCTACGGGCTTCAACATCCGCTCTGCGCCGCATTATTATAACGAGGAAATCGACCTGACGGCGCTGCGCTGCGCCAAACATGTCGATATAAACCGTGCCACGCTTTCAATCGGCACTTTGGGCGGCGGGAACCACTTCATAGAGCTGGACAAGGACGAGAGCGGACAGCTCTATCTCGTAGTCCACACCGGTAGCCGCCACCTCGGCAAGCAGGTTTGCGATTACTACCAAAACGCCGCCGCCGATAGCCTCGGGCGCATTGGCAATCGCTCTGACCGCGTATTGGCGTATCTTGAAGGGCCGCTGTTCGACGATTATCTGCATGACATGGGCGTCGTCCAGCGCTTTGCCGATTGTAACCGCAAGGCCATCGTGAAGGAGCTGGAAAAGCGCGTGAAGCTCAAGATCGCGGAGCAGTTCACGACGATCCACAATTATATCGACCTCGATTCGATGATACTGCGCAAGGGCGCGATATCGGCGCAAGCTGGCGAGCGTGTGCTGATTCCCATGAACATGCGCGACGGCAGCCTTATTTGCATCGGTAAGGGCAACGAGGACTGGAACTTCTCCGCCCCGCACGGCGCTGGACGCCTTATGAGCCGTTCCCAAGCGAAGGAGAGCGTCACGTTGTCGCAATACGAAAAGGCGATGAAGGGCATATTCTCCTCAACCGTAAACCGAAGCACCCTCGACGAATCGCCGTTCGCTTACAAGCCGATGGAGGAGATTATCGCGAATATCGGGGATACGGCGGATATCGTCACGGAGATCAAACCGCTTTATAACTTCAAAGCGGCGGAGTGAGCATATATCTACATAAGCCCTATAATTTCGCTCAGGGTGCTGTTCGAGCTATTTTATCCGGCGGGAAGGATGAGGGACAATGGCCAAAGAAAAGAAATATGTAGCTTTTCAGCGATATTTAGAAAATTGTACTCTTAATGAAGTCACTTTGTCCTTTGATGATATTTCGGGAATGATAGGTGGATTGCCGTCCTCCGCATATAAATATCGCGCATTTTGGTACGATAGCAACGGAAATCCGCTCACAAAGAGCTGGCTTAATGCTGGATATACATCCAAGAACGTAATTCTTGGTGAGCAAGTTACCTTCATGAAAAGAGAACAGATTCAATCACATAAGAAGGTGCTGCCTATCATGAATGAATCAGACGCAATTACTCAGGTCGAACCGATAAAGCCCGACCCAATTGTTAAGAATGGCGATTCCGGAAGATGGAGCGATAGGGATTATCTTTTCGAATTCCGAAAATCAATTGAAAGCGTAACAGCCGTAATCGGAAAACCGCTTGACAGTTCTAAATATACGATAATTGATCGAGGGTCGCCGCACAAGCCTGTAGGATTACCAAGAAGCAAGATGGGCGTTTATGTGTTTTGGTATGATGGTCAATTCTTGAAAATCGGTAAAGCTGGCCCTAACAGCAGTGCGCGATTCCTGAGTCAGCATTATGGGTTGAAAGCTCCCTCAACGTTAGCCAAGTCCATTCTGAATGATGCCAATATGACTGCGTTGGGAATCAACGAAGCTAATGTCAGCGAATGGATTAAAAGCAACTGTCGGCGTATTGATGTAATCATTGACGTTAGCGCTGGGATTTTCACGCTTGAGTTGATCGAGGGGATTCTGCATTATGCCTATGAACCGAAATACGAAGGGTTCCATTCTCAGCGATTGATACTATAGGCGACTTCAACTCCACCCATGCCGATCATCATTACATCAGAAAATCAGAAAGTTTAACAAAAGGCCAATATTTGTCCATATACATGTTTTATAATTGCGTTTTCGGGCGAATCCAACGGCAATTAGAACCAAACGCCGTCAGATACTCCGAAGCCGAGAATTATCGAGCAAGGAAGTGAAAGATGAATCTCCCCATTAGTGTAAATCAGGATCAGCTGCTGGACGTGCTCATTAACGTAGCGATTATCCGCCCCGTCTTCATTTGGGGCGCGCCCGGAATCGGCAAATCCGCCATCGTGGAGCAGTTTGCCGAATCGCTGGGCTTGCCCTGCGTCTCCTTGCTAGGCAGCCAGCTCGCGCCGGAGGACATCATCGGCGTTCCGCAAATCGTCGAAGGGAAGAGCGTATTTTGCCCGCCCCGCAGCATCGCGCGGGAGGAGCCCTATTGCCTGTTCCTCGACGAGCTGAACGCCTGTTCGCAGGAGGTTCAAAAGGCGTTCTACAGCCTGATCCACGACCGCCGCATCGGCGAATACTTTTTGCCGAAAGGCTCAATCATCATCGGGGCGGGCAACCGCGCGCAGGATAACGCCATCGTAAAGCCCATGTCCAGCGCACTAATCAATCGCATGTTCCATGTGGAGCTTATCGCCTCGCACCGCTGCTGGCTGGACTGGGCGGGGCAGAACGGCATCCATCATTACATATTGGAGTATATCGCGCTGCGCCCCGATCATCTTTGGAAGCAGCCGCCCAAGACGGAGGAGGTATTCTCCACGCCGCGCTCGTGGCATATGCTTTCCGACGCGATTCTCAGCTATGGCGAAGATATCACCGACAAGCAGATGGAGGTTATCGCCGCGGGCTGCCTGTCTCCGCATCACGCGACCCAGTTTCGCGCGTTCATAAAGCAAATCCGCAACCGCTACGCCCTTTCCGCCATCATAAGCGGCGAGCAGAAATGGCCGGACGCGCCGGAGGATAGGGACACGCTGTATTTCCTAGCCCAAAGCCTGCGCGCGCAGCTGATAAAGGAGCTGCCTTCCGAGAAGAACAAGCTCTCCGGCTCGGTACAGGAGCTTGCGCACAAGGCGAAGGGGCTCATACGCGATCTGGCGAATATCAGCCTTGAAATCGCGCAGATGGCCGTCGCGGAGGATGGCGAAAGCATCTTGCCCGACTGGTTCATGGTGGAGATCGTCCGAGACCTCCCGCGCTTGGCGGTGAAGAAATAATGTCGAAGTCTGACAAGTCCAAGGCAAAGAGCATTGACGTCGCGGAGAAAAACTTCAAAGAGGGATACGGCATGGTGAACAGCCACCCCCTGTTTTCCGCTATGCTCTACGAAGCGCATATCAGCCGCGATAAAAACACGCTGCATAGAAAAGATGGCCTTGCGTTCGTAGCCAACAACGGCACAATCATGTGCAATCCCGTCATACGCTCCGCGCCGGGCGAATGGGCGCGGGCGATTGCCCATTGCCTCTTGCATTTGGGCATGTGCCATTTTCAAAAGAAGGATCACCCCATAGAATGGAATATAGCCTGCGACTATATCGTGGAAAAGTTCTTAACCGAGCTGGGCTTTGGGATACGGCTATCCGAAGAAGCGCCGTCGGGCATTTCCGACGAAGATAAGCTATACCGACTTCTCTTGGAAACGACGGATAAATCGCAGTATATCGGCTATGGTACGGCGGGGGCCGGTGCTGCGGACATGCTGTTCGGATATAAACCTCGCAATTACTTCCGCGATCCGCCCGATTGGCCGAAGCTGTTCGCGCAAGGCCTGACCAGCGCCGTACAGAGCGCGGTGCATGTCGCGTCGGGGGAGCAAGCGCGGCTGGGCGATAATTCTTTCAAAAACAGCGCGGCGGAGCGCGCGCGGCAATGGTTCATATCCAGCTATCCTCTGCTGGGCGCTGTAGCCGCCAGCTTCAAAATCGTCTCGGACAACGCGATTTGCGCCCGGATGGAAATCGGCATCGCGGCGGTTTCGCCTTCGCTGTCGGAGCTGTATATCAACTCCGCCGCGCGTTTAACGCAGGATGAAATGCGCTTCGTCATGGCCCACGAATTTTTGCACGCCGCGCTGCGCCACGACGCCCGGCAGGAATGGCGGGACGCGTATCTGTGGAACGTGGCCTGCGATTACGTGATAAACCAATGGCTGACGGAGATGCATATCGGCGAGCGCCCCGATGGGATTCTCTACGACGCGCAGTTCAAGGGCATGAGCGCCGAGGCCGTATATGACCGCATTGTCACCGATATGCGGATGTACCGGAAGCTTGCTACGCTGCGCGGCGTGGGGCTGGGCGACATTATCCCCGGCGAGCGCCGGGCAGGCGCGGACGTGGAGCTCGACGACTTCTACCGCAGAGCTTTGGCGCAGGGGCTGTCCTATCATCAGGAACAGGAGCGGGGATACCTGCCCGCCGGTCTGATCGAAGAAATCTACGCGCTCGCCCATCCGCCCATTCCGTGGGACGTGGAGCTGGCGCGCTGGTTCGACGACTATTTCGCGCCATTGGAGAAAAAGCGGTCATACGCCCGGCAGAGCCGCCGTCAATCCTCGACGCCGGATATACCGCGCCCGAATTGGGTCGTCTCGCAGTTCGCCTTGGACGGGCGCACATTCGGCGTAGTGCTGGATACATCGGGCTCTATGGATCGAAAGCTGCTGGCCGTTGCTTTGGGCGCAATCGCGAGCTACAGCGCTTCTAGGGACGTCCCGGCAGCGCGCGTGATCTTCTGTGATGCTAACGCTTATGATCAAGGATTCATGAAGCCGGAGGACATCGCGGGGGCCGTCAAAGTCAAGGGGCGCGGCGGCACCGTGCTCCAGCCGGGCATCGACTTGCTGGATAAGGCTGAGGATTTCCCCAAGGAAGCGCCGATCCTCATAATAACGGACGGCGAATGCGACAAGGTTGTGCTGCATGGCCGGGAACACGCGTTTTTGATCCCGCGCGAGGCGTCGCTGCCCTTTGCGCCGAATGGAAGGGTGTTTCGGATTCGGGTTTAAAGGCTGCTATAAAGCGAAGTTATTCGTGTGGATTTTTAGAGGAACAAAATGTAATCAAACGTATAATGTGGTAAACATGCAAAAGTTCCGCAATATTAACATATAAAAGTTATTTAAAGATCATCATCATTCCTGTATAATACTGCCGTCCATAATGTGTGATGGTATAGCTTGCCCCACGCGATGGACGCGCCCCTGAATTGTGGCGCGTTAATTCATCGGACATAGCTAAATCAGGCGGCACGGTTTCAATCCTGTCGCCAAATGTTCAGGGCTGTCTAAATTATACATTGCCTCGGCGCTACTGTCCTATCTGGTAGAATGCCGATAAGCGTTGCGTATAATCCTGATGTTCCATACTTAATTATATAAGTTTTTATGCGACTTATAGAGCCGCTAATTACTTATATAATTTTGTGCGACTTTTTAGAGTCGTAAACTATAAATTTTTTATGCAACTTATAAAGTTGCAGGTTGAATTTTGCTATGACTTTAACCTCATAGTATGGTTCATTGAACCTTGGAAAATTAATAATTGACAAATATGTTTTGTTACAGCGTTTTGTTCTGTGCGTAGTTTTGACTGTACGTACAGCTTATTTCCTATACCCAAAAACAGTCCGAACGCATCTTAGGCAGGTAGAAGGCGATTTAGGACATGGATAATTACGCACTTTCTCCTAGTGCAAATGCAGATAGAACTTAGATTAATGCTCGCCATCATGATCGCACAGGCTAACAAAACGCATGTTTCCAGAAGAGATAGGTTCGTTTTGCGGTCGAACAATTGCACATGGAGCAAGGAAGATGCTCTCAGTTTGGGCGTTTTCTTTTCGAGACCGCGAGGACGATCTAATATTGATCAGTGAGGTTCACTATGAAATGGCTCACGCCTACGTAGGTACACGCTATGTTTTCTGTTGCTCACGCCCGCCTAGCGAGGCAGTGATTTATTCCTACATCATTATATAGGGTCAGTCAATGCGACTTACGCAAAATTCAGCAGTCTGGCCAAAAAGAAAGGAATACCCATGCAAAATCAACTAATCGAAAAGCCATCCAACATGTCCGATATGTCTGAGAATATCTGTGATCCGACGAACATAAGGCATCATGAATTGATTTCTAATTTACAAAATATACAGCCTTGGCACAAACCCGTCCCCCTATATTCGGATCACCTGCCAGAGTTCCCAATGGACGCGTTGCCTGAAGTATTCGCAGAATACGCAAAAGAGCTCTCAACTTATACGCTGATGCCGTCGAGTATTGTCGGATGGTCACTGCTGAACATACTGGTTATGGTATTTGGTAATCGATATAGGATTGAAGCAATTCCGGAAAGATGTGAAAATGAACCGCTCCTGCTATATCCTAACGCCCTCACACCGTCCAGCGAGATGAAGAACGCTGTGCTTGGCGCTGTAGTTACTCCATTGTATGAGTACCTTTTAGAAAAAAAGCACGCCCATGGAATCGTCATGGATTACAAAGCCTTAGAAGATGAACTTGTCTACATGAATTACGGTTTTGAGGATGATTACCATGAAACCATGTGGTCGTTCATTGGCGATGATGGCAGCGGGACGATAGAATTAAGCCCAGAAGCCCTAGAGCGCCATTTACAATATGCTACTGAAGTTAAGGCTCAGATGTCGGACAAATTTGGCCAGATGCCGGATTGGAGTTGTATGTTTGCCGGAGCTCTGTTGCGGATAACAGGACTGCTCCATTGCGCAAGACAAGAAATGCCCGCAGAAACGCTCGTCGATCTTGAAACCCTTGAACGGGCAATACAAATCGCCGATGGTCTAAGAATCCATCCGCAGGCAGTTTATCAGATCATAGGCTTGAGCGATGTTGTCGAGAACGCAATGTTTCTTTGGAAACGCTTAATCAATGATGCTGATATGTGGGAAATCAGCAAGGAAGGCTTGTTTAAACTGTGCAAAGGAAAGTTCAACGCGGTAAATGATATGGAGCCAGCTTTGCGCTATTTGACTGAGATGAAATACATTCAGGTGCATATGGTTACGACAGGCGGTCGGCCAAACGTTATAATAAGCAAAAACTTATTGGTTGGGGAAGCGTATTCTTGCGAAAATAATAATGACTCGCAATTTGTTTCGCAGCAAGGTTGTTCGACAGAACTACATAATAAAGGTAATCTGCCTCTCGGGGAGGAGCAACAATGAGCTGGCGAGAGAAATACCCTCCCGAACTGATGGACGGCAGAGAGATGGCCGAGGGATCGTTTGTTTTCGGCCTATGGAAAAGCCCGGAGCTGTTTAGCGATTACGATAAAGTCAACGAGAACGGAGATTGTACGCTCATTACGCCCTTCTTCGATCTCGGCAAACAAATAGCGAAGCAAGGATACAAGACTATCAACCACGCCGAGATCAAAGCGTTTTTAAAAGGGCGACCAACGTTAAGGAAAAGGTTTGACGAATGGGGCGGGATGCATAGTGTCGAAGAAGTGCGCAGCGTTATCAGCGCCAATAATGTCGAGGCCAATTTCGCAATCATTACAAAGATGAACTTGCTTATGAGGCTTCACGACAAAGGCTTCAATGTTATTCAGAATATTGGCAAGCTCAAGCAAATGTCCGCACAAGAGGTTTATAATTTTTACGATAATCAGCTTACTAGCATTAACGTTAAAGCCGACTACGACAGCGAAATCGAAACGTTGGAAATCGACGAAGCGTTTATTTCAGAATGCGACAAAGGTAGTACTAAGGGTATTGATTACGGGGAAACATGCCGCATATTGAACCATCTTACGCTGGGTTTGCCGCTTGGCGAGATGTATATGTTGGCAGGACATTCCGGCGCAGGCAAATCGTCCTTCGCATTCGAAAATTTTATTCTTACAGTAACGATGAACGGCATAAAGTGCGCGGTGATATCAAACGAGATGCGTGCCTCAGCATTCAAGCACCTATTGCTTGTGCATATCCTGACCCAAGACTTGGATTACTGGGAACTAACACGAAAGAAGATCAAGCAAGGTGCTTTCACGCCAGAGCAGCACGAAATGCTCAAAAAGGCAATGGAGATTTCGCGGGAGAAGTATGGCAGTATTAAGTTCGTTAAGCTGTTCAATAATGATATCGGGAAGGTCAAGCAGTTTACACGTAAGCTCGCGAAGCAAGGGTATCAAGTGATTTTATACGACACGATGAAGTCGGACGATGTTGTCAATGAGGCTATGTGGCAGCAGTTGTTGACCAATTCACGCAAGCTGTTTCAGCTTGCCAGCAAGGAGAACATCAGCTTGGTCGCGTCGTATCAGCTCGCGCTGCATTCGTTAGATAAGCGATATCTAAATGCCAGTTGCCTGAGCAACGCTAAGCAGATCAAGGAGGTCTTTTCCGAGATGGTCTACTTGCGGCCTCTTTGGCCTGATGAGTATACCGGCGAAAAGCACGATGTAAAGCCATATACGAGAGGACAAGACCCAACCGGTCGTTATGGGATCATAGAGAAATTCGTCGCGACTGATTCGGACAAACAATATGTCATTGCGTTTCTCGATAAGACCCGTAATGACAAAGACAAGCAGACCCTGCTTTATGAGTTTAACAGCGATTATAACAGTTGGACTGAGGTCGGCTATTGTACTGTTCACCACGACAGGCGGTAGCGCTGTAATAACAGCAGAGAAATGAATTATGCGGACGGCTATCCTGCGGGGTAGCCGCTCGCAATAGCTAAATTACCTGAAAGGATCAAATTATAATGTTTCAAGACTACCCGGATATTGTAAATATAAAACAATTAGGAGAAATGCTTGGTATAGGACGCGCGAGCGCATATTCGCTGCTCCATAATGAGCTAATCCCACATGTCCGCGTTGGACGGAGATATATTATTACCAAAGATGCCGTGATTGGCTTTGTGAATCAATCCTGCTATAATGATGAGCAGAAAAATGACGGTAGGCTCACTTTGGTCGAGAAAGGGGACAATGTATGTTGACCGGTAGCCTAAGAGTTGACAAGGGAAAGTATTACTCCGTACTCAACCTGAAAGATGAATACGGAAAGCGTAGGCAAAAGAAAGTGCCGTTGCATATTGACGCTGTGCCGGGAAATAAGCGCAAGGCCGAACAGGCGCACAGGGATGTGATGGCCGAATACGAAGCCAAGGGCATGACCATTTTCAGCAAAGATATTCTTTTTCACGAATTCGTTGTCGAATGGCTGGAAAGCGCTAAGCGAGACATTGAAGAAAGTACATACGAGTCGTATCTTTGCAACCTAAACAAGCATATTATTCCGTTTTTCAAGACGCATAATATTCTGCTTCGGGATATGGAATACAGCCACTTGGAAGCCTACTATACGGAAAAACGACAAACATTATCGGTTTGCACCTTGAAAAAACATCACGCGATCATAAAGCAAGCGCTGCGAAAAGCAGTTCAAATCAAGCGGCTCGCCTATAATCCGGCGACAGAGTACAAATTTCCGAAGAGCGAAAAGTTCAAGGGCAGCTTTTTGACCGTAGAGCAAGGCAGTATACTGTTGGAAGCCGCCGAGGGAAAGCCAATTGAGCCGGCGATCATCTTGGGTATGCTGTACGGGCTGCGCAGGTCGGAAATTGCCGGACTTCGCTACAGGGCGATTGACTTCGAGGCGAATACGCTGACCATCGAGCATTCCGTGACTCGATTCGTGAAGACGATGAGACTGTATAGCCTCCCGTGTAAATGGCAATAATCTCCACAATAAAAGAATGGAGATTAAGGTCAATGAAGCAAGTAAACGAACATGCACGGGAAC
>QMCD01001304.1_pt1 | contig 22629 bp, 14 predicted proteins | sample 1821841 | NCBI WGS metagenome assembly QMCD01 (sample SAMN01991225, study PRJNA193472) | Termite gut metagenome, whole genome shotgun sequencing project. | isolation source: worker | host: Macrotermes natalensis
CTGATGAATAAACGAATCTATAATGTTTTGCTGATAGCGACCAAATATGATTCGTTTATCCTCGAAGACGACGGACGTATCGACGAACAGATTTTCAATGAATATACATCGCTTAACCTGAACTATCCACCCCGTTTTACACAGGTAGTTACTGAAGAAGAAGCTCTGACCGAACTTAGTGAGAATCACTATGAACTCATAATTCAGATGCCGAATATGGACGAAACCGATATGTTTGCCACGGCAAAACATATAAAGGAACATTTTAATGATATACCGTTTGTTGTCCTTACCCCATTTTCGAGAGAAGTAACCAAGAGGCTGTCGCAGGAAGACCTGTCCGGCGTAGATTATGTGTTTAGCTGGCTCGGCAATCCCGATCTACTACTGGCCATCATAAAACTGATAGAAGACGCGATGAATGCCGAACATGATACGGAAAGTGTAGGTGTACAGATTATCCTTCTTATCGAAGATTCGGTGCGGTTTTACTCATCGGCACTGCCAACCCTGTTCAAGATAGTTATGGAAGAGTCGAAAGAATTTTCGAAAGAAGCCCTGAACGAACACCAGCAGATGTTGCGTATGCGTGGCCGCCCTAAAATCATGCTTGCCCGTACCTACGAAGAAGCTGTAGGGATATATACCGAATATAAAGATAATATACTTGGTATAGTGACCGATATGAGCTATATGCATGGGGGCACCAAGGACAAACTGGCTGGCTATAACTTTGCCAAATGGGTAAAGGAAAAGGATCGTTTCAAGCCGATTGTCTTTACTTCGTCCGAAATAACGAACAAAGTATATGCAGACGAATTGGAATGCAGTTTTATCGATAAGAATTCGAAAAGTTTTCCCCGCGATTTAAGAAAACAGGTTGTAAATAATTTTGGTTTCGGCGACTTCGTTATTATCAATCCCGATACTCAGGAAGAGATATTCCGTATCCGCAACTTAAAAGATTTACAGAAAAATATATTTAATATACCAACCGATTCTCTGGTATATCATATGTCCCATAACCATTTCTCACGTTTTTTCTATTCCCGTGCACTGTTTCCGCTGGCAGAAGGGTTGAAGAAAATAGATATTTCGGACTTCGATAATGTGGAAGACGCCCGTCAGATCATTTATGATATGATAATAAAATACCGACGTATCAAGAATTCGGGAATTGTAGCCGTTTTCGATAAAGACCGGTTCGACGAATTTTCCAATTTTGTGCGAATGGGAGATGGGTCTATAGGTGGAAAGGGGCGTAGTATTGCCTTTATGGATAACATTGTTAAAGAACATGCCGAACTGAACAATGACGAGAATATTGTAGTAAGGATTCCACGTACAGTAGTTTTGTCCACCGATCTCTTTGATGAATTCATGGAAATAAACGACTTGTACCCCATTGCTTTATCCGACAGACCCGATGAGGAAATCCTCCGCTATTTCCTCAAAGCCGGATTACCCGACCGCCTGATTGAAGACTTTATGGCATTTCTGGATGTAGTAAAAGCGCCCGTAGCTGTACGCTCCTCAAGTTTATTGGAAGATTCCCATTACCAACCATTTGCCGGCGTCTATTCCACATATATGATACCATTGCTACCCGATAAGTATGAAATGCTGGGGCTTTTAGGGAAAGCGATTAAAGCCGTCTATGCATCTGTATTTTACAGAGACAGCAAGACATATATGGTAGCCACACAAAACCTGATTGACCAGGAAAAAATGGCTATTGTATTACAGGAAGCCGTAGGAAGCCGTTATGGAGACCATTTCTATCCTACATTGTCGGGAGTTGCCCGTTCACTCAATTTCTATCCTGTAGGTAATGAAAAACCTGAAGAAGGTATTGCAAATATTGTATTGGGACTGGGAAAATATATTGTCGAGGGTGGAGCCAGCCTGCGCTTTTCGCCTGCTCATCCACATAATATAGTCCAACTAAGTTCCGTCGATTTTGCATTAAGAGATACACAGCGCTTCTTTTATGCGTTGGATATGAAAGACACAGATAAGGAATTTTCTACAAATGACGGATTCAACCTATTGAAACTGAATCTGAAAGATGCAGAAAAAGACGGCTCTATCAAATATATATCATCTACCTACGATCCGGTAGACCAGGTGATTTATGACGGGTACTATGAAGGAGGGCGTAAAATCTTATCGTTTGTAAATATATTGCAACACAATGTTTTTCCTTTGGCTGAGATACTGAAACAAACGCTGAAAATAGGCCAGGAAGAAATGGGACGGGCAGTGGAAATAGAATTTGCCGCCGACCTGAAAGACAAAGGAGAAGGTACTTTCTATCTGTTGCAGATACGCCCTATTGTACAAAACCGCGAGTTGCAAAGTGAAGACCTGTCGCAGATAAAGCCGGAGCAGGAAATATTACATTCCACAAGTGCGCTCGGCCACGGGGTAACCAGTGATGTGTACGATATAGTTTATGTAAAAACCAAAAGCTTCAGCGCTGCAAATAATCAATCGATTGTCGCAGAAATAGACAGTATAAATAGAGAATTTCTGGATAACGATAAGAATTATGTACTTGTTGGTCCGGGAAGGTGGGGTAGTAGCGATCCCTGGCTGGGAATCCCGGTACGCTGGCCACAAATAAGCAATGCGAGGGTGCTTGTAGAAATTGCGCTGGATAACTATAAGATAGAACCAAGTCAGGGTACTCACTTTTTTCAGAACCTGACCTCTTTCGGAGTCGGCTATTTCTCTATCAATCCGTTTTTACAAAACGACGGACTATTTGACGAAGAATACCTGAACAGTCAGCCGGCTGTCTATGAAACAGAATATCTGCGCCATGTCCGTTTTCCTAGTCCGGTTATAATAAAAATAAACGGTAAGAAAAAGATCGGTGTGGTATTGAAACCCGAATAATAAAGTAATTATTTCCTCATGAAAAAAGCAGTATTTATACAACTATTGTTTATTATAGTCCTGATGGTTAATGCTCAGCATACCGGAAAGGCTACATTCTATGGAACTAAATTCAATAACAGGAAAACTGCCAGCGGAGAGATATACAGAAAAGACAGTATGGTATGCGCCCATAAGACATATCCATTTGGGACACTATTAAAAGTAAAGAACCTGCATAACGATAAGGAAGTTGTTGTACGGGTAATAGACAGAGGGCCTTTCAGAAAAAAATTCATTATAGATCTGTCTTATGCCGCAGCTAAAAAAATAGATATGTTAAGCCGTGGTGTTGCCGATGTAATGGTATCGGAACATAAATATAATTTGCCGGCACCTTTTACAATTTATATGTTTGATACGTTAAAGCTTCCAAAATAAGCAGGGAAACCGAATTATTTTTATTAAATTTGAAATTGTCAGATAAATCGTAGTGAGCATCAGAATCAAATCGGCATTTACCTATAATCCTAAATAATAAGTAAATACAGGATTTTATAATAATCGAAATTCTTTTGCGTTCTATACTATAACCGGAGAGAGCCTTGGTTTCGGGATAAAAAAATTTATAAAAACTTGTCTGTTGAATAAATTGTTATATCTTTGCATTCGCTAACCAAAAATGGTTCCTTGGCCGAGTGGTTAGGCACCGGTCTGCAAAACCGTTGACGGCGGTTCGAATCCGCCAGGAACCTCCAAAAGAGCAAACTTTTAGGCTTTATTTTATGATAATAATCACTTTGGGTTATTATCTTCTAAAAAAGAATAAAATCCATAATAATTATTTTATAAATAGTATTTGAACTACCAAAAGGTTATTCCTTAATTATTTTTTGAAAATACATACAAAATCAGTATAATTTAATATAGATATACATGCGTATATATAACATTCTTGAGCTTAACGAAAAGCTCACAATAGAACTAAGAACTATCGCTAAAGAACTTGGAATCAGACGGCCCGACGCTTATAAAAAAGATGAACTTATCTATAAGATATTAGATGAACAGGCCATTATGGAAGCTAAAAATAAAAATTCGGAAAGCTACCAAAGTGAAGATAGGATAGAACAACAGCAGAAAAAATCGCAAGCTGCTGCTAAAGGAAAACAAAAAGCCCAGAATCAAACAAAAAAACAGGACCAAACTCCTAAACCTCAAACCACACCTCCTGCTCCTGCAAAAGAAACTAAAGTAGCAGCCGTACAGCCAAAGAAAGAGGACACTCCAAAACCAACCCCTCAGAAAGAGGTAAAAAAGGAAGCTAAACCGGAACCGGTTAAAGCCCCTATTGCAGAGAAGAAAGAAGCTACTGCACCCGTTGTAGCTGCTGAAAAAGCTCCGCAGAAGGAAATTATTGTTAAAAAAAATAACGGAGAGCCGAAGGAAAATAACCCTGAGGCCGAAGCCAAGCCACAACAACCGGCAGCAAAACCAACACAGTTGGTTTTCCGTTCAAACAAGGTGAGAGAAGAAGAGCCGCAGGAACCTATTCCGGGATTGCCTTTGCTTAGCCCACTGGAAGTAGATTCGGAAGTTACCCCTGTAGAAATTGTAGTACCTGAAGTCCCTGCAAAACCTGCAGCCAAGCAATCGCAACAAAATCAACAGCATAACAATAATAATCAGAAACAAAATAACCAACAACAGGATAATAAACAATTCGATTTCGAAGGTATATTGAATGCTACCGGCGTACTCGAAATTATGCAGGAAGGTTACGGATTTTTACGTTCGTCCGACTATAATTATATGTCATCTCCTGACGATGTTTATATTTCTCAATCGCAGATCCGTCTGTTTGGCCTTAAAACAGGCGATATTGTAGAAGGTCCCATTCGTCCTCCAAAAGAATCGGAAAAATTTTTCCCTTTAGTAAAAGTAGACAGAATCAACGGACGCACACCGGACGAAGTTCGCGACCGTGTTCCGTTCGACCATCTGAAGCCACTTTTTCCGGATGAGAAATTTAAGCTCACAAAGGGCCGCAATGATAACTTATCGTGCCGTGTAGTGGATCTATTCTCTCCGATAGGAAAAGGACAGCGCGGACTTATCGTTGCACAGCCGAAAACGGGTAAAACCACATTACTGAAAGATATTGCAAACGCTATTGCCGACAATCATCCCGAAGTATATATGATTGTACTTCTTATCGATGAACGTCCTGAAGAGGTAACAGACATGGAACGCAGTGTAAATGCAGAGGTGATTGCTTCTACATTTGATGAGCCGGCCGATCGCCACGTAAAAATAGCGGAAATAGTACTCAATAAAGCTAAACGGATGGTAGAATGCGGACATGACGTAGTTATCCTCCTCGATTCCATTACCCGTCTGGCACGTGCTTACAATACAGTGCAACCGGCATCGGGTAAAGTACTGACCGGGGGGGTGGATGCAAACGCCCTGCACAAACCGAAACGTTTCTTCGGAGCTGCCCGTAATATAGAAAACGGAGGTTCGCTTACCATTATAGCTACTGCACTTACAGAAACAGGTTCTAAGATGGATGATGTTATCTTCGAAGAATTTAAAGGTACTGGTAATATGGAACTTCAACTCGACCGTAAACTATCCAATAAGCGCATCTTCCCTGCTGTGGATATTATTGCATCCAGTACACGTCGCGACGACCTGCTGCTTAGCAACGATACACTCAGCCGTATGTGGGTTCTGCGCAACTTCTTATCGGATATGAATTCGGTGGAGGCAATGCAGTTCCTCGAAAACAGATTGAGAAAGACAATAAATAATGAAGAGTTTCTCATTTCGATGAACGACTGATAGAAGATATTTATAATTTTAAATACTTAAAGCAAGGGAAAAAGGTTTAACTTTACCCTTGCTTTTTTATTTCAAAAAAACGGATAGTGCTTTTGTTTGCATATTATAAACAAGTTATTATTGCCGGACGTTTACATAAAGAGCATATTAAAAGTAGCTTTAAAACAGATTGGATATTCATTACTTTTGCTACTTCCTTATATTCATCACTTTAACTAAATAGTTTTATGGGACATAATCATAACCACGATGATCACAATCATGGGCATTCACACGGAGGTCATAGCCATAGTCACAACGCAAACAAAAAAGCATTGACTATCAGTTTTTTTCTGATATCCGGATTTATGTTTATCGAATTTATCGGGGGATATCTGACAAATAGTCTGGCATTAATTTCCGATGCAGGGCATATGTTAAGCGATGCCGTAGCATTAGGTTTAAGTCTAAGCGCACTAATCTTCGGAGCGAGAGCCGCTACTCCGTCCAAAACATATGGTTATAAACGTTTCGAAATTCTGGCTGCATTATTGAATGGAATTGTATTGGTACTATTGGCTGTTTTTATCTGTAAAGAAGCCATCGAACGCCTGTCTTCTCCACCTCAGGTAATAGGTAAGGGGATGATGATAATATCTACTATAGGATTGATCATTAATATTATTGTTGCGTGGATATTGCATTCACAGGGTTCTACCGAAGAAAATCTGAATGTCCGCAGTGCATTTCTTCATGTTATCGGAGATTTGCTAGGATCAGTAGGCGCTATTATTGCGGCTGTGCTTATTATGCTGTTCGGTTGGTATATAGCCGATCCGATAGCCAGTATGATTGTTTCCTTATTAGTACTTTACAGTGGCTGGAACGTGCTCAAAGAATCCGTAAACATACTGATGGAAGCTAAGCCTTCCCGTATCGATTCGGAAGAGGTAGTAAATGTACTCAGATCGGTAAATGGGGTAGAGGGTGTCCATGATCTACATATATGGATGATAACATCCGACTTCTCCGTGATGACTGTACATCTTAAAGTAAATCCCGAAGCGGATCGCGACCTTATCTTGGAAAAAGCAAAACAATCGATCGGCAAGCAATTCGGCATCAGACATGTTACTATACAAACCGAAGGCCGTGAGTTGTGCCTGTGCGATGAATCATGCAATTGATAGTTATTCCTTTGACAATACTATCATTTCCGAGAATTTCTTAATCATATTAGCAAAAGACATTTTCAGGCTATTGTAATCTTTTGCCTGATATACACTTTGTTTCAGATTATAACCGGCAGATACCATTATTTTGCTACTATCTCGCTCTATTGCATAATTTATAGCGATTAAATTATCATCCACGCTGAGTGATTCAGGTATATATTCGACCTTATACCCTTCAGGAATCTCGATTGTAGGCAGGTATATGTCTCCCCTGATATATACCATATCCACAAGATTGGAACGGCTTGTCTNNNNAATGGATTTTCACTTATCGACAGATTACAAAAAGGATTCAGAAACAATTTATTATTATTGTTCTCTAAAGGTGCATCAAATGAGAACGAGAAAACAAAAGGCTTACTTAACCTATCTACTGGAACAACCTCTATCTTATCATCTTTTACTTCTATATTATTATCATTTTTAAGATATGCAGACAGATTATTATCCTTCCCTAAATGGATGGTACGGTATTTATACGCATTAAGCCCTGTTCCTATATATTTGGCATCAACAGCCATCTTTCCTTCTTCTGGTAATATCTTTAATGTAAAATCCTTTTGACCTATAGAAAGCGCCTTTTGCCGGATAACAGCCCATTCTTCCGACTTGGGTTTTATAATCAGCCCCTCTATATTCAGACACCGTTCCGGCAAGTCGCTAAAGTATAACAAAGGTTCGGTGGCATCTATGAAATATATCTTGTCTTCGACTTTGACCATGGCGATGACATAATTGAAAAATTGCTGAAAAGGATGTCCTTTACTTATCGCTCCGTTTTTACGTGTACTTAAAACAACCGGATATACATCTACTCCGGCTGCTTGTAACAAGCCGACAAGGAAAAGATTGATATTGCCTACATTACCTTTCTGCTGTTTAAGAAAATCAGATAAGCCTACTTGCGCATACTTTCCATTATTGCCATCCCAATTATACTTCGATTTAACGTATTGAGTAATTATATCTATCTTATCAATAACCGGTTTGTCAGTTAAATCAAGAGTTGCTATTACTTTTTTTCCTTCTTTCTCGCTGTTCCTTATATACTTACCAAAGTCACTATTTTTAAGAAAATCATCACACATAGCCGGCCATGTAGTCATAATTTCGCGTTTACCACCGGTAGGATAATAGATCTTTGATAACTGAAAGTTAAGGCTAATCATGTAGTCCTGTGCAGATGTAATAAATTCTTCATCCCTAAATGCAGGAATGTCTTTCATCCCAAAAGTATATTACACCTCTTTATATACCAATAGTCCGAAACGGATTTCATCATTCAGGGTTTTGGAAGTCATTTCATCCAGTTTATTCGCCCCTTTCAAAATATAAGTGTATTCGTAATATGGCATAGCCCTGTACTTCAACTGGCTCTGTATGACCGGAATACTACCTTGAAAATCCCATTTCCTCATATTGAAAAAATATGGGGTTGATACCTTATAACTAAACTCTATAACCGAACCTTCCCGCACATCGTCCAGTGCTATCTTCTTTACTTGTAGATTTTCATTTATTTTCTCTTCAAATATATTTTTATTTATAAGCTCTGTTTTCTTTAGTTGCCCATCTTCGAAATTATAAGTAGTGGCCTGTATGTCTTCAATATTTTCCCAATCCATTCCTTCCATATAATATGGTATTTCGAAATTTGCATATTTGACACCGGCCTGTTTGAGAATCTTTATCTTAATACGCTTCTCCATACGAAGCAAAAAACCACGGGTATTATCTCCCTGAAAATAATATTTTCCAAGATCGTAAATCACCAGCGCCTCGGCATCCTTATCCTTTTCATATTCAGTCATCGACATTTCATACTGAGTCACCTTACCGGCTTCCTGTGTATAATCAGCCTGAGAAAACAGGCTCATTGTTATATGAAACAATAGGAAAGAAATAGCAATCGTTTTTTTCATAATATTTCGAGGTAATAGTTTTTACTTTCATTATTTCGGATGAACATTATAAAATCATAGAAGTCTTTATATCTATCGAGAGAATATCTTCCCGGATTAATTAATATAGTCTTATATACAATCAATTTATTCTCATCCGCTTCAAATTTCAGGGAATACTCTCCAAATTCTGATTTTAATTCCACTGAATCCGGCATTTTCGATATTGTCTTATCCAGTTCGTAATGAATCGTATCTTTATAATACTGAGGATAATCCAATTGTACATCCTGAGTTCGCTTTTCCGGCGACTCAAATGAAGATATGGGTATAGGAAAAGATGATAATATTATATTGTTTCCGTATTCTTTGTATAAATTATGGATCTTACAATTTGCCAGCAGGCTTATTTGCGCTCTGTCAGCTTCCTCCTCCTTGTCAAATTTGAAATCTAATAATTCATACGATCCGGATAGAATGTTGTTGCGGATATATTTGTCCACTGTATTTTTATTTACTTCAGATGCAAGGCTGTTAAACAGTTCATACCTGTCTCCCCGTTCTGTGGCGGACAGACTTACTTCCGAAGTATTTGTATTCACCAACAAACTTCGCGAACACAATACATCGTTTTGCTCCAGTGAAGGTATTGTTACGAAATGAGTGTTATGCTCATCCACCAGCAAAGCTTTACGTCCCTGAGTAAAGGTTCCCATATAGCCGAAAGGTGTATTCTTAGACGTACATTCCAGATACACTGTGTCTTTCCCGAAAGGAACAGTTAGTATCGCATGATTAAATACCTGTGCCGGAAACCCGGTATCTACGTCTATCACTCTGTCATCAGCATAGATAAGTGTATAATAAGATTTTATACCTGAATACTTTAGTATTGCCTGCATATAATTTGTCAAAGCCTTACAGTCTCCATACCTGTTAGCACATACATAGCTCGCCGGATACGTCTGTAATCCTCCAAGATTTATACTTACATTTATATACCGAGTATAGTCCTGCATATATTTGTACAGCACTTTTGCTTTTTCCATATCATTGTCTATGCCGGACAACATTTGACCTATCTTCTGTTGCTCGGCAAGAGGCAGGACATCTTTATCCTTATTCAGGCGAAATATCCAGTTACCATAAGTAACCCAGCTATCAAAACTTCCCGATTCACCAAATTTAAAATTGAGAGGCACAGTGTATATAGAAGGAGCTTTCGACGTATTGGGCGAACTGTATAATTCTGTATTTTGAGTCGGAACGTAGCTGTAAGTCCAGTTATACCTTATAATATCACGCAAAGTATCTATTTGCAGCTCATGCACATTTTTTTCCTTAAAACGTATAGGTTGATCGAACGGTGTTTCAACGATTAGATTACCCTCCCGCAAAGGTCTCCGGCTATTCACGTAATTCAGGGTTGCAGAACTGAGAAACCTTGAATGGCTTATTTTGAAAGAATAAACTATACGATATGGGTAGATATGGTGCTTTAAAGTAAATGATTTTACAAAATCATCCTCATATAAAGATATATCAGAAATAGAACTCCTGTCTTTCACCTCATTACCTTTCAGTTTCCTTACTATATTGCCGTTCATATCTTCAATCCAGGCATCACCTATCGACACTTTATCCCCTTTAGAATATGGAATAAGTATTTCAGCATCATGATCTCCCATTCGTTCATTTATTTGCAATACAACAGAATCGATACGTTGAAGCTTATCTCCATTGATCTTATTTACGGATGTGTACTTAATAGTTTCGCTCCTGAATGCCTGAGCAGATACCAAGATAGGAAGAAAAAATGCTATGATAACAAGTACGTTTTTCACAGGCACCCGAGTATTAGGATTTGTTTGCAAATATATGAAAATATGTAAATATTCATGCGATTTTACACTATTTTTTCCGAACAGATATATTCCTGAAAAATTATATCAAAAACGGCCTGTAATAACAATAGTTTTTATAACTTTGTTCCCCTAAAAAAGTCGGATAATTAACACATCATGTCTTCAGAGAAAAAAATTAAAACAGCGTTAGTTTCAGTTTATCATAAAGATGGATTGGATGAGATCTTAAAGAAATTAGATAGTTTAGGTGTTCGTTTCATTTCTACAGGCGGAACGAAGAGTTTCATTGAATCGTTAGGCTTACCATGCGATGCGGTGGAAGATGCAACAGGTTATCCTTCTATTTTGGGTGGACGAGTAAAAACATTACATCCGAAGATATTTGGTGGTATCCTCTGTCGCAGGGAGCTACCCGAAGATATGAAACAAGTGAAAGCATACGATATACAAGAAATTGATCTGGTTATCGTAGACTTATATCCTTTTGAAGATACAGTCGCTTCAGGCGCCAGTGAACAAGATATTATAGAAAAAATAGATATAGGTGGAATTTCCCTCATTCGTGCTGCAGCAAAAAATTTCAAAGACGTAATTATAGTTGCTTCAAAACAGCAATATCAACCATTGATGAACCTGCTTGAAGAAAAGGCCGGAAAATCGGACATTACAGACCGTAAATTCTTTGCCAAAGAAGCCTTTTCGGTATCTTCTTCTTATGATACTGCCATATTCAATTATATGGACAATAATGAAGGAACAGCATTCCGTTATGCAGAAGACAACGCCATGCATCTTCGTTATGGAGAAAATCCACATCAGAAGGGTACATTCTATGGTGACTTCAATGCTATGTTTGATCAATTACACGGCCGGGAAATATCATATAACAATTTGCTGGACATAGAATCTGCTATAAGCCTTATCAGCGAATTCGATGAAACAACTGTCGCCATACTTAAGCATAACAATGCCTGTGGTATAGCCTCACGTCCTACCGTAGTAGAAGCATGGAAAGATGCTTTAGCCGGAGATCCGGTTTCGGCTTTTGGCGGTATCATCGTCAGCAACCGTAAAATAGATAAAGCAGCAGCAGAGGAAATCAACAATATATTCTTCGAAATAGTAATTGCACCTGAATATGATAAGGATGCACTTGAAATTTTGGAACAAAAGAAAAATCGCATTATCTTAGTGCAGAAACAAGGATTGACCGGAAATAAACAGTTCCGTTCGCTCTTGAATGGTGTTTTAGTACAAGATAAAGATTTAAGTATACAAACAGCGGACGATTTAAAATTGGTAACAAACAGACCTCTGCAAGGTACAGAACTTGAAGACCTGTTATTTGCCAATAAATTAGTGAAGCATACTAAATCGAATGCCATCATTTTGGTTAAAAACAAACAATTGTGTGCCGGAGGTACCGGACAGACTTCGCGTGTCGATGCATTGAAACAAGCGATAGAGAAGGCTAATTCTTTTGCCTTTAATCTCGATGGTTCTGTTATGGCTTCCGATGCATTCTTTCCGTTTCCCGACTGTGTGGAAATAGCAGGCAATGTAGGAATCACAGCTGTAGTACAACCGGGTGGATCGGTGAAAGATAATTTATCGGTTGAATATTGTAATGAACACAATATTTCGATGGTAATGACTGGTATCCGTCACTTTAAACATTAATAATTAACTGGTTAGTAAGCAAATATAAACAAGCTCAAATATGGGATTATTCTCTTTCACACAAGAAATAGCGATGGATCTTGGCACCGCCAATACTATCATAATACATAATGGCAGAATTGTTGTAGACCAGCCCTCAGTAATAGCACTGGAACGCAAAACAGGGAAAGTTATTGCTGTTGGGGAACAGGCCAGGCAGATGCACGGTAAAACCCATGAAGACATCCGTACTGTAAGACCATTGAAAGATGGTGTTATTGCTGACTTTACGGCTGCCGAACAGATGATTCGCGGATTGATAAAGATGTTCAACAATAAGAGTCGTCTCTTCTCTCCGTCGTTACGCATTGTTATTTGTATCCCTTCAGGAAGTACCGAAGTAGAAACCCGCGCTATCCGCGACTCTGCAGAACATGCCGGAGGACGCGATGTGTATATGATATACGAACCGATGGCTGCGGCTTTGGGTATCGGTATCGATGTAGAAGCACCGGAAGGAAACATGATCGTAGATATAGGCGGTGGTACAACAGAAATCGCTGTTATTTCCTTAGGCGGTATCGTATCTAACAAATCGATAAAAATTGCAGGGGACGACCTTACTGAAGATATTCAGGAATATATGGGACGCCAGCATAATATCAAAGTAGGGGAGCGTACGGCAGAAAATATAAAGATAGCTGTTGGCGCTGCTTTGACCGAACTGCCGGATGAAGAAGTTCCGGAAGATTTCATCGTACACGGCCCTAACAGGATGACATCATTGCCGATGGATATTCCTGTATCATATCAGGAAATGGCTCATTGTCTCGATAAATCTTTATCCAAAATGGATTCAGCTATTCTGAGTGCTTTGGAACAAACACCTCCCGAATTATATGCTGATATTGTTCGCAATGGTATTTATCTGACAGGAGGAGGCGCTTTACTAAGAGGTCTCAGCAAGCGTTTCTCAGACAGAATAGGCATACAGTTCTACGTTGCCGAAGATCCGCTTCACGCAGTGGCTAAAGGAACAGGAATTGCCTTGAAGAATATTGAGAAATTCAATTTCTTGATGCGGTAAGGTATTCGGGATTATTTCTTTACCTGACTGATTTATAATAGATAAGAACAGATTATGCGCAACCTGATAAACTTTTTATTAAAGAATAGTTCTTGGTTTGTTTTCATTATACTTGAAATAATCTGTTTCTATTTCGTTTTTAGCGGGAATTCATACCAGAAAAGCGTATACTTAAACTCTTCCAATGAAATAACGGGAAGAGTTTATGCTATATCGGGAAGTATCTCTTCCTATTTTGGGTTGAGGACAGAAAACCAGCAGCTTTTACAAAGAAGTGCTGAATTACAAGCTGAAATAAACGAACTGAAAGATTATATATTTGCGATAGAAGCCGATTCGTTGAAAACAGAGGCTTTCCTTCGCGATTCGTTAGGACGAAGAGTTGAGCCTCATTTTGTAATTGCCCGGGTAGAAAAGAACAGTATCTCTCTTGTCGATAACTATATGATTATCAACAAAGGCAAGAATAATGGTGTACGGGCCGATATGGGTGTTGTTTCTCAACAGGGGATAGTCGGTGTTGTTATCGATGCTAGTGCAAATTATGGTATAGTGCAGCCTGTATTGAATCCACATAGTCGATTCAGTTGTAAGATACTCAATTCGAATGCTGCAGGTATACTTATCTGGGAAGGGGGGGACCCCCGTTATGCTATGCTTACCGAATATCCTAAATATGAGGATGTGCAGATAGGTGATACGATTGTAACAACCGGCTTCTCAGACTTCTTTCCCGAAGGGATAATGGTGGGTACAATAGAAGAATACAAGAGTGAGACAGATGATAATTTCAACAGTTTGAAAGTGAAGTTATCTACAGATTTTGGTTCTCTCAAAAATGTACTTCTCATTAACAATACCAATGAGGAAATAAAAGAACTGGAGAATAAGATTAAAACTAAGAATGTTAAAAAGTAGCGTCTTAAAATATGCCTTGATGTTTGTACTGCTTGTATTATTACAGGTATTGGTACTTAACAGGATTTCTTTTCTAAGTTATGCTGTACCTTTCGCATATATCTACTTTATACTGAAGTTACCGGTCGGATTCAATAGAAATCTATCCACTTTATTGGGATTTATACTTGGCTTCATTATTGATCTCTTTTGTAATACACCGGGTATAAATGCTGCAGCCACTACTCTTATTGGTTTTCTTTGTCGCCCTGCACAAGGATTATTCTTTATGGTAGATGATTATGATGAACAGACGCCCGGATTGAGACTCTTAGGGACTGCATATATGAAATTTGCATTCTTTTTGACTCTTATACACCATGTAGCATTAATCTCAATAGAGTCATTCTCATACTTCAATATAAAACTTGTCTTAATAAGGATACTACTATCGACAGTACTCACTACTATCCTTATTTTTGCATTTGAAGGATTTTCGTTAAAGCAAAAGAGTTCATGGCAAAAATCAACTTAGACCTCACTAAACGAAAATATGTTTTGGGCGGGATAGCCTGCAGCATAGTACTTATATATATAGTTCAATTGTTCAACCTGCAGATAGTCAAGAGTGAATACAAAAGTTCTGCCGATGGAAATGCATTCTTCAACAGAACATTATATCCTTCGCGCGGAAAAATATCGGACAGGAACGATAAACTCCTCGTCTTTAATCAGCCTACATACGACCTCGTATACATTCCCCGCGAAGTACAACCTTTCGATACACTAGATTTATGTAAAGCTCTTGATATTACCCGCGAACAGTTCGATAAGCGTTTGGCCGATGTAAAAGACCGCAGGCAGAATCCGGGTTATTCGACCTATACCCAGCAAACTTTTATGACCCAGCTTACCACACAGGAAAGCGGGATCCTTCAGGAGAAATTATATAAGTTCCCCGGATTTTTCATACAAAAGAGAACTCTGAGGCAATATAACTATCATAACGCAGGCTTGTTGTTAGGGTATGTAGCCGAAGTTAGCAAGACGCAGATGGAAAACGATGATTACTATGTCAGGGGTGATTATGGCGGAAAGTCGGGGCTAGAGTCATCTTACGAAAAGTATCTGAGAGGAGAGAAGGGTGTGGAAATACTACTTCGTGATGCTCACGGGCGCATACAAGGTAAATATGAAAATGGTAAGAATGATATAGCACCAATTTCAGGGAAAGATTTAACCTTATCCATTGATATTGAATTACAGGCATATGGAGAATATCTGATGCAGAATAAGGTTGGAAGTATTGTTATGATAGAACCTGCAACCGGCGAAGTCCTATGTTTGGTGACATCTCCTACTTATGATCCGTCCATGTTGCTTGGCGGACGCGATTTTAAAAAGAATTATCTCGAACTGGAGAATAATCCTTTGAAACCTCTTCTGAACAGACCTATACAAGGTATGTATCCTCCCGGTTCCACATTCAAGACTACACAGGGATTAGTATTTCTGCAAGAAGATATTATCACAGAGAATACCATGTATTCCTGTGCCGGTGGATATCCTCCATTAGGAGGCAGGCCTAAATGCCACCCGCATGGTTCTCCTTTAGCTTTGATTCCGGCTATTGCAACATCCTGTAATTCATACTTTTGTTATGGATTATCTGCAATGCTCGGAAACAGAAAGAAATATAAGAGCACCCCAGAAGCATTTGAAGTATGGAAAGACCATATGGTAGATATGGGATTCGGCTATCCGCTGGGAGTAGACCTACCTTCCGAAAAGAGAGGCTTCATTCCTAACAGCAACTTCTACAACAGAGCATATAAGAATAGCTGGAATGCTTCTACTATCATATCTATAGCAATCGGGCAAGGAGAAGTCACAGCAACTCCGTTGCAGGTTGCTAATTTGGCCGCAACGATTGCAAACAGAGGCCATTATATCGTACCTCATGTAGTGAAGAATATACAAAACACTCCACTCGATAGCCTTTATACTCACAAACGGGAAACCGGTATAAAGAAAGAACATTACCAATCTATAGTAGAAGGTATGGCACGTGCTGTGACCGGAGGTACATGCCGCGGAGCAAACCTTCTGCCGGATATTGAAGTATGCGGTAAAACAGGTACAGCTGAAAACCCTCATGGTAAAGACCACTCTATATTCATGGGGTTTGCACCTAAGGATAACCCTAAAGTGGCCATATTTGTGATTGTTGAAAATGCAGGATTTGGAGCCACATTCGGAGTTCCTGTAGGAAGACTGATGATGCAAAAATATCTGAAAGGAGAAGTACCTGCCAGTGATAAGTATATCGAAGACCGGATTGTGAATACAACAATACTTCCTCAGACATTCTTCAACTGGAACCGTACCAACAAACGAACAATGGAGTTTTCTCAGCCTACACCAGCAAGCAATGATGTAGAGAGGGATGAAGTGAAACCATTTACTCCGGAGAGCGATAATTGATAACTATAGACCGACCATACACTTAAGATGTATCAGAGAGAAGATGAAAATATAAAGAAGAGCCTCGATTGGTTTACCATAGCCTTGTATATCATATTGATACTGGGCGGATGGTTCAGCATATATGGTGCCAGCTATCAGTATGAAAATGCGACCAGTATGTTCGACTTATCCGGGAGGGCAGGTATGCAGCTGATATGGATGGGGACATCCATTGTTCTGGGCTTCATCATCTTAAAGTTGGATAGTAACCTCTATGATATACTCGCTTATTATATATATGCTGCTTTCATACTCCTTTTACTCGCAACGGTCTTTCTGGCAACGGATATCAGAGGGTCACGATCGTGGCTTAAGATAACCAATTCGATACAGATCCAACCCGCCGAGTTCGCCAAGTTCGCTGTAGCACTGGCTTTAGCCCGATTTCTCAATTCCTATAATTTCAAGTTGCTTACACCCAAGAATCTGGCTATAATAGCTACTATGATTCTAGTACCTATGGCCCTGATTATGTTACAAAAGGAGACTGGTTCGGCACTCGTATATACAGTATTCATACTAATGCTGTACAGAGAGGGACTACCCGGAATTATCCTTTTCCTAGGTGTTTCGGCTGTGGTACTCTTTGTTGTAGGACTTAAATATTCCGAAACTGATATGGGAATTATCTCTACAGGCGAGTTTATAGCTATTATATTAGTCATTATCATCAGTGCCGTATTGGTTATGAGTTATCGCAAAGATGGCATAACCGCCCGTAATATATTCCTTGGAGCAACAGCCGTATTCGGCATTTCATACTTGCTTTCATTAATCGATGTTCCCATCGACTTTGGTATAGTTGCTCTGGCTGCCCTGGCCATTCTGATTGGCTATCTGCTATACCTGGCTAAGAAGTACTGGTCGAAAGTCTATCTGCTGACAGCCGTATTTGCCTTTGGCAGCTTATTATTTGTAAGCTCGGTCGACTATCTTTTTACCGATATTATGCAGCCCCACCAGCAGATGCGTATCAAAGTTACGTTAGGTATGGAAGAAGACCTGATGGGTGCAGGGTATAATGTCAATCAGTCAAAGATCGCAATCGGTTCCGGTGGAGTGCTGGGTAAAGGATATCTGAATGGTACTCAAACCAAACTGAAATATGTTCCGGAACAAGATACCGACTTCATATTCTGTACAGTTGGTGAAGAACAAGGTTTTGTCGGTTCTGTGCTCGTCTTGCTCTTATTCTTGGCCCTGATTACCAGATTGATATATCTCGCTGAAAGACAAAAAAATACATTTGGCCGTGTCTATGGCTATTGTGTAGCCTGCATTTTCCTGTTCCATCTGGCAATCAATATCGGAATGGTTATCGGACTAACTCCCGTGATTGGTATTCCACTACCATTTTTCAGCTATGGGGGATCTTCCCTTTGGGGATTTACCATTCTTCTGTTTATTTTCCTGCGTATTGATATGGCAAGAAAAAGACGATAGATAAAGTACTATATACCGGACAGATAATCTGACAGTTGTTCATAATTAGCTAACTTATCTACAATTTCATCTTTTTTTACTATCCGGATAGAAACAGCAGATTCCACTATTACTGAGAACAGGGTATCCTTCTCTTCTTCAACCACTCCAAAACCGTGTCTTTCCAGCATATTTTTAGTCCAGTGATATAGATATCCTTCTGCCTGTAAATGTACCTTTTTGCGACTTTCTCTGTTTGGCAGAAAATTTCCCGAATTCTTATCAAAAAGAATGTTATCTCCCTTAAAGAAATTATCCATTGTACCGGATAACACGACATCTTCTGTTACTCCGCCTGTCAGGCCCTTTTGCCGGGATAATAGCCATAAACGGTCGGCGAGGAGCAAGGCCAGATCTATGTCGTGTGTGGAGAGCAATATTGTTTTACCCTGATTCATAGTCAGGTTGTGAAGGAGATTCATTACTTCTATACGACTCTCGATATCCAGAAACGCGGTAGGTTCATCTAATAAGACAACCGGACATTGTTGCGCCAATGCTTTGGCTATCATAGCCTTTTGCCGTTCGCCATCCGATAGTTCGGCTACATATACATCTGCTTTATGTACAATGCAGACATCCTCCATAGCTTTTTGCACTATCTCTTTATCTTCTTTTGTCAATTGACCGAAAAATCCGGTGTAAGGATATCTTCCCAATTCGACTAATTCCCTGACCAACAACCCTCCAGCTGAAGTCTTGTCCGTTAACACCAAGCCTAATGACTGGGATAACTCCTTTTCAGAATAAGCATTTATATCTTTATTTTCCAAAAGTATATTCCCCTGCAAACTGGGTTGCGAAGCACTGATTGTACGCAACAGAGTGGATTTACCTGCGCCATTAGCACCGATAAGGCAAACAAGTTCTCCCTGATACAAATCGAAAGACAAATCTTCATACAAAGCAGTCTTATCCCTATGCTTCGTTTTTGCATATCCTATACTTATGTTTCGTGCAGATATTATCGCTTTTCTATTCATATTTAATCTTATGCTTCCAGTAAAATAAAATTACATATTTTAACCGTATATAGTTAAAAAGTAACAGAAGTAACGGAAATTAATTAATAATTGAGAATGAAGAATTAATAATCCTCATATTACTTTTTCCCTCTATTTTAACAATATACAATCCCTTCGATATATCAAAAAACCTTAATTTAATGTGTATAGTTAAAAGGTAACAAAGTAAACACTTTTACCATATTCTCCTATTTGTTACTATTTCACCCCTTCATTTTTTCGGCTATAAGCTAATAGCCAAATGCTAATGGCTTATATTCATATAGATAAATCAATTGAAATATTGTATCTTTTTCTGATTCAAAATCACATATATAATAACCGGAGCACCGAATATCGGAGTTATCGCATTCAGAGGCAATGAACCCGAGGCGCCCGGAAGCACACTTATCAGGTTGCATATAAGAGCCATTACCGAACCTATCAGAATAGTAAAAGGCAACAACGACTTATGATTGGATGTTCCCAACAGCAAACGCGCGATATGGGGAACTGCCAGACCGATAAATGCAATAGGCCCGCAAAAAGCACAAGTTATTGCCGTCAAAAGACCTGCACATAATAATAAAAGGAAGCGAATCAATTTTATATTCACCCCCAGATTGGCTGCATACCTTTCTCCCAATAACAAAGCATTCAATGGTTTAATCAATAAAACAGACAATAAAAGACCTATACTCACCACTATGCAATAAAATGGTAATTGTTCGGTGGATACACCTGAAAAATCTCCCATGCCCCAAATCATAAAAGAGTAAGCGTCTTCGCTTGTACTCCAAAATTTAAGGATGGAAATAACGGAAGAAGTAAGATAACCCACCATAATACCTATTATTAGCAGCATAACATTGTTGCGAATAACAGATGCGAAGCCCATGATAATGGCAAGAATGAGAGCTGCCCCCACAAAAGCGCCGAATACAATACTCATCGAATAAGAGAAATCGAATCCACCAACAGAACCTATTGTGTTACCTATCAGCAAAATAACAAGCGCCACACCTAAGTTTGCCCCCGAACTTATACCCAAAATCCCAGCATCGGCCAGCGGATTACGAAAAGCTGTCTGCAATAGCAATCCCGATACAGCTATGCCTCCTCCGGTAAATAAAGCAGTGATGGCCTGTGGCAATCGAGACTGTAATACAATATATTCCCATGCCTGCTTCTCAACTTCATTTCCTGCCAATATATTGAAGATAGCGTGAGCCGGAATGGATACAGAGCCTAGAAATAGGTTTGCGCTAAACAAAATAGGGATACTTATCGTAAATAGAAGGCTATATATGAGACTTTTAGACATTTTCTTATTTTTAAAGAAGCCCCTCGGAAAAGAGGGGCTTATATTTTAAGAATGATGTAGTTAATACAATACTTTATATTTGTCTCCGGTTTCTTTCACCACTTGCCGGTAAAATTCTTTCGGATAACCTACACGCTGTGGTGAAGACGGTTTTCCATGCTCGTTACGGATAAACTCACCGTCTTTTTCCTTGCGTACTACGCCATCCATATACTTAATAACAAGGAACTCGCCCAACTTCTTCCATTTGTCAAATGCATACTGAGCTTGCTCTACACTATATTTAGTGAGGAACTGAACAGCTTGTTCAGGCGATTTTTCGTACAATGCAAGAGCTTCTTTATCGGTTTTGTCCTGTTCGGCAAAGAATTTACTTTCCAACTCTTTTTGTACCTTTTCCAGATCCGGATGCATATAGCTATATTTATTATATACCATGTTTGATACCCAGTTCTGAATCCAGAAACTGGATGTCCATGAGAAAGTATACAAATCACCGTTCCCTTCCCGGTAGCATTCCGGTACTTCGGTTATAGAGCAATACATAGGGGTGAAAACTGTCTGATCGGCATCGTCCGTTCCAAACCAAAGGATACCACCTATTGGATCAGGCAACCATGAGCGCATTTGAGATGTAAACACAAATCCGGTTTGCTGAGTCGCCACAGGACGTTCGTTACAATACTGAACCGAATCCGACTCCCAGGTCAGAGGAGCCCATCGATATGGAGACTTGAACGGGCCGGCACCTACATCATTGGTCCAGTCCAGTTCAGTACCTTCATAGTGGTCACGCATCATTTCCTGCACATCAGCTATTGATAACTTTCTGTCGGGTTTGATGTATAGAGGCATTGGCTCTTGAGTCTTACCTTGCGCATAAGTCACAAACTTTGCCATATCTTTATTATAGCGGTTAAAGAAAGTCCATACACGGGCTTCACAGAAACGCTGTCCGCCAAAATCTAGAGGATTGTAAGCTTTAGCAAAACTGAAATCAGCATCCTTTCCTTTATAGTACCCTTTTTCTTTAGCAAAAGAAATTACGTCTTTCGAATATATACAATTTTCCGGGTCGTTTAGCGGAAACTGTTGTATACGTGCCTGATTGGCATGAGCGGATATGCAATCATCGGGAATACGCACAGCTACCCAAACGGCACCTTTGTTTCCTTTACCTTTACCTATCATCTCCAGTACCCAGATTTCATTGGGGTCGCCGATAGAAAAAGATTCGCCACCACTATAATAGCCATATTCGGCTACCAAGTCTGTCATTATCTTTATTGCTTCCCGTGCATTCTTCGCTCTTTGCAGAGTTATATATATAAGACTACCATAATCCATTATTCCATCCGGATCAGCCAGTTCTTCCCGTCCTCCGAAAGTTGTTTCACCGATAGTAACCTGATGTTCATTCATGTTTCCCACCACATTATAGGTCTGGGCAGGTTGGGTTATCTCACCCATATATCTTCCGGTATCCCATTCATACACTTTCAGCATATCGCCTTTAGCCCATTTTTTAGCAGGCCAATGATAGAGTTCACCGAATAAAGCGTAAGAATCGGCAGAATAACTGATAATAGTTGAGCCGTCGAGAGATGCTTTTTTGCCAACTAAAAAATTTGTGCAAGCAAATACGTGAATCTGGGCGACTAAACAAAAGAGAGTAAATAAAAATATCTTCTTCATAGTTCTAATTTTTATAATGGTGTAAAGATAAACTTTATTCTTTATATATAAGGAAGGCATATGGATAAATATACAAAAGTACCGTAATGTAAATTTACAAAAGTGTACAAATTGTAATATCCAAGAGTATACTAATCAATATTCAAATGTAAATAGATAAAAATATACTTTGAATAATAGTGGTGTATACATTTGTTTAACCTTCGGAAATATACATATATACACTGTTAAAATAATATATTTTAAAC
>QMCD01000720.1_pt1 | contig 22606 bp, 17 predicted proteins | sample 1821841 | NCBI WGS metagenome assembly QMCD01 (sample SAMN01991225, study PRJNA193472) | Termite gut metagenome, whole genome shotgun sequencing project. | isolation source: worker | host: Macrotermes natalensis
GCACATATTTTACCTCATTGAGTTTTACAAACTGCCCCTGCGGAGTAACCTGATACTCGGTGTCAATCCGTTGTCCGTAAAAGGAAGACGCCTGATTATCCCACGGAATGGGCGTTGTCTGGGTAGGTTTGATGCGGTACGTCGTCACTTTCATGTTTTCGTCCAGTTTCCATTGCATCACATGCACATTGTTCTTTGCCCCGGAATGATAGCCATATAGATTTACTTCCAGTGCGTCTATAAACGCTCCCTCCGGAGAAATTGTGACCAGAACCGTTTTGGAAATATCCCCCATACCGGTGAATACACCTCCAATCCAATAATTTCCATTGGTTGGATTAAACCGGCGATACAAAGATTCAAATTGATACTCATTCGGAATAGATTGAGTTAACTGCAAATCAGTGTACATGTTGGAAGTAACTGGGCTGTTTATTGCTTCTGTATAGAAGTGTGCTGATTTTTTAGGAGCCAATCTTCCATCCCGTTTAATACCACTGTAAGGCAAAGGAGTTATACTTCCGGATAAATAGCGAAATGACTGTTCAAATGTTGTCTGAGTGAATGCATTTGTAGCAACAATCAGAAAAAAACCGAGAAATAGAATTCGTATCTTCATAGCTTTAAGTTTATTGTTTATTCGGTTGTTGGATTGTACCCGTTGTCGTTCCGTCGTTAGGTCGTACTTGGGTAACATCAAATCTTGTATCCTTGTAATGAATACTCTCGGTATCATAAAAACTTGGGCCATTCGGATCATAAACTAACCGATTGGTATCATTGCAACCTTTATCTACGTTCCCTGTAGCGGGTTCATAATAGGTATACTCATACAGTTTGGTTTGTGAATTATACTCTCTCCCGTTAATCACAATAAAATGATCCGTTGCTCCTTCGTTGCGTTTTAAATCAACCTCTCTATTTACCCCGACAATAATCACTTTATCTGCATCCAGATGCCTGTCGATACAGTCTATTGCATTTTTATGATCATTGACCGGATTTGTTCCGAAATGTTCCAGTGTTCTGTTAGGATAAACCCCTCTTTCCACCAAAAGTTGGTGGACGTTGGCGGAACTCCCATAACTGGTCTGGTCATGATTTTCAAGGATTTGCTTACACAAAGCCAGGCAATCCGTTACACCTCCCGATCCATATCCGGCAAATTTAGTGGTAGATTTTAAATTCTTGTTCGCTTTGGGTGTAGAAGGAGTGCTTCCACCTGTGCTGCCACTCCCTGTGCCCGGCTTTCCGCCACCACTGGACCGACACGCACCGTTGCAGGAAACAAGGCCACAGTAGCTACAACGCCCTTCATTACACGAACAAGGGGACGAATTACAGATATCGCAACACATACACCTGTACGTATCCGTATATTCGTTGTACTCCGCATGGGTTTTGCACTCGCTGCAATAAATAACTCTAACCTCACCAAGAGATTGGGCTTCACAGACAGAACATTTCCTGTCAGGCGTACAATCCGAACAACCACTCTCCTCTTCACCGGAGTCGAAACTCCGGGTTCGTATAACTTCGCTGAAATCGACCGTAGCATAAAGATCGGGATCGTAGTCGCTCTCGTGGTTGTGGGAACAACCGCTTCCGGCACACCCCTGCCGATTCGGTTTCTCCACACGAAGTTTGGTCTGCAAATACCCGTTCCGGTAAAGGAATACCTCAACAAACGTTCCGTCCAATTGGGAACAAAATACCTGCCCGGAAAAATCACTCCCGCCCAGAAAGCGAAAAGTTGCCGGGTCATACTCCCGGCTTCCGGTAAATTCGGCATCGGGAACGAGAGTCGCCACAAACATCTGTACATAGCCGCTTTTCTGAAAAGAGAGGATCAGTTTCCGACTGGCCGTAACACGCTGGGTGTAGTTTTTACCGGTTTCCGGATCATACCGGTTCATCTTTACAGATAAATCAGCACCGCTTCGGAGGGGCAGTTCCACCAAACGGGTAAACTCATTTTCAGAAACGACAGCCTCTTTCCAGTTGGGCACCAGATTCGTTGCAAAAGAGGAACGACTGTCCGGTTGTGTTTCCCGGAAAGAGAGCGACCTCAGCACGGTTGCGTTGGATTCAAAATAGTCCTGCGCTTCCCGGATCTGTAACCGTGTTTCGGAACTGTTACTATCCATGTTTTCTAAAAAACTTTGCTCACAAGAGGCATGAACAACAGCCAAAAGTAGCAAAAAAAGATAAATTAAATGGTTTCCTTTCATACAATTCTAATTTGTTTTAATAAACTATTTTCTTAAAAATGGGTAAACTATCTTTGAGACACCTCCTTTCCTTCTTGTTCCCCGCTGCCTGGTCGGTTGTCCGGAAACTGTTCCAGAAACTCCCGGGCAATCCGCTTGGCTTCCAGCGTATACGAGTTGACGATCTTCGGACGGAAATCCCGGATTAACCGGGCCTCCGCTTGCGCTTTGACGGTATCTCCACTGTTCCGGTACAACTCCAACAGGTGGTAGTGGGGCATGAGGTAAGCCGGCGTCATCCGGGAAGCCCGGAGAAAGCAACTTTCAGCCGCTTCTTCCTCCCCGTTCCGGGCTAAACACTCTCCCAGACAGCAAAGAACCTCCGGAGAGGGCCGCAAACGATTCGCCAGCCGGAGTACGGGCAGGGCTTCCTGATACCTTTCGCCATCATAAAGCCGACCGGAGCAGTATAAGATAAATTCAGGATATCCGCACAAGCGGGGGTAGAGTTGGTGCAGCTCTTCCTGTTTATCTCCCGTATGCCAGGCAGTCCGAAGCAACTGTTCAGCCCGGTAGCACAACCGAAAATCCCGGTATGCAAAACCGGTTGCAACCAACAATACCAAAAATACGCTGCATCGGATCAGCCACCCGCTCCGGACCACACAGAGCCGGTAAGACCTATTGGCAAGCAGGGCGCACAATCCGATAAAAAGAAATTTCAACGGGAACAGGGAACCCGGATAGCTGAAAAAAGCAAAAACGAGCCAGGTAACCAGAGCAGCCCGTACCATCCGGTTCTTCTTGCCGGTTTTCTGTAAGAGCAGCAACAGAATAAAAGCTAAAAAGAGCGCCAAACCTGTTACCCCCTGTTCGCAACCGATCCGGAGGTATTCATTGAATGCGTACATATTGTTACCGGCTAACCGCTTTTCGGGAATATCCGGATGCTTCTCAAAAAAGGCAGCCTGATAGTTCATGTAATGGGAAGCAAACGAACCGGCACCGTGCCCGCACAAAGGTGCCTCCTTCCACATCAGAAGTGTGCTCTTCCAAATCAGCAACCGGCCGTCAGCAGACTCCTGTTTCCAACGGTACAACAGCAAGGCTCCGCCAATCAGAAAGACAACCGCCAAAGAAAGAACCACTTTCCCCCAATGGGTTCCAAACGCTTTCCGGAGGGAAGGAGCATAGGCAACAACTCCGCCTGCAATCACACCAACCCAGGCTGCCCTTGAATCGGAGAGAAGAATGATTCCGCCCGTAAAAAGCAGGAAACCAACCAACAAGAAACGCACAAAATGCGGCAACGGTTTTCCGGAAGGAAGAAAAAGCACCAACAAGACAGCCAGAAAACCAGCCAAAGGCCCCGGATTCGCAAAACTGCCGGTAAACGGGAAAGCAGAGTGGCGGGAAGAAAAGACGCCCGCACATTGAAGCCAGGCGATTCCCGCCTCCAAAAAGGCTCCTGCAGCCAAAACAGGAAAAAGTAAGCGGAAAGGCAGGGGAGAAATGCGCAACCCAGCATATACAAAAACCAAAGCAATGCCTTCCCGGAATACAAAATTGCTCCCTTCCGGGAACTGGAAAATGAACGTACGAACAACTGCCCAAAGGAGAAACAGGCCCAAGAACAGATCCGGAAGGCGCAATCGCAACTGTTTCCGGATCCACACGCCTGTCATCCAACCAACCGCAGCAACCGACAATACAGCAAAAACAGCTAAATTTCCCCGGAAAATGGCTTCATGATGCATCAGCAGGGGGAGTATGGAAAACAACAAAACGATCAGTACAACAACTCCATAGGCAATCGCAGCAGGAGGATTTGTACGCAGCAGAAGAAAACAGCGTAGATGTGAACGATATTGTTTTATAACATCCATTGCGCGCAAAAATAGATTTTATTTTGTAAAAAATAAATGATTTTTTACAAAAATACATGACAAAAATTTCCATACATTCACATCATCTTTATATAGAGCGTTTAGCATACTTCTTGCGATAATATTTAGCCCATATTTAAATACCAAGTATGCTTTTTAATGATAATTTGTTTTATCTGATTCAGAAAAATCATAATAAACACGAACTTTTAACAGTATCATTATTCTTTCCTTATCAAGGCACATGTGATTATTTTCCCCATCTCTCCCACAAAAAAAACACCCTCCCCCTTCCGAAAGTAAAACCCATCCCATGGATTGGTTTGAAAGTATGCTGAATGAAGGCCACATTGCACCAAATGAAATCTCTTTCCAAGATGTGCAAAAAAAACTTTCTGATACAGCTGCCTAATTCCTTCCCGTTCGCTGGAATCCGAAACTCCCTCAGTTCCTTCGGTCGCCCCCTATCGGGGTAAGCGGATTCCGATCGCTCCGGGAAGAAAAGGCAACGATCGGTGTTCTCGCCAACGCTCCCGCCGGATCAACACCCCTTCGCTTTGGCAATGTTTACAGACCCATCAAGGACAAATATCGGTAAGAAATGAAAAATGTATTGTTCGTAATATTGCGAATCGAGAAACTGTTCGTATATTTGCAAACTACGAACAAGATAAAATGAATACAGGAAAAGACAAATTAACCCCGGAGCAGGAACGATTAGCGCGGTTCGCCAAAGCATTGGGGCATCCCGTTCGAGTTGCCATTCTGCAAATGCTCGCACGGCAGACCTGTTGCTACCACGGCGATATGTCGGAAATCCTGCCCGTTGCTAAAAGCACCCTGTCGCAACACCTCAAAGAGTTAAAAGAAGCGGGATTAATACAGGGAACTATCACGCCGCCGAGCGTGAAATACTGCATCCATCCCGAAAATTGGGCGTTGGCAAATCGGCTGTTCGACGACCTGTTTTTCCACATCGAAACCAACACCGAGTGCCGATGACCACGATCCGAAAAGCCATGACGGACGATATTAAGGCCATCAAACGGTTGTACCGCGAGACTATTGAGGCGATCAACAGCCGCGACTATTCACCCGAACAGATCGCCGCATGGGTAGCTCTTGGTAACGGTGATGAGGTTTGGGCACAGCGCATTGCCGGACAACATTTTATTGTGGCCGAAACAGACGGACAACTATCGGGTTTCGCAGCCTTACGCCCCGACGGATACCTGCACTCTTTCTTCGTTCACAAAGGGCTTCAGAAGCAAGGCATCGGGACGGCTATGCTCGCCGATGTGGAGACATTCGCCCGACAAAACGGCCTTAAAGAACTGACCGCCGATGTGAGCATCACCGCCCGCCCGTACTTTGAACACAAAGGATTTGAAACCCTCGGGCCGCAGACAGTTTGCATCGGCATCGAAATGACGAATTACAAAATGACAAAAAAACGATAACTACGAAACACCTCCTTTTTCATTGCAGTTGGAATTTATTATATCGTGATATGAAGATAAAAATTTTGGGTACGGGGTGCGCCAAGTGCAAAAGCCTATACGAATCAGTTAAAAAAGTAGTAGAGCGGATGGACGTCGATGTCCAACTCTCAAAAGTGGAAGAGATCACCGAAATCCTCAAGTTCGGTGTAAGGAGCACCCCCGCGTTTGTCATCGACGGGCGGATCATTTCGCAGGGCCGCCTGCCCAAAGAGAGCGAGATAGAGGGATGGCTCTCGGCTGGCAAAATTGACCTCAAAGAGATGGTCAAACAACGCTACAACGACCTCGCATTGGCTGTCGAAGGTGTGGGAAAATGCTGCTGCAATCCGCTTGCACCCGCTCCCGCCGCGAAGAAAGTGTTTACGATAATGAGTGAGGATTACAGCAAACTCAAGGGCTATGAACCCGATGCCGACCTGGGCGTGGGGTGCGGCTTGCCCACACAGTATGCCCGCATCCAACCAGGCGACACCGTGATTGATCTGGGCAGTGGCGCGGGCAACGATTGCTTTATCGCCCGTGAGGAAACGGGCGAAACAGGGCGCGTGATCGGTATCGACTTCGCTCCGCAGATGCTCGCAAAAGCACGCACTAATGCCGCCAAGAACGGTTTTACGAACGTTGAGTTCATCGGGGGCGACATCGAGGCGATGCCTTTGCCAGACGCAACCACCGACGTAGTGGTGAGCAACTGTGTGCTGAACTTGTTGCCTCGCAAAGACAGGATTTTCAAAGAGATTTACCGTGTGTTAAAGCCCGGCGGCCATTTCTGCATCTCTGACGTTGTGCTGAATGGTCATTTCCCGAAAGAATTTACCGACAATGCCGCAATGTATGCGGGTTGCATCGCAAGTGCCATCCAACGTGAGGACTACCTCGGCGAGATTGAGAAGGCCGGTTTTGCCGACATCAAAGTCGAGCGCACGAAGACCGTTCTGATCCCCGATGAGGTGCTGGCCGAACACCTCGACCCCGCCACCATCGCCAAATACAAAGCCGGAAACGTCGGCATTTACTCAATCACCGTAACCGGAAACCGCCCGAAATAAGATGGCTTGCGAAAATACAAGAGAGTGCGCCTGTCCGAAAACGACCTGCCCCAACCACGGGAAATGTTGTGCTTGTGTCCTTAAACACCGCACGACAGACAGCCTACCGTTCTGCCTCTTTCCCGACAACGGCGGCGATAAGAGTGTCGAAAATTACTACAGGAAGTTGAAGGTTCGATTTGAATAAGAATGATTGTTCACTCTACCTTCTAATCCCGAGAAAACAATTAAAAAGTTGCAAACCATGTTCTCCGATGAAAAATTATGCAAACAAGAGCAGCGCTCATTTGAAAGTATGCTGAATGAAGGCCACATTGCACCAAGTGAAATCTCTTTCCAAGATGTGCCCAAAAAACTTTCTGATACGGCTGCCTAATTCCTTCCCGTTCGCTGGAATCCGAAACTCCCTCAGTCCCTTCGCTTTGGCAATGTTTACCGCCGAATACATTCCAACCGTCCAAACTTTGGAGTTCACTTCATATGATAATCGTGCATGAAATAGTGTGAAATTATTCCCATGTATGTTATAATATGTAAAATATTTATAAATTTGTATCCATGTTGTTCTATACATTCTCTATATGAGAAATTAAAAAGCCATATACTCAAATGTATAATGATCACGCATAATTTAAATACTTAGTCATGGAAACAACACGCATTCAATCGGGATTTGACGTAGAGCTGCAGTTCGGGGCACAATGGTTTAAATCAGCCATTGATTTATTAATAGAACAAAAAATCATAAACTTGCCTGAATACATTACAATTACCGAGGTTAAAATTTCATTTGAACCGGGATGTGATTTGGAAGTTAAAATCGGAATACTTTTCCTTGAACTATTTTCCCTCTCCTTTACCATTGATAAATACAATGAAAGCGATAGTACAATAAAACTGCTACGCTCACCCTTACCGGCATCATTTAAAGAATATGAAGATCAAATCCCTGAATTTTTTTCAATTCCATTTACGGCACTTAAAAACCTTGACGGCCCTCTCCGGATACTCAAATGTAACAAAGACGAACAAGGAGAGTATGAACCGGTGATTGCAATCTTAGCCAATCTTAAAATACACAGAAATTTAAATGATCCCTATCCTCGTGGAGATGCAGGGGCGGCTACTTCATTCTTGCCGGCGGGACAAGCCATAACGTTTGGATTCTCCAAACAAACCTTTGATCGGCTTGCCGACCACTTATGGCATACCGAATTTGAAAAAGACGGAAGTCATACATTGAAATATAGCGGTCAAGAAATACGTTGGGAAAGCGTTACAATGTCCGGGAGCTCCGGTAAAATAAAAATAACATGCAAGGGAGAGGCTATCGTTGATAATTGGTTTGATCCCAACGTTAAAATTACCATTACCATTAAACCTTATATAGAAAAAGGTAAATTGTATTTTAAATTTGATACGCAAGCCGACGTCGATATGGGGGTTTTCGTGTCTATACTGGCTGCATTTCTTGGTTCAATTCTATTGGGAGTTATCGGAGGCTTACTGAGCTCTTCATTCATCGGAAGTATAATAGGAGGAGTCTCCGGAGCAATAGCAGGAATTGTAACGATTGAGATAATTGAACGGGTCATTAACGGAACAGTTGAAAAAGAGCTGAGAATGATGATTGGTAATGCCCAATTACCCGAATCACTTTGTGATCATTCGGGAATAGTTACATTTTTCAAGCCATCCCCGGAAGGTAAAAAAATAGATCTTTCCATACTTGATACGATTCCTTCTTCCATCCGTATTCATGAAATCGACGGATCTTTATATGTAAAAAATATACTACTAAGCAACGAATACAAAACAATAGCAATAGATAAAAACGGACTTGCCATAGCAGGTCTTGCAGCGCCCGCCACACTATGTTCGCCCAAAATTCTTTCCATAAAGAGCTTTAATTACGAAAGAGGAACGCTGAAATCAATCACTTACTGCGAAAAAGTAGAAAAAGTTGAGCACACATTAACTGTAGAAGAGGTTACGCAATGGTGCTCCGAAGGAGAATTACAAGCTCCTTTCAAATTGTCTGCAAAGCCCGACAACAGCGACCTCAGAATTCCCAATGGGAAATTGCCATGTATTACATTGACCCCCCTTGCCATTCACAGAGAAAAAAGCGTTGTCAAAGAAATTCTGTTCGAAAACAACTTGAAACTGAAAGTTAAAGACGCAGTGCAATTACAGGACATTGCAGCAATTTATGTAGTAGGTTATCAACTAATTCATCCTCAAGATTCCAATGCATATTTCAGAGCAAAAGCAGATTTACTTGTGAGTAACAATTTTGAAGAATTACCTGAATATTGATCCTGTACAAAATCTGTCCCGCCTTTGCACAACCTGCGCTCAAACAACATAAACCTCTCCGAATGAAGAGGTTTATGTTGCAGAAACAGGTTAGATAGCGGATTGTTCGGGAGCTGGGTGAATAACAATGAGGTCATCCATAGCAACGACGTTTGCATAGTTGTTCGGGTGGAATCCCATCCCCCCACAAAAAAACACCCTCCCCCCTTCTGATTCTGCAACCAATCCCATAGATTGTACCCAGAACCGGCATCCCAGGAAAACAACAAAAAGCACATCCCACAAAAAACACCACCGTATTATAACACTCTAAGGACAGTTTATGGATACCCTACGGACGCTCCATGGACGGTCTACCAAAGACAGCGTAAAAGCCGCACAAAGGCATCCTGACAAAAAAAGAACACCCCCATACAGCAACAACACAACAACCCAATCCCCGGTTTCTCAAACCACCTAAAACACCCCACCATGAAAACAACACCAAACGAACTTTTCAAAGACCTCTCCGGAACCATCGGAGGCCTGATCGCAGTAAACAACTCCGGAAAATTAATCCTCCGCAAAAAACGAATAGCACGCAATGCCAACACCACCTCCCAAAAAACCGTGCGCAAAAACTTCTCCCACTACACCCGCAAATGGGCGCAACTTTCCGAAGAACAGCGCACCCAATGGAACAAAAAAGCCCGCGAAGCCTCCGCAAAGCCAGAGCGGTTCGGCCTCTCCGGCACCGTAAACGGCCTCAACCTCTACCTGAAATGCAACCTCAACCTCTCCCTCCTCGACCTCCCCGTCGAACTGCACCAACCCTCCCGGGAACTCCCCCAACCCACCCCGCACATCAGGCAGGTCCGCCTCACCCCAAACACCCTAACCGTAGAACTCACAAAAAACGTCCCGGCCCACCACACCGTCATCATCCGGGCCACCCCCCTAACCGCCGGGCAAAGCACCGACATCAACCGCCTGCACCAGGTTGGTACCATCCCGGCAGGCAGCCAAACCGCCGACATCACCCAAAAATTCCGTGCCCGCTTCGGCCCCCTCGAAAGCCGTAAAAAAATACAGGTACAGCTCTACGCCATACACAACAAAAGCGGCTACGCATCCCCCCGGCGCGAAGCCCTCTCAAACATCCTCCCTGACACCCCTGTCCAACCCGCCCTCCCCAGCAGCAAATCCCCGGAGTAACATTGTTTAGGGAAAAGAAAAATTTCAGGCGTTAACCCTTCCCGCATCCGGTAAAATTTTCGTATGCGGGAATAAAATTGTACCTTCGTAACCCTGTTAGAGTACGCACAAAATGGAAAAGTGAAGTACCATGGGTTACACAAAGGAACGTTTACGGCATGCGGTTCGTTTTCGCCACAAAAGAGGGTACGGGGTACACTCTCCTTTCATGTTTTATCTCATGACCAACGTCATTTGCGACCAGCGAAACCGTTACACCTACCCCCCGCAGGCGGAACAAATGCCGGGGATGCGGCGGCGGGAGCGGAAGCTGTACCGGTTGCTCAGCCGGCTGTGCCTGTACCTCAGCGCGCATTGGCGGGAGGGAGCAGGAGTGTGTTCGGTTTTTTACTCCGTGTGCTGCACAGAAGATGAAACCGGGCGGGCAACCTGTTATCTGGCAGGGCAGCCGGAAATCCGGCAGGTAGCGACGGAAAATCCCGGAGTGGAAGGGGCGGCGTTTATTTTTGTGGGGACAGAGGCCTCCCGTTCATCCGGACAGCCCGACATCCCCGGGCTCATCGCTCCGGATGGACAGAAGTGCATTTTGGTAAAGGAGATTCACCGGAACGGCGCGAACAACCGGTTGTGGCGCCGGTTAAAAGAACAGGCGACCGTGAGCGTGGACATGTTGTGGTACGGCATTCTGCTGTTCGATGAAAAAGTACAGAAAGGAACGTATTACCTGACGATATAAAACAAAACAACCATGAAGATCTACACCCGGAGCGGAGACAAAGGCATGACCTCCCTGATCGGCGGGAGGCGGGTACCCAAAAACAGCGTGCGTCTGGAAGCATACGGCTGTGTCGATGAGTTGAACGCCCACATCGGCATGGTGCGCTCTTGGCCCCTTTCCGGGCAACTAAAGGCGGAATTGGTCCGGGTCCAACACGTGCTGTTTGAATTGGCCGGAAACCTGGCGACCGATCCTTCCGCGGAAACCGGGCCGGTACGCCCGGCGGTCCGGGAACAGGATATAACCGAACTGGAAGAGGAGATAGACCGCCTGAACAACACACTACCCCCGTTGGGAAAATTTGTCCTGCCGGGAGGAGATCCGGCGGTGTCCGCCTGCCACATCGCCCGCACCGTCTGCCGGAGGACCGAACGGCGCATCCTGGATTTAAACGAAGAGTCGCCGGTGAACGAACAGGTCATACGCTACATCAACCGCCTCTCCGACTACCTTTTTGTCCTCTCCCGCCGCTTGGCTGTGGACAACAGAACAGAAGAATTAGCCTGGGAACCGCACAATAAATAAAAAGTACGACGTATGAAAAAACACCGTTTACCCCTTTTACTCCTGTTGCTGTTTGTGCTGACGGACCTGTCCGGGCAATTGCGTGTCATACCCAAACCGTTGCGTGTGCAGGAAGAAACGGGTGAATTCCTGCTGCAAAAAGGGAAGATCGTCTACACGGCTCCGGAGTTGAGGGAAGAGGCGTTCTTTTTGGCGGAGTGGTTGGTGAGGGCCGGGATTCCCACCCAAACCTCCGTTCAAGCCGGAATGCGCACTCCCGGCAACATCGTGTTGTTCAAGGTGACCAGTTACGCACCGGAGGAATATTCGGTGCGCATCACCCCGGACCGAGTGCTGATAGAAGCTTCCGACAGGCCGGGTATCTTCAACGGCATCCAGACGCTGTTGCAACTAATCGATAACCGGGAACAGCAGGCGGTCCGGTTGAAATGCGGCCTGATACAAGACCGTCCGCGCTATGCCTGGCGGGGATTTATGCTGGACGAAGCCCGGCACTTCTTCGGCAAGCAAAAAGTGATGCAGTTGTTAGACCGGATGGCGTACTACAAATTAAACCGCTTTCACTGGCACCTGACGGACGAACAGGGGTGGCGGATCGAGATCACGAATTATCCGCTGTTGGCGGCCAAAGGCGGGCAGGGGACGTGGAGCGATCCGGACGGGACGGAAGCAAAATACTACACACAGGAAGATATCCGGGAGATTGTCGCCTATGCCGCCCGCCGGCACATCGAAGTGATCCCGGAGATAGACATGCCCGGACACGCAACGGCGGCCAACAAGGCCTATCCCGAATATTCCGGCGGCGGGACCCCGGAACACCCCGAATTCACCTTCAACGTCGGCAAGGAGGAGACCTACACCTACCTGACCGCCATTCTGCGGGAGGTGGCGGCCCTCTTTCCCTCCCGCTACCTGCACCTGGGCGGGGACGAAGTGGCGTACGGCATCCGGGCGTGGGAAACAGACCCGGCCGTACAGGCTTTGATGTCCCGGGAAGGGCTGGCGTCGGTCAAAGAGGCCGAGCGCTATTTTATGCGGCGGATGAGCGACACCGTGGATCGGTTGGGAAAAGTGCTGATCGGGTGGGACGAACTCCTGGACCTGGAGATGGACCCCTCCCGCACAGAGATCATGTGGTGGCGGCACGACCGTCCCCAAAATCTGAAACGTTCGCTGGAGGAAGGATACCATACGGTGATGTGCCCCCGCCGTCCGCTCTATTTTGATTTTATCCAACACCAGGAGCACAAGTGGGGGCGGGTATGGAGCGGCTTTTGCCCCTTGGAAGATGTTTACGCCTTTCCGGACAAAGAATTGGCGAAGTTGGAGATCTCTCCGAAACAACAACAACTGATCCGGGGGATACAGGCCAACCTGTGGACAGAGCGAGTCCACACAGAGAAACGGCTGGATTTCATGGTTTTCCCCCGTTTATGCGCCTTGGCAGAGGCCGGTTGGTGCGCCCCGGAGAACAAGGACTTTGCAGACTTTGAGCGGCGTTTACAGGATGCCTACAGCTTGTTGGACACAGAGGGGATTTACTATTTCGACCACCGGGATCCACAACGCCATCCGGAACCGGAAGGGTGCAATCCGCCCCGGAAAAAAGAGGTGCCGATGGATTTTCGGGACTAAAGTAAGACATGTAAGACCGTAAGATAAAAGAGATGAAGCAGATTATTTGTTTGTGCATTGGCGCCCTGTTGGTAGCCGGCCCCGGATACGGGCAGTTGAATAAAGGAAAGTGGAGTACCGACCCAAAGAAAGCGGCCGGAAAAAACGTTATCTACCGGAACGGGTGGATAGATTTTAACAAAAACGGCCGGATGGACCCCTACGAAGATCCGAAAGCGGATTTGGAAACGCGCGTGCAAGACCTGCTCGGGCAGATGACATTGGAGGAAAAGAGTTGCCAGATGGCCACCCTGTACGGGTCCGGGCGGGTGTTGCAAGACTCCCTGCCCACCCCCGATTGGAAAAACAAGATCTGGAAGGACGGCATCGGCAACATCGACGAAGAGCACAACGGCTTGGGGAGATACCGTTCCCGCTACTCCTTTCCCTATCAAACGCACGTGGCGGCCAAACACACCATACAGCGCTGGTTTGTGGAGGAGACCCGGTTAGGCATCCCGGTGGACTACACCAACGAAGGCATCCGGGGACTGTGCCACGACCGGGCGACCTATTTTCCGGCCCAGTGTGGGCAGGGGGCTACCTGGAACAAGGAGTTGATCTCCAAAATCGGAGAGGTGACCGCCCGGGAAGCGGACGTATTGGGCTACACAAATATCTATTCGCCCATTTTAGACGTGTCGAGAGATCCGCGCTGGGGGCGTGTGGTGGAGTGTTACAGCGAAGACCCGTACCTGGCCGGCACCTTAGGCAAAGAGATGATCAAAAGCCTGCAACGCGGCGGCGTGGTGGCGACCCCGAAACATTTTGCCGTGTACAGTGTGCCGGTGGGTGGCCGGGACGAGGACACCCGGACAGACCCCCACGTAGCCCCCAAAGAGATGCGGACGCTCTTTCTGGAGCCCTTTCGGATGGCTTGTCAGGAGGCAAAGGCATTGGGCGTGATGAGTTCATACAACGATTGGGACGGTGAACCGGTCTCCGGCAGCTACTTTTTCCTGACGCAAATACTCCGGCAGGAGTGGGGGTTTGAAGGGTATGTGGTATCGGACAGCGAGGCGGTCGAGTTCCTGCACACCAAGCACAAGGTGGCGCCGACGTTGGCGGATGCCGCCGCACAGGTCGCGAACGCCGGCTTGAACATCCGGACACAGTTTACCCCGCCGGAAGATTTTATCCTGCCGTTGCGGGAAGCCGTTGCAGACGGGAAGGTTTCCACGACGACCATCGACCGGCGCGTGGCGGAGATCCTCCGGGTCAAATTCCGGCTCGGCCTTTTCGACAACCCCTACCGGGGCGACGGCGCCCGGGCGGAACAGATCGTACACGCCACCGAACATCAGGCGCTCTCCTTGGAAGCAGCCCGGCAGTCCATAGTGTTGCTGAAAAACGACAGCGCACTGTTACCGTTGTCCACAACGGTGAAGAAGGTGGCTGTCATCGGCCCGAATGCACAGGAACGGAAAGGGTTGATCTGTCGGTACGGCCCGGCCAACGCCCCGTTGATCACAGTGTACGACGGGATAAAAACATACCTCCCGGAAGCGGAGGTAACATACCGTCAGGGGTGTGAGATCTTTGACAAGAACTTCCCGGCCAGCGACCTGATGGAGTTCCCCTTGGACACCACCGAGCAGCGGATGTTGGCGGAAGCGGTGGAAGCAGCGAAGCAGGCCGAAGTGGCCATTTTGGTGTTGGGAGGCTCCGAACGGACGGTGCGGGAAGGAAACTCGCGTTCGGACCTGGACCTGCCCGGCCGTCAGGAGCGTTTGCTGCAGGAGGTCTATGCCACCGGTACGCCGGTGGTGCTGGTGTTGCTCGATGGGCGGGCAGCTACCATCAACTGGGCCGAAAAACACATACCGGCCATTCTGCATGCTTGGTTTCCGGGAGAGTTTTGCGGACAAGCAATTGCCGAAACCCTGTGGGGAGCCAACAATCCGGGCGGAAAACTGCCGGTGACCTTTCCCAAATCCACCGGGCAGATCCCGTATGCTTTTCCCTTCAAACCGGGGGCGGATACAGAGGGGCCCGTCCGGGTGTCCGGTGCGCTGTTCCCTTTTGGGCACGGATTGAGTTACACCGATTTCACCTATTCGGAACTGACAGTAACCCCTTCGGCTTCCGGCGTGAACGCCACGGTGGCGGTGAGTTGCAAGGTGAAAAACAGCGGCAAGCGGGCAGGGGATGAAGTAGTGCAGTTGTATGTAAACGACGAGTACAGCAGTGTGACGACCTACACCAAAGTACTGCGAGGATTTGAGCGGATCCGTTTGGAACCGGGAGAGGAACGGTTGGTAGAGTTTGTGTTGACACCGCAGGATTTGGGGTTGTGGAACAAACAGATGGAGTTTGTGGTGGAGCCGGGGACTTTTGAGGTCTATGTGGGGAGCTCTTCCACGGATATCCGGCAACAGGCCCGTTTTGAGTTGTTGTAATTCTTAACAGCAGAATACAAATGGATTTTATAGAAACATATAACCTCACCGGCCTGTTCATCGGGATCGGCACTTTTCTGATCATCGGCCTGTTTCATCCGGTTGTCATCAAATGTGAATACCATTTCGGCACCCGTTGCTGGTGGGTATTCCTGCTGTTGGGCATTGCCGGTGTTTGGACGGCTTTGACTATACAGGATGTTTTCGTCTCATCGTTGACAGGAGTATTTGCGTTTTCTTCGTTCTGGTCGATCCTGGAAATTTTTGCACAACGGCAACGGGTGCGGAAGGGGTGGTTTCCGGCCAATCCGAAACGGGCGGGGAAGAAAAAAGAACATCTATAAAAAAAAGATATTTTTTTGCAGAATATTTTGATAGTATGGAGAAAAAGCGCTTAATTTGCAACCTGTTTTGGAAAGTGTTTAAAAAATAGAGATAGCCATGTCAAGAATTTGTCAGATAACCGGAAAGAAAGCGATGGGTGGGAATACTGTATCTCACTCTAAGAGAAGGGTAAAGAGGACTTTTTCCATCAACCTGTTCAAAAGGAATTTTTATTGGCCCGAAGAGGACAGATGGATCCGTCTGAATGTTTCCGCTGCCGGCCTTCGCCTGATTAATAAGAATGGTTTGAGCGCCTGTCTGAAGAAGGCTACGGCTGAAGGATTAATCAAAAACGTTTAAAATCACTGAAGATGGCAAAGAAAGCAAAAGGAAACAGAGTACAGGTGATCCTTGAGTGTACAGAGCATAAGGAGTCCGGGATGCCGGGAACTTCGCGCTATATTACCACCAAGAACCGGAAGAATACGCCGGACAGAATAGAGAAGCGGAAATACAATCCCATCCTCAAAAGAGTAACGGTACACAAAGAAATTAAATAAATAGTCTGAACCATGGCAAAGAAAGTAGTTGCAACGCTGAAGACCGGCGACGGCCGGGGATTCGCCAAAGTGATCAAAATGGTGAAATCTCCCAAAACGGGCGCCTATAGTTTCAAAGAACAGATGGTGACCACGGAAGAGGTAAAGGATTTTTTCAAGAAATAAGATTTTATCCTGCGAAACAAAAGACTGTGTCCACACGACACAGTCTTTTTTATTTCCGAGGCAACGCTTAGCAACGCTTCGGCCTGTTTTTTTCTGAAAACGGTCTTCTTTGGTTAGTTTTGATACCGGAGGTTTTCGGGCGGGAAGATTTGGAGGAGTTGGGTCCGGACGGCCCGGGAGTTTTGACGGTACGCTTTATCGTCCCTGCCGGCCCCGGTGAAACCGTTGAAGCCGTTTAAAAAATTGTCCGGATAGTAGGTTCTCCCGTGGTTGTTTCGGTACTGCTGTTCAATGGGCAGGTAGCGGTCCAGTTCCCGCACGGCTTTTTCGCTCTCCAACAGTTGGGGCAGGGCGGCAAACAACACCGGATCGTACACTCCTTGAGGGTTGCGGTGCGTTACGTGGATCTTGACCGTTACCCCCTGGGTGCGATGCTCTTTCTTGATGGGTTTATATTCATAGCAAGCAAACGCCTCCTTTTCCACCAGATTCCCGGCTGCGGCCTGTAGGCGTGAGGGCTGTTCGATCAGAACGAAAGGGGTGCCAAGATCGTATTTCCAGTAAGTGGTTTGTATACACGAACGGACATACACTTGGCCGCTGCCGGTGTAGTCCAACACGACCTCTGCCCGGGTGGAGAAAGGAGAATTTACTTTCCGTTGGTTGGTAAACAGTACCTGGCGGTATAGCTGGTAGTCAATGTAATCGAACGTGATCCGTTTGACCCGGTGGGAATCGAAATCAATAACCAGGTTGCCTTTACAGGTGATCCGGGTTTTGTCCGGATAGCTCTCCGCTTTAGTTTGGAACGCAAAGAGGTAATCGGTGCTGTCCGTCTGTTGGGGGGTAAAGTCGTACTGCCGGATGTCGGAAAAGAGCGGCCCGTAGAGTTGAACAGCCCGCAACAAGGTGAAAACTTTCCGGGTCCCAGCATCAAACCGGGCCTCTTTGGCCGTCAGGTAGACAGGGGAAAGCGTATCGCTTCCATTGTTGGTCAGATTCAGGCTCCGGGCTGAGTAAACCGGAACAAAATAAGAGCGGAAATTCTGATCCAACGCATTTTTGGGCAGCAGATCGCCGGAGGTGAACCAGTACCCGTACTCCCGGCGGTACTCCAACGCCGCATCCCGGTACTCCGTGATCTTTTCATATTGAGCGCTTCCGTAGAATTGACAAAACGGAGGGGTACTTCGGGGAAATTTTTGCAGTTGTGTGGCGGCGTTTTTCAGGATCTCCTCCACAGGGACCGCCCGGACAGTGGTCTCTTCCAGTTCGATCAGGAGCGAATGCAGGGTAATCTCCTGAATCTGGTACAGGTCTTGTACGCTATACCGTTCTACGGTAAACCCCATGCCTTGGAACAGCAACGTGTCTTTGGGAGAGAAGAGCTGCAGATGCATGGAACACTCTCCGTCTAGGTCGGAGGTGGTCACCAGGGTGTTCCGCTTCGGGTTGATCACATAGACGCCAAATACCGGTTGCCCGCGGCCGTCTATGACCCGGATGGTCCGGACAGCCTGCTCTTCTGCAAGTTCGCTTTGCCCACTTGCGGGAAAAAAGAGCAGCAGCGTCCCGTACAAGAAGAGTAGTGAGAGTTTCATGCATTGTTTCATTACGTATACAAAGATAAGAAGTAAGCAGATATACTGTTTCGTTTTAACATCATTTGGGGAATACCGGAAAATTTTTTCTACCTTAGCAAACTTATTCATAGAAAATGACAAACAACCACCTCATTATTATGGCCGGCGGGATGGGAAGCCGTTTCTGGCCGATGAGCACCCCCGATAAACCCAAGCAATTCATTGATATTTTAGGCACTGGCAAGAGCCTGTTGCAGCAAACAGTGGCCCGTTTTATGCCCCTCTGTCCGGTGGAAAATATGTGGATCGTGACGGCCGAAAAGTTTGCGGATATTGTGCGGGAACAGGTGCCGGGGATTCCGGATTCCCACATCCTGTTGGAGCCTTGTATGCGGAATACGGCCCCCTGTATCGCCTATGCCGCCTGGAAGATAAAAAAGAGGTATCCGGAGGCGAACATCGTTATCTCCCCGTCTGACTCCGTGGTGATGAATGAGGCGGAGTTTGTTCGGGTCATTCGGAGAGGGCTGGAGTTTACCGCTGCCGGGGCGCGTATCCTGACCTTAGGTATAAAACCGACACGTCCGGAGACGGGATACGGATATATCAAGTTAGCCAATCCTGTTGAAGAGGAGGTCTTTCGCGTAGAGGCGTTCCGGGAGAAGCCGGACCGGAAAACGGCGGAGGCCTATTTGCAGGAAGGAGGGTATACCTGGAATGCCGGGATCTTTATCTGGAAAGCGTCGGTGATCGAACAGGCGTTCCGGCAATTTCAGCCGGAATTGGCCGAGGTGTTTGACCGACTAAACGATGTTTTTTTTACCGGAGAGGAGGAAAAACAGATTGCGGAGGCCTATCCGGCAATGCAGAAAATCTCCATTGATTACGCAATTATGGAGCAAGCCGACAACGTGTACGTGCTCCCGGCGGACTTTGGCTGGTCGGACTTGGGCACTTGGGGAACGCTGCACGAATTGACCGGACGGGACGAACACGCAAATGCCATTATCGGGGCCGGTGTCCGGTTGATCGAGAGCAACGAGTGTATGGTTTTTACGGACGGGGGCCTTCAACTGGTGCTTCAGGGATTGAACGGATACATCGTGGCCGAACACCAAGGGGTTTTACTGGTGTGTAAGCGGGAAGAGGAGCAGCGGATCACGGAATTTTCTGCTGGTATTTCCCGGTGAAACCGTCTGTTTTTCACTTTTTGCGTTACCTTTGCATAAATTTAAACAGACTCTATAAACAGACTCTAAAAATTAAGCGAAATAATGGGTTTTAATGACGTATTAAAAAAGCTCTTCGGAAACAAATCCGACCGGGATTTGAAAGAATTACTGCCTGTTGTGGCACAAGTAAATGCCGAATGGGACAAGATAAAAGGATTGAGTAACGACGAATTGCGCGGTGTAACGGCCGAATTAAAGGGCCGGATCCGGGACTACATCCGGGAGGAAGAGGAGGAGATCGCCGCCCTGAAACGCCGGGTGGAGGAGGAGCGCCCTTCGATTGAGGAGCGGGAGGAAATTTACAGCCGTATTGATAAGTTGGAAGAGTTGATCGACACCAAAGTCGAGGAGATCCTGACCGAAGTGCTGCCGCAGGCTTTTGCCGTGGTCAAAGAGACGGCGAAACGGTTTACCGAGAACGAAGAAATAGAGGTAACGGCAACGGCGTTCGACCGGGACTTGGCCGTGCAGCATGATTTTGTGGAGATTGAAGGCGATAAAGCGACCTGGTTTAACAGTTGGGAAGCCGGCGGAAACGAAATTACCTGGGACATGGTGCACTACGATGTGCAGTTGATCGGCGGCTCCGTGTTGCACCAGGGAAAGATTGCCGAAATGGCTACGGGGGAAGGGAAAACACTGGTGGCGACCCTGCCGGTGTTTCTGAATGCGCTGACCGGGCGCGGCGTACACATGGTAACGGTCAACGATTACTTAGCCAAGCGCGACTCCGAGTGGATGGGCCCCTTGTACATGTTCCACGGCCTTTCGGTGGATTGCATCGACAAACACCAGCCCAACTCGCCGGAGAGGCGCAAGGCTTACTTAGCCGATATTACCTTCGGCACCAATAACGAATTTGGTTTTGACTACCTGCGGGACAACATGGCCATTCATCCGGAGGACCTGGTGCAGCGGAAACACAACTTTGCTATTGTCGACGAGGTGGACTCGGTGCTGATCGACGACGCCCGCACCCCGCTGATCATCTCCGGACCGGTGCCGAAGGGAGATGTGCAGATGTTCGACGAATACAAGCCGCGGGTGGATAAATTGGTGCGGATGCAGCGCGACCTGGTGACCAAGATTTTTAACGACGCTAAAACATTGTTGGCGGACGACGACACCAAAAAGCGGAAAGAGGGCGCTATTCTCCTGTTGCGGGCGCACAAAGGGTTGCCGAAATACAAGCCGCTGATCAAGTTCCTCAGCGAACAGGGAAACAAAGCGGTACTGATCCGGACGGAGAACGAATACATGCAGGAGAACAACCGGCGGATGCCGGAGATCACAGACCCGCTCTATTTTGTCATCGACGAAAAGCAAAACACCATTGACCTGACCGACAAAGGGCACGACGCGATTACCGCGGCGGGGGAAGACCCCCGGTTTTTTATCCTGCCCAACATCGGCGAGGAGATCGCCGAAATCGAGAAGACGGTGCCGGACGAGAAGGAGAAGTTGCGCCTGAAAGACGAAATGGTGCAGAACTACGCCGTGAAATCGGAACGGGTGCACACGGTCGGCCAGTTGTTGAAGGCCTACACGCTGTTTGAAAAAGACATCGAATACGTGGTGATGGAGAACAAGGTGAAGATCGTGGACGAACAGACGGGCCGCATCATGGAGGGCAGGCGCTATTCGGACGGATTGCACCAGGCCATCGAAGCCAAAGAAAATGTAAAGGTGGAGGCCGCCACCCAAACCTTTGCCACCATTACGTTGCAGAACTATTTCCGCATGTACCACAAACTGGCCGGGATGACCGGTACGGCGGAAACGGAAGCCGGAGAGTTCTGGGACATTTACAAATTGGATGTGGTGGTGATTCCCACCAACAAACCGATTGTCCGGAAAGACACCAACGACTTGGTGTATAAGACCAAGCGCGAAAAATACAACGCCGTCATCGACGAGATCGGCCGCCTGGTGGAAGCCGGTCGCCCCGTACTGGTCGGCACCACTTCGGTAGAGGTATCCGAACTGTTGAGCCGGATGTTGAAACTGCGCAGCATCCCGCACAACGTATTGAATGCGAAACTGCACCACAAAGAGGCCGATATCGTGGCGGAAGCCGGGAGATCCAAGACCGTGACCATTGCCACCAACATGGCGGGCCGGGGTACGGACATCAAACTCAGCCCGGAGGTGAAAGCGGCGGGCGGTTTGGCGATTATCGGGACGGAGCGCCACGACTCCCGGCGGGTGGACCGCCAGTTGCGGGGCCGTGCCGGACGGCAGGGCGACCCGGGATCTTCCCAGTTCTTTGTGTCGTTGGAGGATGACCTGATGCGCCTTTTCAGTTCCGACCGGATCATCCGGGTAATGGACCGTTTGGGCCACAAAGAGGGCGATGTGATCCAGCACTCCATGATCACCCGGTCCATCGAACGGGCACAGAAAAAGGTGGAGGAGAACAACTTCGGGATCCGGAAACGGTTGCTGGAGTATGACGACGTGATGAACTCCCAGCGTACCATTATTTACCGGCAGCGGAGGAACGCCTTGTTGGGCGAGCGCATCGGGGTCGGCATAGCCAACAACATGTACGATACCTGCGAGGCGATTGTCAACGAATATTTGCCGGTCAACGATCCGGAGGGGTTCCAGTTCGAGTTGTTGCGCGTCCTTTCGTTGGATTATCCTGTGAACGCCGAAGAGTTTTCGAAAATGAAACCGGAGGGGTTGACGGAGGAGGTGTATGGAAAAGTGCGGGAGATGTATGCCCGGAAATGGGAGCAAATTGCGCAGCAGGCGTATCCGGTCATCAAGAATGTGTTTGAAACAAAGGGTACAATGTACAAAAACATTGTGGTACCCTTTACGGACGGGCAGCGCATGTACAACGTCGTGGCCAATCTGGAAAAAGCATACCGAACCGAGGGAGAGGATGTATTCCGCTCCTACGAAAAATCGATCATGCTGTTGCAGATAGACGAGGCGTGGAAAGAGCAGTTGCGGGAGATGGACGATTTGAAGCAGTCGGTGCAAAACGCGGCGTATGAACAGAAAGATCCGCTGTTGATCTATAAATTCGAGTCGTATAACCTGTTCAAGGCGATGGTAGACCGGATCAACCGGAGCGTGGTTTCCATTCTCATCAAGGGACAGATCCCGATGCAGGAGCCGGAGCAGGTGCGGGAAGCCGAAGCCCGGCGGACAGACCTGAGCCGGATGTCGGTGCTGAATAAGAGGCTGGGTGG
>QMCD01001371.1_pt1 | contig 22599 bp, 18 predicted proteins | sample 1821841 | NCBI WGS metagenome assembly QMCD01 (sample SAMN01991225, study PRJNA193472) | Termite gut metagenome, whole genome shotgun sequencing project. | isolation source: worker | host: Macrotermes natalensis
GTCTTTTGTTTTGGCGATCCCATAATCTGCAAAGCTGTACCTTGAAAAATGATGGATTCTGAACACCAATGTCATTTCAAAAAAACATTTTCAACAAAGCTTGTTTCACTTCTTCAATTGTGATATATCCCAAAGATCGTGATGACGGTTCCAAAATCAAACTCCGAACTGGCAAACCCTGCCCCGCCGCCTTCAGCAAAGGCCACCCCGGCCAGAAGACCGCATTTCCCTCCATATCCCACATCTATCCATCATTGGCAAAAGTAGTATTTAGGGAGTATAATCCGCTATTTCTAAAGTTTTAATTTTTGGCATAACTTCATATATCCCTTACTAATAAAGGGTTATATGAAATTTGTCATTAGTAGATTATATAGGTGGAATATCTGTGCAACCACAACGTCCTGGCCGGTCTCGTCTACCAGCGGCTTTTGCCCACCCTGTGCCCGCACTGCAAAATCTCCTTGACCGCGCCCTTCAGGGCCGCGCCGGAAGAAGAAAAACATCGGGCCGCGGTTCTGCCCCCGCTGACCCTGGAGCGTTTGAAGCGCGTCATCGGCGACCGGCTTGACGCCGTGCATATCCTGGGCCGGGGCTGTGACCACTGCGACCACCTGGGCATTGCCGGTCAGACCGTGGCGGCCGAAGTCATAGTCACGGACGAGACCTTTTTACGCCATATACGCAAAGGGGAAACGGACAAAGCATACGAATACTGGCTGGGCGATATGCGGGGCCGGACGTATACGCAGCACGCCTTGGAAGGCATCACCCAGGGGCGGCTTGATCCCTACCTCTCGGAACTGCGCCTTGGCGTTCCCTTGGATTTCATACGCAGCGCCGGAGAAAAATCATGAACGGCTTGTTCCTCAAGTGGGCCTTCAGCAGCGGCAGGCGTCTCCAAACGTACAGGAAAATGGCCGTCATGCTGAAATACGGAAACCCCGTGCGCCAAATCCTCCTGCGCTTCCGCGACAGCCACGCGGAGCGCAAAAGCCTTCTGGCCAAGGTCTTTGACGATATTCTAAAAAATATGGACAAAGGCGAAACCCTGGACAGGGCCTGCGCCCCCTGGATACCGCGTGAGGAAACCATGCTCATCCGGGCCGGGGTCAGAAGCGGCAAAATCTCCGAATCCCTGCGTGACTGCGCCGATCTTATCGAAGCCCGGACAAAGATTACCCAGGGGCTCGTCGGGGCCGTGGCCTATCCTGGCGCCCTTACGGTCATGTTGCTTCTCTTCACCCTGTTTCTGGCCTATTACGTCATGCCCGAAATCTCAACTCTGTCCGACCCCAGGGGCTGGGACGGGGCCGCCGGGCTTCTTCATACCTTTACATCCTTCGTCGCTTCGCCCTTTGGTTTGGCTTTCTTCATCGTCATGGCGCTTCTGGGGGGGTTGTCAGTGGCCACTCTGCCGTTTTGGACGGGCCAGGTGCGCCGCCGCCTTGAAAATCTGCCGCCCTGGTCAGTCTATAGGCTGGTGACCGGCAGTGTCTGGCTCTTCACCGTGGCGACGCTTTTGCGCGGCGGTATCCAGTTGGATACTGTTTTCGCGGACATGCTCACCAGCGGGGCTATGCGCCCCTGGCTGGAAGAAAAGGTCGCGGCCATTAAAGAGCAATACCGTTCCGAAGGCAATCTGGGGCAAATCCTTCTGCGTTTGAACATGCACTTTCCCGACGACGAACTCATTGAAGACCTGGCCGTCTACGCAACTTTGCCCAATTTCCACGCGACCTTGTACGACATCGCCAAAAGCTGGTTGGACGACGGGGTGAAGCGCATCAACAAGATGTCGCAAATCCTCAACGGCGGCCTCATGCTCGCCATCGTTCTCATGGCCTGCTGGATGGCCATTGCTTTTCGCTCCCTGCAACAACAACTCATCACCGGTATCGGAGGTTTTTAAATATGAACAGCAGCACTCACCCCACACTCATCTGGCGCGGCAAACCTGTACAGGCCCGGCCCGGCTTCAAAATCGGCATGACCATGATGGAAACTTTGGGCGTTCTCCTGGTGGGCGCCATTTTGACCGTCGGCGGCATCATGCTCATCCGCATGGCTATGGATTCGTCCAAACTGTCGGACGCCCAGAAATCGCTCACCGCCATGAGCATACAGATACGCGGCCATTTCTCCGGGGTCAGGGACTACACCGGCCTCACCAATGCCCTGGCCATAAAAGCCGGGCTGGTGCCGCAGCGTATTCTGCGCGGCGAAAGCATCCTGACCCCCTGGGGCGGCAATATCACATTGGCGGCCGGAACCAACGCCACCTTCACCATGACCTGGGCCGGGCTGTCGAATCAGGTCTGCACCTCGATGGCCACGTATCAGCCCGAACTGTGGCAAACCATAGCCGTCAACGGCACGGCGGTCACCGCGGATACGGCTGTTTCCGGCGCGGACACCCTCTGTACCGGAAACGCCAATACCATCGTCTACACCGACAGATAGTTGAGAGGCCGTTATGAAAGTTCTGGCCACCGCCGCCATTTTGATGGGCTTCGCCGCCTTTTGGGGCGGGCTTCTCCGCTCGGAACTGGTCGACCGCGACGAGACGCGCGGCGCGGCCGTGGCCGCCAATTACGTCATATTTCGGAACGCGGTTTTCAATTATGTCCTGGCCCTGGAAATGGTCGGGGCCGGAACCATATTGCCGGACAACCCGGCCCTCAAACTGCCTCACGGCTGGATACGTCTGCGGGACTGGCGCGGGTTAGTCAGGGAGGAGGACGGACTTCTCCACTGTTACGTCTACGGCCCGGCCGGCCCCGAAGAGGTGGCGGCAATACAGGCACTCTTGAACCACAGCATGGGCGTGGGGTGGAACGACGCCGGCGTCTTCGCCGGCAACGCCCCGCCCCGGCCCTTGCCGCCGGATGTCCCGCAAGGCGCTATCGTCAGCGTCATCCGCATTGACTGAGAGGTGTTCTCAATGCGATTATTTAATAAAAGCCGTAATCTCCAGGGCTTTACCATGATAGAACTTCTTGGCGCTCTCCTCATTGTGGCCCTCATGATGCCGGCCCTGGCCTGGCTGTGGCAAAAGGGTTCAATCGAACTGCGCAAGCGGGCGGTGGCCGGTCACTTCATGACCGTGGCCAAAGCCACGGAGAAATATCTTAAACTGAACCAGGCCGCGCTCCTGGCCGCCAGTTCCGCCTCCAGCGGCCAGACAATCACCCTGCCTGACCTGCGAAGCGCCCAATGCCTTTCGGACACGGCGGCGAACTTCAACGCCTGGGGGCAGGAATATCTCATCACCACCAGAGTAACCCCGGAAGGCGACTTGGCCGCCGCCATCATTACCACCGGCGGTCGGGGGTTGGACGCCAATGACCCAGCCTTCGCCCAGGTCACGGTGCCGGAGACTGCCGCCCTGGCCAGGGTGGGCTATATCCCCGTCGAGCCCAACACCGTCATTCGCGGCCCCTACGGCGGTTGGGAAATCAGTTTGGGCGACTTTGGCCTGACCGGCCAGCCCGGCCACTTGGCGCTTCTGACCACTTTGGACAGTCAAGACCTTAAACAGGATTACCTCTACCGAACCGCTGTGCCCGGCCACCCGGAATTGAACGCCATGCAGACTACCCTGGACATGACCGACCACGCCATCCGGGGGGTGAGCGAGGTGCAGTATGAGCCGCATTCCTTTGAATCACTCACGGATTTTTGCAAAAGTCCCGACGATGAAGGCCGAACATTTTTGGATGCTGACAAAGGGCTCTACCTCTGCCGGGGCGGCCAGATCAGGGTTATGAGCGACACGGGCAACAGCCTGGCCATGCAGGGCGCCACCCTGGCCGTTGATGGCCAGATCATCGAAAAACCCGTGTGTCCGGCCGGCTCAAGCACCCACCCTGAAATTTTCGTCATGCCCTCTATCAGCGCGGCCGCCACCAATACCACCGACGCGGCCAAGGTCAAGCCCACCCATGCCTTTCAGGCCTGGGCCACCAACTATCCCACTGCCGCCGATCCCAAAGCCGCCAGTTGGCAGGTGCATCTGCGGGTGTTGACTTCCGACAACTCCTGGATTTACCCAACACCCAATTACGGGCGCATGGCGGTCTTCACTTCCTGCGCCCGTGATTGATGAGGTCATATTTATGAAAAACTCCTTGGCGCGAATCGCCGCGCTTCCGCTTTTCTTGCTGTTCCTCTGCCCCGCTCCGGCCGGAGCGGACACCTATGAAGAGCTTATCACCGAAGCCTGTCTCCTCTGGAAGGTTCCACCCCGCCTGGCTCTGGCCGTCGCCAAAGTTGAAAGCGGCCTGAACCCTTGGGCCGTCAACGTCGCCGGGCGCGGCTATCAGCCCAAAACCCGCGAAGAGGCCTCCGAGATCATAGACCAGGCCTGGAGCCGGGGCGCGTCTTTCGACGTGGGGTTGATGCAGGTTAATTCGTATTGGATGAGGCGATACGGTCTCAATCCGCAGTTGCTTTTGGAGCCGCGCAACAACGCCGTCATGGGCGTGTGGATACTGGCCCAGGAGATCAAACGCTTCGGCCTGAACTGGAAAGCCGTGGCCAGCTACCATACCCCCGTGCATAAAAATCCGAAACGCGGCAGGGCTTATGCCCTCTCCGTCATCCGGCAAATCAAAAATTTGAAATAAGCGAGGCTTCGGGATGGGCTTGATTCTTATTTTCAGCCTCTGTTTGCTGGCCATTGCCCTGATTGATCTGAAATTCATGGTGATCCCCACGATTTTGATATACCCAGCCGCCATTCTGGGACTTGTGTGCGCTGCCATTTCGCCTTCAGCGGAACTGGTTGTTTCCCTGGCTGATTCCGCGCTTGGGTTTCTTGTCGGGTGGGGCGCCCTGAAATCGGTTGCTATCGCGTATAAAGCGGCCAGAGGGCATGAGGGCCTGGGTGAGGGCGACCCGCCCCTTCTGGGGCTGATCGGAATCTTTCTGGGTTGGCGGGCCATACCGACGGTCATTCTCGTTTCTGCGATCACCGGGATTGTCAGTGTTGGCCTTTTGATGTTGGCCAATAAATCACCATATAGAGACTGGCGCTTCAAAGCCATACCTTTCGGCCCCTTTCTGGTTTTGGCCGCATTTTTCCACCTGTTTTTAAAACTTCAGAACTGAGGTGACATTTATGAAAAGCTCTTTTATCTGTTTTTTTATTCTTTTGGCTTTCTGGGTGGGGCCAGAGGCTTATGGCGCGGACGCCATCACGTTTAACCCTGTCCCCGTCCAGGTTTACGCTCAAAGCGGCGGGGTGCCGGTGGGCATGGTGGTGGCCTGGCCGGTGGACGGCAATCCCGCCGATGCCGCCTCCTGGTTGGAATGCAATGGCCAGTCAACGGTTGGTTATCCTGAACTGGCGGCTGTGATTGGAGCACATGTACCCGATTTGCGAGGGAGGTTTTTGAGGGGTTTCGGGGGAAACTCCGCCGCCCTTGGCGTAACCCAGGGGGACGCGATGAGAAATTTCACGGGGACTTTAAAGAACGTTTTTTTCAGTGGCGGCGGCAGTGTAAGCGGCGCCTTTAAGTTTACGGATTCTTCATATATTAGCAGATTTGATTTGGATTCCAGCGGCGGCCGCGATTATGGGCCGGCTTCCGTCAGTTTTGGCGCTGATATTCCAAGCGCCAACGAAATTCGCCCAATAAATACAGCCGTCCGATATCTCATTCGGGCGCGCCCCTGATAGTCATTGTCAGGATTGATTATTTTAAAGAAAAAGAGGTATTGACCATGAAAATAAAGAGTTTGGCACAGCGTTTGCTTTCTCTCTCTCTCTCTCTCTCTCTCTCTTGTCTTTTCCCTATGCACAGGCTCGGTAGCCTATGCCGCTGATTCAGCATCGTTCAACCCTGTTTCCGTCCAGGCTTCAGCCCAGAGCGGCGGGGTGCCGGTGGGCACGATTATGGCCTGGCCGGTGGCCGGCAATCCCGCTGACGCCGCCTCCTGGCTGGAGTGTAACGGCCAGTCCACGACCGGCTATCCCGAACTGGCGGCTGTGGTAGGGGCGACTGTGCCGGATTTGCGAGGCAGGTTCCTACGCGGATTTGGTGGAAACTCCGCCGCACTCGGCGTGGCGCAGGGGGACGCGATCAGGAATATGACCGGTCAAGGCGGACTGACTATACAGAACGGATATGCCGGGCCAATTACGGGTGTATTTAAAAGCGACAGTCGATATTACGACGCAACAAGCGCAACTGGAACAAATTGGCCTGGTGTGGGTATTGCATTTGATGCGTCTCGACAAGTCCCCACCGCCAACGAAAACCGCCCCGCAAACATCGCCGTCCGGTATCTCATCCGGGCGCGGCTATGATCATGGCTTTATTCCACGACCAGCACACTGGACAAGCGGGCGGCCATGTCTTCCACAAAGGCTTTAGGGGCCGTACAGGCAACCCGAAAGGGCCTGGCCCGCCAGTCTATCGACCGCAACTGCGAAAGCAAAAGAGTGCCGTGAACGGGCAGCCCTTCCGGTAGCCTGATTTCATTGGGCAAACCCTTTTGGGGCGTGGTTATGGGCACAACCCAGCAAAAACCCGTATGACTGTTGAAGAGCGAGGCTGAAACCACCAGCACGGGCCGGTAACCTTTTTGTTCGTGGCCTAACGTGGGGTCTAAATCCAGTTTAAGCACCTGTCCCTGGAGCGGAGCTTGTGAGGCTACCATATTTCTTCTCCGCGCGGTTCACCGAAGTCAAGTTCCGGAACATGTTCCGAAGGGGTAAAAGACCCTAAAATATCGGCCAGGCGATAGGTTTTGTTCGCTGGCTTTTTAATAAGCAACCCCTCATCAACCGGGGTCAGTTCCAAAATATCGCCGGCCTGAATGCCAAAACTGCTGGCCAGGCCAACGGGAATGCGAAAGCCAAGGCTATTCCCCCAGGCGCTGACTTTGATTTGTTGCATAGCGCACCTCCTTCGTATAATTTTGTATATCCGAGGTGTTTTGTCAAGCCTATTATAAAATTAAAGAGGTCACGGCCATGAAAATAAAGAGTTTGGCACGTCGTTTGCTCTCTCTCTCTCTCTCTCTCTCTCTCTCTCTCTCTCTCTCTTGTCTTTTCCCTATGCACGGGCACGGTGGCCTATGCCGCTGATTCAACGTCGTTTAATCCAGCTTCTGTTTCCGTTCAGGCTTCAGCCGCTGGCGGCGGTGTGCCGGTGGGCACGGTTGTGGCCTGGCCAGTGGCCACAAATCCTTCGGACGCTGATTCATGGCTGGAATGTAATGGCCAATCCACGGCTGGATATCCAGAACTTACTATCGCTGTCGGCGCGAATGTCCCCAATTACCAAGGGCTGTTTTTAAGGGGACAAGGAGGAAATTCTGCCGCGCTCGGCGTAAGGCAGACTGATGCGATTCGGAATATTACAGGCCGATTTATTGCTGATAATACGCAAAGGTCGAATCTTGGCGGCCATAGCCCCGCAGGCGGAGCGCCAGAGGGTGCTTTTGTTGTAGGTGCTGACGTAACAAATGGCTTTGATTTGGGGAATAGTAAGTCTTCAGGTGGCGGGTGGATAAATTTTGATGCGTCAAAGTCTGTCCCCACCGCCAATGAAAACCGCCCCATCAACATGGCCGTCCGTTATCTCATCCTGGCGCGGCCTTAAATTTTAAAATATAGAAAGATTCAGTATGGACGTAACGCCAAAAACGGAAAAGACATTGATGTGGCGCATGGTGAAGGCCGGTCAGGAATCGGTCTGGGCCGAGGTCGCGGCCAAAATTTACAGCCGGGGCGTGAGCCGGATTTTTTCGGCCTGGGGCGAGTTCCTGTTGAATCATCTCAGGTTTACTCAAGCGGATGATGAAGATCAGCCTGCTATAAATCAACTTTCCTTGTTCCAGCCCGCCTACCACGGCAGTCCGCATCGCGGCATTGACAAGTTCAGCCTGGAGCACATCGGCTCGGGCCAGGGAGCCCAGAGTTTTGGCTGGGGCCTTTATTTCGCGGGGAAAAAGAAGGTTGCGAAGCATTATCAAAAGACATTGGCCCAAGCTCACCATGACGAGGAGTTTTATGTCAACAGCGAAAAAGTTGGGATTAACAACTATGCCCTGCGCGATCTGTTGCGAACGGCTAAAGAGGATGGATTAAAAACGGCGCGGGAACACGCGCGGTATTACGCCGGCGAGTATGAGGCGCGTATAGCCCGCTTCAAAACACGAGGATATGATTCTGAGCCTGTGGACGACATCAGGCACAGGGATTATTATATCGAAGCCTTGCGGGTTTTGGAGAATATAAAAAACGCTGATGAAATTGAAATACGGCGCGATGAAGGGCAACTGTACACTGTTGATATTCCAGAAGACAATGTTCTGCTTGATTGGGACAAACCCCTGTCCAGGCAACCGGAGGCGGTGCGGGAAGCTATAAACGACTATCTGAAACAGGGAGTCAGCGTCCGCGAACTATCAGGCTCCGACGGTTTGTATGAGCTCATGTACGGCAATTCCGCTCTGAAGATATTTCTTGAGAAAGATATTTCCGAGGCCCAAAACAATCCCATCAATTATTATGGGCAGACACGGGATTTCTATTTCGATCTGTCCCGCAAACTCGGGTCCAACCGGGCCGCCTCTGAATTTCTTAACTCCATAGGCGTCAAAGGCATCAAATATCTGGACGGCGACAGCCGGGACGCCGGAGTCGGTTCCCACAATTACGTTATCTTCGACGATACGGCCATCAAGATTTTGGATCAAAATCCGGCCCTGGATGTCCGTGGACGGACGGAGTTTTTGAACGACGGCAGGGTCAACGTCATCTTCAGCCAGGCCGCCGACGCCTCCACGGCCATTCATGAAGCCGCGCACCTGTTCCGCGAACTGATGCGCCGGGCGGTGGAAAGCCCGCCGGAAAAGATCATCGATCACATGGCTTTCACCGCACTGCGCATGGATTGGCGAATCGTGGAAAACTGGCTGGCCAAACTTGATGATGATGCTGTCCTGAAACGCGAATATGAGCGTTGGGGCCTGGCCGGCCATTTCTCCGGCCGGGCCTTTGAAGCCCTGAACTTGAAGGAAAAAGTCCAGGCCAGGGAAACGGCCAAACACGAACGCTTTGCCAGGGGCTTCGAAACCTACCTCATGGAAGACCGGGCGCCGGCCGAGGGTCTACGCGATATTTTCAGGAGGATGAAGGAATGGTTATTGGGTATTTACGTCGACTGCAAGGAACTGGAGGCGCCCCTGTCTCCCGAGGTGCGTACTGTTTTTGATCGGTTGGTGACCACTGATCGGGAGTTACGAGCCGAAAGGCTGCAAAATGGCACTATAAAAGATTTGAATAAAGCGGGGCGGCGTGCTAAAGTTGATCCCAGTCAAAGAGCTTTCGATTTTGATTTCGCTGCGGCCCAGCGCGAGGATCGCGAAGCCGAACCCCAACAGGAGGACAACGATGAACAATCAAGCATCCAAAGCCGGCCAGGTTCTGCAAACCTCGACCATACTCCGGGTCAACAAATGCTCCACAGTCAATTATCGGGGGATGGAGATTCTGGAGCGTTGGGCCACGAACCAGGCGGAGGAACTGCGGGAACTGGAACGGAACAGCTTCCATTTGATGATACGTCTCCTGGAACAGCAGGATTTGGAAGCGAATATTCTCGACCTGCCGGAGAGCCTGGAACAGTTGAGCCAGGGGCTGACAGCCAGCGAAATCTTGACGATGCGCGAAGTGAACATGAGCCTTACCCTGTAGAGCCGGTCACGGTTCCGCCGCCCGCCGCCTACGTCATCACCGATGACGACCGGCTGGGCGAAGGCGGGGCCAAGGCCAAGTTCAGGGACAATATCAAGGCCCTGCAAATCCTCAAGAGGCTCCGGGAAACCGGCACCTCTTTCGCCTCCCCGGAAGATCAGCGCGGCCTAGTGCGCTATGTCGGCTGGGGAGGCCTCCCCCAAGCCTTCGATCCCGAAAACGCCGTCTGGAAAAAAGAGGCCGCCGAACTGCGGGAACTCCTGACCCTTGAGGAATACGGCCAGGCCCGCCGCTCCACCCAGGACGCACACTTCACCTCCCAGGCGGTCATCCAGGGCATATATCAGGGCCTGGAACGGCTGGGCTTTCGAGGCCCGGCCAACATCCTGGAGCCGAGCGTCGGCATCGGCCACTTCCTTGGCCTCATGCCCGAAAACCTGCGGCTGTCGCATAATAATATAGTGGCTGTGGAACTTGATTCCCTCTCGTCTTCCATCGCTCAATACCTCTATCCCCATGTACGCCATATCAACCGGGGCTTTCAGAACGTAACGCTGCCCGACGCCGATTGCGACCTGGTCATCGGCAATCCCCCTTTCGGCAGCCAAAAAGTTTACGATCCCCATTACCCCGGCCTGGATTTCAGCATCCATAATTTTTTTCTGGCCAAGTCAGTCAATGCCCTGCGCGACGGCGGGGTGGCCGCGTTTGTGGGTTCGCGCTATTTTTTGGATGCGGTCTATAATCCGGCCAGGAAATACATCGCCGAACGGGCCAACTTCCTGGGCGCGATCAGGCTTCCCAACACAGCCTTTCAACAAAATGCCCTCACCAGTGTAACAGCCGACATTGTGTTCTTTCAAAGAAGCCCTGAGCCGGAGCTTGACCCGACCTGGCTGAAAACCGGCACGGTTCTTGACCCGGACGGCGAGGAAATAACCGTCAATCAGTATTTTATTGAAAACCCAGGCCAGATGATCGGTCGGATGGTCAAGGCCGAGAATATGTTCCTGGGTTCGGCCGACCTGCTTCCCCCTGAAGATTTCGCCGGATTCGGCCTTGAAATCGCGGAGCGCCTCACGGCCCTGCCGGAAAACATCTACAGTCCCAGAACCGATTTGGTCGTTCAGGACTTTTCGCCCAAGAAAGACCCGAACCTGGAACTCTGCGCCGGCTTGAAGCTCGGGGCCTATTTCATGACCGGTCGCGGCGAACTGGCCCGGCGCGGCATCGGCGCTTACGACGCCCCGCGATATGAGCTTTTCACGCCAAAAAACAAGCGGGCCGGCGAACGCATCGAGGGCATGATCCGTATCCGGGACAGCCTGACCCGCCTGATGGCGGCGGAACAGCGGGAAGATGTTCATCTGGCTGAACTGGCCGGGCTCCGTAACGATCTGAACCGGCGATACGACAGTTTCATTCAAAGGTATGGTTATCTCAATTCGACCGGCAACCGGCAGGCTTTTCGGGATGACCCGGAATGGCCCCTCCTGACCTCCCTGGAGCGGGACTATGACCCCGGCGTATCCAGGGAAAGCGCGGCCAAGACCGGGCAGGCGGCCAGGCCGCCCTTTGCGGCCAAAGCCGACATTTTCCGGCAGCGGGTTCTGGGGCCTCGCCTCAAAATTACCAAAGTTGATACGCCCAAAGAAGCGCTGATTGTATCCATGAACGAGTTCGGTCGGCCTGACCTGGAGTTTATGGAGAATCTCTGCGGCCGCCCGGCTGATGAAATCACCGGCGACCTGGCTGGGCTGATTTATCAGAATCCCGACAATATGCAATGGGAATTGGCTGACCACTATCTGACCGGAAACGTCAAGGCCAAGTTGGCCCGGGCGGAACTGGCCGCCCAAAAGGACTTGCGCTTCAAGGCCAATGCGGAGGCCCTCAAAATGGTGCAGCCGCCCGATCTGGAACCCGTGGACATATCCGCGCAGCTCGGCTCCACCTGGGTGCCGCCGGAGACAGTGGCTGATTTCGCCCGCCACCTCCTGGGCGCGGATGCGGTCAGGGGCGTGGGTTACCATCCCGCCCTGGCCGGTTGGGCGACCGCTTTCAACATTGCGCAAATGGATAGCACCATCGCTGAAAATACCTGGGGCACCAGCCGCTACCCGGCCCACAAACTCATCAACGCCATTTTGAACAATACCCTGATTCAGATCAAGGACGAAGTCGGCCGCAACCCCCAGACCAACAGCCCCATTTTCAAACTCAATGAGGAGGAAACAGCCGCCGCCAACCAAAAGGCCGATGAAATCCGGCAGACTTTCCTGGATTGGATATGGAAGGATCAAGAGCGCCGGGAAAAGCTGGCCCGCCTGTACAATGACAGGTTCAACACCAATATACCCCGCAAATACGATGGTTCGCATCTCACCCTGCCCGGAAGTTCCCTCAGTATCAATCTCAGACCCCACCAAAAGGACGCCATTTGGAGAGGCGTCCAGGACGGCGGCGTTCTTTGGGATCACGTCGTGGGGGCGGGGAAAACCCTTTGTGTTGTGGGCACTCTTATGGAATCCCGCCGCATGGGGCTGATGAAAAAGCCTATGGTTGTGGTTCCCAACCACTTGCTGGCCCAATGGCGGGACGCTTTTTATTCGCTGTACCCCCAAGCCAATATCCTTGTGGCCGACAAGACGGATTTCACGCGGGAGAACCGCGAAAAACTCTTCGCCAAGATCGCGACCAGCGATTGGGACGCCGTGATCGTGGCGCATAGTTCCTTCAAGAGAATCGGTCTGCCGGAAGAGACCCTGCATGAAGTGCTCAATGAGCAGATAAACGATCTGGTTCAGGCCATTGCGGAGGAAAGGAGAGGCGAAGGGCGGAGTTTCATGATCAAGGAGATGGAAAAGGCCCGCGACAGGCTGACCGCCTTGATGGAAAAACATGCCGACATCGGCAAAAAAGACCAGTCCCTGACCTTCGCCGACCTTGGTTGCGACGCTTTAGTCGTGGACGAATCGCAGGAGTTCAAAAACCTCTTCACCCACACCCGGCTCCGCAATGTGGCCGGCCTGGGCAATCTCACCGGGTCGGACAAGGCGTTCGATCTCTTCGTCAAGGCCCGCCATATCCAGCGGAAGCACAATGGCCGGGGCCTCTATTTCGCCACCGGCACTCCCATTTCCAACACCATCGCCGAAATGTACACCATCCAGAGGTATATGAGCTATGACGTTCTGAAAGAAAAGGGGCTGGTCAGTTTTGACGCCTGGGCTTCCACCTTCGGCCAAGTGGTCACCGGCTGGGAACTGGACGCCACCGGCGTGGGTTATAAAATCAACAGCCGCTTTTCCAAATTCCAGAACATGCCGGAACTCGTCAACATGTACCGCACCTTTGCCGACGTGATCACCAACAAGGATTTGGCGGAGCAAAATCAGGGCAAATCTTTCACGCCAAAGGTCAAGGACGGCAAGCCCTTCAATCTGGTCTTGGATCGCTCCGCGCGGCAGGCCGAATACATGGGGGTGCAGCGTCCGGTGCTTGATGAGGACGGAAATCCTGTGTTGTATCCTGACGGCGACCCGATACTGGAATGGCCCAAGGGCACCATTATTCACAGGATGGAAAATCTGCCAAAAGACCCCTCCGTGGACAATCCCCTGAAAATCACCAACGATGCCCGCAAGGCCGGGCTGGATTTCCGTCTCATTGATCCGGCCGCGCCTGACCATGAAGGGAGCAAGGTCAATGTTGCCGCCGACAACATTTTCGAGATATGGAAAGCCTGGGAAGCCGACAGGGGCACTCAGCTTGTTTTCTGCGACCTTTCCACGCCCAAAATAGCCAAATCAGCCGCGCACCCCATTACCCGGCTGGCGGCGCAAAGCATCGAACCAATTGAGGAACAGGAAGAGGGCGCGGCCGTGTCGATGGATGAGATTTTGGCCGGAACCGCAAAATTCAGCGTCTATGACGACCTGAAGGCCAAGCTGGCAGCAAAAGGTATACCGGAACACGAAATACGCTTCATCCACGAAGCCGCCACCGAGGCACAAAAGGCCAAGCTGTTCGAGGATGTCAACCGGGGCACAGTCCGGGTGCTCATAGGTTCCACCGCCAAAATGGGAGCTGGCACCAATGTCCAACGGCGTCTGGTGGCCCTCCACCATCTGGACTGCCCGTGGCGCCCGTCAGATTTGGAGCAGCGCGAAGGCAGAATCATCAGACAGGGCAATATGTTCTACGAACGCGACCCTGAAAACTTCGTGGTGGAAATCATCCGCTACGCCACTAAGCAAACTTATGACGCGCGGCAATGGCAGTGCGTCCAGGGCAAGGCCGAAGGCATCGAACAATTTCGCAAAGGCGACAATCTCGCCAGGGTCATCGAGGACGTGGCCGGCGAGGCCGCCAATGCCGCCGAGATGAAAGCCGCCGCCACCGGCAACGAACTTATCTTCCTGCAAGTTAAGCTCGCCTCGGAACTAAAAAAGCTGGAAGGTGTTTTTGCCGCCTTCCAGCGCGGCCAGCACACCCTGGAGCGCCGGATCAGTTCTCTGGAGCAATTCCCGGAGCAGGCGGCCAAAGATATCGAACGGTGGAAGAAGGAAATAGAACTCCGCGACAAAAACACCACCAAAGAACCGTATTTCGCGGTGGACGGCAAGATTTACGGGGCCGATAACCGCGGGGAGTTGCTCGTTGAAATTGCCAGGGCCATGAAGGCCGCCGTGGCCAAACCGGATCAGCCTCAAAAGGTCGGCAAATACCGGGGCTTCAACATTCATGTGGAATCAGTCTATAGGGGCTGTCAGTTCGTTCTCGAAGGCAAGACCGGCTTTTATACCCCCATGAACCTGCTGTATCAGACCAACACCGAGTTCAGCATCCAGGGATTCATTCAGCGGCTGGATAACTACCTGAGTAGATTTGAGAGCAACATCACTGACATCAAGCATGAGCGGGAACGAAAAGCCGCCGAACTCGTCAGCGCCCGCCAAAATCAGGGCCAATCCTTTCCCCAGGCCGACCTCCTGAACGCGCTCAGGCAGGACAACCGCGACGTCATGCGGGAACTCCAACTTGCGCGGCAAGACCCCTCCTACAAATCCGTCTGGACGCCCGCCAGTCAGAACATGACCGACAAACCGGCAAAAGCCGCCTCTCAGGATGCCGCCCCCGTACACCCGCAGCCAGCCGAACTGGAACCCACCTTTACGTACATCCAAGTCGGCGACAGAGGCGGTTTCCCTATTTTCAATGACCAACGGATGTAATCGCATAAGGAGAATATTATGGCACAAAGAGGCATTAAGGAGTTTTTCGATCATCTTTTCAGGACAAAAAGCCAGCCGGTCAAACATCTTGAAGTACCGGCTGAAAAATCAGCCCAAAGAACCGCTCTGGAACATACAGCCGCGTTCTCCACATTGGAAAAAGGGGTGGCCGCTGATGAATCAGAGAGGCTGGCCGCACTGAATTTAAACCTTGACTATATTGATATCAGCCTGGATCAGGTTAAAGCGGAATTTGGCGATCACTATCTGGAAGCGCTTTTTGAGCATTCTCCATATGAGGACGCCCAAAAGGCGGCTGTGGAAAAAGGTGATCTTGATACTCAAGAGCGTTTGTCCGCTGAGGAGTGTGGATGGGCGGTAGACGCTCTGATCTATAAAACCAGGCCAAAAGTGTATGGTCTGTTAAGTGAGGCGGCCAAAGAATGTCTCAAAAACGATCTCATGATACCGGCTCCCTTGGTGGATATATTTGATAATTCCCGGGAAGGCTATACAAGGGCGGCTGAAAGTTTTAACCATGCGGTGGAAACAGGTTCCTCTGAGATGATCCTGTTTTATTTGGATTCGTTATTTTTCCATGCGGAATCTTATGAATTTGAAAAGATGGAGCGGGAGAAAATCAATAGGGAACAAATTGCTGAAACCCTAATCGGCCGCTACGGTCGGAACATAGAAAGTGGATACGCGGCTTACAGGGAGCGGACGGCAAAACTGGCTCCGTCAAAACAAAACAAGGCGCCGGCTCCCTTTCAGCCTAGAAAGGCCCCCATGCTCTCTCAGCATACTGAACTCTCTCAGGGCGACCGGGTGTGCAGGGCGGCTCCAGTGCTTCAAGTGTCGGAAGCGCGAGTGGACACGCCGCAAATTCAAGCATCAGGCCAGCCATTTTCACTATAGATTTCACATAGATTCCACTTCCGCCTTAACCTTAAATTGTCGCAAATCGGGCAAAAAGTGTTATTTTTTGCCTGATTTCCAAGTGAATTGGCCGTACAAAGAACCGTATTTCGCGGCCAATGGCAAGATTTACGGGGCCGATAACTGCGGGGAGCTGCTCGTTGAAATTGCCAGGGCCATGAAGGCCGCTGTGGCCAAACAGGATCAGCCTCAAAGGTCGGCAAATATCAGGGTTTCAACATCCATGTGGAATCAGTCTACAGAGGCTGTCAGTTCGTTCTGGAAGGCAAGACCGGCTTTTATACCCCTATGAACCTGCTGTATCAGACCAATCAACACCGAGTTCAGCATCCAGGGATTCATTCAGCGGCTGGACAATTACATAGGCAGGTTTGAGAGCAACATCATTGATCTCAAGCATGACCTCCAAAGAAAAGCCGCCGAACTCGTCAGCGCCCGCCAAAATCAGGGCCAGCCCTTTCCCCAGGCCGCTCTTTTGAACGCGCTCCGCCAGGACAACCGCGATGTTATGCGGGAACTCCAGCTTGTGCGCGGCAAGACCCCTCCTACAAATCTGCGTGGACGCCCGCCAGCCAGAACATGGCCAACAAAGTCCCCTCCCAGGATTCCGCCCTCACCAACCCGCAACCAGCAGAACCCGCCGTGATGTATATTCAGACTGGCGACAGAGGCAGCCTTTCCAAATTTTTAACGACCGGTCAAGAAGCGCATATTTATATTGATAAAATATCGGGAAAATTACCGTCACCTACAGTATCAGGCCCTACTGAAACGCTTGAAACCTGGGGATCAGCTTTGTATCATTGGTACAGATTTTTTCTGCTGGAATTTAGCGGAGCTCTATGGTAAACTTTTTTATAAAACTGACATAAACAGAGGACAGAGGGTGCCACAAAGTACACCTCTTCGCCACATCCCCGCTGAATCTGAGTAGAAATGAGACGGAGCATGGATACGCTCAAGCTCAGTACAAGTAGGATATTTAAAGCGAAAGCAACAGTTTAATTCTGCTTTGTGCCTTTCGCCGAAAGGTATGGCCGTACTTATGAAAAACGCTTTGCTGATTGGTAATGGTTTGAACCGGCTTTCTGAATTGGTAGATTTTTCAAACTTGCTTAAAGGGTTGGCTGCCAGGAAAGGTAAAAATTACGAAAGTTTATCTTTCTTGCCTTTGGAATTTGAAAGAGTTTACGGTGAGAGGAATGGGCCGAAATCTAAACAAACGATTTCAAAATATGAATTAAAAAAAACAATAAAAAAAGCCGTAGAAGAGAAAAAAACAACGGATGCTGTCTTGCCGTTACTGAAAAAGTTCACTGAACTGCCGATAAAACACATTATGACCACAAACTATGACTACAATCTGGAAAAAGCTTTTAAGCAAGATTTTAACCGCAAGAATTCACCCAAAGACTACAAGGAAAGACTTTATTCTCTTCAGCGGAAAATAATGCCGGATTACCAGCCATATAAAGCAGCTAGCAAAGTCATCTGGCATATACACGGGGAGGCCGCCATGCCAGACTCAATTTGCTTGGGCTTTGAACAGTACTGCGCTCAACTGGCGGCTATGCGTAAGTTTCTTACCAAACCCGATGATGAAGAAATACCATCGCTTACACATTTTCTGGAAAGTGGCAACATTGAACCCTCCTTTTCCTGGCTCACCTTGTTTTTTACCCACAATATTTACATCGTCGGCCTGTCTCTGTCTTTCATGGAAATAGATTTGTGGTGGCTGCTGACTTATCGCTACCAATACCAATTGAAATATTCTGGGTCACGAAATAGGATTATCTATTTCCACAAACCAGAATCGGAGCCCAAAGAATGTAAAGAAACGAGGGACAAGTTGCTTCTTATGAAGGCATTGGGGGTGGAGGCCCAAGCAATAGGAACAGCCAGTGACGATTGGGTAACATTTTATAATTTGGTGCTGACCGCTCTACAAAAAGTCAGATGATAGCTAAGTTAAGTGCTTTAACACGCAAATATCAATATGAAATCAGAGGCAATAATTCTGGCAATCATCAAGCCTTCATCACTGTAGGATAAATTTAACAGAAAGACAGCACGGTGGTCAGTGTTTCGTCGGTTGTGTCTTCGGGATAGGCGGACATTAGAAGTTTACCGGAGGGGCGGTTTAGGCGGATGAAGGCGGTGGCGTTGAGGGTGTTTTTAGCGGCGCAGCCGTTCCATTGTTGTCCGTTCAGGTCGCCTTCGATATTGAGCATGGGAAATTCCAGGGCGCATTTTTTGGGCAGGGTTCCGCGTGGGCCAACGCCCAGGGAATCTATTCAGTCGTCCCTTAAAAAGCAGTAAAGCAAGGGACTGAATGTCGTATTATTTGAGTTTTCCAAGAGGGATTACAGATAAAAATCCTCAGTGAATTGAAAACAGAACAGAGCCTTTTAAGGCGCATCCATTTTTTGAAGTTGAATGCGGCGGCGGACATCAGGGCGTTTATCTTATTTTTATCCGCTCTCCTGATGCCGGTGATGTGGAGAACAATGTGGGGGCGGCCAGGAAGCTGTGTCGTATACATACCGCAAATATGATATTTCACCGACAGTCAATGAAAATATCTTTAAGGTCATGCCCGGCGGTTCCCAAAAGCGTTGGCGCAAAATTTAAACCACGACCTGGGTTGGGAGCCAGGCCGTGGCCCTGAGGAGATGCCAAGCATCGACATGGGCCGCGTTTCTTCAGGGAGAGTTGAGCTGGCGCGGTCTATTCCATGTTTCTGTTAGTCGGGGTCATTTCAGCACAAAAAGCCCGTTTTCGTCTATACCATTGATATGATACATTGCCCAGAATCACATGGTAGCGGGCAAATGGTGATATTTGTGCGGTATATGACAATGCCGGAGCCCTATGGTTTTATAGTGAATGGAGAATTGGAGGGGTTGGCGCGGACTCGCTGGCGCACCAGGCTCCGGCAACGCCTGGACGCGGCCTGGAAGGATTTGGGCGCATTATCCAAAAACTGCGAATTAGTGCATTTGTTGTGGCTTGGGAGATATCAGCCCGCTGATATAGCCGAAATAATCTCCCCGTATATCAATGAGCGCCTGTTTGTTGTCAATTTGAATGATCTGCGGCCGGAGCGTCACCAGCCCATCTGTCTGAAACTGTTTCAACAGCCTGCTCACTACCGCCCGCGTGGCGCCAATATCCGCAGCGATGCTGGCGTGCGTAATGTTAATGACGGACGAACCGGCCAAAAAACTTTGCTCAATCAGCGTGTTGGCCCGCCGGCTTCTCGTGCTCGTAAAAGGAACAGCTACCACTATGCGCATAGTTATCGCAAACTTGGACGACAGAATGTCGAGTGTTGCGGTTTTAACAAGATGTTCGTATTAACCTGTTTTTAAACCTTGTGAAAGTCATTGTGCGGCGCCTTCGCCCTACCTGTGGACAGAGATAGTCCATTTCTGTTTGCCGAAGTGATTCCAACATAAAAACCCTGTCTTTGTCTGTAGCTTTGCTACAACGCCGGGCGCAGAATATCATATTTAAAGAAGGACTGACGACCTTGCCAGCCAATGAAATTTGGCGCGGAAACTATGAAAAAGCCCGGTAGTGTACGCGACCGCTTTTTCATAAGAGAGGCGGGAGAATCACATGGGGGCAGTCGCTGGCTGTGGCCCCCATGCAAGCGGCTTACGTCATTGTGGAAAGCCCTTCGACCATTTTCAGGTTGGGTATCAAGGCCTCGGCCAGCAAGCAGTGGGTGCAGTGGCATGACTTGACGTTCAGGATCACCGGTTCGATGTCGTGGGCCATATTTTCAATCAACAGCGCTTTCTTGTCGTTGGTCATCAGACGGTACGGAACCATACCCCGCGCGGAAGCCTTCACTGGCTTTCTTCGATGAAAACAATAATATCTTCTACCCGACAGTTCAAGTGTCGGCAGAGTGTGTCCAGCGTATTAGTCGATACCGATTCGCCGCGTTGCAATCGCTGAATCGTCGCCCCGCTGATATGCGCCTTGCTGCGGAGAGTGAAAAGGCTGGCGCCTTTATCCTTCATGGTTTTCCATAATGGCGCATAAGAAATCATACTGTGGTCCATCCCATTTGTGAATACAATATGCCCATACAGTGTCCACATGCTTATTATAGTCAATCATAAGATATGATATCTTGTATTATTTTATCAAATTATCCATCTCGCAACATGTAACATTGTCACACCAACAAAGGTGCCTTTTCCTCGACACAGGAAACTCATTTTTTGTTATAATAGCGTGACGTGGCAGTTTTTAATAAGCAGCCGCACCCAGACAAGGAGGATATATTGGAATGACGAAAGCCGAACTGATAGCTCATGTAGCCGCTGAAATTGGTCAGACGAAGGCGGTGGCCGCTGCCGTTTTGGATACTTTACTGAGAGTGACCACCAAGACCCTTAAAAAAGAGGGACGCTTCGTCCTCAGCGGCCTGGGTATTTTTGAAGTGGTGAAACGGGCGAGGCGCACGGGCCGCAATCCGCGCACCGGTGAATCCATAGTGATTAAAGCCCATAAGGTGGTTAAGTTCAAGCCGGCGAAAGCACTTAAAGACCTGGTCAAGTAAGGTTCCCGCCTGGAATTCAAAGTCCCGACCAACCCCGCCAACCGGCGGGGTTTATGACTGCTTTTCGCGCACGGTGATCATAACCCGCTTCAAATAGTTGGCGCCATCGGCAATGCAGATTTCGTTCAAGGGGTATTCCTCATAAGCGTCCCCGCATATTTCAAACCCGTTTTTGTCTATGTAATCCAACAGGCGCGTATACAGCGCCTCACTGTGGCCATAGCCGCCGCGCGCATAACCGATGGCATACTGTGCGGCGGGTCTGTGATCCGTCCCTTCGGGATTGTAAAAATAGTAACGATCCGGCCACTTCCAATCGCCCCGTTTGACCCGATCCGCCGAAAAGACGGCCCAGACCGGGTAGCTCAAATCCACCTCCGGGCGCCTGTCCTGGATGTAGCGATAAAAACTGAGCAGCGCGTCAAAAGCATCCCGGCCTTTGCTGTAGTCATTGACCTCGCCCAATATAATCGCTTCCTGCGGCAGAGATTGTATGGTGACAGCCTCCTCATCCACGCCCGACACCGAACGGATTGACGTTTGGAGCGTGGACAGAAACTGACGGGTGCGGAGCTTGTCAGCGATTTTTTCGTCGATTTTCTCCATTTGCCGGGTCAGTATGTCATCCATGAGTTCGGGAGTGCGCCGCTCTGTCAGGCTTTTTATTTCGTTCAGGGTCATGCCCAAGTCCAGCCAGGTGTGGATCAGGCTGGCCACCGCCATTTGCCCGGAGGAATAGTAGCGATAGTTGTTGTTCCCGCGCAAAGCGGGTTGCAGGAGACCAAGTTTATCATAGTGACGCAACTTGTCCCTGGTCGTCCGCGAAAACTTTAAGAAGTTGCGCAAAGAAAATAAGCGATAGCCCGCCACGAGAATCATCCTTTCAAAACAGGTGCGGCCCGGCCCCGTCAGGCCGTGTCTGGCCGGGCGCGGCCATACAGCACGAACTCAACCAGCAGGGGAATTTTTCGGCACCAGAAGCGGTAATCCGGGCATGTCTCATTGATGAGGGTGGGGATGAACGCCCCACATGCCGGAAAGACTGTGATACAGGCTGATGGCCAGGTGCGGCTTCTGAGTGCTCATAGTTTCGGGCTTCCCGGAGCGCGACGGTTTCCTTGTCTCAGCATATCGCATCTACCTTACAGTTCAAGAACGCACATTTATGTTATGTACTAACCAAATGTATATCTATATTGTTTGGCCCTAAACATTACAGCCCTAAAAAAATACCAATTCCGGCCGTTTTCTGAAAGACAAAACGATCCATCAGCGCGCTCTTGATAGGGAATCGGTGTTAGATATGGCGGGGCCATTCCTATATGAAAACATAAACGGAAGGGCGGAGAATTTCTTCCCCGCCCTTCCGGTTTTTTTCGGCCTCTTCAAGTGGCACCACAAACAAGGAGAAAATAGCCACAGTTAGCTTTAAATTGGCTGGAAAATTCGCAAAGATCATCTCAGGCCCGGTGGCCGTCACAGAGGTGGCAGCCGCCGGGATTAGGTTTAGAACTCGAAGCGCAACAGGCCGCTCACCGAGTGGTCGGTCTGGTTGCCAGAAGCCAGGAGGCCATATTCCAGGCCCAGGGTCAGGCCGCTACCGGATTTGGCCTGAAGGCCCAGGGAGCCCTGGAAGGCCGCCTTGTCGGTCACTTCGCTGTTGGTCACGCCGCGATACTGGGTGTCGGCGATACGGGCTGTGGAATCCACATCGGTATCGCCCATAGTGAACGGAACGCCCAGGTCGGCCGAGGGAGTGATTGTCCAGCCGCCTTCGGTGGTCATGTCGGCGCTGAACTTCACGCCCAGGGGAATCTGGAACAGGTTCTGGTCGTCGGTGTCGACGTCGAAGACCCTCCGGCCGTCGCTCAGCTTCACATTGGCCTGGTCGGTGCTGATCTTGGTATAGCGCAGGCCCGCGTGGGGGGTGACTTCCAGGCCGCCGCCGGTGGTGACGCGGTATTCGCCGGTCAGGCCCACGGTGAGGAGGTCGCTGTCGGTATCGGCCCGCAGGCGGTTGCCCAGGCCCAGGGCGGCCGGCAGGTCCTGCCTGATTTCATTGCTCACGGCGGTGAAACCCAGGTCGCCCGTGAGGCCGAAGGCGCCGTTGGAATAGGAGCCGTAGAGGCTGA
>QMCD01000875.1_pt1 | contig 22588 bp, 19 predicted proteins | sample 1821841 | NCBI WGS metagenome assembly QMCD01 (sample SAMN01991225, study PRJNA193472) | Termite gut metagenome, whole genome shotgun sequencing project. | isolation source: worker | host: Macrotermes natalensis
ATCAAAAGTCTCAACACCGCAAAAAAGCACCTGCAGCAATTAGAGGAATTAGGCGTTATGGTGCCCAAGAAAATAGGTAAAGAAACCGTATACCTGAATATCGACCTGTTCAACCTATTGGCGGAGATGTAAAATCGTGGCTATAAAGATTTTTGTGTAAACGGTTACTTTGCGATGTAATTTTTCACTGTTTAGAGGCTGTTTTGAATTTATTGAATCAATTTTCTTAAGCATTATTTGGCAGCATGTTATTTGCAGCATAGCTTCCGCAGATTCGGTTCGGCATTCGTAATCCACCATCGGCAATAATCTTCTTAAGCCTTGGATATAAAAACCTAAGCTGTTCTATTGTTGACACAGCGCCAACACTATCATGAATATTTGCTGCATGGACTTTGACCGACATGGGCAATCCAAGCGTATCCACTACAATGTGTTCTTTTCTGCCTTTGATTTTTTTACCGCCATCAATGCCGTATTCACTGCTGTCTACATGATGAGATGTCCGCACGCTTCTGGAATCAATGATGCCTATACTTGGGCTGGTGGATTTACCGCATGCTTTCCGGACTATCGCTCGAAGATGGTGCATAAGTGTCTCAAAAATTCCTTCCAACTTCCATTTACGGAAATAGAAATACACGCTTTGCCAAGGCCCGAATTCTTTCGGAAGCATCCGCCATTGGCAGCCAGTCTTGGTAATGTACATTATGGCGTTTATCATCTTTCGTAATGAATGTTTTCGCTTTCTTTTTTTGATTTCTACAATATTATTTATAACTTGCCACTGTTTATCAGTGAGGTTGGTTGGATAATTACTCATAGCTTAATGTCTTAGTAACCATAAAGATATGAAATAATTATTCAGCCAACAGGCTGATATTTAGTTAATTATAATTAAATTTAAAGATTTCAAAACAGCTTCTAAGAATTAATAATATGCATAAAGGATGGGGAATAATCGCAGGGCTCTCCGTGTTGTGCGCCTGCGCAGGAAACAGTACCGAAAAAGAACCGGCCGGCAAAACAACGGCCACAGTGCAGGACGAGCAGCCGGCAGAAGTGAAAGTAAAACGATTAGACTATGCGGATTTCAATTATGAATTGATTTCCAACGGCACCGTGGCCTCCGTGCGGAAGGCGGAATTAAAGTTTCAATCGCAGGAAATTATCCGGAAAATTTATGTGAAAACCGGACAGGAAGTGAAGGCCGGACAAGCCATCGCCGAACTGGATAAGTTCCGGCTGGAAACAGCCCTGAAGCAGGCCGGCGAGTCGCTGGAACGCGCCCGCTTAGACTTGCAAGACGTGCTGATAGGACAAGGCTATAGCCTCAGCGACAGCCTGCAAATTCCGCCCGCCGTGATGAAAATTGCTAAAATCAGGAGTAACTACGAACAGAGTGAAACCAACCATGCCATTGCTAAATATAACTTAGAGGCAGCTACCCTGCATGCTCCGTTCGCCGGTGTAGTGGCCAATCTTACAGCCAAAGAATTCAATTATCCGCCGGGCGGAGAAGCTTTCTGCACGGTCATCGACCACCAGGCGCCGGAAGTGGTGTTCAATATATTGGAAACCGAGTTGGGACTCATCAAAACGGGAGACAAAGTATTCGTATCTCCGTTCTCACAGTCGGAGGCCATAGTGGAAGGCCTCATTGCGGAAATTAATCCGATGATTGATAAAAACGGTATGGTGCGCATAAAAGCAAGCCTCAGTGATAAGGACCACCGCTTGTATGAAGGCATGAATGTAAAAGTGCGCGTACAACGATTATTGGGAAGCCGGCTGGCCATTCCCAAGTCGGCGCTGGTGCTGCGCACCAACAAGAAAGTTGTTTTCACGCTTAAAAATAACCGCGCCAACTGGGTATATGTGGAAACGGCACAGGAAAATTCCGGCAGCTACGTTGTTACGGAAGGCTTGCAGGCCGGCGACAGCATTATTTATGAAGGGAACCTGAACCTGGCGCACGAAACGCCGGTGAGAACTAAGAACTAAGAGTTAAGAACTAAGAGTTAAAAATTAGGGCACATGAATAAGAAATCGGTGTTAAGGGATAAGAGTTATGCATTTGCGGTTCGCATCGTTAAACTATTTCAATACTTGCAAAAAGAAAAGAATGAATTTGTATTGAATAAGCAAATACTCAGAAGCGGAACTGCTATCGGAGCATTGATCCGAGAAGCGGAATACGCTCAAAGCAACGCCGATTTTATTAATAAGTTTAGTATTTCATTAAAAGAAGCCAATGAAACTGCATATTGGCTATTATTATTAAAAGATACAGATTATATAAAAGAAAAATTATACAATAGCCTGGCAACTGATTGTGATGAAATGATCAGCATGCTGGTAGCTACCATCAAAACCCTGAAAGCAAAAAAACTCTTAACTCTTAGTTCTTAACTCTTAACTATGATAAGATTTCTCGTCAACCGTTCCACTTCCGTCATGATGGTTTTCCTGGCGCTGTTCATATTGGGAGTCATCACGTTCATCAACATTCCCGTATCGCTGTTGCCCGACATTGCCATACCGGAAATCACCGTGCAGGTGTCGAACCCGAATGCTTCGGCGCGCGAACTGGAAAACACGATAGTCCGCCCGCTCCGGCAACAACTGATGCAGGTGGGCAAACTCCGCGATATACGCAGCGAAACGCGCGACGGCAACGCCGTGATATACCTTAGCCTGGAGTATGGCGCCGATACCGATTTATCGTTTATCGAAGTGAATGAGAAAATAGATGCGGCCATGAAATACCTGCCCCGCGAAGTCAACCGCCCGCAGGTAGTGAAAGCCAGTGCAACGGATATTCCGGTATTCAACCTCCACCTCACCCTCCGTGTCGACAGCAGTTTTGAACAAACCGACGTTATACGTTTCATCGAATTAAGCGAATTTGCCGAATCGGTTATCCGGCGCCGGTTTGAGCAACTACCGCAGGTAGCCATGATTGACCTTTCGGGCTTGGTAAAAAAACAAGTGGTCATCACGCCCGACCAAAAATTACTGGATGCCGGCGGCATTTCCCTGTCCGACATTGAATCGGCATTAAACAGCAACAACGTAGAACCCGGCAGCATGGTGGTGCGCGACGGGTATTATGAATATGTAATTCGCTTCACGTCCATACTCCGCACCCCGGAAGACGTACAAAATATTTATATCCGGAAAAACGACCGGCTATACCAGTTGAAAGACTTAGCCAAAGTAACGCTGGCGCCGGAAAAAGAAACGGGGATGGCCATCTACAACGGCAAACGGGCTATTGTACTTTCGGTCATCAAACAGTCGGAAGAAGATATAGGCAACATGCGGGAAGCCATGAACAAAGAAGTGGAACAATTTAGGAAAGACTTTCCGGAGATTGAATTTCACGTCACCCAAAATCAAACCGAATTGCTGGACTATACCATGTCCAACCTGCAACAGAACATGCTGCTGGCATTTATTTTTGTGTTGCTCGTTTCGGTCTTCTTTTTGAAAGACGGGCGACTGGCGGTTATCATCAGCCTGGGGCTTTTTGTTTCGCTGGTCATTAGCCTGCTGCTGTTCTACCTGTTCGGCATATCGCTCAACGTGGTATCGCTTACCGGTTTAATCCTGGCTTCGGGAAACATGATTGACAATTCCATTGTAGCTGCCGACAACATTACGCAATACCGCGTGCGGGGATCGTCAGTGCCCGACGCCTGCGTGACGGGTGCTAATGAAATTGCCATTCCCATGTTAAGTTCAATGCTAACCAACGTGGCTGTTTTTGTACCGCTTATTTTCATGAGCGGAATAGCCGGCGCCTTGTTTTTTGACCAGGCCTTTTCGGTTACGGCAGGGCTGCTGGTGTCGTACCTGACGGGGATTACCTTCCTGCCGGTACTGTACAAATTGATTTATACGAAAGGCGGTAAAAAAAATCAACTGCAACCGGCGTCTATTGACCGTCCGGAAGAAAAACCATCCTTTGCCCTGCGCCTGTATGATAGGGGCATACACTGGGTATTCACACATAAGCTGCTGACCGGTATTGTGACAGTAGTCATGACCCTGCTGGGTGTGTGGCTTTTCCTCATCATCCCGAAAGAAAAAATGCCGGACATCAAACAAAATGAGCTCTTAGTGTCCATTGACTGGAATGAAAATATCCATCTGGAAGAAAATCATCAACGGTGTCTTCACATTTCCCGTGTATTGAGCGGCATATCGGAAGAAAATGCCGCACTGATCGGCAAGCAGCAATTTGCATTAAACCGCGAGCGGGAACAGACCTCTTCCGAATCGCAGTTTTATGTGCGCGTGAATGCTGTGGCCGATATCACTCCTTTAAAAGAAAAAGTGTCCGCCTATTTTTCCGGACATTATCCGCAAGCCATTGTCACGTTCTCCCCTTCTGGCACTATTTTTGAAAAGATATTTTCTACCGGCGAGGCCGACCTGATTATAGAATACTATGCACTCAATAAAGAACAGTCTACCGACGCCTCTGTTATCCGGCCACTGGAACAGGATATGGGAAAAATTACCGGAGAAATGCCGGCAGGAAATTCTTTCCAGCACCAGTTGAACCTTTATGTTAACCGTGAAAAACTGTTATTGTACAACGTACCGTACGAGACTGTGTACAGAACACTGCGTACGGCTTTCAAAGAAAACCGTTTTGCCACCCTGCGCTCACAACAGCAATATCTGCCGGTGGTGCTGGGCAGCGACGAAAAGAGCGTGAGGGATATTCTCGAAGAAACATTGGTGGAGACATCGCTCAATGCCGACGGTTCACGCAACAAACTGCCCCTGTCCGCTTTTGTCAGTGTCACTCCGTCGGAAGATCTGAAAATTGTTACGGCAGGCAAATCCGGAGAGTACGTTCCTTTTTATTATTATGAGGCGAAAAATCCGGAAAAAATTATCAATGAAATCAAATCGGACAGGACGAAAGACCGTGACTGGAAAGTGAATTTTTCCGGCGCTTTCTTTTCCAATCAAAAAATGATCAACGAAATCATGGTCATTTTATTCGTATCTATTTTGCTGATGTTTTTCATTTTGTCCACACAGTTTGAAAATTTCATCCAACCGCTGATTATCCTGTTTGAAGTCCCCATAGATATTAGCTTTGCACTGGGTTTACTGTATGTCACCGGCCATTCGCTCAACCTGATGTCGGCTATTGGTTTAGTGGTCACTTCCGGTATCATTATCAACGACTCCATCCTGAAAATAGATGCCATGAACCAGTTGCGTAAACAGGGCTTCTCATTGATGGAGGCCATTCACGAAGCAGGGCACCGGAGGCTGAAAGCCATTGTCATGACCAGTCTCACCTCTATCGTCTGCATGGCGCCATTATTGTTTACCAACGATTTGGGCTCACAACTCGAAAAACCCTTAGCCATTGCCATCATCGGAGGAATGATTATGGGCACGCTGGTCAGTTTATTTGTAGTGCCCATATTGTATTGGGGCGTTTACAGCATTATTTATAAAGTAAAGAATTAACATGAAAAAAATGCGTTTCATAATAATGAGTGCCGTCACCTCTTTATGCTGGATGACCGCGGGGGCGCAACAGGTAAACCTGACATTGTACCGGACCATTGAAATAGCGGCCGACAGTTCGTTGCAGGCTTTCAGGACACAAAACCAATACATGGCCGGCTACTGGGCCTACCGTTCGTTCAAAGCCGGACGGTTGCCTTCGCTGACTTTACGCACTACCCCGCTTCAATACAACCGTGCTATTATCAACCGGTATGATTATGCTAACAATATTGACGTTTACAGAAGGCAGCAATCCCTGAACTCGTATGCCAATTTATCAGTAAGTCAGAATTTCGACTGGACGGGAGGAACTTTTTATGTTGATTCGGAATTGGATTTCCTGCGTAGCTTCTCCAACGAAAATACATATAATCAATTTACTTCCGTACCCATTCGTATCGGTTATTCCCAGTCGTTGTTCGGATTTAACAGTTTCAAATGGGAGAAAAAAATAGAACCGCTGAAATACCGAAAAGCGAAGGCACAATATCTTTATTCGCAGGAAGAAATTTCGGAAACAGCTACCCAATATTTTTTCACCTTAGCCATAGCACAACTGGAATATGACATGGCGGTAGAAAATGTGACTTCTTCCGATACGCTTTACCGGATTGGAGAAGAACGGCAAAAAATAGCCGCCATTTCCCAGTCCGATTTGCTGACGTTGAAATTAGACGCCGTGAATGCGCGGAACACGCTAAAAAATGCATCCATCAGCCTGAAACGCGCCATGTTCAGTTTTGTTTCTTTCCTCAATATGGATAAAGAAACAATAGTAAAACTGGAACTTCCTGGCCGACCGGCCAACCTGGAAATATCGCCCGAATTAGCCTTGGAATATGCCAAAAGAAACAACCCCAATTTCATTGCGGACAAGCAGGAACTGATGGAAGCGGAACGGGACGTGGACAGGACAAAAAAAGCATCTACTTTTGAGGCCACGCTTTCGGCAAGCGTAGGATTTAACCAAACTGCCGATAATTTTACGGGCAGCTACAGAAATCCGTCACAACAAGATATGGTAAGCGTGGGGCTTACCATCCCCTTAGTAGACTGGGGTGTCAGGAAAGGACGGGCCAATATGGCCACCAATAACCTGAATGTTACAAAAATATCCATACAACAACGGAGCATAAACCTTGAACAGGATGTAATAATGACCGTCAATGATTTCAATATTCAGCAAGACTTGATTCAAAGCGCCGAGGAAGCCCTGAGCCTGGCCGTAATGGCCTATCAGACGACCAGGGAACGTTTCATCATCGGAAAATCCGACCTGAATAGCCTGACCCTGTCGCTCAACCGCCAAAACAGCGCGCAACGCAACTACCTGTCGGCACTGCGCGACTATTGGCTGAATTATTATAAACTGCGCAAGCTAACACTGTTTGATTTCGAGCAAGAAGAAGAACTAAAAGTTAAGAACTAAAAACTAAAAGTTAAGAATGATTTCGATACAGGATAGTGGGAAAATTGGAAGAAAAGGCCTATCGGCGTTTTCCGTTGTCCTTATATTCACCTGTTTGCTAATCATCGGTTTATTCCTGACGCCCCTGCTTCCGGTAAAATTAAATCCTTCGTACCAATCGCCGGTAGTCACCGTTTCCTTTTCCATGTCGGGACAGTCGGCACAGGTAGTAGAAACGGAAGCCACCTCCAAGCTGGAAGGATTGCTATGCCGTATTAAAGGCATTAAGCAGGTGACATCCCATTCGTCCAACGGTTCCGGAAGAATTTCCATTTACCTGTCGAAACATGCCAACCCCGATATGGTCCGTTTCGAGATCTCTACCCTCATCCGGCAGGCATGGCCTTCGTTACCGCAAGGCACCAGTTACCCGTCTATTTCCATGGCCGGATCCAATGACGGAACCAATTATCCTTTTTTGCGCTATACGGTGAATGCCCCCCACTCTCCCAGTAAAATACAGGAATACATCAATGACAACCTGAAACCTGTTATAGCGGAAGTAAAAGGCATTGACAAGGTAGACGTGAACGGGGCCGGACAAATGATTTACCGGCTGGAATACGATTATAAGCAATTGCAAAACCTGAACATATCCGTTTACGACATACGATCGGCCATACAGTCTTACCTGACCAATGAATTTCTGGGAATAGGCAAGGTGACGGATGACAACCGGCAGGAACAATGGATTCGTGTAGCCCTGAAAACGGAGAACGAAAACCGGGCGTTTAATCCGGCGCTCATCCAAGTTAAAAATAGTGCGGGAACTATTCTTTACCTGAACCAATTAGTAAAAACAACATACGAAGAAGAGGAGGTTTCAAGCACTTTCCGCATTAACGGATTAAACACCATCTACCTTTCTGTTACCGCCGATGCGTCGGCCAATCAGATAAATTTAAGCCGGCAGATTCAACAACTACTGTCCGACTATGAAAAAAACCTGCCGCCCGGATATGAGCTGCATTTATCTTATGACGCCAGTGAATATATCCGGCAGGAAATGGATAAAATATATTTCCGTTCGGGATTAACCGTTTTACTGCTTTTGTGCTTTGTCGCACTTGTTTACCGGAATCTGAAATACTCATTGATTATCCTGTTCTCATTGGTGGCCAACATTGCCATTGCCGTTATTTTTTACTATTTATTCCGGCTGGAAATGCAAACGTATTCCCTGGCCGGGCTAACAATTTCTTTGACCCTGATTATTGATAACGCAATTATTATATCGGATCAAATTATTAACCGGGGGAATAAACGATCATTTCTGGCTGTTCTCACAGCCACACTGACATCCATTGGCGCCCTGGGGGCTATCCTGTGGCTGGACGAAGGCATGCTTATCAACCTGCAGGATTTTATCTGGGTGATTATTATTAACCTGGCCATTTCCCTGTTTATCGCTTTATTCCTGGTACCTGCCCTGATAGAAAAATTCCGTTTAACCAAACGGAATAAACAACAACGGCGTCGTTTGGCTATATCCCGCCACGTGTGGGGAAAACGACGGTTGGTTTATTTTAACCGGAGTTATGAAAAAATTATTGTTTTCATGCGTAAAAAACGGAAGTTGTTTATCCTGTTTATTCTATTGGTTTTCGGATTGCCGGTTTTTCTGCTTCCCGACAAGATAGAACAAAGGATGAACAGGAGTTTTTCTTCCGTCACTGCGGGCGAAGAACTGGGTTTTTGGGCTACATTATATAATAAAACCTTAGGGGCGCCTTTTTATAAGCAACATATCAAGCCCTACACAGACGCTGCTTTGGGCGGCACGTTCCGTTTATTCGTACAGAAAGTAGCCAACGGTTCTTATTCATCGGGGGAAAGAAGCGAAACCTCCATTCACGTGGGAGCTTCACTGCCCAACGGTTCAACCCGCCAACAAATGGACGACTTAATCAAGAAAATGGAGGCATTCATCAACCGGCACCCGGAAGTAAAACAATATGAAACGAGCATTGCCAGCGGACAACAGGCGAGTATTCGTATTTTTTTCGTCAAACAGCATCAGCGAAGCGGCTTCCCTTTCCAGCTTAAGAACAAACTTGTCAGTAAAGCGCTTGAATTGGGCGGCGGGAGTTGGAGCGTTTACGGGGTAGGCGACGGGTTCAACAATGATGTGAGGGAACAGGCAGGCTCGAACCGCATTAAATTATTAGGCTATAACTACGATGAATTGCATGTGCTGGCCAATACCGTACAGGATTCCCTGTTGCAAAACCGGCGCATCAAAGAAGTAACCATTGATTCGAAATTCAGTTATACTAAAAATGATTATACGGAATTTGTGTTCAATTTACAAAAAGAACAGCTGGCTCAGGCCAATCTATTGCCCAACGACCTGTTTTACTCCGTATCACCTCTACTGGAAAAAAGCGTGTATGCCGGAAACTGGATCAACGCCGGCAGGATGGAGCCTATACGGCTTTTTGCGAAACAGGCTAACGAAATGGATCGTTGGAACCTGGAGCACGATCCCGGAAAAACTAAGGAAAAAGGTTTCAAGTTGTCGGAAATAGCCGGCATCGACAAATGGATGGCTCCGAAAGCTATTGCCAAGGAAAACCAGCAATATCTCCTATGCCTGCAATATGAATATATCGGCTCATCCCAGCAGGCAGCTAAAGTGACGGAGCGAGCTATTGAGTCCTTCAACAAAGTTGCCCCATTGGGATATAAAGCAGAAAGCGACTCGTTTTATGGTTGGGGAAGCAGACGAAGCGCTTATCAACAATACGGTTTGATTTTACTGATTATTGTGATTATTTATTTCATGACGAGTTTTTTATTTAACTCTCTAAAACAGCCTTTAGTGGTGGTTTTCGTTATTCCCATATCTTTTATCGGGCTGTTCCTGGCATTTTATTTATTCAAGCTGAAATTTGACCAGGGAGGGTTTGCCGCCTTTGTTCTTTTATGCGCCCTGGCTGTTAATGCCAATATTTATGTGCTGGATGAGTACAATACTATCCGTAAAAAAAGAAATATTTCTCCGCTGAAAGCCTACATCAAAGCGTGGAACGCTAAAATACGCCCGATTTTCCTTACGATAGTGTCTACCATTCTCGGATTTATTCCTTTTATGACCGGCACACACAAAGAAGCATTCTGGTTTCCGTTGGCCGTCGGCACCATTGGCGGATTAATTATTTCATTGATAGGAACATTCTGCTTCCTGCCCCTCTTTATGGGAGTAGCAAAACGTCACAAAAAGTTGTAAATATCCATATTTATTACTACATTTGAAAAATATTAATAAGTATGTTTGCCGACTACATCAACTACTTACGCACTGAAAAGCACTACTCTTCCCGGACGGTAGCGTCGTATTTGCAATGTGTGCAGCAGTTTTTTGACCACGCCGGCATCAGTAACCCCGACAAAGACTGCGGAAATGTGCGTTCCACCGACATCCGCGCATTTTTAGCCGACACGCTGAAAGACGGGCAGAGCGCCCGCACCGCCAACCTCAAGCTCAGCGCCCTGAATAATTATTTCAAATTCCTGCTCCGCGAACAAAAAATTACGGCCAACCCCTTGCAGAAAGTTGCCCGGCCGAAAACCAACCAACGCCTGCCTTCTTTTTTCGAGGCTAAAACCCTCAATAAGGCCTTAGACACTACGCCTCCCGAAGCGGACTTCACCACCTGCCGCAACCGGCTTGTGGTGGAATTACTGTACGTCACCGGCATGCGCCGCGCAGAACTGATTGGCCTCACGATTAACAAGCTATTCCTCAGTGAAAAGATGCTGCGGGTCACCGGCAAAGGCGATAAGGAGCGGGAAATTCCGCTAACAGCGGAAATGACACAACAATTGCAAAATTATTTGCAGGCATTAAGGCAGCTCTACCCTTCGTCCAATTATTTATTTGTAACCGGCAAGGGCGCTCCGCTATACCCCTCGGCCGTGAACACTATTGTAGAAAAATATTTGACGAAGGAAGGCATCAACGGGAAGAAAAGTCCGCACACGTTGCGGCATTCATTGGCCACGCACCTGCTGAACAACGGCGCCGACCTTAACAGTATAAAAGAAGTGCTGGGACATGCCAACCTTGCAGCAACACAAATCTACACCCATAATTCATTTGAACAATTAAAAAAAGTATATCAAAAAGCGCACCCGAGGAAGTGACTAAACTAAGAGACTAAGAGATTAAGAGATTAGGAGATTAGGATTTAATACTAAATACTCAATACTCTGTACTCAATACTCAATACTATTTATTTACTAACTACTAAATACTATCAACTATGGACATTCGTATTCAATCAGTAAAGTTTACTGCCGACGTGAAATTAACCGATTTCATCGAAAAAAAAGTAAGCAAATTAAGTCATTTTATGGAAGGCCGGATTATAGCCGCCGATGTAACGTTGAGCCTTACGCCCGACCATGACAATAAAAAAGTAAGTATTCAATTAGATGTACCCGGACACGATCTACGCGCCGAAAGTCACGCCGCCAGTTTCGAAACAGCCGTCAATGATTGCGTGGATACGCTGAAAACACAGATCACCAAATTGAAAGGTAAGATGAACGAATAAATTATTATTCGAACATTTTACGCATACGCTCGAAAAAGTTTTTATCGGCGCTGGTGGGTTTCGGTTTGAAATTGTCGCCGGCGCCTAATTTTTTCAGCGCTTCCTGTTCTTCTTTATTCAGGCTTTTCGGTATCCACACGTTAACGTGCACCAGCAAATCGCCCACCACATGACGGTTCAGTTCGGGCAGTCCCTTGCCGCGGAGGCGCAGCACCTTGCCGGGCTGCGTGCCTGCGTCTACCTTAATTTTCACCTTGCCGTCCACCGCCGGCACCTCGGCCGTAACGCCCATGGCCGCTTCGCTCACGCTGAGAAATAAGGTATAAATAAGGTCATTGCCGTCGCGTTGCAGTTCTTCATCCGGTACCTCTTCAATCACCACCAGCAAATCGCCGTTCATACCACGCGCGCCGCCGCGCCGCGGGGCATTGCCTTTGCCTGCCACGCTAAGCTGCATGCCGGCCATTACACCGGCAGGTATTTTGAACGACACTTCTTCCTGCTTTTCCTGCACGCCGCTGCCTTTACACACACTGCAAGGTGTAGTAATTGTTTTACCTTCGCCGCCGCACACATTACAGGTAGTAGAGGTTTGCATGCGTCCCATAATTGTGTTCACCACGGTGATGACCATGCCGGTGCCTTTACAGGCGGCACAGGTTTGAAAAGCCGTGCCGTCCTTAGCGCCGGTACCTTTACAGGCGCTGCATGCCGATTGTTTCGTGATTTTAAATTTCTTTTCCACCCCGTGGGCAATTTCTTTCAGGGTCAGTTTCACCCGTATGCGGATGTCGGAGCCGCGCACCACCGCACGTTGTCCACCGCGACTTCCGCCAAAGCCTGCGGAGAAGCCGCCCATACCCATGCCTTCAAAAATATCGCTGAAATGCGAGAAAATATCTTCATTCGTCCAGCCGCCGGCGTAGCTTCCGCCGCCGCCCGCACCCATGCCTGCATGACCGAAACGGTCGTAGCGCGCTTTCTTGTCGGAGTCGCTCAGCACATCGTAAGCCTCCGCCGCTTCCTTGAATTTTTCTTCGGCTTCCTTGTTTCCCGGATTTTTATCGGGGTGGTATTGAATGGCCTTCTTGCGGTATGCCTTCTTTATCTCTTCGGCAGTCGCATTGCGGTCAACACCCAGTATTTCGTAGTAGTCGCGTTTAGTCATTTTTATAGTATTGAGTACAGAGTATTTAGTATTGAGACAAATTATTATTTCGTAAAAGATTTTTTTAATGAATGAAGCATCTTTTGGGTTTCTTCAATCAAGAATAATATTTTTTGCAATATATCATCTTTTATAAACCCAAAATCAAAAGCTAAATATAATTGTGTTTCCAACTCACAAACCGATCCATTAGCAATATCTAAAAATCGACAAAACTCCGATTCCGTGCCTCGTCCGGCACCTTCTGCTATGTTAGAAGGGATGGAAACAGCCGACCGGCGCATTTGAGAAGTTAACCCGAACAATTCACTTTTAGGAAAGTGTTCCGTAAGCGTATATACAGACTTAGCCAGCACTCTGGATTTTTTCCACACTATTAATTCCCTATAATTATGCATATACTAATTACTCTGTACTAACTACTCAATACTCTGTACTACTCTCCCACTACCACCTTCGCAAAGCGGATGACTTTGCCGTTGAGGGTGTAGCCGTGTTGTATCACATCAATTACCTTGCCTTTTTGCGCTTCGGTAGGCGCCGGAAACTTCGTCACCGCATCGTGCTCGTCGGTATTCAGCGTGGCACCGGTGGCATCAAACTGTTTTAGTCCCTTACTTTCTAAGTATTTCACTAACTTATCCTGAATTAACAACACACCCTCGCGGATAGCCGCTGCATCACCGGCTGTCTGCATGGCACTCACAGCGCGTTCCATATCATCGAGCACCGGCAACAGGCCTTTCAGCAGGTCTTCATTAGCTATAGCCAGCAACTCCATGCGTTCTTTGGCTGTGCGTTTGCGGAAATTATCAAACTCCGCCACCAAACGGATGTATTTGTCCTCCACAACTGCCATTTTTTCCTCTATGGTCGGTTCCTTAGGGGCCTCGGGCTCCGTTTCAACTGCCGCAGCGGGCTGGCCATCTTCATTAATAGTCTGGTTGTCTTCTATTTGAACCTCATCTTTTACTTCGTCCTTCATATGCATAAATTTTCTGAAAGTATAGGAACAAAAAGCCTGCCAACAGGACATAATGCGACAAAATGGCAGTAGTTGTTTCATGTTAGCGTACCTCAATCCGCAAGGCACACTTTTCTCCTAACGAGGCCTCTACCCTGTCGCCACGCTGCACTTCACGCGGCGCCTCTTGCGGCACGAAAATATAATCGCCGATTTTCAACGTCAGAAAACGCGACACGTACGCAATAATATTCTCTATAGAACCCGTAACTCGTAACCCGTAACTCGTAACTTCTTCCGCGGGGATAAACTCCGGGCTTACGGCAGCGGAATAATCAAAGCCTGTAGCCGAGTCCCAGGGATGTCCGTTTTGTACGCATTGCGCCAGCACATCGGCGGCGGTAAATAACGCACCGACGCCCACGGCATCCACATAACGCGCGGCAAAACGCGGTACAATACTGCGCCCCAGGCGGCTCACGCGGTACACACGGCACCACTGCGCCGTTAATTGTTGCGTAAAATCGGGATAATAAAATGGCTGGTTATTGCGTAGCAAAGCCGTATCGGGACGAAGATAGAAGCGAGCTTCCTCCCCCTCGATACGATGTATGCAAATCAATTTCAAAGCAAGTTATTGTTTTTCATTTTCAGCTGCAATTGCAACTCGGTAAACACCCGTTTGGTATCTAAGGTAAATGTGCCTCCCATGATCCATGAATAATAGCCGGGGTCTTTTTCCAGCACTTCCAGCGCCAGCTTGTCTCTATACTTGCCGAAGTTGATCACCGGCTCGTCTTTGTCGTTCAACACCACACGGCCGGCGTAGTCCAAATTGCGGCTTTTCAAAGAAAATTCCGCCAGGGCATTCACATCATTTTCGAGGGTTTCACTGTAACGGTCGAGCTGTGATTTCAATATTTCATAAGAGGCATAAGTATCTACCGCCGCATTGTGCGCTTCGGTCAGTTCCTTATTGCAATAAAACTTATAGGCAGCGCTCAGCGTGCGCTGTTCCATTTTATGGAAAATAGTTTGCACGTCAACCAGCTTGCGCTTATGAAAATCGAACCACACATCGGCGCGCAAAAATTCTTCGGCCAAAATGGGAATATCAAACTTTATGGAATTATAACCGGCAATATCACAGCCCTCCATGAAATTGGCCAGTGTGCGGGCTATCTCGTGAAACCTGGGACAACTGGCCACATCGGCATCCGTGATGCCGTGAATTTCGGTCACGTGCCCCGGAATTGGAATACCGGGATTGACCCTGAATGTTTTTTGTTCTTCATCCCCGTCGGGCTTCACTTTCAGAATGGAAATCTCCACAATTCTATCGCGTACGATATCTAAACCGGTAGTTTCTACGTCAAAAAATACCAGTGGATTTTTGAGGTTCAGTTGCATGTTATACTCCTATCGTCATGGGCATGAGCAATGCCAAAGTTTCTTCCTGTTCATCATCTTTTTCCACGGGAAGCACCAATCCTGCGCGCGAAGGGTCGGACAGTTCAAGGCTCACGTTAGTGGATGACAGGTTGGCCAAAATTTCACTCAGGAAAGTAGATTTAAATCCTATTTCAATATCGTCGCCGCCGTAAGTGCAGTTCACCCGTTCATGGGCGCTCACCGAGAAATCAAGGTCTTGTGCGGAAATCACCATAGCGTTGCCGGCTACTTTCAATTTAATGAGGTTGCTGGCCTGATTAGAGCAAACGCTCACACGGCGCACGGCATTTAAAAATTCCACGCGGTCAACAAGAATTTTATTGTCGTTGTTGGCAGGAATTACCGAGCGGTAAGCCGGATAATTGCCTTCTACCAGGCGGCAAGTCAGGGTGTAGCCGGGGAAAGTGAACACAGCATTTTTATCATCAAAAGCCAGGCTCACGTTATCATTTACTTTGGCTAAACTGTTTTTCAGCAGGCCTGCCGGTTTCTTGGGCAGAATGAACGACGAAGCATTTTCAGGCACAATATCCGTGCGTTTATAGTACATCAATTTGTGCGAATCGGAAGCCACCAGGGTGGAACCCGTTGTTTGCAGGTCGAAGAAAATACCGTTCATCACGGGGCGCAGCTCATCGTCGGCAGTGGCGAACAACGTACGGTTCAACCCTTCGAGCAGCACATCGGCAGGCATTTCAATCTGTCCGGCTGTTGTGCCCAATGCGGGTTTGGCCGGATAATCATTGGCAGAAGCGCCCGGCAATTGAAACTTACCACTGGCATAGCTAATCTCTATACTGTATTTCGATGTGTCTACCGTAAACGACAGCGGTTGTTCGGGGAATTCCTTGAGCGTATCAAGCAACAATTTGGACGGAATAGCTACGGCGCCGTCCTGTTCTACGTTTTCAACATGCAGGGAAGTTTCCATTGTGGTTTCCAAATCGGAAGCCGTAATGGTTAACACATGATCCGCCATGCGAAACAGGAAATTATCCAACACCTGCATGGTGTTCTTATTACTTATCACCCTTGAAATAGATTGCAGGTGACTCAATAAATCAGTACTTGATACGATAAATTTCATAAAAAATTAAAATTAGAATGCAATAATACAACATTTTAAGGACATAAACAGCCTGTTTTTCTACTTTTTATCAACAAAGTCCCCTAAGTTCTTCAATAACAAGTCTAAATTCATCCATGAAGCCAGGGCGGTTTCTTTTGTATTTTCCAGGTATAACACGCATTTATCCGTATCGTATGCTTTTCCATCGGCCAGCGGTATGCCGAAAAATTGCACGGTATTGCCTTTTCTTCCGGTAATGCGAATAGTGTGTTGCCAATGCAGGCTATCCGTTGTGAGCGCCGCCAGGCGGTGCCCTTCCTGCAAAAGGCTGTCGGCCTTCACCTGCCGGAAATACGAGAGATAGCGTTGCAGGGTTTCTCGGCGCACCGGCACCTGCACCTGTCCGCCAAGGTTCATCACCGACCACGAAGTATCCCGCCGCACCAGGCGGAAAGAGGCCGATGAGTCGGCGCGGTGCAGCACTTCAATAATGTCCATATCGGCCGGAAGCGCGGCAAACACCGTCATGTCCTGCCAAAAATTCACATCGGCTGCACAATACGACAGCATATCCGTTTCCTCGTAGGGCAGGTCAATTAACCAGGTTTTATTCCCCGCCAGTACAACAGTACCGATATTATCAAAATGTGCTACATAAAAATCGCTGACTACCTGTTCATCGCCAACATAGGCTATGATGTGTAAACCCTTGTTGCGCAACCTGTCTGTTATCCCCGGTGAAGTGGCCGTATCGAGATAAAGCGGGTACACGCGCAGGTCGGACAGCATGGTCATCCAGGCCGTCAGGCGCCCCTCATTCACCGGCCGCCGGTTGTTCACCAGCCATTGGCCCGCGGAGTTTTTGGATATAATGGCCGAAACAGTCGCATCGCCGGTGCCCGAAGTAAACTCCACCTGCGTAATTTGCGTTTCCCGTTTCAGCAGCACCTTGATAAAATCACCGTCTCCGGCGTCGCCACAGGCCACAAGCAGGAAAAGCAGGGGGATATATAAGAAGCAGTTTCTCATTTTAATGGAGAATTGAGAATTGAAAATTGAAAATGAGGGGCTGCAATATCTTTCATTTTCCATTTTCAATTTTCCATTTTCAATTATTTAGCGAAGCTCACCGCGCGAGTTTCACGGATAACGGTGACTTTCACCTGTCCGGGATAGGTCATTTCTTCCTGTATCTTGCGGGCTATATCCTGCGACAGTTGTTCGGCTTCCGCATCGGATACTCTTTCGCTGCCCACAATCACGCGCAACTCACGACCTGCCTGTATGGCATAGGTTTTGATTACGCCCTGATGCGACAAAGCCAGGTCTTCCATACCTTTCAACCGTTTGATGTAGGATTCCACCACCTCGCGGCGTGCGCCGGGACGTGCGCCGGAAATGGCGTCGCCCACCAGCACCAGCGGGGCAATCAACGAATTCATTTCCACTTCTTCGTGGTGCGCACCAATGGCGTTGCATACTTCGGGTTTTTCCTTGTATTTTTCGGCCAATTGCATACCCAGCAAGGCGTGGGGCAATTCCGGATTTTCCGCAGAAACTTTTCCTATATCGTGCAACAAGCCGGCACGCTTGGCCACCTTGGGATTTAAGCCCAGTTCCGAGGCCATGATAGCACAGAAGTTCGCTACTTCACGTGCGTGCTGCAAGAGGTTTTGTCCATAAGATGAACGGTATTTCATAGCACCCACCAGTCGAATTAATTCGGGGTGCAAGCCGTGCACGCCCAAGTCGATAGCAGTGCGCTTGCCCACTTCCACAATTTCTTCCTCCACCTGTTTTTGCAGCTTTGCCACCACTTCTTCAATACGTGCGGGGTGGATACGCCCGTCGGTAATCAGTTGGTGCAAGGCCAGTCGCGCCACTTCGCGCCGCACGGGGTCAAAGCCTGATATAATAATGGCTTCAGGCGTATCGTCTACCACAATTTCAATGCCGGTAGCCGCTTCCAATGCGCGGATATTACGTCCTTCGCGGCCAATCACGCGGCCTTTCACTTCGTCGTTATCTATGTGAAATACGGTCACGGCATTCTCAATGGCAGCTTCCTGCGCCACACGCTGCAAGGAAAGAATAACAATGCGTTTCGCTTCTTTAGAGGCATTCAGGCGCGCTTCGTCCATCACTTCATTCACGTAGGACATAGCCTGCGTTTTAGCTTCTGCCTTCAATGATTCTACGAGGTTATTTTTAGCTTCGGCAGCCGACAATCCGGCAATGCTTTCCAATTTTTCTATTTGCTGACGGCGTAATTTTTCATATTCTTCACTACGCTTTTCCAACAATTCCATTTGCGATGAAAGGTTTTCTCGTATAGCATCATTCTCTTTTATTTTACGTTGTGCATCGGACATCTGTTGTCCCAACTGCGATTCACGCTGTTTGATTTTATTTTCAGCCTGGGCTATTTTGTTGTTCCGTTCATTAATCACCTGTTCGTGGTCGGCTTTCAATTGCAGGAAACGTTCCTTCGCCTGCAAGAGTTTATTATCCGCTTCCAACTGCGCTTTCTTCTTAATATTCTCAGCCTCGGCCTCGGCTTCCAGGGTGATTTTTTTTCGTTTTTTGGCCAGCAGGGCATTCACTGCAAAATAGGAGGCACTTCCTCCCAGCAGTACCCCGAGGGCTATGATAATTACATGTTCCATAAATATATATAATTAATTATTATTAGGACAGAGAGGGTTTGTAAGGCCCGAACTCTTCAAATAAATTACGCATTACAAATTACAATAAAAAAGCCCGCATCGTTACGCTGAATTGACGAAAACCCCGAAGAATCAAGGCGGAGCCACCGGTTTCTACTTCGAACGTCCAACGTCCCGATAAATCGGAATCCCTGCCGGCGAACCGGAGGTAAAACAGGCCTGTTCTGGGTAACCGAGTTAAACTCCTTTAATTAAATTAGTGTTGAGTTTCGCAAATGAGCGTAATAACGCAGGCTTCTAATTAATTAGAACAAAATATTATTTTCCAACTTCTTGTAAATACTGCGCCAGCTGTGTATCCAAATCGAAAAGTTGTTGGGCCACAAGGCCGGCGTCCTGTTGATCTTCCTGTTCAAGAAGTTTGATAACAAACTGCAAAGCCGCCATAGCTAAGGCATCATGCAAATCACGATCGGCATAACGCTGGCGGTACTGTGCCACTTTATCATTAATAAGACGAACCGCCGCGCGGATTCTCTCCTCGTCGGATACCGCAATTTTCAAGGGGTAATTACGGTCTGCCAAATTAATTTTTATGGAAAGTTTCTCTTCTTCCATGTGTTTATTATCTGTTCAACAGAGCAATACATTTGTCAATCTCCCGCACAATCCGTCCTATTTTCATTTTTGCATCATTTGTATCTGTACTCGACGCTTTAAATGCTTCCGCTAATTGTAATTGTTTGTTTTTTTCTTTCAATACTGTAATGAACTCCTGTTCACGATGCAATGCTTCTTTTAAAGACTTATTTTCCATCAACAGCCCCGCAGCCTCATCCTTGGCTTGCCGGTGTAATTCCATTAAGCGCAAACACTTGTTTTTCAACTGCTCTACTATTTCCTGAATCTTGTCTTCCATTAGAAAAATTGCATAGTGCAACACGCAAATATACGAAAAATTCCGGATGTGACAAAAAATTCGTACTTTTACCGGACTTATGGCCTCTTTTTTAGACCTGGTAGCCGCCGACCTCTATGCCCGTTACGGCAATGAGCTGTCACACTGCTGTTTGGTGTTTCCTAACCGCCGCAGTCGCTTATTTTTTGCCCAAAGCCTCTCAAAATTGATTACCAGACCTTTATGGCAACCAAACTACCGGAGCATCGAGGAGGTGATTGAAGTACTGTCGGGACAGCGCACGTCCGACACATTTACCTTATTATTGGAACTTTACGAGGTATACACCCGTATTCTTCAAAGCGACGAGACTTTCGACCGGTTTTATTTCTGGGGCGACGTGATGTTGCACGACTTTGACCTTATAGATAAGTACCTTATCAACGCCGAAGCACTGTTCAAAAACCTGAAAGCGCAAAAGGAGTTGGAGGGCGACCTTTCTTTTCTCAGTGAGGAACAAATAGCCTATATCCGCCAATTTTGGAGCAGTTTCAGTCCGCAAGAAAGTGAATTGCAGCGCCGTTTTATTACGGTGTGGGAGGCGCTTTGGCCGATTTATTCGCAGTACCGACAACAACTTTCGGAAAAAGGAATGGCCTACGAAGGGATGCTGTATCGTGAAGCAGCTACTGCCCCGCTGCCGGAAAAATTACATTGCGAACACTTTGTGTTCATTGGGTTTAATGCCTTAAACGAATGTGAAAAAGCACTGTTCCGCCAACTAAAACAACTCGGAAAGGCTGATTTTTATTGGGATTACGACGTGTATTACCTCAATAATGACCGGCAGGAGGCCGGACTGTTCCTGCGCCGGAACATCGCCGAATTCCCCTCTCCCCTGCCGGCCGAAGGCTTTGCGAATTTTCAACAGGCGAAAGAAATTCATATTATCGCAGCCCCTTCCGAGGCCAAGCTAACACCGCAGTTGGTGCGAGGCATGGCGGCGCCGGCAGACAGACGTACCGCCGTGGTACTGGCCGACGAACAATTGTTGATCCCCACCCTGCACGCCTTACCGGCAGTAGCCAACGATATCAACGTGACAATGGGTTACCCGCTGAAACAAACGCCGGTGTATGCACTGATTGAATTGCTGCTCCGCCTGCACCAAAAAGCGAAAACCACACAGCAACATACACGTTTTTATTACCACGATGTGCTGCCACTGCTCCAACACCCTTACATCAAAGCTATATCGGGTAATGCCTCCCAACGTTATGCCGATGATATGGTAAAAAATAATAAGGTCTACGTTTCACCGGAAGACTTTGCTGAAAACCCTGCATTAGCCGCCATTTTCACCCCTGCCGGTAACCATACGGAACTCTATCAGCGGCTCAGCACGCTGCTGGACAACATTGCCAACGCACCGCCCGACAGCGAGAACGAAAAAATGGTGCACGCCTACGTGCTACATTGCAGCCGTCAACTGAACAAGCTGAAAAAAGCCATTGACGAGAGCAACGTGAGCCTGTCGCTTCAAGTGTTTAGCAACATGCTGTACAAACTGTTCGCCCATGAAAGCATTCCTTTCACCGGCGAACCTTTATCGGGCTTGCAGGTGCTGGGGATTCTCGAAACCCGTAACCTCGATTTTGAAAATGTAATTCTCTTATCGGCCAATGAAGGCGTGCTGCCCCAAAGCTTCAACGTGCCTTCGTTCATCCCTTACAATCTTCGCCGCGGCTTCGGACTGCCGGCCATTGAACAGCACGAAGCGGTGTTTGCGTATTATTTCTACCGGCTATTGCAACGTGCTAAAAAAATCATCTTGGTATATAACACCAAAACCGACGAAGCGCGCACGGGAGAAGCCAGCCGTTACCTTGCACAGCTCCTCATGGAATCGGGGCACACCGTGCGGGAAAGCAGCGTTTCTTTCCGCATCAACATACAGGAAACCGCCCCTATCACGGTGCAAAAGGACGAAGCGGTGATGCGGGAACTGTATAAATACATAGTTGAGAGTGGAGAGTTGAGAGTTGAAAATGAAAAACACTCATCACTCATCACTCATCACTCATCACCGTCATTGCGAGGAGGCAGCAAGGCCAAGCCTGTACCGAGCGAAGCGAAGGGAACACAAACTCATCACTCTCAACTCATCACTCATCACTCATCACTCTCTCCCAGCGCCCTCAATGCCTACATCGCCTGCCCGATGCGCTTTTATTTCCGCTACATCGCCCGGCTGAAAAGAAATGACCGAAGATGTAGACGGCCGGTTGTTAGGCAACCTGCTGCACCGCGCCATGGAAACGCTCTATACACCTTTTGAAGGAAAAAGCATTACGGTAAATGAACTAAAAACATTAGCCGGTAATCACCCGCTGATTAACCGGGCGCTGGACACCGCATTAGCCCAAGAGTATTACCACAACGAACAACTGCCGGAAGAAGCGGCGGACAACGGGAAATTACTATTACTGCGCGACGTGGTGCTCCAATATATCCGGCAAATTATTCAATATGACATGGCACGTGCGCCATTTACACTGGAAGAGGTAGAGAAAAAATTTGAACATATTTTCACCTTTGCGGTCAACGGCAACACCATGCAAGCTTGCCTCGGCGGCATCATCGACAGGAAGGAACGGCAAGGGGATACGGTGAGTATCATCGACTATAAAACAGGAGCGGTAAAAAATAAATTCAACAGCGTGGACGCCCTGTTCGGCAACGAGGCCAAACAGCACAACGCCGGTGTATTGCAGGTCATGCTCTACAGCGTTTTGCTTAA
>QMCD01001589.1_pt1 | contig 22588 bp, 16 predicted proteins | sample 1821841 | NCBI WGS metagenome assembly QMCD01 (sample SAMN01991225, study PRJNA193472) | Termite gut metagenome, whole genome shotgun sequencing project. | isolation source: worker | host: Macrotermes natalensis
CTGCTAGTACTGCTGAATCCAGAGCTTCTTCATACAAGACGACATCGGGACGGATCAACCCACCGCAGGCATCACAAATCGGCAAGTCTTCAGCCTGCAAGATCGCGGAAACAGCGAACTTCTTCCTACACTTCGTGCAGTGATTACGCAGCACTCTGCCATGTAATTCCAGCACGCGCTTCGATCCAGCTAACTGATGCAAGCCGTCAATGTTTTGAGTGATTATGGCATTTAGGAGACCATCGGCTTCTAACCTGGCTAATGATAAATGAGCTGCATTGGGCTTTGCATCTAGCGCAGGAAGCAGCTTGCGATAAAAGTCATAGAAGACCTCTGGCTGTTCTCGGAAAAAGGAATAGCTAAGAATTTCTTCTGCAGCGATGTTTCTGCCTAAGTCTTTGCTGTAAAGGCCATCAGCAGAACGAAAATCAGGAATGCCACTCTCGGTAGACACTCCTGCTCCGCCGAAGAATACGACACTGTTGCTTTCTGTAATTATGTCTTTTAAGGTCTCGATCCGCGTCTGATAGTCTGATCTTGAGTTGATTGACCGAGGCTTCTCCAATGTTTGTTCTTTTGATAATGCAGGCATATCTACCATACCTAATTCTATTTTCTCTTTTCTTTGTATGCATAACAGTATAATGAATATTAACCGTATCTAGGACAAATTAAAATCAAATTTTGTTAGATTAGCCTCGATGTATTCAGTGGCACTGTTAAGTATATTTGTTGAGTATTCTCGACACTTCGCCAGTGAAGTTTACGGGAAACTACTTCTTAATTATTCAAGGCAGCAGCTAATACCTTGTCGATGTTTCCGAATTCAGCGTTCTAGCTTAGGGAAGTGCATGACAACAAGTAGCAGTATTTATAATCACAAAATGTTTTATTTGAAAGAGCGATAGAGTGCTACAATCGCTTTTTCTAATTACATATGCACGAGGAGTATAAAATGGGCAGCAAAAGGCAGGCTTCACGACCGCAGCTTCAACAGTGGCTGGATGTGTACGAAGGTATTTACAATGATTTTATGCAAAGCATAGAAGATACCGGTGTGAGTTTTGCGTTGGCTCATGCACATAACGATAAGCTCGCGTCTCTAAAGCTAAACCTGCGAAACAAAGGAGCGTGGTTTCGCAATGGCGATGCCAGTATCTCCAATAACGGAATATCAACTGCATGCGAAGCCTGCACAGGCGGCAGTGGTAGTAGGACATTTTACTATTCGCTTCAATGTAACCGCGATTGCTATTTCTGTTTTAATAATAATCAAAGCAATTATGAAGAGCACATTATTGGGCAGCGAGATTGGCGAGGGGAGTTTGCGGAGATGTTGTCCGGCAAAACAGAGATGACCCATCTGGCTTTGACCGGAGGAGAACCTCTTTTGTTTCCGCAAGAAGCACTGTCATTTTTTGAGACAGCACACAAGAATTGGCCAAACGCGCACCTTAGACTTTATACCACCGGTTATCAGTTGAATGAGGATCTATTGGAGTTGCTTGTTAGCGCAGGCCTTTCTGAGATCCGTTTTAGTATCAAACTTGATGATGAGTCTTTTGTGCAATCGGAGGCAATTGAACGTATTCGTATGGCAAAGAGATATAAGTTGGATGTCATGGTAGAAATGCCTGTAATTCCGGGCACTTTGACTCAAATGAAAGAGTTACTGCTCAAATTGGATAGTATCGGTATATACGGAATCAATCTATTGGAGTTTTGTTATGCATTCAATAATTGGGCGGAGTTTCAATCTCGCGGTTTTACCATCAAGAATCCTCCGTTTCCGGTACTTTATGATTATGTCTATGCGGGTAGTTTGCCAATAAGTGAAAGTGAGATTGAATGTCTGAAGCTGTTGGAGTTTGCAATCGATCAAAAGCTGAACCTTGGTGTTCACTACTGTTCATTAGAAAACAAACACAGAGATCAGATTCGAACTCAAAATACCAGCTTGAAGTTTAGAAACGCATGCTATGTCTTGGACAACGATGATTATTTTTTAAAAACATGCAAAGTTTTTGATGGCGACGTTGAATTGGCGTGTCGTTATTTTGAACAGATGTTTCCAGACAATAATAGTAATTGGCAGCGACCTTGGAACTATGATCCCGAAGACAATTGCTGCATTTTCCACCCGCGATTCAAAAACTCAATTAAGCACTTGTCATTAGAGATTGCCACTTCATACAACGTACTTGAGCCACGAGGCAACGATACTATTCTTCGCGAGCTGGCACTTGTTTTGGAGGGTGGCGACAGGCAATAGGGCACAAATATAATGCTGATGCGGCGGGAATGGGTTGATTAGGGCAGGCTGGATATTAGGCGCCTGTTTATGCGCTGAGGCATTTCTTCTATTACCTGTAAGCAGCGATCAATCTCTTCACTAGTGTTGTAAAAGCATGGGCTGATGCGCAAGCTTGCGGTTAGTTTGAGGTAATTATGCAGCACTTGGGCGCAATGGGTTCCGGCGCGTACTGCTATTCCTGCTGCATCCAGCTCATAAGCGATGTCTTCGGTATTGAGTAGGTCGTTGGTAAAGCTCACCAAGCAACAGGCTCTTTTCTCGGCATCTGTGCTGCCTATTATCTGCACGCCTTTTATACGCTTTAGACCATCCATTAGCTGTTTTGTCAGGGCATGTTCTGAGGCTTGAATGGTACCCCAGCCAATTTGCATGAGGTAGTCAAGCGCGCTTACTAAGCTGAATGCGCCGGCAACATTAGGTGTTCCCGCTTCAAATCTTTGTGGACCGTCTTGGAAAGTCGATGTGAGCTTTGACACCTGATCGATCATCTCTCCACCATACATGAATGGCTCTAGGTTGGACATCAGTTTGCGCTTGATGTATAACACGCCTATCCCCATTGGAGCATATGCTTTGTGCCCCGAAAAAACAGCTGCATCCACGTCCATGGCTCGAAAGTCAAGCGGCATGTGCGCCACGCTTTGCGCACAATCTAAAAACACACGTGCACCAACGGATCTAGCTGCTGCTACCAGAGAACTTACAGGAGAAGAACATCCGTATACGTTAGAGATATGTGCGCAGCTTATTAACTTGGTCTTATCGGTTACCACACGCTTGATCTCTTCATCAGTAATCAGACCGTCGTCATCCGGATACAAAAATACCAGCTCTGCGCCGGTCTTTTTTGCCACCATCTGCCAAGGAACAAGATTTGAGTGGTGTTCATATATGGGTAGCACTATACGGTCATCTTTGCCAAGCTCGTTTAAACCCCACGAATAGGCCAGCAAGTTAAGGCCTTCGGTCGCATTGCGAGTAAATATCACCTCATCGCTGTCAGCACCGATAAAAGTGGCGATCATATCGCGACAGGCATTGTAAAGTTTTGTAGCTCTGATTCCGGCTTTATGCTGGCTGCGATAGGGATTTGCGTTAAAATCGCGGTAAAAACCACTCTCTGCATCTAAAACGACGCGAGGTTTATGGGTGGTAGCTGCGTTATCCAGATATATGTTAGGTGCGGACGGCTTGAGGGGGCCGTCCGCTTGAGCAGGAGTACTGATGGCAGGAAAATCACTTCTCAAGTCATTTGCCATCATCAGTCGAAATTTCGTCTTTGTTTTGGTCTTCGCTTTCGCTCTCACCTGCGCTTTTATCTGTGCTTTCACTTTCTTCGGCATTTACTGCTTCTTGCAATTGCATAAAACGTAGACCTACGCATTGTGAGATCACACTTATCTGTTGCAGGAAAGGAATATTGGGTGCAAGTTCATTAATGCCAAAAGAAGCAAATGGATCTAATGGTTTTGGCGCAGTATCAACATTTTCATCTTTGGCGGTAGCTTCACTTGCCGCAGCCTTATCAGAAGCCTCTTTTAAAGCGGTCTCAATAGCATCAGCAAGTTCAGCGTCACCAACCTTATCGCGTATCCAAGAGATAAACGTAAGCGGTTCCACCCAACTCATGCCGGTTCTGGTACTGCCTTTTAAGTTGCCTAACCTAGAGCTTCCTTGTGTTAAGAACTTAAGTGCACCGTTTAGGCTGTAACAATATACATCGGAGTTTCCCATCGCAGGGTTCATTGATGAGCCGATGAAGTGATTGCCCCAGTCTAGTTCGCGAAGCAGAAAGGTTGCCCTTTCAGCCGTGACCGGCGAAAAGGGCAACTCTCCATAATTTTCCAAGCTTGAACTAGGCATACAGTCCGGCCTTATCCAATTCATCGGCTAAAAAGCCTAGATCCATAGATTCTAAGGTCTCACGTAGTGGAACACCGGTCTTGGGATCCCAACCTTCGATCTCATAAAAACGCTTCTTCACATCTTCAAACTTATTGCGATCTAAAGTGCGACCCAGGCAGGTGTCGTATTTCCACTCGCCGTCTTTGTATATTGGCAAGAAGTAAGCGGCTTTTGTCGGCACGTTATATACGTACTCGGTAAAGACTTCGTCTTCCGGTTTACGACCTTGCAGGCACCAGATGGCGCGGTCAAAGGTAAAGATCTTGTGTCCGGCCTCCAGAGCTTCTTCAAATGTCAGGTCAAGTCCTGTAGCGGCTTTGTATGCAAGCGGCTCATAGTGTGGTGAGGCTCCACGCACGTCACCGTTGGTGGGTCCGTACTCCACCAAATGTGGCCATACCCAGTCACACATCAGCATGCTTTGTACCCAAAAACGGCTGTAGTGACGATGCCACGAGACCGCTTTGATCTTAGCGTCAGAATAAATGCCTTCTTCGCTATAGTCAAAGCACATCGGATCGCCCAAAGTTGTGGTCTCAGCCAAAGTATCGGCGAGCTCTTTGGCTGTCAGCAACGGAGCTTCTCCGGCCATTGCACAAATCAGTGGCATCCAGTGCACATGCCAGTTAAGGGCGTGTTCGTTGATGTCGCGGTCGCCAAAGATAGAGCCGTAACTCCACTCAACTTCCAAACGTGGGTCGTAGTGCTCCACAAAGCCCCAGTTAGGCCAAGCGGCAAGACCGGAAGCCGTGTCCTCTTCCCAGCGGCCCCATCTTTGGAATGCTGCCATTGAGCCATCGGCCAAGTCTGCGCCGATATCGGTGCGATCAGCCATCGACATCAAGAAGGACTCAATAAAGTCCCATGAGCCAAAACGCTCCCACGGCAGTTGAGAATCGATCTGCTTACCCGGTCCCAACACGCCCATCTTATAGAGGTTGTAGAGATAGGGCATCAAACCGGACTCAAAGCCGTTGATTCCAAGGCGATTCATCAGGTCATGAGCGCGCACTTGAACTTCGAGGCTATCGGCGACTGAATACCAAAGCGAAGCTGCGCACATCGACTCGTTGCCAATTCCGCTGTCTGTGTTGCGTCTGCAGTTACGCACACAACCTTGACACCCGGATGGGCGGGCAATCATATCGCGAGTGCCCCACATAATCGAGTTGAATCCGGGGTGACGTGTAATAAATCCGTAGGTTGGTAGATCCGGATCCGGAGTCTCCAAGATAGGATCGTCTACTTTATAAGCATGGTTCTTCTGAAAATCCATGCGCAAGCTAATCAAAGCTGTTGGGTCAGCTACAGGTATTGATTTTGTACCCACAAAGCTGACAGCTTTAAGGTTTTTTGCACCCCATACCGCGCCAAAACCACTTTGTCCGGCATGATGATTTGCGTCGTGGGTGATGGTTCCGGCAGCGCCAAGCTTTTCGGATACCGGACCGATACACATAACAGCAGGTTTTTGTGTGGAGTTGCCGCCATCGCGTGTGCCATTGATCGAGTACCACTCGCCATCCGGTGCGCCGTGGCTCAAGCGCTCCCAAATAATCTCTTGAGTTTGATCGGTCCATTTGCCCCAAAGATCTGTCGCATCGACAAACTCAATATTTTCGTCAATGACATTTACCCATACCGGATCAGTGGCCGCACCCTTAACGACGACCGCATCAAATCCACAGGCTTTCATTGCTGCAGGCACTCTACCACCCATGCTGGAGCGGGTGAACCAATTAGGTACGGGGCGTGTGCCAAAGCCTACGATCTCCATACGACCGGAAGCTGAAGGTACCGGCGTACCCGAGAACGGGCTGGCTGCAAAAACGGTCACGTTTTCCGGGTCAAGGGGTCCGCACTTGAAATCGGTGCAATGCTCAAAGAACAAGATTTGTCCCATGCCGTGTCCGCCGTAATACTTTTGATAAGGTGTGGAGTCTATAATCTCGCTTTTCTTGGAAGTCAGATCCAAGATCAAGATTTTGCCAACGTATCCACCACTCGCGTTAGCCATAGTAGCCATGGTTTTTCCTCCTAATTAATGTGCAGCCGTAGCAGTTGCTGCGTCTTCTTTTGGTTTGGGGGGTACAGATGTTGAGGGTAAGGTCTTTCCGGCATCGTCCATCGGAAAACCTGCCTTTGCCCAGTGATCCGTGCGAAGATTAACGTCGTAGCCGCTCTCTTTTTGATCCGGGATCTCGGTGGTGAACTTAATAGCGCGCATAGGACAAGCCTCAACACAAGCTTGCTTTCCGCCCGGGCCACCTTCGTGCTCAAAATAGGGGGTATCCAAGCACAGGTCGCATTTCTGCGAGCACTTCTTCTCGTAGTTCCACTGTACACGCGATGGTGTATACGGACAGGCATTGATACATAGCTCGCAACCGATACACTTGTTTGGATCGATCATGCGCACACCGGTTGCTTTATCAGCATGATTTGCCTTGGTAGGACAGGCATCAACGCATGGCGGGAATGGGCACTGATGACATTGGTGTTGCACAGCGTCTTCGGGGAATTTTCCAAGTGGGTTATATCTTATCTGGATGCGTGACAAATTGAGATTGCCCTCGCCGGTATGCGCCATAGTGCAGGCCAGCATGCAAGACTCGCAAGTACCGCATTTTTTAGAATCGATGAGTAAGTATCCTCCGGATACCGGGATTGCATAAGCATCATCGTTTAGCAACATGGCGGTGACTCCCGATGCAACTACGGCACCCACGCCAAGCCCGCCAAGTCCGGCTAAAAAGCTGCGCCTGGTAACACCGCTGTCTTGGTCAACCTGCGCGTTAATATTCTTATCAGCTGTCATTTTTGCTCCTCTCCAGCTGAGCTGTCTTTCTCCTTGTTATCAATTTCTACGTCAGCAACATTTTTCATCCATGCCGGATGCTCATGTTTTGCAGCTTCAACGTCCATGTAGCCGGTAAAGATAGAAGGTAGCGCCTTCCAAGCAAACGGCAACAATGCGCCAAAGAAAATGTGAGCCAGCAAAAACAACACCATCAATGCGGCACCGATGTCGTGTGCCCAAGTAACGACGTTCATAAACTCGCCCGGTAGATCGACCAAATGCGCCAAAGCCTTGATAATTCCTGTGACCACCATTAAGGCGGCACCTCCCAAAGCCATCAAAAACGCCAGGCGCTCACTCTCAAAGTACTTCTCCTCTTCAGGCATTTTTGCACCCTTGATTTTTAGAAGAGCACCATAGTGATTGAGTGTAGAACTTATTGCGTTTTTGTGTGGAAGGTGTTCGCGAAAGCGATGTTTGGATATGATCGTGTTTCCCAGCCAATAAAAAGTGCCAAATAAAAATACGACCGCAAATACAAAGTGAACATTCAACCAAAGAGCTGTATTTCCTGAGTCGGTAACAAAGGCAGGCGTAAAGCGCGAACCTAGAATGATACCCGATACAATCAAGAAAACTGTTCCTAGCGCATGGGTCCAGTGAGCTAAGCGAGCCGGACCATCATGTCTGAGAACTTTCCCCTTGCGGATTACCGGTCCCGAACGCTTTGATACCGCTGCTGCAAGCAAGCCTAAAAATGGCATTGCTACGAGTACGGGCCATAGCGAATCGAACCATAACGATTCTTGCATAAAGCCTCCTCTGTTTTTCCTCAACATTTGAATTATCGACCCGTTCGAAATGTTGGTAAGTCAAAAAGTATCGCTATCACCGGTGAACGGTGTGCTTTCTAAGAGATGCGGATATTTTTAAGGTTTGATGAACTCTTCTCTCAAGGTAAACGGTCGAAAAATAAGGGCGATAGGATGGCGTGTTTACAGCAGTTGTAATTGGCAATTGGCCTTAATATATAAAACTAGTTTTAAGTTCTTACTGCCTGCAGGCAACTTCAACCGTTTGTCGCCCAGTTTTTACGTCGGCTTCTTATGTGGAAATGCAAGAGATTTTTAGATCTGAGTGCAAGTATAATGAGCTTAAGCTTTAGGTGAGATTCCAACGCCTAATTATGACAAAGGAGACCCTTTTGGCAGACGTTAGACCTTTTGTGTGTTGCCGTCCACGCGTAGCCTTAGCCGCGGATGTAGCAGCATTACCTTACGATGTATTCAATCGTCATGAAGCATCTGCAGAGATAGAAAAACACCCCTTATCGTTTCTGCGCATCGACAAGACCGCTGCTTTATTTCCTGATACGACAAGCGAATATGATCTGCAAGTGTATGCAAAAGCTGCAGGTATTTTTAATGAAGATATTGAATCAGGTGTTTTTGAAGTAGACGAGCAGCCGTATTACTATCTATATCGTCTGCAAAAAGATGGTCATTCTCAAATTGGCATCACTGCTTGCATTGCCATTGAAGACTACTTTGCAGGAGTGCTAAAACGTCACGAGAATACCCGCCACTTTAAACTCGAAGATCGCATTAAGCACATCGAGGCACTCTCTGCTCAAACAGGACCGGTGCTGGTTACATATCGTGCACACGAGCTGATAGATAATGCAGTAGAGCGCATTGTTGCAAGCAGTGAGCCTCTATACGACTTCATATCGCCGGATAATGTGCGGCACACGATGTGGCGTGTAGATGACCAAGCAGCAAGCGAAGACATACAAAATGGGTTTTCTTCACTGGATGCAATGTATATTGCCGACGGACACCATAGAGCTGCCGCAGCATGCAATATCGGCAAGGAACGTGGCGGAGCAGGCGGATCAGACTATTTTATGATGGTTGCTTTTCCGTCAGACCAACTAAAAGTAATGGACTACAACCGTGTTGTTTTTGATAAAAACGAACTTTCGTCTGACGAGCTTTTGCAAAAGATCAAATGTGCATTTAGCGTAGAAAAAGTTGGCAAAGACCCGCAAAAACCTTCAAGGCGCGGAGAGTTTGCAATGTATCTTGACAATGAGTGGTACATGTTATCTTTGGATGAGGCATTACGCCCGGCAGATGCAGTCAGAGGATTAGATGTCTCTTTGCTGCACGAATTGTTGCTTGATCCAATACTGGGTGTGGATGATCCTCGTTCCAGCAAACGCATAGCTTATGTTGGTGGAGTAAGAGGTTTGGAAGAACTAAAGCGTAGATCCGATCAGGCGCGCCCATCATGCGATAAGAACACCGAGGCAGGTGGGGGAGTAGCGTTTGCGCTATATCCTTGTTCGCTGGATGAGCTGTTTGCTGTAGCAGATGACGGGCAACTGATGCCACCAAAATCAACATGGTTCGAACCCAAACCCCGAAGTGGTCTATTTATGAACATCATAAAATAACTTGAGGCAGCTAAAAATCATGGGAAAATAGCATTATTTGAGACAAATTCCTGCAAAATCAGCCAAGAAAGACCATGTTTTTTGTCGCTCTATTGATATTTTGTTTAACTATATGAGATACTATACTGCCCGTTTAACATTTTTGTAACGATTTTAAACGGAAAAAACGTAGAAAATTTGTACAACAGCAATAAGCAGTTTTGCACTAAACGAAGTTTTAATACAGCAGAGAAAGCAGAAACGCAATGGAATTTCTCAAAGTATCTTCTAAGTCATCCCCTTCTTCTGTAGCCGGAGCTATCGCCGGCATGATTAAGGATGGTGTTCCGGTTGAAATCCAAAGTGTAGGTGCCGGTGCAGTTAATCAGGCGGTAAAAGCTATTGCAATTGCTCGTGGTTTTTTGTCTCCTGTGGGTATCGAAATTGTCTGTGCTCCATCTTTTGCAGATATTAATATCAATGGTGAGAACAGAACTGCAATCCGCTTTACAGTTGAACCACGCTATCTCAGAGGCATCAAAAAAGCCGATCTGGGCGAAGACGCAAGACTTGATTGGGCTGCTTACGGCGCAAACTTCTCATAACTTTTCCAGTCTGTAAATTTCTTGCGACAATGTTGTATCATGGCACAGCAACAAATAATGCCGGACACTAGATCGATAAGACTTTAAACTACAGTGACAAAAGAACAATCAACTTCAACTTATAAGTTTCAGGGACTCAGCTATCATTTGCGCATCTTTGGGTGCCAAATGAACAAGCATGATGGCGAGCGTGTTGCCGGAATGCTTGAGGCATTGGGAGCCCATGAGGTAGCAGACGCAGATCAAGCAAACATTGTGGTATTTATGACCTGTTGTGTGCGTGAGGCTGCTGATGTACGCTTGCTTGGGCAAGTTGCATCGCTTAAAAACCTTGTGTCGAACCCCATAATCGCAGTTGGCGGCTGTATCGGTCAACGCGATGGCGAAAAGCTGGTGCAGCAGATACCCCACATAGATGTGGTATTTGGCACGCACAATATCGCGCATCTCCCTCTACTTATTGCGGCTTCTTTAGAAGATGGCTCCAAGCAAGTAGAGGTAATTGATGATGCAGCTTCAAAGGAGCTATCTGTTGATATAGAGGCAGCAACAGATTTACCAACCCAACGCGAGCACGCCTGGCACGCCTGGGTGCCTATCATGACCGGCTGCAACAACTTCTGTACTTATTGTGTGGTGCCCTACGTGCGAGGGCGCGAGAAGAGTCGTCCGATAGAAGATATTGTGTCCGAAGCAGAGCGTTTGATAGGTGAGGGAGTATTGGAGATCACTTTACTCGGGCAGAATGTAAACTCCTACGGACGCGACCTTTTCGGCGAGCCGCGTTTTGCCGAGGTGCTGAGAGCAGTTGGTGCAACCGGTGTCAAACGTCTGCGCTTTACTACCAGCCACCCAAAGGATCTGAGTGCTGACACAATAGCTGCTTTTGCAGAAACTCCATCAGTTATGCCTCAACTTCACCTACCTGTGCAATCCGGCTCCAACAGCATTCTTGAGGCTATGAATCGCCGCTACACCGCCGAGCAGTATCTCAAGCTGGTCAGAGCAGTGCGCAAAGCCTGCGAGGAGCAAGGCAAAGACGTTGTCTTTTCCACCGACATAATCGTAGGTTTCCCCGGCGAGACAGAAGCAGACTTTGAGGCAACCATGGATTTGGTTCGTGAAGTAGGCTATTCACAGGCTTTCACTTTTATCTACTCCAAACGCGAGGGTACGCCTGCCGCAGACATGACCGACGATACACCGCACGAAGTGATCCAGCAGCGCTTCGATGCGCTGGTAGAGCTGGTGCAAGAAAGCGCCTACCAACAAAACCAGCGCGATCTCGATACTGTGATCCCGGTGCTGTTTGAAGGCACCTCCAAACGAGACCCAAAAATGCTCTCCGGCAAAAGCCCTAAAAACCAAACAGTGCACGTACCACTACCGCAAGGCAGCGCTGCCAAAGACTACGCAGGCAGCATCTGTGAGGTACACATCAACGAAGCAAAAACATGGTACCTGCGTGGGAGTTTGGTGTAGTGCGACAACTGGGTAATCACCTAACAATTGCTATCGTTGGTGCTACAGGTACCGGTAAATCGTCGCTTGCTGACGCGTGTGCGTTAAAACTTGGTGGAGAGTTGGTAAGTGCAGATTCCATCCAAGTGTATAAGGGCATGGACATCGGCACCGCGAAAACTCCACAATCGCAGCGTTCGGTGCCGTATCATTGCATAGATTTGGTGGAGCCCGATTTTCCTTTTACTGCTGCTTTGTATCAGCGCAGCTCTAGGCGAGTTATCGAGAGCCTGATAGGTCAAGGCAAGCCGGCAATTGTCTGTGGAGGAACCGGTCTATATGTGCGTGCGGCATTGGATGATTTTAGATTTGATGAGAATCGCGAGTTGTACGGAGAGATCGAAGCGGAGGTTCTTGCTGACATAGAGGATGCAGCTTCAAAGCGCCAAGAAGAAGCAAGAATCCTGCGTCAACGCCTAACCAGCCAAGCCGAGGAGATGGGCGTTGAAGCTTTCCATGCCTTGTTAACTCAGCGCGATCCCGATAGTGCTGCACTTATACATCCTAACAATGTCAGGCGTGTTATAAGAGCATTTGAGTTTCTTGAGCAAGGCAGCAGTTATGCCGAGCAACACGGTGGTTTTGAAAGCTTTAAGTCAGTTTATCCAACGCAGTTTATAGGCATAACCGTAGACCATGATGTGCTGTATCGGGTAGTAGAAAACCGCGTTGACAAGATGCTCAGCTCAGGGTTATTGGATGAGGTTGATAAGCTCGTGAGCGCAGGGTATGCTGATGCACCGGCGATACAGCAAGCCATTGGTTACAAAGAATTGATTCCGGTGTTAGATGGCATGCGTTCGCTTGACGAGGCCGTAGCCGAGATAAAGCAATCCACACGTCGCTACGCAAAAAGACAACGCACTTGGTTTAAGCGAGACCCACGCATCGAATGGATAGATGCCACAGAGGAACATAAACGTAGGCTAACAGGTGAAATGAGTGAAGCGGAGTTCACAGAAAACCTGCTATGCAGAACAATCGCCATCTTGAGTGAAAGGCAAAGCCTGTAGCCAAAGAACTTAAAAGAGTGTTTACTCTTTGGATAACTGTTGAATAGTGCGATAAACATCTAGGTATTGCTTGCCGCGATGTATGAATCCGGAGACGGTTTTTCCGGTTGCGCGATGTTGCATTTCTACACGCGTTTCGTATATGCGAAAGTCCTGCTTAAGAGCGCGGATAGTGAGCGCTACCTCCACGCCGTAACCTTGAGCAAAAGGCAAGACGGCTCTAAAACACTCCCAGCTTAATGCGCGCTGACCGCTCAAGGGTGCTTGGGCGTTGTAGCCACCACCCAATTCTCGGATCTCGCGACGAGCCAAGTCTTTAACTACGCCAAAGCCGCCGCTGCCAACAGGGGCGGGAAGCACGCCTATTGTCATGTCGGCACAATCAGAAACAATCGGAAACACCAAGCTCTCTGCTTCAGCTGCACTGGCCTCCAGATCGCTATCCAATAAGAGCACAATATCCGGCGCCTTGGCACCCGCTAAAACCTCTGCAAGTAACTTATCGGCTCCGGCTTGCAGCGCCGCACCTTTTCCGCTATTTCGCTCCTGGCGAATTACTTCAGCTCCGGCTTTCTCGGCATATTCAGAAGTTGAGTCTTTGGAACCGTCGTCAATTACGATAACTCGATCTACACCTTCAATTTTAAGGGTAGCGTTTACCGTTGCACCTATCTTATCGGCCTCGTTAAAAGCGGGCATTAAAACCGTGATACCTGTGCGCTCAGACATGTTAATTACCCCTTTTCACAATTCGAAGCGCCTTTCCGGCTAAGCTTTGAGCAATTTCTATTTCCGGCACTTTAAGAAGTTTGCACATCCAGTAATAGATCACTAGTGCAAGAATGCCAAAACCGGCTATTATCGCCAGCGAAATAAGCGGGTTTGGTAAATCAACAAATATCAAGAACACAAATGCTGGCACTATGGACGCAATTGCTGCAATGAGTATCTTAACACCATCAAGCACAATTTGGGTCAACCCATACGAGCCTATCTTCTTGCGGAGATGATAAAGCATCGCAGCGCACAGCAAAAAGTTGATGACGATGTCTGTAAGCGGTATACCTAAAAGTCCAAGGCTGGGAATTAGGCCATAACCGGAGGTTAGCAGTCCATACATGGCGATCTGAACCACACGTCCAATAGAATCGATAATTACAAAGCGCTTGAGATTATCAAAACATTGCCGAGAACACGCGATAAATAAACATGTAGGCAGCATAAAACGGCAAGGCAAGACTCCATATCATAAGGATAGTGCCTACGTCAAAAGCATCCTCAGACGTAAAAGCGCCAAATCTGTAGAGATCGGCAAACTGATGGGACAAGACAAACAAAAGTGCACCTAGCGGTATGATTAAAAACAAGGTTGTACGCAAACCTAAGCGCACGTTGTCGCGGAACTTGCTCCACTGATTAACTGCGGAAGCCTCACTCATTTCTGTTAGCAAAGCTGTAGACAGAGCAACGGCAATTACGCCATATGGGAGCATGTACCAAAGCCTTGCGTACTCTATTGTCGCCGGTCCGTCTGCGACGGTTGCGGTAGCAAAGTTTGTCAAAGCCATCATGGTGATAACGCTCATGATGACAAACAAAACTGCCGGGCCGGCCAGCTTGAAAGTGTCTCTAAGTGCCGGATCCTTGAGGTCTATTCTAAACCGCAGCGGTATCTTTAATTTGATCAGTGCCGGCAGTTGAACGGCAAAAAGTATGGCAACTCCAAGCGTTGTTCCGATGCCTAGCCAGGCAAAGGCAAACTCTCTGTCAATTGTATTTACAAATGGATAACCAATAAAGGTAATGATCACAACAATGTTTTGAAACACCGGTCCAAGCATCGGCCATAAAAAGCTGCGATGTGCATTTAGCAGACCATTGATCATGGCTCCGACACCATACAACACGATCTGTATGGCAAATATTCTAAAGAAGAATACCGCACGCTCCATATCAAAACTGCTGTCCAAAAATGTTTGAACATAAATAACTTGTGGAGCAAAGATTGCAGCTAATAAAGCTACCAGTCCCAACAAGATTGTTGAAATGCTGAGTAAATTGGAGGCATAATTTGCGGCAGGTTTGCGCCCCTTACGCTTTAGTTGTGCTAAGTATATGGGCAAAAATGCAGTTGTTAATACGCCACCGGCAACAACTTCGTATAGCTGGTTTGGAATGTTGTTGGCGATAACATACGTAGAGGTCAAAGCTGTAGAGCCAAGTGCGAACGCCATCGCCCATTGACGTCCAAAACCGGTGATTCGCGACAGCATTATCGCCACTGACATAGTAGCTGTAGAGCGACCCACGGACGGCGTTTCTTCATTTTCTTCTACAGTATTAGCATCCGTTTCTTGTAAGACATTGCTATCGATGTCTTCTCCGTCATGTGCGCTGGAAACGATTAACTCATCTTGACCCTTGAAGTGTTTGCCTCTATAGCTGTCAGCAATTACTACGCCGGAAAACCTTTTTCCCACCCTGATTTGACCTGTTTGTTCTGAGTCATTGTGAGTGGCAACATGCAAGCGCTGCTCATCATCTTTGGGGCGCAAAACATTTAAAGCATCTTGTTGCAACTGCTTAATGCTCATGGCTATGCCATCTTCCTCTAATACACGCAGGTGCCAAGAATGCAGATCACAAATTAGCCAAACAAAGGCTGCAACCGGGTATATAATCAGCATTGCCGGTGTAAATATGCCGGAATCCTCGATTAAAAATGTAAGCCCTGCAAGTACAAAGCATACCGAGTAGGAAACACGAAACGCTACATTTCGTTGCCAGAACTCGCGATAAGTACCCGGTTTTAAGACACGCAATACCACCAGCAAAATAAAGATAAAAGCAAAAAAGACTATCGCGGCAACAGGAACATAATCTCTGATCAAAGCAAATGAGTAGTTCCATACATCGGTTGCAATGCGAGTAATGACCGCCAAGATACCATCATTTGCCGATGGCACTACCTGATGCATGTGTGATGCCGGGTTGAGCGCAATATCAGCGTATAGAACGGTCAGCGCAAGGCCAAATGCTGCAACAACAATTATTAAGATCAGCCACCAGTGTAGCTTTCGTCCGTTAAACAGCCACCAGCTTAAAAAGCAGCCCATGAAGCCCCAAACTAGTGGGCCAAAACTGGCACCGAACCAAGGACTGGTAGCCACGAACAACAATATAAATGACCCCAGGGCAAAACCCCACTTTTTAAAAGCAGGGATTGCTTTGCCATCCGGAAAGCGATTGATTAGCAGACCGGACAAAGCTATCCAGGAGCCAAAAAGCATCGCCCCTTGTTCGTTTCCCATGCCGTAGTATCTGGAGCCCTCGGTAATATCGTAGGTTAAATAGCCCGGAGAGCTTAATGGACCGGGAAACAATTGACCCGCTACGACGACAATAATAGTCAGACCAAATAAAGCAATCAGCGAGTTGACCCACTTTGTCCGCTGCCCGATCAGCAAAGCAGCAATCGCAGTTATCAATATCCAAATAAGCAGGGCTGCGATAAGTTCAAGTTGTGTTGGTCGGGCAGGTAAAAATGTAAACATCAAAAACGTTGCAATTGGATATGCCAAGACCAAAAGCCAAAGTATTCTTACGGCGGGGATCAGTATTCTGCGAGAACCTGAAGTTTCTTGCCTACCAAGTACTAGCAGCAAGATCGAAAGCCCAAAAGACGCAAATACGAAAGCCAAAAACCCAAGGTTGGTGTATTGCTTTGTAGCCTGCATACTCTCAATTGTCGCATTGTCTTTAGCCAGCCAGTCCATGCGTGAAATCAATGCAGTTTCAGTAGCCTTGTTTGTAAGCGTTGCCTCGTCAATGCCTATCTCACGGTCGATGTCGGTAGCAGATCTAATGCCTTGGCGCTTGTCCATATCAGCCTGAAGTATCACCAAGTCGCTCGCAGTTATCATTCCCTGGCGATGTGTGATCTCAGAGCTTAGAAACCCTGTATGGTTGTTGCCGTAGATAATCACCGGCGTAAGCTGCTTGGATGGTTCGCCTCCATTAAATAGCGGAGCCGATACCACCACTAATACAGAGTTGCTTGGCAACTGATTGCTTATGAAGCTTTGGATGGTGGTGAGAGATTGAGCGGTGCTCAAGCCTTCCGGGCAAACATAACGCCCCACATTTGCACTACCGAGCATTTTTGTAACGCCGGAGTCGCTTGGCGAGCTTAGATTGCCAAAGCCGGAGCTATTCAAAAAAGATACCTGCTCTAAACCGCCTTGACCTTCAAGTTCTCTGATACCTGCGATAACTTTATCCCAGTTAAGGTTTGAGCAATATAAAAAAACCACAGAGTTCTCTGACGCTTTTGATATTTCTTGCAGCGATACAGCGCTTTGTATAGGGGATGTTTCTAAAGCATCGTCAGCATAAGCTATATCTGTCCATGCAAACTGTACAAATAGTGTACAAATCAACAATGCGGACAGCATAGCTATAAAACTTTGACCGATAGGCTTCTCAGTTTGAATCATCACATAATGATAAGTCATCTGTCCACATTCTGTCTTGTTTTATGTATCGGCTCATAAAAAAGTAATCGGAAAATGTCTCAGGATGTGAATGTTAAATTAGTGTTTAACGCAGAGGTTTCATTCCCGCTCTCTCCCTGTCATTCCTGCGAAAGCAGGAATCCATTTTTGCGAGTTCATGCGTTTGTGGATTCCCGCCTTCGCGGGAATGACAGGGAGTTTTGAGCGAATATCGATGTGATGCGGAATGACACAACTGCCCTAAACACTAATTTAGCTCAAGCAATTAATCGGTATTTCCCGGTTTGTTACCTGCGCTCTGCTCACTCTTTTGGTAGACTTATATCCCAGTGGTTTTCCGCTGGTGAAAGGTAAGGTTCGTTTGTGACCGATGTTGTCACTGCCCTCGTGCTGTGCGTGGGCATCCCAATTGTTTTCTGTGTTGCCATTCCTGTAGTAATAATGGCCATGTTGGCACCCTCTCTTGACGAAAGAGCTCCTAAAACCAAGAATTTTCGCGGCGCCCAGGTCTATAACGGTCTGGGAATTGTGTGGTTTGTTTGGCTGATTTCGTTTTGGGTGGGCGCTCAATTGCTTGAGTTGCTAAACTTGGGGCAGCCGTATTGGGTTACCTATATAGCGCGACTCTTCCCGCTAATTGCCGGTTCGTGTGCTTTTGGCTTGTTCGATGATTGGGCGGGCAGCAATATATTTAAGGGATTTAAAGGTCACCTTAGGGCACTTGCAAAAGGTCAACTAACTACCGGAGGCTTAAAGTTTTTAGGCATCGGCTTTTTAAGTTTGTTCCTTTCGATATCGCTTTTTTACTACGGTGCCGAGACTATACCCAGAGTCATCATGGCAACCTGCGTGATTGCATTCATGGCAAATCTTATGAATCTGTTTGATCTCAGACCCGGCAGAGCGCAAAAGGTGTATCTGATAAATCTGATCGTTGGCACCATTTTTATCATTGCATTTGGTTTGGTAAACGTGCTTGAGTGGTGGGGGCTTTTAGCCGTGATTATCGCAGCACTCGGTCCGCTGCTTGCTACGTGGCGCTTTGATCTTGGAGAAAAAGGCATGATCGGCGATGCCGGTGCTAACTCTATGGGAGCGTTTGTAGGTTTCATATATGCAACCTCACTGCCGCTTTGGGCTTTAACGGCGCTGGCAATAGTGTTGGCAGCTATAAATTTACTAAGCGAAAAGGTCTCCTTTTCAAAAATAATCGCAGGAAACAGGGTCTTGTCATTTTGGGATACCTTGGGATGGAGAAAGACAGTTGACGAGCAAATAAATATTGATGAACAAACAAACAGTGTAAGAAAAACTATCGACAAAGCATAAATTGTAACGACAACAACGATATGGAAGCGAGCAGATAATATGGCGAAACACATTTTTGTAACCGGAGGCGTTGTATCTTCACTTGGAAAAGGGATTACCGCAGCATCCCTTGGCCGATTGCTAAAAGCAAGAGGCTACAAAGTGACGATGCAAAAAGCCGACCCTTATTTAAATGTTGACCCAGGCACTATGAGTCCTTTTCAGCACGGCGAGGTCTTTGTGACCGATGATGGGCACGAAGGCGATTTGGATCTTGGCCATTATGAGCGTTTTATCGATGAGAGCCTTAGCCGTGAGTCTAACTTTACCGCCGGATCAATCTACCAATCATTGATCGCTAAGGAGCGCAGGGGAGACTACCTTGGCGGAACGGTTCAGGTTATTCCACATATGACAAATGCCATCAAAGATCGGCTAACACGAATCGCTGATAGGTCAAATGCCGATATTGTTATTACCGAGATAGGCGGCACGGTAGGCGACATTGAGTCATTGCCGTTCATTGAGGCTGCCAGGCAGTTTAAAATGTCCAAGCCGCTTGGTGATGTATTGTTTGTTCATGTAACGCTGGTGCCTTATATTCCATCAGCTCACGAGTTAAAAACTAAGCCTACTCAGCATTCTGTAAAAGAACTCCGTTCCATTGGTGTTCAACCGGACTTTATTGTTTGTCGCAGCAGTCAGAATCTGCCCGATAAATTGCGAGAAAAACTAGCACTATTTTGCGATGTGCGTGAAGACAAGGTCATAAATTGTATTGATGCCCAAAGTATCTACGAGGTGCCGCTTAAGCTTTATGAGCAAGATTTTGATACAAAAGTCTTGGAGGCTTTGAATATGGAGCCAACTCCGATAGAGCTTGGTGACTGGCAGGCATATTTTGACCGCTTAAGCGAGCTAAATGAGAGTATTGACATCGCTGTGGTAGGGAAATATGTAAGCCTGCCGGATGCATATTTAAGCATAATTGAAGCGTTGGAGCACGCAGGTGTATATCACGAGCATAAAGTAAATGTGCACCTAATAGATGGCGAAGTAATAAAGGCTGAGGACTTTGATGAGGTCTTGGGCTCCATGGATGCTGTGCTGGTGCCGGGTGGTTTTGGTAGCAGGGCATTTGAGGGCAAGATTGCCACTGCAAAATACGCGCGAGAGAACAAGATTCCTTTCTTTGGTATATGTCTGGGGATGCATGCGGCAATTTGTGAATTTGCCCGAAGTGTAGCCGGTCTGGAGAACGCAAACTCGTCTGAATTCGAAAAAGAAGTTCCTTATGACGTTAAGTATCCCGTAATAGATCTGATGTCTGATCAGGCTGATATTGATGATCTTGGCGGCACCATGCGTCTGGGTTCTTACCCATGCGAGCTAAAGAAGGACACAAAGGCTTATGAAGCGTACGGAGAGATATTGATTCACGAGCGTCATAGACATCGCTATGAGTTCAACAACGACTTCAGAGAGCGCTTGGAGAAAGCCGGTCTGGTAATCAGCGGTGTTTCTCCTGATGGCAGGCTTGTAGAGATGATCGAGATCGCAGATCATCCTTGGTTCGTAGCAACTCAAGGGCATCCGGAGTTCAAGAGTCGTCCCACCAAACCTCATCCTCTTTTCTGCAAATTAGTAGGTGCAGCAATAGATAGACGGCGTGACAGCAAGGAGCTTTAGGCTTATGAATCAACAACGCCTTTTGGAGACATTTTTTGATCTGGTAAGGATTGATTCAGAAAGCAGAAACGAGAAGCAAGTTGCAATGTATTGCAAAGAAGCTCTTGAGCGCGAAGGTTGCACAGTTGACATCGATGATTCAACCGTTGAGACCGGAGCAAATGTAGGCAATCTTGAAGCTGAGCTTAAAGGTGAACTTCCGGGCAAAATATATTTTGCCGCACACATGGATACCGTTGCTCCCGGTGTGGGCATTGAGCCGTACATTGATAGTGAGGATATGATCAGGCCGCGCGGCGAAACGATCTTAGGTGGAGATGATAAGTCGGGAGTTGCAGTGATCATCGAGCTTGTGCGGACACTGGCAGAGAGCAACAAGCCTCATCCCACTATCGGCATCTTGCTCACAGTTTGCGAGGAGTTAAATCTGCTTGGCGCTAGAGCCATGAAGTCACGAACATTTAACGGCGAGCCGTGTTATGTTCTTGATGCCAATGGCTCTGTGGGAAAAGTGATTACCGGCGCACCTTTTCACAGCATTTTTAAAGCACACTTTTCTGGTGTTGCAGCTCATGCCGGTGTTGAACCGGATAAAGGAACTTCTGCTATTGAGCTTGCTGCCAAGGCGATCATCGCTATGGATCTTGGTGCCCTAAGCGAGCGTGCCACAGCAAATGTTGGCACAATACATGGTGGTAATGCCGATAATATCGTTCCGGATAGCTGTGTGATCACCGGCGAATATCGTTCTTTTCGCAAGGATGTATTGGAGAAAGTAAAGTCACAGTTAAAAGAAGCCATTGAGGGTGCGGTAACAGGCAGTGGATGCAGCGTAGATATTACTTGGCATGATGAATTTGTGGGATACGAGATATCTGAAGATGACCCCGCAGTGGTTGCAGTACTAAATGCGGCAAAGAAACTGAGGCTTGCGCCGGCGACTGAATATAGCGGTGGATGCTCCGATGCCAATGTCTTTACCGCTATGGGGCTCAACGCTGTAGTGCTTTCAACAGGAATGACAAATGTACATGGACTCACAGAACACCTGGCAAAAAAAGACCTACTCGACCTTTCTGAGCTTTGTATAGAAATTACATATAGCTTAGCCCCATAATCAAAGTGATCCACATAGTATACGTTATCATGAGCTATAAAAGCTCTCTTACTGTTGTATACTTATAATACGCTGAAGCGGGGGGTATATGGATCGCCTGGTCAAATTAATGACCTTGCAGGAGAGTGGGGACTCGATGGGCAGCATTTCTACATCTACACCATTACGTATAGCGCTATGCGAAGACACTCAAGTTGATGCTGAGCTTTTACAAGCTTTGGTCAATTTAAGCGATGTGCCAACTGAGGTGGAGGCATTTGGCACCGGTGAAGCGTTGATGGATATCTACAAAAAGGGTAAGTATGATCTGGTGATTTTAGATGTATTTATGGGTGAGCTAACCGGAATACAAACTGCTGAAAAGATCCGCGAGGTAGATACAAACGTGGTAATTGTCTTTACTACAACGAGCGAGGATTTTACACGCGAGGGTTATCGCCTCAACGCTTACAAATATCTCACAAAGCCGGTTAATCTTGACGATGTAAAAGACGCATTAGGCTTAGCTGTGATGGTAAGAGATAGAGCTGCCGGTGCCTCGCTTGCCATAGTTACCGATAACGTTCCGGTATTTATCCCCTTAAACGATATTATTTTTGTGGAGTCCAGCAATCGAAAATCCTTGATATACACTTTTGATAAAACCTATGCCACAACGATGACAATAGATTCATTAGAAAAGTTGCTACCTCCGCCACGATTTTTGCGCTCGCATCGATCATACATTGCCAATTTGGATCACGTAGACGATGTGGATGAAGACTTTATTATGGACAATGGTGAGATCGCCTATATCGCGGTAAAAAACCGGCGCAAAATAAAAAACCTCTACGACGAATACTTGTTTAATTCAATTAGAGACAATGAAAAGCCGGGATAATGTCTGATCAGCAAAACAAACGCCTTAGAATATCTGGTGGTATTGTATATGCGATCTTACTGTTGTTCGCGCTGGTATTTATCATTGTTTCTGTTGTAGCTCCCAGTTATCAAACAGTTTATTATGACAATCAGCTCCGTCATGTTCCTGATTTTACACTAACGAGAGATGGGGTTAATCATCAAGTAAGCCTTCCGGCCATAGTTTACGATGTCAAAAAAGGCGAGCGGCTGGTACTTACCGGTAATTATCAGACCAAACGCCATGACAGTTTGCTCGTTAAGACAGACGGTGCAAAGCTGGTCTTGTATGTGGATGACAGGGAAGCGTATTCAATTATTGGCGACGAAAACTCTTACCCGGCGTTTCAGAAGTTTCCTGCCCCCAACATCATGTTTGTAGCCCTGCCAAATGAGACCGGAAACAAAGCATTTCGCTTTGAATATACTGTTCCCGAGGCGCGAGAAAGCATAGAGCTGTCATCG
>QMCD01000721.1_pt1 | contig 22583 bp, 17 predicted proteins | sample 1821841 | NCBI WGS metagenome assembly QMCD01 (sample SAMN01991225, study PRJNA193472) | Termite gut metagenome, whole genome shotgun sequencing project. | isolation source: worker | host: Macrotermes natalensis
ACGATCCCCGGCTCGATCGGCGAAACGTCGGTGATCGCCATCCTGCTCGGGGCCGCGATCCTGGTCTTCACCGGAGTGGCGAGCTGGCGCATCATGCTGGCCTGCCTGATCGGGGCGACGGGCATGGGTCTGCTGTTCAACGCAATCGGCGCCAACGTGGCGATGCAGGTGCCCTTCTGGCAACACTACCTCTTCGGCGGATTCCTCTTCGGTACGGTCTTCATGGCCACCGACCCGGTGACCTCGGCGCAGACCAATCCCGGTAAGTGGATTTACGGCGTGGTGATCGGCGCCTTCTGCGTGCTGATCCGCGTGGTGAACCCCGGCTACCCCGAAGGGATGATGCTCTCGATCCTCTTCATGAACGCGATGGCCCCGCTGGTGGATCACTACGTGGTAGCCGCCAACGTCCGCCGGAGAAACAAGCGATTGAAATTGTCCACCGCTAAATAACTGACACAAAAATGAATACGAGCAAAAACAGTTATACGGTCATTTACGTTGCGGTGATGGTGGTGCTGGTCGCGGTGATCCTCTCCGTGACGGCGCTGAGCCTCAAGCAGAAGCAGGACGAAAACGTGCGCGTGGAGAAGATGGGCGACATCCTGCGCTCGATCGGCAAAGGCGGCGCGGGGGCGAACATCGAGGCCGAGTACAACCAATACATCGTCAACGCCTTCACGGTCGACACCCGCGGCGAGATCACCGAAGGTACCGACGCTTTCACGATCGCCCTCGATATGAAATCGGAGTACGAAAAACCGGAAGCGGAGCGCAACCTCCCCGTCTTCGAGGCGAAACTGGACGACGGTACGACCTATTACATCATTCCCGTCTACGGCTCCGGCCTGTGGGGCCCGGTGTGGGGCAACGTGGCGCTGGCGGCCGATTTCGACACGATCTACGGTGTGACGTTCGGCCATCAGGGCGAGACTCCCGGCCTCGGCGCCGAGATCGCGACCCCTGCGTTCACCGGGCAGTTCAAGGCCAAGACGATCTACTCCGGCACCAACCTGGTCGCCATCACGGTGATGAAGGGAGCAGGTTCGTCCGCGGGCAATCCGAACGCCGTCGACGCCATTACCGGCGGGACGATCACCAGCCGCGGCGTCGAAAAGATGCTGAAAGACAATTTAGCGGGGTACGCGGCGTATTTTAACAAGATGCGGCAATAATGTAGGGGCGTATGGCATACGCCCCAATGGACGAAATGATAATGATTGGGGCGTATGCCATACGCCCCTACAACATCTTCATTATGAGCAAAAATTTAAACATTTTATTGGGGCCGTTTGGCAAGAACAACCCCGTGACGGTACAGATCCTGGGGATCTGCTCGGCGTTGGCCGTGACGGCCAAACTGGAGCCGGCGCTGGTGATGGCGCTGTCGGTGACGGTGGTCACCGCCTTTTCGAACCTGATCATCTCGCTGCTGCGGCACACGATCCCCGAGCGCATCCGCATCATCGTGCAACTGGTAGTGATCGCCACGCTGGTGATCGTGGTCGACCAGTTCCTCAAGGCCTATGTCTACGAGGTGAGCAAACAGCTTTCGGTCTTCGTCGGGCTGATCATCACGAACTGTATCCTGATGGGCCGCCTCGAAGCCTTCGCGATGGCCAACAAGCCGTGGCCGTCGTTCCTCGACGGGATCGGCAACGGGCTGGGCTACGGTTTCATCCTGGTGATCCTCGGCTTTTTCCGCGAACTGCTGGGCAACGGCACGCTGTTGAACTATCCGATTATTCCCCGCTCGTGGTACATCGCCGAGGGCGGCTTTTACAGCAACAACGGCCTGATGCTCCTCCCCCCGATGGCACTGATCGGCGTCGGGATCATCATCTGGGTCGTCAATTCGAGAAAACAAAAAAAAGCGTAATCATGAAGAATATCTTTCGAATCGGTCTGCTCGTGCTGCTTGCCGCTTGTGCGATCGGGAATGTGTCGGCACAGGAAAAGCGGTCGGCCTTTCAAATTACTTTCTTCCCGCCGCTCGGCACCAACGGGCGGGAGGCGGCACAATACACGAACTCCGTCTCGCTGAACCTTTTAGTCGGCATTTCGAAGAACGAAGAGGCGGCCACTTTCGGCGGTCTGGCCAACCTGATCAATCACAATTCGAACGGCGCGCAATTCGCCGGGCTATTCAACGCCGTGGGGAATAACGGTGAAGGCGTACTTTTTTCGGGCTTGCTGAACGGGGTCGGTCGCCGGTACGAAGGCGCGCAATTTGCAGGTTTGGCCAACCTGACCGGTGAGGCAATGGAAGGCGCCCAGTTCGCCGGTTTGGCGAATGTTGCAGAAAATGTCGACGGTGCACAATTCGTCGCTTTGGCGAATGTCGCAAAAGATGTGGAAGGCGCCCAAGTCGCCGGCCTGATTAACATCGCCCGCACAGTCGACGGCGTACAGGTAGCCGGTCTGATCAACATCGCCGAGGAGAGCGACACGCCCATCGGCCTGCTGAACCTGATCAAAAACGGCAAAAAAAGCGTGGGCATTACCTACAACGAGATCGGCAGCACCGTCGCCGCATTCCGTTCGGGAGGCAAATACACCTATGGCATTCTGGGTGCGGGCTACAACCACAAGGCCAAAGACGACGTTTATGTGATCCTTGCGGGCCTCGGCGCAACTATCCGCTGCACCCCCTGGCTGAACATCGACAACGAATTGACTTTCGAATCCCTCCATGATTTTAAACGTGAAACCGAAACGTATCGCACCGGCTACACGCTGCTGCCCGCATTCCGCCTCGGGCAACACTTCGAACTCACCGCCGGTCCGGGCGTCTACTACCTGCACTCGGAGAATATGGAGAATATCGACCTCTTCCCGAAACATTCGCTGTGGGAAAAACACGGCACCTCGAAAGGGCAACAGGTTTACATCGGTTACCTGCTCGGCGCCCGATACGTATTTTAAACTCATTTAAGATGGAAAGCATTTTAAGCATATTCGTCCGGTCGATCTTTATCGACAACATGGTTTTCGCTTTCTTCTTCGGGATGTGTTCCTACATCGCGGTGTCGAAGACGGTCAAAACGGCCATGGGGCTGGGCATCGCCGTGATCTTCGTGATGCTGATCACTGTGCCGGTCAACTACCTGATCAACAAATACCTGCTCGTGCCGGGGGCACTGGGTTGGATTTCGCCGGAATATGCCTCGTTGGACCTCAGCTTCCTGAGCTTCATCATTTTCATCGCCGTGATCGCCTCGATCACGCAGTTGGTGGAGATGATCGTCGAACGTTTCGCCCCGGCGCTCTACAACCAACTCGGGATCTTCCTGCCGCTGATCGCCGTCAACTGCGCCATCATGGGCGGCTCGCTCTTCATGCAGGAGCGCGACTATGCGAATGTGGGCGAGGTTTCGGCCTACGCGCTCGGCTCGGGCGTCGGCTGGTGGCTGGCGATCATCGCGATGGCCGCCATCCGCGAAAAAATCGAATATTCCAACGTCCCCGCTCCGCTGAAAGGCGTCGGTATCACGTTTATTATCACAGGTTTAATGGGGATCGCATTCATGTCCTTTATGGGGATTCAACTGTAATTAAAAGAAACAATGGGACTTTCAATCATTTTAGCGATAGCGATCTTCCTGACCGTCATCCTGATCTTGGTGGCGGTGCTGCTCTACGCCAAGGCCAAACTGATCCCCTCGGGCGATGTGACGATCGACATCAACGACGGCGAACGCACGATCGTCGCCGCACAGGGCAACACCCTGCTGACGACGCTCTCCGGCGAGGGCATCTTTCTGCCCTCAGCGTGCGGCGGCGGCGGCTCGTGCGGTATGTGCAAGTGTCAGGTGCTCGAAGGCGGCGGTGAGATCCTGCCCACCGAGGTCAATTTCTTCACCCGAAAGGAGCAGGCCGAACACTGGCGGCTGGGCTGTCAGGTCAAAGTAAAAAGCGACCTGAAAATCCACGTCCCCGAAGAGGTGCTGGGTGTCAAAAAATGGGAGTGCGAGGTGGTCTCGAACCGCAACGTAGCGACCTTCATCAAGGAATTCGTGGTGAAACTCCCCGTCGGCGAGTCGCTGAAATTCCGCTCGGGCGGTTACATCCAGATCGATGTGCCGAAGTACGAGGCGATCCCGTTCACCGATTTCGACATCGAAAAAGAGTACCGCGAGGATTGGGACAACATGAAGATGTGGGGGCTGGTGACCAAAAACCCGGAGCCGACTTTCCGCGCCTACTCGATGGCCAACCATCCGGCCGAAGGCAACATCATCATGCTCAACATCCGCATCGCCACCCCGCCGTGGGATCGTGCCGCGGGCGGATTTATGAACGTCAATCCGGGTATCTGTTCTTCTTATATCTTTTCCCGGAAGCCCGGCGATAAAGTCACTATTTCCGGCCCTTACGGGGAGTTTTTCGTGCGCGACACGCCGAACGAAAAGATGTTTATCGGCGGCGGCGCGGGGATGGCCCCGATGCGTTCGCACATTTTTCACCTGTTCCACACCGAAAAGACGAACGTTCCGGTCACTTTCTGGTACGGCGCGCGTTCCAAGCGCGAGATCTTCTATCAGGATCAGTTCGAGGCGATCGAGAAGGATTTCCCGAATTTCAAGTTCCACGTCGGCCTCTCCGAGCCCAAGCCGGAGGACAATTGGACGGGCTACACGGGCTTTATCCATCAGGTGATCTTCGACAACTACCTGAAGGATCACCCCGCCCCGGAGGACATCGAGTACTACCTCTGCGGCCCGGGGCCGATGACGGCCGCCGTGTCGAAGATGCTCGACAATCTGGGTGTACCGCCGGAAAACATCATGTATGATAATTTCGGATAAAACGGCGAAAAATTAGGTTATTCGGAATTTTTGCCTATCTTTGACTTCGTCTTAGGTAGGATGCGCCTCGGAAATCTTAGCAAGCAAGCTTGCACGATTTCGCTCGGCTTTCACTACCTTTGATGGCTGACTAAACCAATAGGATATGAGCGCATTGGAAAACCGGAAAGAGATCGACCCCGAAGGGATGGGCGAGGAAGTGTACTCCAAGGCCGTTCGGGCGGGGAGGCGGACTTACTTTTTCGATGTCAAGGCAACGCGGAACGACGATTACTTCCTGACGATCACCGAGAGTCGGAAAAAGCAGGGACGCGACGGCAGTTTCACCTACGACAAGCACAAGATCTACCTCTACAAGGAGGATTTCGCCAAGTTTGCCGAAGGATTGGAAGAGGTGGTCGGCTATGTGCGGACACACAAACCCGAATTTTTCGAGCAGGAGGCTGCCGGTTCGCTGTTGTCGACCGACGATGTCGATTTCGACCGGCTCTGACGGCCCCGTACTTACATACAAACCGGCCGTCGGCCGGTTTTTTTATTTGGAAAATCGTTCATGGTCAAAAAAATTATCGTGCTGCTGGCCCTCGTGGCGACATGCTCTCCTGTCCGGGCCGACGAGGGAATGTGGCTGCCGAACCTGATCGGGCAGCTGAAAATCAAAGACATGCAGGCGCAGGGCTTTCAGCTGACGGCCGAGGATCTGTACAGCGTTAATGAAGGGTCGCTGAAAGACGCGATCGTGCGCTTCGGCAGCGGATGCACCGGCGAACTGGTCTCCGCGGACGGTCTGCTGCTCACCAACCACCATTGCGGCTACGGCCAAATCCAGTCGCACAGCAGCGTGGAGAACGATTTCCTGACCTACGGCTTTTGGGCGATGAACCGCAGGCAGGAGTTGCCCAATCCGGGCCTGAAAGTGAGTTTTCTGGTGCGGATGGACGATGTGACGGAGCGGGCGCTCCGCGGCGTGACCGCCTCGATGAGTGAGCAGGAACGCGGCGCAGCGATCGCTGAAAACAGCCGGGCGATCGTTGACGGGGCTGTCTCCGGCACCCATTACCGGGCGTCGGTCGAGCCGTTCTACTACGGCAACCAGTATTTTCTGTTCGTGTACGAGGAGTACACGGACGTGCGTCTGGTAGCCGCGCCCCCCACGTCGATCGGCAAATTCGGCGGCGACACCGACAACTGGGTCTGGCCGCGCCACACGGGCGATTTCTCCGTCTTCCGCATTTATGCCGGGCCGGACAACCGGCCGGCGCCCTACTCGCCGGACAACGTGCCCTTTACCCCCAAACGCTTCCTGACGATCGCCACACAGGGCGCGCAGGAGGGCGATTTTACCTTTGTCTACGGCTTCCCGGGGCGCACCTCCGAATACATCGTTTCGGACGCCGTGCGTTACCTGATCGAGCAGGGCAATCCCCACAAGATCGCCCTGCGCACGCAGCGCCTCAACATCATCGACGAATTCCGGTCGGCCGACCCGGCGGTAAGGATCCAATACGCCGCCAAACACGCTAACGTAGCCAATTCCCGGAAAAAATGGCAGGGCGAAATGCGCGGCCTGATCCGTCGGAATGTCGTACAGGAAAAACGGGACGGCGAAGCGGCGTTCGAAGCGTGGGCGCAGGAGCGGCCGGCGTATCGCGACGTGTTGCCGCGCCTGCGGGCGCTGTACGCCGAACTGGAGCCGCTGAAATTTGCCTATGATTACGTCAACGAAGCGTTCGGAGCGATCGAACTGGCGATGTTCGCCGGCCGGTTCGCCGGGGCGAAAGACCGGGCGACGATCGAAAGCCTGCGGGATGCATCGGCCGATTTTTTCAGGAACTATTCGCCCGCCATCGACCGTCGCACGGCCACGGCAATGCTCGAAGCCTACGAGGCAAACGTCCCCGAGGCCTTCAGGCCGGCGATTCTCGCCGAATACAAAGCCGATTACGGCAGCATCGCCACTGCGGTCGACATGCTTTTCGAACGCTCGGCATTCACGACTCCTGAAAAACTGAACGCGCTGTCGGCGTCAAACGACATCGAAGCCGCGGTGGAAAACGACCCTGCCGTACAACTTTACGACGCCTTTATGATGCTCTACTTTACGCGGATCGAGCCAGAACAAACGCGCATCGAGGCCGAGATCACCACGCTCTACCGCTCCCTCATGGCCGGAATGATGGAGCGCGAACAGGATCGTGTGTTCTACCCCGACGCCAACTCCACGCTGCGGGTGGCCTACGGCAAAGTGAGCGGCTATGTGCCGCGGGACGCCGTGTACTACGAGCCTTACACCTCGATCGAGGGGATTCTGGAAAAGGACGATCCGGCGGTCTCCAATTATAACATTCCACAGATTCTGAAGGATTTGTACGCAGCGAAAGATTATGGCCGCTGGGCGGTGGACGGCACGGTGCCGGTCTGCTTCCTGGCCACCAACCACACCAGCGGCGGCAACTCCGGCAGCCCGATCCTGAACTCCCGCGGCGAATTGCTCGGTCTCAATTTCGACCGCACCTGGGAGGGGACGATGAGCGACATCCGCTACGATCTCGAGATCTGCCGCAACATCTCGGTCGACATCCGCTACGTCCTTTTCGTGATCGAAAAGATCGGCGGCGCGGGCTATCTGCTCGACGAAATGCGCTTCGCCGGGCGGTAAAGCAAAGATTCACGGGATCGTAACGATCTCGTTATATTTATACTCTTCTTTTGCAGCGAAACTTAAACCCAAATTGCAAAAGAATGAGAAGTGTATTTTTACTGATTACCCTTTGTCTGATCACCCTCAACAGTTTGTGGGCCCAAAATGCAAGCAGCGAAAAAAGTACGTTGCAGGGCTTTGTATCCGACGAGTTGGGAGCCATGCCCGGTGCCTCGCTGTACATCAAAGACACCTATGCGGGAACGATTTCCACGACGGACGGTTCGTTCATCCTGCCCAATGTCGCCCCGGGGAAGACGGTGCTGGTCATCAGTTTTGTGGGTTACGAGACGATGGAGATCGCTCTCGATCTGCAACCCGGGCTGAATGTGATCCCGGAAATTCGCATGGAATCGTCCGACGAGGAGTTGCAGGCGATCATCGTGACCGGCGAAATGGCCCCTTCGCAGATGAAAGCCTACAACATGCAGAGACTTTCGACGGGGATCGTCAACATGGTCGCCTCGGACGCCATCGGCAAACTGCCGGATCGCAACGCGGCGGAGGCCGTACAGCGCATCTCGGGTGTTGCCGTGGCACGCTATCACGGTGAAGCCGACCGCGCCACCGTGCGCGGAACCCCCTTTAGCTGGACATCGACACTGATGAACGGCACCCGCCTGCCCAGCTCCGACGTCGGAGCCGGCCGCTCGACGGTGCTGGACGTCGTCCCCTCCGAATTGATCGAATTCTGCGAAGTCTCGAAAGCCATCACCCCCAACATGGAGGCCGACGCGATCGGCGGCTCCATCAATTTCATCACCCGGACGGCTCCCGTGCGGCGAACGCTGGCCGTCTCCGGAGCCGGCGGATACAACGACCTGGCCCGCAGAGAGAGTTACAATTTCTCGCTGGTTTACGGCGACAAGTTCTTCGATGGCAAACTGGGCTTGGTGGTCGCCGGTTCGACCTGGAAAAGGCACTGGGGGACGGACGAGTACACGGTCGATTTCAACACCGACAACGCCGACCCGCTGCTGCACCGCTCGGTCAAAAGCGTGATGCTGAAGCGTTACATGGGCTCGCGCACCACCAATGGGCTGAACGTGGGCGTGGAATACAACTTCAACCCGCTGAACAAAATCTTCGCGCGCGGGTTGCTCGACAACTTTGTCGACGACCGGCCGGTGTACGAAAGTTATTTTCTGTACAACACCGATCAATACCAGTACAACTACCGCGAGTCGGAGTACAACACGTGGCTCTACGGCGGCGAAGTGGGCGGAAAACATCAGTTGAGCGACCGGGTGAAACTGGACTGGACTCTGTCCGATTATTACGCCTCGTACAAGATCAACTCGCTGCCCTCCAACCTGGAGGATCGCTACCGCGGATTGCCCATCATCACCTTCACCCAGAACAACGCCGGATTCGGCGGCCTTTACCCGCACACCGACGGGAAACAATACAAGTTCAGTTCGCTCGACATGCCCGGCGGGGGCGGCGACGACCCCGACCACCTGATGCCGCACGCCGCCTCGGCGATGGACGATTCGCAATTGGCCCTTTCGCGGCTGGTGATCATGCGCATCGTCAACATCGAGGAAGACCGTACGGCCCAGGCCAACCTGTCGTTCCAGGTGAACGACCGCCTGACCCTGAGGATCGGCGGCAAATACCGCAACAAGCAGAAAGATTACCAGATGCTGAACCGCATCTACATGCCCGGCGCAGGGGCCCAGGCCATGCTGACCGACCTGCCGCGCGGGACATTCCCCAACCGGAGCAACTTCTTCGGATCGATCGGAGCCGATTACACGCCCTGGATCATGGATCCGATCTCCTCGGGAGCCATGCGACAGATCGGTGCCGCCGCAGTGGTCCAGAACAATTGGAACGACTATTCGCAAAAATCGGACTCCACCAACATGTACAGCGGCCATGAGAACGTGGCGGCTGGCTACGTGATGGCCGAATGGGCCGTCTCGCCCAAACTGAGTTTCTACGGCGGGATCCGCGACGAATACACCGAAGCCGTGCTCAACGGACACCGCTTCGACAAGGCCGAGAACCGCCTGTCGAAATCGACGGTCGAAAACAGCTACAACGCCCTGCTGCCGATGCTGCTTTCGAAGCTTGCGCTCAGCGCGAATACCAACCTGCGCGCCGCCTACACGCGCACGTTCATCCGCCCGCTGTTCAACGACTTCACGCCCGGCCAGAGTGTGGACGTCGTGGGGGCGATCCCGACGATCACCCGCGGCAATCCGAACATCAAACCCACCTTTGCCAACAATTTCGACGTGACCTTCGAACACTTTTTCGGCAACATCGGCGTCGTTTCGGCCGGGGTGTTCTACAAGGATCTGGACAACCTGATCTTCAGCAGCCGCGACAACGAGATGATCGACGGCCAGAGTTATTACGTCATCCAGTCGCGCAACATCTCCAAGGCGTCGCTCCTCGGCTTCGAAGTGTCGGCCAACCGCCGGCTCGACATGATCCCGCTGCTGAAAGGATTCGGCGTGGAGGCCAACTATACCTTCATCCGGTCGGACGCCGAAGTGCCGGTTTATATCGACGGACAGCAGCAGATGGTCAAAACCACGCTGCCCAACCAGTCGGAGCACCTGTTCAACGCGATCCTCTATTACGAGCGGGGCGGCCTGACGGTGAAACTGGCCGGGAATTACCGGGGCAAATCGCTCGAAACGATCAGCACCAACCTGCCGACCGACCTGTGGGTCTGGACGGATTCGAACTTCACCGTCGATTTGGCGGCCTCCTACGCCTTCAACCGGAACCTGCGGCTCTTCGCCGAAGTACAGAACCTGACCAACGAACCGGTACGCATGTACCTGGGCGATCCCTCGCGCACCAAAGACCTCGAATGGTCGGCCATCCGCGGACAGATCGGTCTGCGTTGGAGCATTTTTTAACCGAAAACCATGAAAAGACTGATTATCATTACATTGGCTGCTTTGTTCGCCTCGTTCGGCAACAAGACACCGTTTCAGCGCGCCGAGATTCTGGAGGGCGCACCCAATTTCCGCGATCTGGGGAACTACCCCGTCACCGGCGGACAGCGCACCGTCCCGCGAAAAGTGTTTCGCTCGCAAACGCTCGCCGGGTTGAGCGACGGCGATCTGGAAACGCTGAAGGCACTGAATCTCCGTACCGTGATCGACTTTCGCGGCGACGAGGAAGTGCTCAAGGAACCGTCGCGCCTGCCCGAAGGGGTACGGATCGTGCGCCTGCCTATCGGAGTCGGCAACAGCAACCCCCTCATGGAACAACTGATGACGGGCGGTGTGGACAGCCTGCAATGCGTGGCATTCATGCAGGACATCAACCGCCGGTTCGCCACGGAGTTCACGCCGCAGTATCGCGCCTTTTTCGAGATCCTGCTCGATCCGGAAAGCTATCCGCTCGTTTTCCACTGCACTGCGGGAAAAGACCGAACCGGATTTGCCGCCGCCCTGCTGCTCAGTGCACTGGGAGTCGATTGGGATACGGTGATGGACGATTACCTGCTGACCAACCGATACCTGAAACCGCAGCATCTCACGCAGGTTCCCGAGCAGGCTGCGGCCGCGATCCGGCAAATGTGGGGCGTACAACCCTCCTACCTCGATGCCGCACGGGACGAAATCGTACAAAAATACGGCAGCATCGATCGATACCTGCAACAGGAAATGCATATCGGCGAAACGGAAAAAGCCCGATTGAGGCAACTTTTGCTGGAATGATTCCGGGTTGAGACCCAAAATATGCGAACGATCATGCGGAGTTCTTTACTCCGCATGATTTTTTTACCTTTGTGTCATATAAACCGACCATGAGCCTTCAGATCCATATCGAACAGATCCTTCGCGAGCGCAACCCGAAACTGGCGCGGTGGATCCCCCGCCCGCTGCTGCGGTGGTTCGTGCGGCTGGTGCGGCAGAAGGAGATCAACGCCGTGTTGGCCAAATACGGCCACCTCGAAGGTACGGCGTTCATTCGGGCCGTGCTGGACGAATGGGGCTATCATCCCCGCGTGCGGATCGAAGGAGAGATCGACCCGGCGAAAAAGTACATCTTCGCCTCGAACCACCCCCTGGGCGGCCTCGACGGGCTGATCCTCGCCGCCGAGATCGAACAACGCTTCGGGCCGGTCAAAGTGATGGTCAACGACCTGTTAATGCACCTCGAACCGATCGCCCCGCTCTTCGTGCCGATCAACAAACACGGCCGGCAAACGGCGCAGTACGTCCGCGAACTCGACCGGATGTACGCCTCCGGGGCGCAGGTGTTGCTCTTTCCGGCGGGGCTGTGCTCGCGGCGGACCCGGGGAAAGATCGAGGATCCGCCCTGGAAAAAGAACGTGATCGCCAAAGCCGTCGAGTATGGGCGCGACGTGGTACCGGTCTATTTCGACGCCGTCAACACGAAAGCCTTCTATCGCTGGGCGGCGCTGCGCGAGCGGCTGGGCATCAAGATCAATATCGAGATGGTGCTGTTGCCGGGCGAGATGTTCCGCCAGCGGAACAAAAACATGGAGATCGTCTTCGGCGATCCGATCCCCCATTCGACGTTCACCAAAAAGAAACGCCCCGAAGCCTGGGCAGCCTGGCTTTGGGAGCGCGTCTATGCGTTGAAAAATTCCCCTGCTCAAGAGGGAACTGCTAAAACTTAAAGTACAGCGTCATATTCACATCGTTCTCAACCAGGTGCCCGTTATGGCGGCGGGGCTGCGACTGCGGCCCGAGGTTGTGGGGGCCGACGAATTTCGAACCCACCGGCGGAACGACCGCCAGGAAGGAGAGATTCCCCGACGGATAGACCGGATGGGTCACGTTCTCCGGACGCGAAAGATGCCCTTTCTGGGCCTCGGGTGTGAAGAGGTGCAGGATGATGTCGTCCGCGTCGCAATAGACCTCGAACGGTGTCGGACATTCCACGCGCACGGCATGGAAGAGCGAATAGTAGCCCTTGAATTCGGGGTAATCCCAACTTTCGCCCGTGACGGTGTTGTTGTACGCCTTATTCCACAGGTTCAGCGTACCGCCCTTCGTCCGGTTGCCGTAGACCCGGTAGGGGCCGTTAGCGATCAGCGAAGCGCCGGTGACGCCCTCCTCCGGAAAGTCGAATGTCACACCCGACAATTCCACCCGGTCTTCCGGCGTGTAGTGTACGGCCAATTGCAGCACCCCGTCGCTGCGCATCGCCCAGTCGAAGCTGTACGCACGCCCACGCCCGGCTCCGTAGGTCACCCGCAGGCGCGGAATGCCCTCTTCGGTGACGGCTTCGATCGCCCCGGGAGCCGTTTCACGCTCCGTGAGCAGGATCGGCCCCTTTTCCAGCGGGATCCGTTCCCCCTGTTTCTCGACCGATCGCAACAAGCCCGTCACCGGGTCGATCAGCACGGTCGTACCGGCAGCCGATAATTCCCACGCGCCGGACGCTTCGACCGGAGCCACATAGCCGGAAGCCGCCGGGAGCAGGCGGGCGAGATGTTTTTTCGTGCCGTCGATCTCGAAACTCCACGTAAACAACTCGTGTCCCGAGGGGTCATTGGCCGTCACATACAGCACATCGTAGTCGTACCAGTCGGCCGGCAGCCGGAGCTGCAATTCGCTCCGGTGCCCCGGCGCCACGTCGGGCGCGGCGATCGTTCCGTCCATCTTTTGGATGTCGCTTTCGGAAAATCCGCGGATCTTGGCCAACTCGTAGGAGAATGTACACTGGGAGGTATTGGTGAAATTGTAGCGGTTCTCGATGCGAAGTTTACCGTCCCACAGGGGTGTAATGACCTTCTTCTCCACGAAGATCGGCGACCAGATCTCCTTGACGGTGTAGAAACTCCCCTCCTTTTCGCGGTAGGGCCCCACGATGCCGTCGGCCCCCTGATCGTTGCCCGTATCGAGGGCACCGCCCAGGTCGGGACGCACCACCCCCTGGTCGGCGTAGTCCCACAGGAAAGCCCCGGCCGAGAGCGGGCTGATCTGCACATGGTTCCAGAAATCCTCCAACCCCGCCCCGTGGCCGCCGTCGTAGAGGCCGTGGAGCTGTTCGGTCGGCACAAAGATCTCCCGGCCGTTGAACATGTTGCGAATGCCCACCCCGTAGGGGATGTAGTGCACCGTGTTGATCCGGTCGAACTGTGCCCAGGGATGGATCACGGCCCGCCGCTGGATATCGTACTCCTTGAACAGCGGGTCGAGGTCGAAATTAAAGCCGCCCTCGTTGCCGTTGGCCCACAGCACGATCGAGGCGTGGTTGACGTCGCGGGTGATCAACTCGCGCACCAGCTTGCTGCCGACCTCCGTGTCGTAAGGAGGAGACTGCCACGAACAGAGTTCGTCGATGACATAAAGGCCCAGCGAATCGCACACCTCCAGAAAGTGTTTGTCCGGCGGATAGTGCGACATGCGCACGGCGTTCATGTTCATCTCCTTGATCAGTTGGCCGTCGAGGATGCTGAGCGCACGGGAAGTCGTCCGTCCGGCGGTGGGCCAGAAGGAGCCGCGGTTCACCCCCCGGAAGACGATCCGCTCGCCGTTCACGTAGATGCCGTCCTGCGGACGCACCTCGACCGTGCGGAAGCCGATCCGGTCGGTCACCTCGTGCAGCGATTTACCGTTCTGTTTCAGCGTAATCACCACCTTATAGAGGTTCGGGAACTCGGCCGACCACGGTTTTACCCCCTCCACGTTGCCGCTGAGCACCAACTTCCGGGTGGCCTCGCCACTATGGTTGCCGGAGATCGTGCCGATCTTCCGGCCATCGAGGTCGGTGACCGCCAATTCGGCGTCGAACGCGGCCAGGGGGTCTTGCAGGTTGATCTCGGCGGTGATCGCCCCGTCCATCCGGGCGTCGATCGCCGTGTATTCGATGTGGTTTTGCGGCACGGCCTCCAGGTAGACCGGTCGGAAAATGCCGCCGAACACCCAATAGTCCGCGTAGCGTTCGGCCGTCTCCACGCTCTTGTTCGCCGAGACCTTGCTCACCGTCGCTTCGAGCCGGTTGTCGCGTCCGAAGCGAACCAGCGGCGTGATCTCGTATTTGAAGCGGTAGTAGCCGCCCTGGTGGACGGGCCCGGCGAGCCGGCCGTTGATCTTCACCTCGGTGTCGGTCATCGAGCCTTCGAAGACGATATAGATGCGTTTACCGCGCCAACCCTCCGGCAGGCGGAACGAAGTGCGGTAGAGCCCCTGTTCATCGGCCTTTTCCGCGTCGCGTCCGAAATTGAAGGAGCCGAAGCCCTGCGGTTCCCAGTTGGAGGGCACGGGGATGGTCGTCCAGTAGCCGCTGTTGCGGCCGGCGGTCGCGAAAAATTCCCATTCTTTCTGGTCGTCCACTCCCGTTCCGGAGAGGTATTGCACTTCCGTGCGCTGTGCGTAAAGGGTGAGGCTGACAAAAACCGCCCCGATCACCCCGAGCCATCGTTTGATCATGGTAATGTCTTTAGCAGGTTTAAAAACTATACGATCTCGATCCCGGCCTCTTCGAGGAGTTGTTTGCCGAGGTCGCGGAGTTTGTATTTCTGGATCTTGCCGCTGGCGGTCATCGGGAAATCGTTGACGAAAAAGACGTATTTCGGAATCTTGTAGCGGGCGATCTGGCCCCGGCAGAAGAGTTGCACGTCCTCCTCGGTCAGGCTCTGGCCATCCTTGAGGGTGATGAACGCGCCGACCTGCTCGCCGTACTTCGGGCTGGGGATACCGGCCACCTCGACCCCCTTGATCTGGGGCATTCGGAAGAGGTAGTCTTCGATCTCGCGCGGCGAGATGTTTTCTCCTCCCCTGATGATCAAGTCCTTGATTCGGCCGGTGATGCGGTAGTTGCCGTTCTCATCCTTCACACCCAGGTCGCCCGAGTGGAGGTAGCCGTTCCCGTCGATAATCTGGGCGGTGGCCTCCGGATTTTTGTAGTAACCCTTCATCAGGTTGTAGCCCTTGCAGCACACCTCTCCGGGGGTTCCGTCGGGAAGTTCTTCGTTCGTTTCCGGGTCGAGAATTTTTACGTCGACGTGCGGGAAAGGCTTCCCCACCGTCGTGGCGCGCACCTCGGCCGGGTCGGTCAGGCGGCTGACGGTCATCCCGGGCGAGGTCTCGGTCAGCCCGTAGACGCTGATCAGGTTGCAGTGCATCCGCTCGCGCACCTCGATCATCGTCTCGATCGGGCACACGGCACCCGCCATGATCCCCGAACGGAGCGAGCTGTAGTCGAACATGTCGAACATCGGATGGTTCAACTCGGCGATGAACATCGTCGGCACGCCGTAGAGCATCGTACATTTCTCCTTGTGGACAGCGGCCAGTACACGCAGCGGGTCGAAATCCTCGACCATCACCATCGTCGCCCCGTGGGTGATCGCCGCGCAGAGCGCCAGCACACAGCCGAAGCAGTGGAACAGCGGCACACAGGTCAGCACCTTGTCGTCGGAGGTGAATTCCATCGCCGTCCCCGTCCCCACGCCGCAGTTCAGGATATTGTGGTGCGACAGCAACACCCCTTTCGGGAAGCCGGTCGTGCCGGAGGTGTACTGCATCATCGTGATGTCGTGGGTCGAGATGCCCTTGCCCGCCTCGGCCAGGTCGCTGTCCGCCCCGTGCGAGCCCATCAGCAGCAGTTCGGCGGTGTTGTACATGCCGCGCTGCTTCTCCTGACCGATGTAGACCACGTTGCGCAGCATCGGGAAACGCTTGCTTTTCAAAGTCCCCCGCTGCATGGTTTTCAGCTCGGGCACCAGTTCGTAGAGGATCTCCACGTAGTCCGTGTCGCGGTAGCCGTTGACCAGGCACATGGTGTGGATGTCGGCGTTCTCCATGATGAACTCGACCTCCTTGATCTTGTAGCTCGTGTTGACGGTCACCAGCACCGCGCCGACACGCGCACAGGCGAACATCATCGTCAGCCAGTCGGGCACGTTGCGCGCCCACATGCCCACCTTGTCACCAGCGCCCACGCCCAGTTCGAGCAGCCCCTTGGCCATGCGGTCGACCCGTTCATTGAACTGCGCGTAATTCAGCCGCAGCCCCCGGTCGGGGTAGACCAGAAAGTCGTGATCCGGCGACTCTTTCGCCCATTTTTCCAACAGCCCGCCCAAGGTCATGTCGAGCAGTTGGATCTCCTCCATCGAGTTAAATAATCGACTCATAAGCGCTGCGGATTAGTTGGGGGTATAGGTGACGGCGATCGCCCGGGCCGGCGCATCCTTGTCGGCAGAACTGACACAATGGGGCACGATCGAGTCGTAGTAAATGCTCTCTCCCGCGTTCACTGTGTATTTTTCCTTGCCGTAGCACACGTCGATGGCACCTTCGAGCACGTAGATGAACTCCTCGCCCTCGTGGGTCGACCAGTTCTTTTTATCGCCGCAGTCGGCGTGGCGGATGGCGATGTAGAACGGCTCCATGTTGCGGTCGAGCTTACGCCCGGCCAGCGAATAGAAATCAAGGTGGTGGCTGCTTCCCGCTTTGGACGTGTTGACGGTCGGAGCGAGGGCTTCGGCCGAGGTGATGACCGGATCGCCCGCTTCGGTACCGTCGAGCAATGTGCCCAGACGCACGCCCAACCGACGCGATATTTTGATCAGGGTCGAGATCGCCGGAGAGACCTCGTCGTTCTCGATCAGTACGATCCGGGCGGCATCGATACCGGCAGCATCGGCCAAATCGTTGTGTGTCAAATTGGCCGCCTCGCGCAGACCCTTGATTTTGGATCCTAATTTTTCAGACATATTATAACGCAATTAAAAAATACGAAATTTAGTCCGCAAGATATGAAAATAATCGAGAAAATGATTAGCTTTATGATGTTTTTTCGCAATGTACCACTCACTTAAATAACAATTACACCTATGAAGAGACTTTTCCTTTTGGCCGTTACCTGCCTGATGGTATTCGGCGCCGAAGCCCAGATGGGCAGACGCTACCCCTCCGAACGGAGTTCTTACATCGATCCCGAGACGGGCTATACGGTGACGACACTGACCTCGTCCAGGTACAACGACGGATTCCCTTACCAGACCGACCCGATGTGGACGGCAGACGGCAAGTACATCATTTTCCGTTCGTCCTCACGTTGGGGAGAACCGCGCGAGATCACGCTGCCCGACGGCACCAAACGAATGGGAGGCCCTGCCTCGCAGACCTACTTCATCGAAGAGTCGACAGGCGAGATCATCCAGGCCACCGACTTCAGCGACGGCGGCGGCGGGTACCTGGCCCGGAACTCCAACAAGATGTTCTACTTCAAGAACTCCGGCGACGAACGCATCATGTGCGTGATGAATCTCGATTCGCTGTTCGCCGACTCCAAAACGGGCAACATGCGTCCGCGGTCGTTCTATGAAACGGAACTCGGCAAATTCCCCGCTTCGATGGGGCGTGCCGGCGGCTTCTGCATCGACTGCACCGACGAATGGGCCTACATTTCGGTGAGCCGCGAAGAAACCGAAGCCGACCGCCGGAAAGCCGCTCAGAACGCGGCTGCCAACTGGACGCCTCGTGCCGACCAACCGGTACAAGTGGCCCACGGCTACGGCGGCATCCGCAAAATGAACCTCAAAACGGGCGAAGTATCGATGGTGGTCGACACCGACTTCCGGGTCGGGCACATCCAGTGCAGCCTCTTCACCCCGGGCGAGATCGTCTATTGCCACGAAACGGGTGGCGACGCTCCGCAGCGGATGTGGTTCTGCACGGCCGACGGCAAGGTCAACAAACCGCTCTACGCCGAGACCGCTCTCGACTGGGTGACCCATGAAACCTTCGCTTCGAAGGATTACGTCTATTTCAACGTCCTGGGCTGGCAGGAACGCCTGCGCAAACAGGCCAACGGTATTTTCCGCATCAACCTGCGCACGGACGACGTGGAAGACCTCGGCAACGTCGAGATGGACGCCGACCGTTCGGGCGACGGCAAGGGACAGCCCCTGATCGGCCGCGGATTCTGGCACTGCAACGGTTCTCCCGACGACAAATGGGCGGTGGGCGATACCTTCGCCGGCAGCGTTTGGATCATCAACACCTCCAACGGCCTGCGCACCCAACTGGTGAGCAACACCCGGATGCGTTCGAACCATGCACACCCCAAATTCAGCCCGGACAGCCGCCGGATCGTCTTCCAGTCCGGATACATGAGCGACGGCCAACGTCTCCAACTGATGATGGTCAACATCCCGACCGAACTGAGATACTAAAAACTTTACAGAACAAAAAAACCCGATCGGATGATCGGGTTTTTTTGTTCTATTTCCCCTGCTATTCGGGATTTTCGCGCCACTGGTTCAGTTGGTGCAGGTTCTCGCGAGCGATCGCGCTGCCGGCATTGGCCGCCCGGGTGAAGTACTCGGCCGCCCGGACATAGTCTTTCTGTCGGGCGTAGATCAGCCCGATGTTGTTCCAAGCCTCGGGCAATTCGATCCCGTGAAGGTGCTGCAACGCCGTCTCGGAAGCACCGCGCTCGATCTCCAGCGCTGCGCTGTTCAGCCGCGCGTACTGGCTTTGCGGATAGAGCCGCGAGGCGATATCGAACACTTCCTTGAATTCCGCGCTGCCCTTCGGATAGGAGTTGGCCACCAGGAACATTTCGTTCAGGCTCAGTTGCTGCGGCTTGGTGCGGATCAGCCCGCGGGCCTCTTCCACGCTGAAGGCGCGGGCCACATAGGCGATCGTGTATTCGTTGCGCCGCAACTGTGGGTAGTAATCCCTCAACAGGATCTGGTAGTCGGCCCCCAGCGCTTTGAGTTGGTTTTTGCGCTGCGTGGGATCGGAAGTATTGTTCAGGATGTCGAGCACCCGGTTTTTAGCGGAGAAGTTCGACGCCTGCATCTCCCGGCGCAAGCCTTCCCAGTCGTCGCCCTTCCAGTCGGTCTGGATCCGGTCGGCCGGGATGGTGTGCGTCGTTCGAATATAGTCGACGAACGATTTGGCCCGCCGTTCGGACAAGGTGAGGTTGCCGGCCGCACTGCCTTCCGGAGAAGCGTAGCCGGTGACCCGGAATTCGTTGATCGTCAGATTGGAGTCGTTGCTAATTTCCCGAATGATCCGGTCGACTTCGTCCAGCACGGCGGCATTGTTCATGTAATCGCGCCGGATGTCGTAGCGGTTCACCACAAAGTTGATCCGGGCGGCATACGATTCGCTGCGGGTCTTGACCTCTTCGGCCGGCGGAGTGGCATAGGCCACCGTGTAGACCGGCGTAAAGACCGGAGGGAGGAAATTACTGAGCGCCCGGTATTCATTCTGCGCCAGCGATTCGTTCAGACATCCTGTGACATCTTCCGTAAAGACCAGCTCCGAGTGGCGCATCCACGGTTCATAGGCCGTTTCCAGCCGGATCGGGATCGGATCGTTCCCCCTGCGGTGATAAACCACGATGCCCTGCGGGGTCGGCGAAAATTGGAAGCCGCTCAGCCGTTCGGCCCGGGCGACGAGTTTGTCGCGGGTTTTGCCCATGATGACCACCGGGGCGAACGTCCGAACATGGGCACGATCCGGCGAACGGAGCACCGGAGTGATCGTCAGCATCTGCTGGCGGTGCAGTTTCAGTTCGTCGAGGTTGATCTGCGTTTGCAGAATGACCGTGCCGCCCTCTTTAACTCCGCCGGGGTTGTCGAAAGCGACCGTACCGCCGTACTGGTTGCGCTGCGCCCAGGCCGCACTTACCGTCAGCAACATCAGGGCGCTCCATATAAGTATACTTTTTTTCATCTTTTTCTCTTTTAATGATCGTGCATTCTATCCTTTACCATAGCAGGTAGACCAGCGAGAGCGTAGCCCGCGTCACCCCGAAGTAGTTTTTCATGTCCTTGCCCAGCCATTCGCCGCAATCGGCGCACTCGTATTGGTCGTAGTGGTATCGGGCCCATCCGGCCCCGATGGAGGCTTCCAGATTCCAGCGTTTGCCGAGCACCCACTGGTTGCCGATGCTGATGCCGGCTCCGAAGAAATATCCTTCGTAGCGATTGGTTTCGAGTGCCTCGAAGAGACCGAATGGCAGGTCGATGCCTCCCACATTGAACTCGCCCCCGTGGGCATGGATCCCGAAGAAGAAGCCGTTGAAGCGCTCGCACGCCCAGAAACGCAACTCCGGCTGCGCCAGCCAGTGCTTGAATTTCTTGTTGTCGTCGAAGGTGAACGGATTGTAGCCCGCGCCGAGGTCGAGCGTCGTTTTCGGCGCCAGGCCGATCTCCAGCGAGAGGTTCGGCGTCAACGTGGCGTCATAGATCAGGTTGTTCTTCAGAGCGGCTCTCTGGGCCGATAAGCTGAAGGCCGATCCGACAGTCAGTACCAATAAAATGATTTTTTTCATAAATAGCATATTTAATTGACAATGTAACCACATATCGCCAATTCAACAAAACATATGCCACAACGAAAAAAAGGCCTTTGAGGGCCTTTTTTTAGCGATCGACTTTTCGGTTATTTACCGGGTTGGACCGATCGAATCAGATAAGCTTCGAGTCGTTCGAACGTCGGGTCTTTCAACAGGACTTTCTTGTCGGCATCCAACAGGTACATCGTCGGAATTGCCCGCAGGTCGTAGAGATCGTTCTCCTCGGGTTCGCGCGAACGGGAGACGATCCAATCGGCCGGCATCTGCGGCAGGTACTGCTGCCACGCCTCCTGATCCTCGTCGGTATAGACGGCCAGCACAGCCAACCGGGCGGGGCGGGCGCCCGACAGGGCATTGAAGACGGGTGAAGCGCCGATCTGGCTCATGATCTGGGCGCAGGTCGAACAGCCGGGATTGTTGAAAAAGAGCAGGGTATATTCGCTTTTCAGCGACGAGAGCCGCCCCGTACGCCCCGAAGCCAGCGTGTAGCCGAAATCGGCGGCCACGGTACCCGGGCGGTTCTTCTGCGCCTGATCGAGTTGGTAGGCCGCCTGCTGCCGAACGAGCGAATCCTGAGCGGAAGCCTGAACGCTCTCCAGCACATAGATGTAGAGGTCTTCGTTGCGCATCGGGGAATTGGGATCCCACAGGTAATGCTCGCTCTTGCTGCGAAACCAACCGTACACGGCGGGGTTCGCTTCGGCTCGCCGCACCATCCCCTGAATGGCGGCTTTCGCCTTGGCCGGGTCGAGGTGCGGCAACACGACGATGTAGTCCACAAAAGCCTGTTCGATCGCGTCGGGTTGAGCAAGGAAAAGCGTGTCGGCGAAATCGAAATGATCCCACCAGTGCGCAGCCATGTATTCGGCCTGCTCGCGCGGATCGGTGATCATCACCGGAAGGGTCGCCGGCTGAAAGGTAACGTTCTGCCGCTGTTCTTTTTTGGCCGCCCCGCCCCCGCAGGACATGAGCGTACACAAGGCGGCCAAAAAGAGGAGGAGGATCGGCTTTTTCATGGTGATTGATTTTAGGTACAAATATATATAATTGCCTGAACCGGGATTTGTATGAGTAAAGAATCGGGGTTATCGTCATTGCGAGGAGCGGGAAATATGATCACAGCACCCGGATCAGGGTCAGTCCGTCGCGCAGGGGAAGGATCACGTTTTCGACGCGCGCGTCGGCCTGCACCCGGTCGTTGAAGGCCCGGATGTTCCGGGTATGCAGGTCGCCGGGAGGGGCCTCCTCCAGCACTTTCCCGTACCACAACACATTGTCGGCCAATATGTAAGACCCACTTTCGACCAACCCTCCATCCATCAGCATGCGGTAGTATTCGGGGTATTCGCGTTTGTCGCCGTCGATAAAGACCAGATCGAACGTCCCGCCGAGCTTCGGAGCCCCGTCCAGCGCCGAGCCGGTGTGAAGATGAATTTGGGCGGCGTGCGCACTGCGGTCGAAAAACGAGCGGGCCAGATCGTGGAGCTCGTCGTCGACCTCGAACGTGTGCAATTCACCGCCGGGCGGCAGGCCCTTGGCCAGACAGAGGGCCGAATAGCCGGTGAACGTGCCGATTTCGAGGATGCGCCGGGGGCGGAGCATCCGCGACAGCATTTCGAGCGTGCGGCCCTGAACCCGCCCCGAGATCATCCTCGGGGCCATCACCCGCAGGTGCGTCTGCCGATCGAGTTCGGCCAGCAGAGGCTCCTCGGGCGAAGTGTGCGCCTCGATGTAACGGTCGAGTTCGCGGATCACAGCGTCACGCCGGTCTTGAAGATGGCGATCTCGCGGTAGTTGTTTTTCTC
>QMCD01000723.1_pt1 | contig 22578 bp, 28 predicted proteins | sample 1821841 | NCBI WGS metagenome assembly QMCD01 (sample SAMN01991225, study PRJNA193472) | Termite gut metagenome, whole genome shotgun sequencing project. | isolation source: worker | host: Macrotermes natalensis
AAAAATTGAGCAATCAAAAAAAAATTCTCGAATTTTTCCTGAAAAATCGCTTATTTATGAAATAAGCAAAAATACCGATATACCAAGCTGGCATATTTACGAATATTGTAAGGAAAACAAAGATATTTTTGAAATCATACCAACTATAAATAACTACCAAATATTAATTAAACAATAAAAAAAATGATAATCAAACAAAAAAATCAAATTGCACCGAAAAATAGTACTGTATCTATTATTTACGGTCTTGCAGGTGTCGGAAAAACGACACTTTGTGGAAAAAATAATTCTTTACTTTTTGACCTTGAAAATGGCGTTATACGCTCATCTGCAACGTGCCAAATTGCAACTGACGCAACATTGAGCGACATAATAAATGTTGTTAAAAATTCTGATTTTAATAACATTACGATAGACACAGGTGATGAACTAATACGTCTTATTTCCGGTGATTGCCGTTGTGAAAATCCAAAACTAAACAGCGCGAGCCAGACGTTACGGCTATATGGAGCAATTTTAGACAAACTAATATTTTTTGTACACGAAATAAGAAAATCAAATAAAAATATAGTTTTCATTTGTCATGGGAAAAAAGATGAAAGTACAGATGTTCAGCGTTTTATACCGCGTTTTGGAAGTGAAAACAATAATATTGAGCTTTTTAAAATTTGTGACCAAATTGGGTATTTATACGCACAAGGTAATGACAGGTATTTGAATTTTGAACCAAATGATTTTAACAACTGCAAAAATTCGTTGGAAATTCCATTGCAAAAAGTAAGCAAAAAAACCGATATATTCGAGATTTTTGAAAAAGAACGAGAAAAAACACATGCAAAATTTAATGATTTTTTGTTGGAAATCGAAAATCACAAGGAAATAATATTGAATTGCAAAGAAATTTCAGAATTAAAAGAAATTGGCAAGGAATTGCGAGCAAAGAATATTACAGATAGCGAAGTAGTGCGTATTTATACACAAAAATTGAATGAACTCGATGCGAAAAATTGATAAAAATACAGAATTTAGTTACTCACTTATCGAAAAGTTCGACAGGTGGGTAAATTCTGAAAAATTGTATGAGCGTTTTTACTCAAATTGTGAAAATCCTCCATTATTTGATGATTTTGAATTGCAAAACAAAATTGAATTTTATTCAACTTTATTCAAAATAAAGCCAAAAAAAGAGCGTGAAAATACACATATTCAGCTTGGCATAGCATTTGAAGATGCGTTGCATAACGTTATGAATAACAATTTTAAAATCGTTGAATTTGAGTTTAAAAACAATGAAAATCAATTGTTTAGAGGTATTTTAAATAACGATTTTCAAGAATTGCGTGAAAACCGACAAAAAAATGTTCCAAAAAAACAAGTTGAAATAAAAGGGGTTCTTGAAAATGGTTTAAAATATGTAGGTTATGCCGACGAAGTATACAGTAATTGCATAATTGACGTAAAAACAACGTCTAATTTTCAAAAATCGAACTACGATAATTCAATTCAAGTAGCTTTATATGTGCATTTTAGCGATTTTCCAATAAATAGAGGATTTTACCAAGTAACGGAATTTTACCGGTCAAAAAGCGTAAAAACACCAAATATTTTTACTCAAAAAGATACTTTTTTAATAGAAAGCAATAAGTTATCTGGAAGTGAATTTTCAGAATTTTCACGAAAATGCAATGAAATACTAAGTAATATTACTCATTTTGAAAATGATTTTATGAATAATATAGAGTACTTTAAAATATGACGAATATCATATTTTAACATGACGAAGCTCATAGTAAAAAACTTGCAACGAGTGAAAAAACACTGTATATTTGCAGTATAATAATTAAACAAACAATTAAAAAAAATTAAAGTTATGAAAGCAAAATTGATAAAACAAACGGACAATGCGGTACAGGTTACTTACAACTGTGATATTTATGGTGAAGTTTTCACGGTAAAAAATGTTTGGCTTCCAAAATCACAATTAGAAATTATTTCAACAGAAAATGATGTTTTAGAATTTAATACGAAAAATGATTGGATTCTTGATTCTAAGACTAAAGAATATTGCCAATGGGTTGTAAGAACGTTCAGTAATGTTGTTTCAGAGATTAAAACGTATACTTCGAGAATAAACAATTACAGAGTTGAATACTGTTACATTTAATTTTAAAAATGCGTAAAAACTATTATTTTACGCATTTTTTTTGCGCAAATTTTTGCGAAATGCCTTATATTTGCAAAAAGCAATTAAATGAGCTCAAAAAAACCCAAGGAAAAAGATAAAGAGATAGCTAACTACTTGTATGCTAACCCGTCAGCATCTCGAATGGACGCGGTTAAGATTTTTTCCGAAAAATTTAATCAGAGCGAAAGGAGCGTTTACAGGCAAGTTGTTAGGGCTGAGGAGCTTGTAAAAAATTTGAAAAAGCAAAAGAATGCCGCGCTATCCGCAGTTGAAGAACAATTTACCGGTTCAACAATTGCTTTTGTGCCTGATATTCAGATAATTACAAGGCAACAGGCGTTAATGATACTTTCTGAAATAGCAATGTCCGGAACCAATAAAGAAAAAATTACTGCAATTTCGGAAATCGCAACATTTGAGAGTTGGTATGCAATTGAGCGCAAAGAGATTGCAATAAACCAAATGTCGCGCGATGACTTTATTCAAAGACTTGAAGATTTTAAAATGATTGAAAATGAGTGATTTAAGTCTCTATAAGTACGCTTTTGTTTGCAACCCAAAATTTTTTTACGAGCGAAAACCTTTAATTTACGCAGCGAAAAAAATAGAAGAATTTTACAATGATGAAAACGCAACGGTATGTAACATCTCAATGCCTGCACGTTTTGGGAAAAGTTATTTGGGAACAATTCTAAGTGCTTGGCTTATAATGCGTTATAACGATAGAATTTTTAGAGTTAGTAATGAAGCAACTCTATACAACACATTTAGTAGAGCTACACAATCTCTGATTCAAGAAACAAGCGTACTTTTTTTTGATGAGCCGAAAAAAATAATTGGAAATCTCGACTGCTGGTATTTTGGAGGCTCAAAAATGCCGTCATTTTTTGGCGGAGGAGTGCGTGGGAATATTACCGGTTTCGGTGCAACAGTTGCAATATTTGATGATATGTACCGTAATTTTGCAGATGCAAATTCTGCAACTTTTGACAATTTTCTGAACGAATACAAAACAGGTGTTGCGATGTCAAGGCTTCGTGGTAATAAAGGGAAATATAAGATATTCAATATAGGCACTCGATGGACTGTAAATGATTGGTTTTCAAAATTTTACCCAGATGTTGAAATAAAATTGCCTGCACTTGTTGACGGTAAAACTTTTTGCGAAAGCTGGGACAGTACCGATGAGATTTTAAAAATTCAAATTGATACACAACCACATATATTTGCCGCTCAATATATGCAAGAGCCTACCGCATCTGGACGTCAGAGACTTTTTGAAAACACAATTTTTGAAATATGCGAAAAATGGGATGAAGACGAATGTGATGTATTATTTATTGCAGACCCAGCAACGCACTTTGGAAGTGACTACTTCACAATCGGTAAGTACTTAGTAAAAAGTGGTAAAATTCAATTAATAGAAATGTTCGCAAAACAGGGAGCGACGACAAGTGATGTATCTAAATGGCTGAAAAACAACGGAATAGATGGTAATTATTTGCATTATGAAAAAAATGGCTATGGAAAAGAAATCGGAAGAATTTTGAGAGTTGAACATGATATAAACGTTCGCGGATTTTCTACAAGCAGAGATAAATATAGCCGTGTCGCCGAGAAAGATAAAAGCATACATAACTACTTCTATATCAGTAGTTTAATAGAACCTAATACGATTTCACTATTAAATCAGCAATTTAAAGAGTTTCCGAGCGGAGAGCATGACGATATAGTAGATAACGTTGTAATGGCATTTGAACGTGCAAAATTATAAAAATAGCAAAAAATGTTGTTTTAATCAAAAAATATTGTATTATTGCAAAAAAAGCGAGATATGAGGCTATTCCAAGTTTTTAACGAAAGAAAAAAAGAAAGCAAAAAAGAGCGTGAGGATTTTGCAAACAAACGTGTGGCAATACCTTTTTCACTTTTTTGCGACAAAATCGATTTTTCAAGGTCGCTTTTTTCGGAAGTATGGCAAAAACACGTCAATTTGATTTCCGGGACTTCATACTATTTGCAAAATGCTGAAAATAAGACTATTATGTGTCGTTTTCAGGCGTTGGATTTTATTAAATACGTAAATAGCATTAACGTTCAGATTTTCAATGAGTTAATTGTACAAGGCTTCGTTGTTTTTGCAAAGATAAAAGGTGTAAATACTTATTTTTCAAGTGATTACTATTCTTTCAATAAAAATTGCGGTAAAATAACCATTACTTTTAATTTTACGACAAAAATTAAGGAGTGCGACACGTTTGTATTGCAAGACCCATTTTTTATAAGCAACGGAATTAGCCGTTATAGGCAGATAATACCATTCTTAAAACTTCACGAAATTGCGCTTAACTGCGCGAATTTTGGCATTACAAAGGGTGGCAACGTTAATTTGATTTCTCCGAAACAGGTAGGTGATGAGCCTATTGCATTGAATGACAGGGACTTAGAAGCACTCGAAAAATCTTTCGCAAAAAATTACGGAATTGCGAACGAAAATCAAAGCAACTTCATGTTATTTAGAAACGCAATTGACACATCGACACTTTCATTTGATTTCGGAAAAATAGGGATAGAAAATGTTATTGAAATATGTAAGTCGTTCATTTGCAACATTTTAGACGTTCCAAAACTAATGTTAGATACAAACGCCGCGACTTTTGCTAATTATGAAACAGCACGTTCAATTTTAATTGACAATAACCGAAATCTGCAATCAATTTTAACAAATTTTATTTCTAAACTCGTTGATATTCAAGTAGATATGTACATTATTGGTCAAAGAGCTGAGAGTATCAATATAACCGAAAAGCAAGGAATGATTGCATATTTACAACAATTAAAAAACTTGCAAGTGTTTGATAATGAGGAGTTTGATAGCATTGCAAAAACAGAGTTACAAAAATTATTTGACATATAAAACGTTATGAATGAGCAAGTTATATACTTATATGGTGAATTTGGTTACGAAATAACAGCAAAGGAAATTTCGGAGCAAATAAAAAAATTTGACAAATCACAACATGTAACTATTCGCATAAATAGTTGCGGTGGTGATGTTTTTGAAGCTATTGCAATAAAAAATTTGCTAAATGGATTTGTTGTGAATGTGATAAATGACGGGCTATGTGCTTCATCTGCAACGTTTTTGATTTCAATTTCTGAAAAAGTAAGCGCGGCTATTGGCTCAATGTTCATGTTTCACAAACCAACAACTGGAGGATACAACTTTAATGCAAATGATTTGCGAAATAAGGCAGAAGTTCTTGACAAAATAGAGAATGAAAACATAACTGCTTATCTTTCAGATAATTATAAAGGTGCAGAGTTTGATTTGAATAGTTCAGAATTGTGGGTTTCGAGCGAAGAACTCGCAACGTGTTTTCCAAAATTTTTGTTGCTAAAACACGAAGCTAAACCAATCGCTATAAGCAATAACAACAAAAATTTTCACGAAAAATACAAAAATATCTGTAAAAACTTGTTTTACAGTGATTTCCGATGTAAATTTGACAAAATTAAAAATCAATTAAATAATAACTAACTAAATTTTTTAAATTATGAAAAAAATCCTCCAAACGATTCTCACGCTCGTTATCGCGGGTTTTGAGACCGAAGAAATCGCGGCTGTTCAAACAGAGATTGACGAGTTAAAGAGTGCTATCGACGCTTTGCCAGACGAAGAAACCGAACCTGTTGTAACTGAGGAAGTTACAAACAAAATTAACGATTTGGCTAAGAAATTTACCGACAAATCGAAAGTTGCGAGAATTGAGAACCAAATTGCAACATTAACGCAATTGCAGGTTGAAGCCCACGCAGCAAAAATTCGTAACTCATTTGAAGCTAAAAATCCAGCAAAAAAATCAAAAATGCGTTTTGAAAACTATTTAGCTGACGGGTTCAAAAATGGTGCTTTAAAACAAGGAAGAAGCAACATAGGTGAATACTTCAACTCACTATCAGCAGTTCAAGAAGAAGCAATAGAGCCACATAGCGTATACCAAGAGGTAATTATGCAAGAACTGGCACAAGAAAGTTTCTTGGGAGCTCTTATGTACTTGGGTATCAATGACATAACTGTTCCCGTTGAAAAATACACTCGAACAAATGATGCTGAAAACGCAAAAGGACATGACAGACTAACCGAGAAAGACGAGCAAGAGCCTGTAATTCAGTCAGTTAGCTTGACAAGCGGAGAATTGTACAAGAAACTTACACTTTCTTATTCGGCGTTGCGAAAAGGTTCGCCGCTTGTAAACTACCGACTTCGCGAACTTCCTATTCGTTGGCTCGACAAATTGGCGGCTGCAATTTTAGAGAAAGGTCTGACAACTGACGGAACACAACGAGTTGTTCCAATAAATAGAGCAGCTACCGACGACTATGTTACCGTTGTAACCGCTGCGGGAGCTATCCCGACACTAAAAGAGGTAATGCAAGCGGCTAACACTGTGAAAGATAAGCACTTAGCGTATGTTGTGGCAAACCGTTCAACTATTACTGCAATTTCTGAGAGATTACTTGCAACAGGTGGGACACCGACATGGTATTCGAAAGAAGAATTGGCGGCAGTTCTTGGGGTTGCAAAAGTAGTTGAGAATGCAGATGTTACAGAAAACAATGTAATTATCTTTGACCCAACTGGTTACGGAGTCGTTGGAACTAACGGATACGAGACATTGAGCGATTACGACATCTCAGTTAACGGAGATGAAGTAGAGGTAATAGGTCTTGCGGGTGGCAACTTGATTAAATGCCAAAGTGCCGCTGTCGTTAAACCAGCAGTAGCGTAATATGAGTAATAATATGTAGGTAGTTAATTCTACCTACATATTTCATTTAAAATCAAAGAGTTATGGCAAAAGTTTATATTACACAAAAACAGTTTGACGAAAATAAGCAACGTTTTGCAGGTTTTGAGGTAGTAATTACCGACACTAAAAAAGTTGTTGAAATGCAAAAAAAGCAAACTAAATAATTAATAATCAATTAGTTATGACAGCTCAAGAGTATAGAGAAAAAGGGTTTACTAATCAAATGGGTATTTTTGACCAGTCAGTAATTGACAGGGCGGAAAATGCTGTTATTAATGCGTATTTTTGCGAAGAAATCGACTTAACAAATACAGAGGTTAAAAATTGCATTATGGAACTCGCAACTTTATTTATTGCTGAAAACCAAGTATTTACTCCTCGAATAGGTGGAGTAAAAAATACACCGAAACAGGGAGTGAATGCGCAACGAGGTGATTTTGTTGCATTAAAATGGAACTGCAAGAGAAAACTTGAACTTTTGGGCAAAAAACCGTGTCGGGAAAACGACATTCTACAAATTTATCAATATTTATTCAAATAATTAAAAATCAATGAGTTATGGCAACAAATCCATGTACCGCGGCAGCAGTTGCCGCAAACATCTATAATGACTGTATAAGCCCGGCAACTGCAGGGCTTCAGACATTGGCTATATGTATCGCAAAAACCGACATTACATATGCGAGAGGAACGACACAGGAAACTAAAAACATCGTGCCAGCGATAACATTAAAACAAGGTAAGAAGCCTTTTGTAATAAAAACAGAAAGCAACATACCTTATGAAACATCAAATACTGTTCAAAATGCTGATACTAAGCTATTTGACAAAACAGTAAACGTAGTTTTGCCAGATTTTGGAGCGGAAGTGTCTTCAATGGTAATAGAGCCAATGTGTTCAAATTCAGACGGTTACGTATTTATTTTACAACGAAAGCGAGAGGGTGATGGAAAGGGTTCATTTTTAATCGTTGGGCTCGAGAAAGGAGCAGTTGTAGTAAATACCGACACGAATTTGACGGCAGATGCTACACGAGGATGTGCGACACTTTTAGCAACCGAAACTGGAGCTCCGAGCCACGAAATTTACTTATATGATACTGATTATCAGACAAGTAAAGAGACGTTTGATGCTTTGGCGGCACTTGCCGATTATTCGGTTGTAATACCTTAGTAATTTTTTTTGTTTGGGAAATACGCAAAAGACTTGTTTTTTTGCGTATTTTTTTTTATTTTTGAAAAATTAATACATAAATATACATATATGGCAGTAGTAGATAAAGACGTGTTGCGTCAAAATTACACGACAAACGCGGAAAAAACCCAAGAAAATACAATAAATCCCGACAATGTTTTTGGGAATTATGGTCTAATTGACACGCTCGATACTTTGGAAAACGATATAAATCAACGAGTTAGCAAGAGCGGTGATACGATTACTGGACCATTGATAATAAAAGATACTAAATTAGTATTTAACGACACAACAGGTGAGAATGTTCACTTACCTGCATTGCGTAGTTCTACTAGCGGTAGAGCATTACAGGTTGATGCGGATTTTACTCCAGATAGGGATTTAGAAAGAAACGTGTCATTAGGTTCTAATGTACGCCATTGGCATACTGCCTATATTAACAGACTAAACAACAATGGTGTACTCGAAGTACCACAACGTAGCGGAACATTGGCAACAATTGAAGATGTGCAAAATGCGGTAGATATATCGAGAATGAACGTTACACACATGTTCGATTTTCCGAGCACGGCGTTTTTTCAAGCGATTTTGGAAAAATCAGAGTTGGGAGAGGAATACGACAGAATACATATATATGCTCAAGATACAAGCAACATAACAGATGATTTAGAAATAACTGCAAACTTTGGTTTTGGCTCTGCATATACATCTCTAATTCAAGGATTTACGCCAACAGATACGGGACAGGTTGATGAAGACGGTAATCCTGTATATGAAAGCAAATCATATGTTATATCTGTAGAGAACGAGAGCCCAATTAGCCAAACAAAAATAAAAATACCAAAAGAATGTAACTATGTAAACTTTTTTTATTTGGTCGGGAAAACGAATGAGATTCCAGATGGATATAGCTACGTTGAACTATTTGACGGTACTTTTTTCGATTTTGAACTCGAAAATACGCCGTTGGGAAACTTCGCGGGTTCAAGAAGTGAGTTTATAAATGGGGTTTCTGAATTCGTTTACTTAATTGATGACGTTTTTGTGCCAAAACGATTGATTAAAAAAATTAAGTTTTCAGATAGCTATTTGACAGAGACACGTATACCGAATGATTTTTTAAATTTTATTGACGTAATAAACGTTTACTTTGGTTTTATTGATTTAGATTTGTCGGGTTTGGCTAACATAAATAACAATTCTTATCAAATCTCAAATTTTTGCAGTGGAATACCGACAAGAGATACTTCATTTTTGCGAAAACTTACAAGCATTACAAGAATTACGTCAGGATTTATGCAACGAGCACGCTGTGAATTAGTTGATTTTAGAGACTTTAACTTTAACATAGATTCAACATCGTTCGGTAGTATGAACAATTTAAAATGGATAATTACGGATAATAATTTTACAAAAGTAAGCAACAATAATACGTTTAATTTTGCTCCTCCATCATGCATTATTATAGGCGTTCCAGGCTCTGACGTTGCTTCAGGATTAAGAAACTTTAACATAAGATTAACAGGCATGCAAGTAACTGGAAGTGAATACGTTACGTTATTTTCTGGACAAACAAATCAAATAACTTTGGCATCTTGCAATGTTGGCGCACCGGGTACATTTGCAGAAAACCCACAAGATGCGGGAATGTTGTACCAATGGAACAGAAAAACAGGTTGGAGCGCAACAGACCCAATAGAAAGCAATCCAACGGGAACAACGTGGGATAACACGATACCAACGGGAGCAACGTGGTCAACGCAAAACGACCCAAGCCCTGCAGGATACCGAGTTATGACAATGCAAGAAGCACAATTTTTAATAGGTAGTAGTTTCAATGATTTTGTTTTTGAAAAAAATGTTGAATGTCTTAAAATAAGCGACAATAACAAGGTTTTTGTTTTTATACCAAAAGTCAATTACAGAATTGATGACGGCAATTTGCAACAGGCTTTAGATAATGGTTATATAGCTCTGTATGAGCAATATAACACTAATCAACAGTTTGCAATGACAATTGAAGAAAACGCCACTGTTTTACCAGCTTCAAAAACATTTGCTTTACCGGTTCGTTGTGTAAAAATTAATTAATAAGTAAAAATACTCAATTATGGCACAAAAAATAAATCATATTATAACTGGCTCTATTTCAGGTAATAACGGAGAGTTGAGCGGTGAAACAGTAGGTGAAAATACGTACTTAAATTTTAACGGCAAACGGTTGGCATATAGTGAAGCACTTAACACGCACATTGAAGAAGATGCGCAACGTTGGCAAACTATGAACGATTTGATTATCAAAGGTTTAGCAGACGTTAAGCAATATTGTCAAGAATTATACGAGGGAACAACACCTACGTATGATTACTCACAACCTACAGTCGTTATTGGGTCAAATGGTTTAATTACTGTAGCTGATGGTAACGAGTGGACGGCAACGGGTAACGGTGCTATTATTTGCTCTGTTGGCGGACTATTGGGTACTTCTATTATTGTGAAAATCAATGATATAGACGTTTGGACTTCGCCAATATCTGTGTTAGGTTTGCCAGTTGGTGGCGACGAAAATCCGAGCGTAGAAATACGAATAAATAGCGGTGATGTTGTTTCAACGAGTGGTTTACTTGGTGTTGGTCAAAGCTTGAATATTACTTTTTATCCGAATAAATTGTAAGTAAAATAATGAATATAAATGAGTTATATGATGTGTGTACGGAGCTTCGGAAAATGGTTGATAAAAAATCATTCGATGAAGCCCGTATTTATCAACTCTCAAAATCATTATGCGTAAATTTACCTAATCAAAATTGCAAGAAGTGCGACAAACTAAACGATTATTGTATAATACTAATATCTGGAGCTATGGCAAAAATAAAGAAAATGAGTGAAAACACTCAAAGTGAGCAAAAAGATGTAAAAAGATTACTAAGAGAGCCATACGGAACGTACGGACTTCGGTTTTCAAATGGCAAAACGTTGAACAATGAAAATTTGACCGAAAAATCAGTTAAATGGTTGATTAACAACGGTTTTGATAAAATGTTGACGTAAATTATTTTTTACAACTTTTTTTTGCAAAAAATTTGTGTAAAAAACGCCAGAAATTTTTGATAAAAAAAGTTTAGAAAAATTTGTGTAAAAAACGCCAGAAATTTTTGATAAAAAAAGTTGCAAAAATGAACTACGCAATAACAAAAAATACTCAATTATCTGAATTTCCATTTGTAAAAATACTTACAGATGCGCAAAAGTATGAGATATTGAAACATTGCGATTTTGATTTCGGAAACATAACGGTAAATGAGCTAATTGCGTTAAAAAATGGAGAAATACCGACAATTTTAACAACTAAATTAGTCGAAGAGCCGACGGTTTGCAATTGGGTTCTTGTAAATTTTGGACTTCCTAATTTTTTAAAGCAATTTGAGCAAATTTTGATTAAAAATACTTTAAAAACAGGTAATAATACGCAAACTGTAAGCATTGAATTTGACGAAGCAATATACATATTTTGCCAAAAGTTTTTTGCTCTAAAAAGTTTTAAAGAAATAAGCAATTTAACAGTAAACGACTACATATTTGCAGTCAAATCTAACTATGTAGATGCATATAATTCCTATGTTGAATCAAAAAAATTTAAGTCAAAATGAACATTGTAGATAGTATCGGAGCAATTTGCGAGCGTTTTGGAGAAAGGTTTTTATTTGGCTATCCCGAAACAGTTAACTCGTTGATTAACAACGACTTATTGCCGTGTATAGTAATGCTTATGCCTACAATTTTGCCTAATACATATGCATTACAAAATTCATATGCAATAAACTTGTATTTTCTTGATTTACAGCCATATATGGAAGATGATTTTAATAAATTTAGAATAATTGAACAACAAAAATACCGAGCAAACAATTTTTTGAAAGAAATTAAAAAAAAATACAATATTCAAGGCTCAATAAACATGCAAGTAGTTGATTTTGAGTATAATGTACAGGCTATTGGTGTAGTTTCTTCATTTAATTTAATTGAAAATACTTATTGCTATGCAAATTGACGAAATAACGACAATATTAAATGACGCAAAAACGGCAATAGAACAGAATATTGATAATTCAGGCGTTACGTCGAGCGGTAAATCTCGTAATTCATTACGCGTTGAAATTCAAGGTAATAACGTCGTTTTAGGAAGTACTTTTGATTTCTTTGAAGTTCTTGAAAATGGTAGAAAACCGGGTAAATTCCCGCAAAAAGACGTTATTTATCAATGGACTATCGACAAAGGTTTTCAGTTTAGTAAAGACTACCAAAGAAAAGGATTTGCATACGTAGTTTCACGTAATATTGCGCGTGGTGGATACGGAAGACCGACACCACCGCACAAAGATTTTGGAAACACAGTAAGTAACATATACAGTGATGTCGTAAAAGCGACAGTTGAACGTTTAAAACCTGCAATACTTAAAACTATTGCATTGAGCATAAAAAATTATTAAATTACATAAAAATACGTATAAATGGCAGAGGTATTAGAAACAATACTTATTAATGTGCAACTTGGCAATGCCGAACTTGCGAAAGAATTAACGTCGGTAAATACGCAGATAAGTAATTTAAAAGCAAATAATGATTTACTTATTGCGAGTGGCAACAAAAATTCGCAACAATTTAAAGATAATGCGAAGCAAATACAGGCGTTAACATCTGAAAGTAAGCTATATACACAAGCGATAAAAGATAATTTGAAAAGTTCAGACATGTCTACTTTAACATTTAAAGAAGAAAAAATTTTACTTTCAGAATTAAAAAAAGAACTTGACACATTAACGAGGGGAACTGAGGAATTTGCTTCAAAAAGTGCTGAAATAGAAGAACTTAACAAATCAATTAAAGGAACAGAAACAGCATTCGGAGACGCTCAAAGAAATGTCGGTAATTATAAAGAAGCGTATGAGGGGGCTAAAGAAGCAACAGAGGGTTTAAATAGCTCATTAACAGCTATGAACACCGCTTTGCAACTTGCAGGTCTTGAAAATAGCCGATTTGCCCAAATACAAGCGAATTTAAGCATCGTAATTGCCGGTTATGACGCTATATTAAAGATACACAACGGTTTAATGAAAGAAAGCATTTTCCAAACGAAAACACAAGCTGTTGCACAAGCTCTTTTAGGTAATGCTTTTGGAGCTTCTTCGAGAGCTGTTAATTTATTTGGTAAAGCATTGGCTGGCATTGGTTTAGGTCTTGTGATTGCGGCAGTTGCGGCATTAGTCGAGGGAATAAAATACCTTGTGAACTCTTTCGACGAAGATAAAAAAGCAGTTGAAGCATCTACGCAGGCTCGTGTTGCTTTCGAAAGAAATAGCGAAAAAATAAGTATATCAATTGCCGAAGAAAATGCAAAATTAAATGAAAATATACGTATTTACCGACAGCAAGCAGTTGAGGCAATAAATGCAGCTAAATTGCGCGGTGCAAGTGCAAATGAATTGCATAAAATAATTGAAGAAACAGAGAAAAAAATACAGGAAAGCACCCAAGATACAGAACAAAAAAATTTAAAAGAACTTCAAAAATCGGCAATCGGTGCAGAGGCTAATTATTTAAGCCAACAAGGTATATATGAGCGTTTTATAAATTCAAAATTAGACCGAAACGAAACTTTTTTTGAAGCAGAATCTCGATTGCAAAATGAGGGAAATGAAGAATTTAAAATTGTTTTAGAAAATAGAAAATCGGCGTGGGACGCTTTTATTTCGGCTCAAAATGCTTCAAATGAAGCATCTGGAAAACTAAGCACATCAATAATTGAATCGACAAAAAAAGGCATTGATGAACTTTCAGAGCGACAACAAAAATACGTAGAAATACGTAAAAAGCAAATTGAGAATTTAATTAACGCAGAAAAGGAGCTAAGAAGTATAGTTATTTCTCAAATTGAAGACGAAAATGAAAGAGAAATAGCATCATTGCAAGAATCTCATAATGAACGAATTAAAGAGCTAAAATCGTCTTTAAAATTGCAGGAAAATGCTCGAAAAGAAAATCAAAATGCTATAAATCAGCTAATTATATCGCTTGAACAAGAATTGCAAGTTAAAATTTCTCAAATTCGTGAGAAAGGTCGTAAACAGGATTTTGAAAAAGAATATAACAACTCAATAGAACGCCAGAAAACACTGTTATACAATGAGTTACAAGGTTCAGATGAATATTTTAGAATCAAAGAAAGTATTGCTCGTGATACGTATGCGTTTGAAATTGCAAACGCTGAATCAATGGGAAAATCAGTGATAGATATTCAAAAAAATTTTGATGATGAAATGTCAATTATTAAGCAAGAACGTGAAAATGAGCGTTTTAGGGTTTCAAAAGAAATACACGAAAGATACTTACAAGATATAGGAGAAATAACAACTGAAAATACATTAGAACGCTCACAAAGAGAGCTTGAAATTGCGCAAGAATACGCATTAGAGGTTGAAAATACGGTATTTTCAAGTGAAAACGCTAAGGCGCAAGCAATTGAAGAAGCATCTAAACGCATCGAGGATGCGCAAAAACGTGTAAAAAAAGTGTCGTTGGAAACTGCGGAAGAAAGTTCAAAAGCATACTTTGGAATGGCGAGAGATATTACAAGTATATTTACTGATTTAGGAGCAGATGCCGAAGCTATGGCGGTGTTTAACAAGATGATAGCAATTGCGGAAGCTACTACGCTTCTTGGTATATCAATTGCTAAAGCAACAAGCGGTTCTATTGGTTTCGCCGACCCATTCACGATGATAGCAACAATTGTTGCTAATGTAGCCGCCGTTACAAGTACAATAGTATCGGCAATTTCTACAATAAAAAGTGTGCAAACACCGACAGCACCAAAATTTGCAACTGGTGGTATTGTTCCCGGTTCTTCATACTACGGCGACAGAGTTCCAATATTAGCAAACAGCGGAGAGGGTATAATGACATCGGAACAATTACGCAATCTTAACGTAGCAGTAAGTAATATTGCACAAGGTTATGTAGGTGGTTTTGATTATAATAAATTTTCTCAAATTTTATCAGAAATAAAAATTATATTTGCAGAAAACGATTACAACAATTTTAAAAATAACTTAAATTTTATAGAAAATTATGCGAAAATCTAGAGAAATAAACGTAAATGGTATGACGGTAAAGATACCAACTAATAGACCAGCAATGCGAGAAAACCAATATATTGAGATAAGTAATTATACCAATAATGGCAGGTATATAGTTATCGAGGGACAAAGTATTTATGTAAATACAGGTTCAACAATGAAAATATCAGTAAATGGATTATTAAATGCTAAGTCTCAGTTAGTTATAAATGGAATAACATATACGTTTAGCTTAGTAAATGGTCTTGATTTATTCGATTCCGATTTGATGATTACACCTCGAAAATTATACGGAAATGGGAATTCATTAACAATTTGGAAACAAGGAGAGTGGTTTGTTAATGAATCGCGAAAACTTGGTTTAAATTTTGTTATTTTAAACGAAAATGACACGGTTTATTACAATGAAGTAATTGAAAATGAATCACTTGGACATCCTTTTACACCAGAATTTACCGCTCCATTTGGAATCGGAAATGATATAAATCAAATATTAATTACCGAAGTATTACCATTAGATTGCAATAAAAAATACGTAAAAATACGATATACAAATAAATACGGATATGATGTTGAAATATGGTGTGAAATACTCAATAAAAAAGTAGAAAATACTAAAGAATACTCAGTTGTAAGCGATTTGAACGGTGTAAAAACGATTAAAAACAGGGTAGAAAGCATATTTTTAAAATTTTCTCAATGCAACGAAAGTGATGTATTATTTTACTCTGACATATTGACTGCCAACAAGTTAGAAGTTTACGAAGAAAATTCAGGGATTTGGATACCTGCAACGTCAACAACTAAAAGTGTCGTAACACCGACAGTTTCAGAGCGAGAAATAGACTTAATTTTTGAAATAAACACAAAAAAATACGATGGAAATATTAATTAACACAACAGGTCTTGGAACATATGTAATGCTTGAATTGTATGATAATCAATCATTTACGCTTAATTATAAGAACCCTATTTTTTCATTTGGAAACATCGAAATATCTCGTACTTCGACATTTTCAATACCGAAAACATCACGAAATATACACATCTTTAATTCGTGTGATACGCCAATATTGTACGGTTCACAAATGCGTATATTTACCGATTGTATAGCAAATTTTGACGGTAAAATATACCAAAATTCAAGGTTTATAATTCAAAGCGCGTCAGATAGTGAGTATTCTTGCGTATTATTTTATGGTGAATTACTCGTATTAAAAAAACTGAAAGAGTTGGGGAATTGTGCCGATTTGTGGATTCGACACAATGAAGAGATGTATGTAGGAGAACAAGAATTTAAAGATGTAGACAATTACAAAAATGCTAATAATCAATCATTTAGAACTGATTTATGGGATATTTATAAATATGCAACCAATGCTCCAGTTGGTCAAGGATACTACCGAATGCCGTCAACAAATCTTCACGAAATTGCAATGATTTTGGGTGATAATGCGGTAATTGAGGGAGGTATAAACATCTCAAACCCAAATACTTCAGCAAATGAATACATGCTTAAAGGAATAGCTGGAGAAAGTGGTATTTATACACAAAATTTTACGCAAACTGAAAATTATGCAAGTAGCCAATTATTTACCGGTGGTGCTGTTAGCAACATAATTTTTGAAACAACAGCACCAATAACTGCAGGAGCGGATAATCGAATAAATGATAATCAAGGTATTGTACATACTAATTGCTGGAGAGTTACGCAGGATTGCACAATAACATTTCCGTATATGAGCACTATAAATGTTGGCGGAATACCGACACGATATGTTTTATTGGTTTGGGGATATGGCGGTTCAGACCCGTCAATACCGTCATATGTTGCAAAATATAATCTTGATGAAAATACTAACGGAACCATAGTTGAATTTTCAAGTGACGAAAATAACACTGAAGAACTTCCGTACAGGTTCTTAATAATGGCGCAATTTGTCAATCTTAACCAAGACGGAGTAAACTACTACTATTTTCGCAACGGAAATCAATACGGTTACAGAATAGTACCAAATATTGACGTAAATTTACATATTGAGTTTACAAATGACGGTATTTTTTACCCAATAAGACTAACGGACACATTGCGTAGATTCGACATGATGCAACTATACCAGCTATATGCTAACGTTGTTCGTGGCGTGCTGAACGTTAATGAAAGCGGTGGTTTAGAATTGTTTTACGGAGTGTTTGACGAACCAAAAGAACTAAGTAATATTACGCAATTTCGTTCAATTAAACGTAGCGTTGATTTTTTAGCTAAAAAAACTGTCGCAAAATACGCAGATGACGAAGATGCTTATGTTTTGAACGCTGAAAACGAGCTAATTAGTGAAGAAACAACACTATATGAACTCCCGGTAATTAATGGAGAGAAAAGATATGAAGATGTGGTTGTTTTTGACGATATTATAACAGAATTTGATGAAGAATCATTAACACAGGTAACATCTCAAAATAATGACAATATTGGTATAATGCGTATAAGTACTGACGATGTAACTATGTCAAAATACGTAGAACTAACACCGCCCACATTTATTGAAATGATAAATATACATTCAACAACGATAGAAGTAGATGTAGCTATGAGCGAGTACGATTTTATAACACTAAAAAATACGCAATGCTACACATACGAGGGTGCTCATTGGGCTTTAGAATCATCATCTTGGAGCGGAGGTATTGCGAAATTGAAGCTAATACGTATACGTTGGGAAATATAAAAAAATGTAAAAAAGTTGCAAAAAATTTGTGTAAAAAACGACAGAAATTTTTGATAGAAAAAGTTGCAAAAAATTTGTGTAAAAAACGACAGAAATTTTTGATAAAAAAAGTTGTAAAAAATTTGTGTATTTTTGCACAGAAAAAAATGTAAAAAAATTATGGAAAATGTTTTAAAAACAGTATCAACGGTATTTCTTGGCTTTTTTACCGGTATTTTGGTCGATATAATACCTCTGACAATACTCGCTATGACTTTTGTCGTAATTGACTGTATAACAGCATTTAGGTTGTCGAAACGACTATCAAAATTATGTAAAAAAGGTACTGTTTGTGGCAAATTTTTGAGTAAAAAAATGGGTAAAACTATTATTGAATTTACCGTTATAATACCTGTCGGTCTAATGCTTGCGTATTGTGTGCAAGAATACTTATTTATGGGTAAAAACATGTATTTACCACAGGTTTTTGCTGGGTTTATAATTTTCTGGCAAATTTGGAGCATTCTCGAAAATGAAAGCAGTTGCAACGGTTCAAAATGGGCAAAATTAGCGCAAAAAATATTTGTCGACAAAACAGAAAGGCACTTTAATATAAACTTAAATGACTTAAAATCAAATACTTAAAGATATGAACGAAAGAAGCTACGAAAATTTGGAAGGAGTACACCCGAAACTTATTAAAATACTTGAAAACGCATCAAAAAAATGCGAATTTACCGTTACTGAGGGAGTAAGAAGCGCAGAAAGGCAAGCGTATTTATACGCACAAGGTCGCACAAATAACGGTAGAATAGTTACCAATATTGACGGTTTTACGAAACGAAGTAATCATCAAACAAAACAAGACGGTTACGGGTATGCGGTAGACATATATGCAGAGCCTATAGATGTAAATGACACTATACGCATAGCTGATGTTGCAAAAATAATCAAAAATGAAGCAAAAAAATTGAATTTAGTTGTTGAGTGGGGTGGAGATTGGAATATGCGTGATTACCCGCACTTTGAGCTAAAAGGTACGTATAAACAACAATAAAAATATGAAACATTGGTATATTTACTTATTAATTTTGCCATTTCTATTTTCGTGTCGCTCGACAAAATTAAGAGAAGTAGACAAAACAAGCGATAACAGCGTAAGAATTGAGTATAAAACGAAAGTAGATAGCGTATTTATACACAATTTCGATAGTGTTTTTGTAAAACAAGCAAACGACACTATTTATATTTTTCGAGAAAAAACAAATACCGTTTTTAAGTCCGTTTTTGACACTATTTTTATAACGGATACATTACGTATCGCTGACACTAAAATAATTCAAAAATCGGAAGAAAAAACGGTAAATTTCGCATCTAAATTAAAAGATATACTTATTATCGTAACACTTTTAGTGATTGGCGTATTTATTTCCAGATTTTTGCGATAAAATTTACCTTTTTTTTATCGGAAATGATTCGTATTTTTTCTAAATCGACAGTTTTCTCGATTGCATATGTTGCAATATCATTTATCTGTTCAATTTTTGCCAACAAATAATTATTTTCTTTTTTCAGTATTTTTAAATACTGATTATTATCAATTTTTTCCATATCCCCTAATTATTGTGTAACCATTACTATAACTAATTGACAGAATGATACTTATATCATTCTTTGTATACTCCTTAGCTCTTTTTAATGAGTATTTTCCTTTTAAATTTAATTCCACCATATTACCCCCTGTTTAAAATTCTATTAAATGCTTCTAATACATATTCTTCCTCGTAGTTTCCATTCTCGTCAATTTCTGCAAGTATTTCACATGTTCTACTTCCGTTAGATACTTCCGCCAAATGAGCCCATTGGTAAAAAAATGGTTTTGTAATTTTGATTGTAATTTCCATAACCTTAATTTTTTTTAATTGTTTGTTTAATTATTATAATGCAAATATACAGTGTTTGTACACTCGAATCAAGTTTTTCAATATGAGATACATCATGTTAAAATATGATTTACGTCATGTTTTAACCATTTTCGTGATAATAGGAAAATGGTATTGTTTTTATTTTGCTTAGCGTTTGCTTACGTTTTGCTTAGCGTTTGCTTACGTTTTGCTTAGCGTTTGCTTACGTTTTACTTACGCAATATATTGATAATCATATACTTATAATATACTTATTTTTAGCAAAAAAAACACTGAAAAAAAACGCGCAACATTTTTTTCAGTGTTTTTTTGTGTTTAAAAGAAAAAAAAAGAAAAAGAAAGGAAAGAAAGAAAAAGAACCAAAAAGAAAGAAATCAAAGAAAAAGAAAAAAAAAGAAAAGAATTAACATAACCAAATAATTTAAGTAAAATTTTCAATTTTTTTATTATTAATTAAAAATATGTATGATTTTCAGAATTTTATGATTTTTTTTAAAAAAAAGTTCTTAAAAATTTTGTTTGAATAAAAAAAAAGTATATGTTTGCAAAAATTAATCGCATACGGGGCGTTAAAATAAAGAAATTGCCGAAAGGCATAAAAATTCTGCAACAATAGTACCCGTAATGCTATTTTGCAGAATTTTTTTTTGAAAAAAAAATGATAATAAGCCAAGAAGACTATATAGCAATATCATATTTGCCTCAAAATGAACGAATTACGCTAATTTCTGCAATATTTGATTACGAGTTTGGAGCTGTTGAGCCAGAACTAAACGGAACAGCTCTTGCATTTTGGCTTATTTTAAAGCCCAAATTTGAGCTTAAAAAAAAGAGGATTGCTAATGGTAGAAAGGGTGGAGAAACAAGCAAAAACAAGCAAAAAACAAGCCAAAAACAAGATATTAAAGATGTTGAGGTTAAACAAATAAAATCAAAAACAAAAACAAAAACAGTCGAAGAAAGGGCTAAAGACCTGTACGATAAGTGTTTAGAGTATTTTTATGAGTATGGTGCTGAGATGCTTAGAGAATTTTACGATTATTGGACTGAAATAGGTGATAATCAAATACTTATGAGGTTTGAGAGAGAAAAAACATTTGAATTGTCAAAACGACTTGCTCGTTGGAAGTCAAATAATATAAATAAATCAAAATCAATTACTTATGAACGAAAACAACCAATTAGCGACGAAGAACTGTCGAGAGCTATCGCAACAGGATATGCAAATGCAATCGGTGTCAATATACACGGGGGAAGTGGCTGACACTCAATGTATTGCAAATCAAATGAAAAGGTTATCAATGGCATTTCCTGTAATGAAACAAAATTTCTTTAATTTATTGACGGAACGTGTTGTATATCACAATTTTACATCGAAAAAATTAGAAGATGCGGTAAATAATGTTATAGACAATTTTAAATATAAAGAGTTGAATATAAGTGATTTGATAGGTTTTGATAAAAAAATTAAGTTATTTAACGGAAAAGAATTTTGCGAAATGCAGATTAGGGGATATAAATGCTCTGATTTTGGAATAATCGAAAAAAACGAAAAAAAATACTTTTATTTACTATCTGATTATGAGCAATATATGTAAAACATGACGTAAATCATGTTTTGATATGACGAAGCTCATAGTAAAAAATTTGCAACCGGTTAAGCAATGATGTATCTTTGCCTTATAAAATTAATCAAACAAAAAAAAATTTAAAGTTATGGAAAATTTAGTAAAATATAACTCAAACGGCTCAATATCAGCAATTTTAGAGTTTAATAAAGAAAAAACCGGAACATATTTAATAGAGAGTTACCACGCAAATGGCAATGTGTTAGCACGTTACGATTGGAATAATGACAAAACATACACGTATGTCGTTGAACGTTTCCATTCAAACGGTTCATTGTTAGCACGTTACGAATGGAATAATGACAAAACTGAAACTTTCTTAATTGAACGTTTTAACGAAAACGGTTCATTATTAGAACGTTACGAATGGAATAATGACAAAACCGAAACTGATTTAATAAATAGTTACCACGTAAATTGCAATGTGTTAGCGCGTTACGAATGGAATAATGACAAAACCGAAACTTTCTTAATTGAAAGTTTTAACGAAAATGGCAATGTGTTAGCGTGTTATAAGTGGAACAATGACAAAACACGAACATATTTAATAAATAGTTACTATTCAAATGGCTCATTATCAACACGTTGCGAGTGGAACGATGACAAAACTGAAACTGATTTAATTGAACGTTTCCACGCAAACGGCTCAATATCATCACGTTACGAGTGGAATAAATACAAAACTGAAACTTTCTTAATTGAAAGTTTTTACTTAAACGGTTCATTATCATCACGTTGCTATTGGAATAAAGACAAAACATACACTTATGTTATTGAACGTTTTAACGAAAACGGCTCATTATCAGAACGTTACGATTGGAATAATGACAAAACATACACGTATGTCGTTGAACGTTTCCATTCAAACGGTTCATTATCAGAGCGTTACGAATGGAATAGTGATAAAACTGAACCTTTCTTAATTGAACGTTTTAACGAAAACGGTTCATTGTTAGAACGTTACGAATGGAATAATGACAAAACTGAA
>QMCD01000724.1_pt1 | contig 22563 bp, 19 predicted proteins | sample 1821841 | NCBI WGS metagenome assembly QMCD01 (sample SAMN01991225, study PRJNA193472) | Termite gut metagenome, whole genome shotgun sequencing project. | isolation source: worker | host: Macrotermes natalensis
CGCATCAATTCTATCATTAAATGAAGGTATTGGGTAAATTGAAAGGCAATATCCGAAAAATTCCTTTGCAAATGTGTCCAGTATTTCAAGTTCCGTTTCTGTCCACTCGTTTTTGTCAAAAGGGACAAGCCTGTCAAGTGAAAGTTCTGCCGAATGTGACGGAAAGTTAAATTCCGAAATTAGTTCTAAATATTTCGGTAAAAAATGTTTCATTTCTTCGATGTTTGTCTTTGCAGGTTTTGCACTGTCGTTGTACTCGGTCAATAATTTAAGCGGAATTTGCCTGACAGGCAGACTTGCAAGTTTGGCTTCGTCTTCAATCCTCATACAGCAGTCGGTGCAGACGTCAAGCGGACGCTCTGCCCGATAGGTTGAAAATATCCGGTATGTCCTGTTAATTATTTCTTTTAACATATTTTCCGTACTATCTTTTATAATCACTGTCAACGGACTCAAATGTTCTGTTCCCACAAAGACACAACGTTCACTCGGAATAATTTTGTGTTCTTTATCTTAAATATCCGTATCCGTAACGTTGAAATATTCCTGCAACTTCTTTTTCGCCTTCCGCTCAATTTCAGGCGTAATGCTTTTTCTGATTTTGCCGACCGAAAAAAGCAACATTGCGAGGTCGTCCGTGTATCCGAGCGCAAGTATTAAATCGGGCATTAAATCAATCGGAAAGATAAAATAGCCCAATGCTCCGATGATGATTGCGCGATCCTTGATACTCACATCGCCATCAACCAGCACATAAAAAAGCAGCAACACGGAATAAACTCCCTTTAATCCGACTTTTTGCGCCACTTTTTTCAACTTTTCAAGCAATTTTGACGGAGAATAATGTTTCTCGTATTTTACTAATGCAGTTGTATTTTCCATATTCTGTTTTTTTAGTCTCGAACCGGGTTTTCATAGGATTTACAGGATTATTTTTTATCATCTTGGGAGTCTTGTAAATCCTATGAAAATCCCGGTTCAAAACAATTAGCCATAAAATCTATCTAAATTACAAAATATTTCCCGTTTTTGAAAATCTTTTATGCTAAATTTGCAAACTAAAATTCAATGTAAGGAAAAATATGAAAAACGAAACAAACGAAAAAGAAAATCCCTTTGTTAATTTATTGGTAAATATTGTTATTCCGGTGGCTATCCTGCTTTCGCTGACTAAAAGAATCGGACCGGAATATGCGTTAATACTCGCCCTGCTGTTTCCTGTCGGTGCTTTTTTGTATGATCTGGTTACGAAAAAAACCGCCAATTTTACCTCTATTGTTGGTGTTGTCAGCGTGTTGCTGCTGGGTGTGATTGGCGTACTGAAACTGCCTAAAGAGTGGGTGGCAATCAAAGAGGCAGCTGTTCCTTTGATTATCGGCATCGGCGTGATTGTTTCGCTGAAAACCAAATATCCGCTGGTGCGGAAATTGCTGTACAACGAAAAATTTATGGATACCGGACGGATAGATCATATTTTGAAGGAGCAAAAAAAAGAGAAAGTTTTCGATAAAATCCTTGTTTATTCAACTTATATGATTGCAGGGTCTTTTCTGCTTTCATCGGTACTTAATTTTACCCTGGCTAAAATTCTGATAAAAAGTGAACCCGGGACAGAGGCTTTCAACGAAGAGATTGCACACATGACGGCACTTAGCTTTCCGGTTATTGCGTTGCCATCTACCGTGGTGATGCTTTTAGCATTGTGGTATCTGTTTCATTCGATAAAAAAATTGACGGGATTGACGCTGGACGATTTGATGGCAGAGCATTTGAAGGAAAAGACTAAAGAATAAAGTTTTTCAACCGGTTAATTGTTTTTCGTAAACGCTCATTGCAATTTGCGGCTCTTTCGGAATCCCATTGTTCATAAACAAACTTTTGTAAAATGACGTTGTATCCGGGACCTTGCTTTCAATTTTTTTAAAATTCTTCCAATTAATCAGCGTTAGCTTTGATATTCTCATAATCTTACATCCTTTAAAATAATCACATAAAGGTAAAATTTTCCAATCAATTTTCAATTATAAAATTGGCAACTTCATTTTTTCTAACGAAATTTGTATCGTTAAGTAATTCAAAACCATAAATAAAGAGAATGTACACGATGCAACATATCGCCGAAATGACCGGCGGCACGCTTCAAGGAAATCACCACCGGGCAATTAATCGCTTGTTGACCGACAGTCGCGCACTTTCTTTTCCGGAAGATTCGCTTTTTATAGCTATCGTTTCGGAGCGGAATAACGGACATAAATACATTCCAAGCCTCTACAAGAAAAATGTACGCAGTTTTATGGTATCACGCATTTTCCCGGAGTTTAATGAATTGACGGAGGCAACTTTTATTATCGTAAAAGATACCCTGAAAGCGTTACAGGAACTGGCTGCCGGGCATCGGAAAATGTACCCCGTTCCCGTTGTCGGAATCACGGGAAGCAACGGAAAAACCATTATTAAGGAGTGGCTGTACCAACTGTTGCACGCGGATTTCAACATCACACGTTCGCCGCGAAGCTACAATTCTCAAATTGGCGTTCCACTCTCGGTGTGGGAAATAAATGCGGATACCGAACTGGGCATTTTTGAGGCAGGCATTTCCCAACCCGGAGAAATGGAACAAATTGCACCCGTTATCGCGCCGGCTATCGGTATCTTTACGAATTTGGGCGAGGCGCATCAGGAAAATTTTTCATCTTTGAAAATAAAATGCCTCGAAAAATTGAAACTCTTTGAACACGCCGGAACGCTGATTTACAACAAAGATGATAAATTGGTGGACATCTGCGTAATGCAGACTCGAACAATGGCTAAATTCTTGTCGTTCGGTACACACGAAGATGCCGATATTCAAATTCGTTCCCTGCAAAAGAAGAACAGTAAAACAATTATCACTTATCTGTTTAACGGAAATGAAGATAAATATACCATTCCGTTTACCGATAACGCTTCTGTCGAAAATTCGTTACAGTGCCTTGCATTGCTGCTGCACCTGAATATTTCGGGAGAAAAGATACGAAAACGGATGGCTGCACTTGAGCCTGTCGCCATGCGCCTGGAGGTGAAAGAGGGACAGAATGGTTGTCTTTTGATTAACGACAGCTACAATTCCGACATCAATTCACTGGGTATTGCCCTCGATTTTCTCGACCAACAGGCGAATGTGAAGCAGATGAAGAAAACGCTGATTCTTTCGGATATTATCCAGAGCGGTCAAGATCCTGCCGTGCTTTATCAGTCGGTTGCCAAGCTTCTTTTCAATAAGAATATCGGAAAACTGATTGGAATCGGACATGGAATTTCAGCGCATAGAAATTTTTTCCCGCTAAAAAACAAATCATTCTATCCTAACACCGAGACATTCCTTCAGCAGCTTTGTCCGGACGATTTTAACGAAGAGGCTATCTTATTGAAAGGTTCGCGAAGTTTCCGTTTTGAGGAAATTTCCGACCAAATGGCGCTTGCCGTACACGAAACGGTGTTGGAAGTCGATTTGAACGCTTTGGTAAATAATTTCAACTACTTCCGCTCATTTCTTCAACCCGGAACGAAAACGATCTGTATGGTGAAGGCAAACGCTTACGGGAGCGGCGACATTGAAGTTGCCCGTACGCTGCAACACAACGGTTGCGATTACTTAGCTGTTGCCGTTGCCGACGAAGGGGCTGTCCTGCGGCGCGAAGGAATTGACATTCCGATAGTCGTAATGAATCCGGAGACAAACAGCTTCCATAAAATATTGGAACACAATCTTGAACCCGAAATTTACAGTTTCCGCCTGCTCGAACAGATGATAAGCGAAGCCGAGCGGCAGGGAATCAATGAATATCCGGTTCACATTAAAATAGATACGGGAATGCACCGCTTAGGATTTGAGCCTGCCGAAATCGACCGGCTGATTGAGCGGTTGAAATCGCAAAAAAACGTGATGATTCGTTCCGTTTTTTCGCATCTTTCGGGGGCTGATGAAGAAAAATTCGACTCTTTTACCGAAGAACAAATCCATAAGTTCAAGGAGGTCAAAGAAAAAATAGACAGCGCTTTCCCACATAAAATCATTTACCATATACTCAATTCGGCTGGTACAGAGCGGTTTAGCCAATATCAGTTTGATATGGTGCGACTTGGCATCGGTCTTTACGGAATCAGCGCCATTAACTCGCCGAAAGTGGAAGAGGTATGTACGCTTAAAACCAATATATTGCAAATCAAGCACATCCCGGCAGCAGAAACCGTCGGATATAGTCGAAAAGGAACATTCAAGCGCGATTCCGTCATCGGTGTCCTTCCTATAGGGTATGCCGATGGTTACAATCGAAAATTTGGAAACGGCGAAGGAAAAATGCTTGTTAACGATCAGTTAGTTCTGACTGCAGGAAATATTTGTATGGATTTATGTATGATTGATTTAACCGGCATTGAGGCGCAGGAAGGCGACTCCGTAACTGTTTTCGGCAAAGGATATTCGTTTAAAAACCTGGCATCTCAGTTGAATACAATTCCGTATGAGATATTGAGTAATGTTTCAAGAAGGGTGAAGAGGGTTTATTTTAAGGAGTGAAACTGTCTTGAACCGGGATTTTTACACGATTTTCCGGATAGTCAAAATGATAAAAAGCGAATAATTATTCCGGTTATAAAATCTTATTTTGCTATCTTGACTATCCGGAAAATTTTGTGAAAATCCCGGTTCAAAAATTATTTCTCTGCCGGTTTATACCGTGCATTCAACTTATCAATTACATCGGCAGTAATATCCAGGTAATCTTCGGCATAAAAAATATTATCGTTTCCGGTATCGCTGAAAATAACCTTATAGCGCTTGTCTTGATTGTAAACCTTGAAGAATGTGTTGATAGAATCTCTCAGCTGAGTATTTATTTTTTGTTGTTCGGCAAACAGTTCTTGGGCAAAACGGCGATCCAAGTTTTGCAACTCCTGTTCCTTTTTCATCAAGCGTGTTTGTTCCTGTTCCACACTTTCTCTTGTCAAGAACCCGCCGCTTTCGAATTTCTTTTGAACTGCCATGGCATCTGCCTGTAGCTGTTCTTGCTTACGGCTAATATCGTTACGGAATTTTTCCTGTTTTTTGAGTAACACCTCATTCATCTCCTTGGCAAATTGATAATTTATCAAAAGAGAATCGACACTCACGTAAGCGATAGAGAAACTATCGGTCTGAGAGGTCTTTATCGAATCGCCTTTTTGCAACAAAACTTCGGTCGAATTTTTTTTGAGTGAGGTAAAATGAAGAATGTACAAGGCAACAACGGCTGTACTTAAAACAAAAATGGCTATTGTATTGAAATGTTTCATATAGATATAATTTAATTTTTAATACCAAGTTTAATCCTATTCTGAGCTTGCTTGTCTTGTGCTTGAGCACAATGAATACCTTTTTGAGACAAGGCTTTATTATCTTTTACGTGAGAGGAGGGAAATTTTCCATTCTTAAAAAAAAGGATTCTAAAACTTAAAAGCAAAATTGCTATTCCCACCAAAATTAATGTAAGTATCATAATCTTCCACATCTTCATCCTCGTAGTAAATCCTCGGCAAATATAAATCATCTAATTGTGTAAATCATTTAATAATCCCTATTTTTCTAAATAATTCATATCTGAACGCAGATTTTAACTAAATTTAATTAGATGAGAAAATAGGCACGCTTATCACAATTGACTATATTTGCCGTAATATTAAACATCATAAATACACAATGAACACAATAACAGAGCTTCAGCCCAACATCGTTTGGCATTATTTCAATGAGATATGCAGAATTCCACATCCCTCTAAAAAAGAGCAAAAATTAATCGAATATTTAGCTGATTTCGGAAATACGCATCATTTGGAAACAATTGTAGATGCTACCGGAAATGTACTTATTCGAAAAAAAGCAACTCTGGGAATGGAAAAAAAACCTTCCGTTGTGTTGCAATCACACATAGATATGGTTACAGAAAAGAATAATGATTCTATTTTTGATTTCGACAAAGATCCGATTATCCCTTATGTTGACGGCGATTGGGTAAAAGCCCAAGGGACAACACTTGGTGCCGACAATGGAATAGGCGTAGCAGCACAGTTAGCGTTACTGGCATCGGAAGATATTCCGCATGGAGATATTGAATGCCTTTTTACGGTAGAAGAAGAGACAGGATTAACGGGAGCAAAAAATTTTCAAGCCGGCATACTTCAATCCAAGATATTGATTAATTTGGATTCGGAAGAAGACGGATATTTCTGCATCGGATGTGCCGGAGGGATAGATACAGTTGCAACATTTCATTATGAGACGCAGCAAGCTCCTCCTAATCTTTTCTTTTTTAATGTGAAAGTCAGCGGTTTGCAAGGTGGTCATTCGGGCATAGAGATTAATCAAGGACGGGGTAATGCCGTTAAAATACTTGCACGGTATCTTTGGACAATGAACAAGCAGTTTCCGGTATACCTGCAAAGCATAGAAGGTGGAAATCTACACAATGCGATTCCTCGTGAAGCTTCGGCTATTGCGGCTGTACCTTACGAAAAAAAAGAAGAAGTCCGCATACTGCTCAACCTGTTTATACACGATGTAGAGGACGAGCTTCCTTCGGAAAAGAAGTTTCACATTGACCTTGATTCTGAAAACAGAGTAGAGAAAGTGATTGATAAAACATATTCGGATAGGCTGTTAAATGCGTTATATGCCTGTCCGCACGGTGTGATAAAAAACAGCTTTGAGATAACAGAATTGCCGGAGGTATCAACCAACTTGGCATCCGTCAAAATGAAAGAAGGCAATACTATTGTTGTTGCAACAAGTCAGCGCAGTTCGGTAGAATCGGAAAAACATGATATTAAGAATCAGATAGAAGCATTATTTCTGCTGGCTGGAGCGGAAGTAACACACGGCGATGGTTATCCGGGTTGGAAGCCAAATATTCATTCCAACATAACCAAAATAGTGATTGACTCCTACTTGCGCTTATTCCACAAGCAACCTGTTATAGAAGCTATTCACGCCGGTTTGGAGTGTGGTTTATTTTTGGAAAAATATCCCAATTTAGATATGATTTCAATCGGACCGACAATTTCCGGCAATCACTCGCCTGACGAAAAAGTACATATTCATAGTGTGGAGAAATTTTGGAAGCACTTGAGGGATGTGTTGAAAAATGTATAAAAATTTCCCACAAAGACACAAAGGACACAAAGAAAAATAAAAACTTTGTGTCCTTTGTGTCTTTGTGGGAAACTAATTTTCCAACATCAACAAAAAAAGCGGAACCAAACAGCCCCGCCTCAATTCACTTACTATTGAAGATACTCTATCCGAGGTATCCTTTCAATAATTTACTTCTTGAATTTTGTCTCAATCGTCTGATTGCCTTTTCCTTGATTTGGCGGACACGCTCGCGTGTCAATCCGAAGTTATCTCCGATTTCTTCCAACGTCATTTCCTGGTATCCAATACCGAAAAACATTTTGATAATCTCGCTCTCACGCTCGGTAAGCGTAGCCAAAGCCCGGTCAATTTCGCGAGCTAATGACTCGTTGATTAGCGAGCGGTCGGCAATCGGTGAATCATCGTTTATCAAAACGTCCAAAAGACTATTGTCTTCCCCTTCAACAAAGGGAGCGTCCACAGAGATGTGCCGTCCGGAAACTTTCAAGGTATCCGCAATCTTATCCACAGGAATGTCTAATTCATCAGCAAGTTCTTCCGGCGAAGGTCGTCTTTCGTTTTCTTGTTCAAATTTGGAGAACGCTTTATTAATTTTGTTCAACGAACCGACTTGGTTCAAAGGTAAACGAACGATACGAGATTGCTCTGCTAATGCCTGTAAGATTGACTGACGAATCCACCAAACAGCATACGATATAAACTTAAATCCACGCGTTTCGTCAAATTTCTCGGCTGCTTTGATTAATCCTAAGTTCCCCTCATTGATAAGGTCGGGCAAACTTAACCCTTGATTTTGGTACTGTTTAGCAACTGAAACGACAAAACGAAGATTCGCTCGGGTAAGTTTCTCTAACGCAATACGATCTCCTTTTTTGATCCGTTGCGCTAATTCCACTTCCTCTTCTACCGTAATAAGGTCCTCACGTCCAATTTCTTGCAGATACTTGTCGAGTGAAGCACTTTCCCTGTTTGTGATTGATTTGGTAATCTTAAGTTGTCTCATTTCTCTAATGAAAGTTTAAGGGGGCGAATTTACTATTTTTTTGGGAATTTTCAGCTAATAATTAAAAAAATATTTTATCTTGAATTTCGATTCTCATCAGATTTACAAGATTTGTCAAGATTACAAAAGCTAAAATCCCGTTATTCTCGTAAATCTGATGAAAATCGTGGTTCAAAACAAATTCCGTTTTAATTCAAATCCACTGCATAGTAAACAATCTTACCATCTTTGTTCAGACCGGAAATAAAAAGCGCCTGTTCACTCTGTGCTCCTCTATTTTGTCTGACATCCTTGATAATCTGCTCAATATCAGCAATATTATTTACAACACGATTATTTACACGGAGGATAACATATCCTTTCGAGATTCCGGCTTGGGCAAACTTCCCTCCTTTTTCTACTTTTTCCACCAGTAAGCCGAAAGAGATGCCATATAGCTGTTTCAAGTTATCCGGAACCGGAGTAAAACTTGCTCCTAAATCTTTCAATCCCACCTCTTTTACAATATCGGTATTTCCTTTTGTATTTTTCAGTATAACTTCTACATTTTTGCTTTTTCCATCTCTTATTAACTCTATTTTCACCTTATCGCCCGGACGGAAACGGCTTATTTGTTCCTGCAACTGTGCCACCGAATTTACGTCAATGTCATTTGCTTGGGTTATAATATCTCCTACCTCAATTCCGGCACCGGCAGCTGCACTGTTTTCATTGACTCCGGCAACATACACTCCTTTCAGCACGTCTATGTTTTTCTCTTTGGCAAACTCTGCATTTATGTCGTTTATGATAACACCCAATAAGGCGCGCTGTACAATTCCAAACTGTTTTAAATCGGTTACAATCTTACTCATAATGCTTACCGGAACAGCAAACGCATACCCCGAATAAGAACCTGTCTGAGAGGCGATAGCAGTATTGATTCCGACCAACTGTCCGCGCGTATTAACCAAAGCGCCTCCGCTGTTTCCGGGATTAACTGCGGCATCGGTCTGAATAAAAGATTCTATTCTCATGTCGCTGCTCAAGATATTGATATTTCGCGCTTTAGCGCTCACAATACCTGCCGTAACGGTAGAAGTCAAATTGAAGGGATTACCGACAGCCAGCACCCACTCCCCTACTCTCAAGTCGTCCGAATTGCCAATTTCCAATGTAGGCAAACCGGTCGCATCAATTTTCAGCAATGCCAGGTCGGTAGAAGGATCTGCACCAGCCAACGTTGCTTTAAATGTTCTTTTGTCGTTCAGCGTAACAGTAATTTCATTTGCGCCGTCAATTACGTGGTTATTGGTTACAATATAGCCGTTGGGCGATAAGATAACCCCCGAACCAGAACCCATTTTCGGCTGCGGCTGTTGTGGCTGCATCCCTCTTCTATCTCTGAAAAAGAACTCAAAAAACGGATCCATTTCCATTGACAATGAACGTTGTGGAGCTTCAGACTTTGTCATAATATGTACTACGGCATTCACAGAAATCTCTGCCGCCTGCGTCAAATCAACCGGTTCTCCCTGCGTATAAGATACGTGTTGAAGAGGTATGCCGAACGCCGTTTTCTCATTCTGTACATCTTGCGGCTTATTTATCATGGAGATAACGAAAATAGAAATCCCCGAACTAAACAATACTACTCCCACGAATGTTAATAATTTTTTTAACTGTGTCATTTTTCTATTATTTTTAAGTTATTAATTCCGTTTAGATAAACGATTAATTAGCGAATAAATGCAAAAAAAATAGTTGTTTTTAATATTTTTAAACCGATTTAACAAATCAAATAAAGACATTAACAAAGACAAAAAACGTAAAATCGGACAAAAACAATTATCTTTGCAGGTCGAGAAAAATTTGTGCTGGATTTAAGGTTTAAAAAGTTAAAAATAGCACCTCAAGTTTCTTCTTAGTTTTTGCCTTTAGTAACCAACAGTCAAAACTGAATGTACAGAAAATCAACTTTATTATTACTACTAACACCATTCTTTTTTTTAAACGGATATAGCCAAGCTGTTCTTAGCGGAATTATAAAGGATGCGAATACAAATGAAACGCTCATTGGAGTTTCCGTTTCGGTAAAAGAGTTGAACAAAGGGACTGCCACCAATGAAAAAGGAAAATACTCAATCAACCTGCCCGCGGGTGAATTTCATATTCAAGTTTCATATATCGGATATGCCGCAACAGAAAAAAAAGTGACAATTACCAACAAGAACAGGCAACTTAACATAAACCTCAACGCAGACGAACAGGTATTGAAAGAAGTGGTCGTAACCGGCAGAAAGCAAGATGCCAACATATCCGAAATGCTGATGAGCAGCCAAAAACTTCAAATGGTTACCATAAAAAAAATTCCGGCGTTAATGGGTGAAGTAGACGTGATTAAAGCGGTACAGCTATTACCGGGCGTACAAGCCGCCGCCGAAGGTTCTTCCGGATTTAGCGTGCGAGGCGGAGGTGTCGACCAGAACCTGATTTTGCTGGACGATGCCACCATATACAACGCGTCTCACATGATGGGATTTTTCTCCGTATTCAACAACGATGCCGTGAGTGAAGCCACTCTGCTGAAAGGGGATATTCCGGCAATATACGGAGGAAGATTGTCGTCGGTGTTAGATGTAACGATGAAAAATGAGATACCGCAAAGATTTTCAGGTTCAGGCGGTATCGGTCTCATATCAAGCCGGTTAATGCTTGAAACGCCATTATTTAACAACAAAACATCGGTCATGATTGCCGGCAGAAGAACATACGCTGACCTTTTTATCCCACTCGCCGGAAATGATGATTTAAACGGTTCCTATCTTTATTTTTACGACCTCAATGCCAAAATAACCCATACAATTAATGCCAAAAACCGGATTTACCTCTCCGGATACCACGGAAAAGATGATTTCGGGATGGATGACCTGATGGGATTCGGATTTGGCAATTCAAGCGTAACCGTCCGATGGAATCATATTTTCTCACAAAAGCTCTATTCCAACCTGAGCATACTCGGATCGAAATACGACTACGCGGTTGATATGGAGATGAAACCCTACCAAATGACACTCGGCGCAGGAATGAAAGACTGGACGTTGAAATATGACTTAGCTTACCAATGGAATCAAAAAAACACCACTAAGTTTGGTATATCCGGAATATACCACCGGTTTAACCAAGGTGAACTGCAAAATAAAGCGACGGACAAAAATCTTCCGGTTTTAATAGAAAACACCACCCTGGGCGACAGGAAAGGGTTGGAATACGGCATTTACCTCTCACACGAGCAAGTCGTCACGCGAAGGCTTTCGTTGAAATACGGACTCCGGCTTTCCATGTTCCAAAACATTGGCGATGAACTGCTTTTCCATTTCGACAAGAATTACAATGTGATTGATTCAACGCAATATGCAAGCGGACAGATATTCAACACGGAAGTAAATCTTGAACCTCGCGCCGGGATGTTGTATCAGCTAAATAAAGTTTCATCGGTAAAAGCTTCCTATTCACGCACAGTACAGTATGCACAGCTGGCATCCAACTCAAACGGCGGACTCCCCTTCGACGTCTGGTATCCTGGCAATCCCAACATTAAACCTCAAAAATGCGACCAGGTAGCTATCGGGTATTTCCGTAATTTTTTCGACAACCAGCTTGAAACATCCGTAGAAGTGTATTATAAAAATATGCAAAACGTGATTGACTTTAAAGAAGATGCCGCCATTTACGGCAACGAGCATTTGGACGGAGAAATCCGGACAGGAAAAGGGCGTTCTTACGGTGCTGAGTTTTTGATCCGGAAAAACGCAGGAAATCTGACCGGATGGCTTTCATATACCTATTCACGCACGTTTAAAACAATCGATGAAATCAATTTTGGGAGAGAATACCGTTCGCCTTTCGACCGTCCGCATAACTTTGTCGCGGTGTTGAGCTACGACTTTTCCAAGCGGTTTAACGTTTCAGCCAACTGGGTATATAACACCGGACAACCGGTAACCTACCCTTACGGGAAATATACGGTTGATAATGTGCCGTTTGCCATTTACAGCGGCGAGAGAAACAAGAGCCGTTATCCCGATTACCACCGGTTGGATATTGCCGCAACAATCAAAACACCACCACGGAAATGGAAAAAATGGGAAGGAGAATGGAATTTCTCAGTCTACAACCTGTATGGAAGAAAAAATACATGGGCAATTATTTTCACACCGGACGAGAACAATACAATAAAGACGGAAAAAATAACCCTTTTCTCTTTCGTCCCGTCAGTTTCCTATAATTTCAAATTTTAGAATTTATGCAAAAAATAACGTTATATTTCATTCTTCTAACCGGCTTGCTTTCTTGTACGGAGGAGGTAGTCATTGATTTGGAGCCGGGCGAACAGATGATAGGCATATACGGATCAATCACCACCGAAAAAAAGAAGCACGCAATCATACTCAGCCGCAGCACCGGCTTTTACACTCCGGGAACACCCGAAATGGTTTCTAACGCCACAGTTTTACTCTTTGACGGAACAGACACAATTGAGTTTGCCGAAAATCCGCATCAACCAGGCGTATATGAAACAATCGAGGCGGTAGCGGGGCAAACCGGACTTACCTATCAACTATCGGTATCCGTACAGGATAAGGATGGAACCGAAAAACATTTCTCGGCAGAAAGTACCATCCGCCCAATACCCGAACGGATAGATTCAGCCAAGGTTTTACCATACAAAGGCTTTACCGGTAAAATTATCAAAAACCGCTTCAAAATTTGTCCTTTCTTTCAAACAATTGACGATGAAAATATGAATTACCTAATAAAGGTAGCGATAAATGATTCGTTGATTACCGACACGCTAACCGAATATCAAGTCTTACAAATGGCGAAATTAAACGGATTATATTTTAACGGAACCGAAATGGAAGCCCTTTTCAGCGAACAGGATTTTCCTACCGGAATATACTCTCTTGATACAGAAAAACCGGATGAAAATATACAGCCGTTTGACAAAATCACACTCTACCTGTACAGTATCGATGACGATTACCGCCGGTTTCTCCAAGATATAAGAAGCAGCAGCGGAAGCAATCCTTTTATGGGAACACCGTCTAACGTGCGAAGCAACATAAAACCGGCAGGCAGGGCACTTGGCTATTTCTATGCAGCTTCGGCGGTTGAGTATTCGTTTTTATACTACAAGTAACGATTTTTTATCAAAAAAAACAGTATATTTGTTCAAACAAAAAATATTTTTCACATGAAAGCACTAAAATTTATTTCAATTCTCGGCTTGTGCGTTCTCGCCGTTTGTTCTTGTAAAAAAGATAATGATGATGACTTAGGAATAGTCGGTTTTTCCCAATTCGGCATGCAAGCCTATTTTCCTGCCGATGAATGGAGAAACAGTACCGGGGATTCGGATATTTTGGGAAATAAAACAGAAGACGTTGAAACTTTCCTGAAAGAGAGTATGCTACCGGATTCTTCCTATTCCATTTTTATTCTGTTCAAGCGTTTCGTTGATCCTTTTGAAAAAGAAGATGTAGATAAATTGACAACTGAAATTAAGGCTGCTTATGACTATTGGGCATCAATAGGAATAGAGTATTTGTCGGTTGACGCGTTCGAATCTTCCTCAATAGGTGATTATCCTGCGTTAAAATTAAATAGCAAAAAAATAAACAATTCCATAGAGGAATCTTACTTTATCCACCACGAAAACAGGCTCTACTGGATTTCCTTAGTTATTCCGGAAAACGAAATGAATAAGCATTATAGCGAGTGTAAGAAAATTCTTGATACATTTAAAATATCATCGAATTAAGATATTATTTTAAGTCTCCTTTCCATAACGAAAAACAGAAAGGAGACTTTTTTTACGTATTCATACTACCCTTTCAACTTCACTTCCCAATTCCACGCCGATCGCAACGTATCCTCCAAGGTTTCCTGTGCTTTCCATCCCAACTCCCGGTTGGCAAAAGTAGTATCAGCCCACACTTTTTCGATATCGCCTTCGCGGCGTGGGGCAATCTCGTAAGGTACTTTCACACCGGTTGCTTTTTCAAAAGCATGTATGATTTCCAAAACCGAAAGTCCGCGACCGGTTCCAAGGTTAAATATTTCGACAGGCTGTTTTTGTTTTTCGTTCAAAAGCCTTTCAACGGCAATAACGTGCGCTTTTGCCAAATCTACCACGTTGATGTAGTCGCGGATACAACTACCGTCCCCGGTGTTGTAATCGTCTCCAAACACGCGCAATTTCTGCCGGATCCCCATTGCCGTCTGTGTAACAAACGGAAGCAGGTTGTTTGGCACGCCATTAGGCAATTCGCCGATTTCTGCACTCGGGTGTGCGCCTATCGGGTTGAAATACCTCAGTAAAATAGCTTTCATTTGAGAAATGGCGTGAACGGCATCCGTAAGGATTGTCTCGCCCATTTGCTTGGTACTTCCATAAGGAGAAGTTGCCGGCTTGACGGGCGATTGCTCTGTTACCGGAAGCACATCGGGTTGTCCGTAAACCGTGCAGGAAGAAGAGAAAACAATATTCCAGACATCGTGTTTAGACATCAGTTCCAATAAGTTAAGTAAGGAAGTAAGGTTGTTGCGATAGTAAAGCAGCGGCTTATCTACCGATTCGCCCACAGCCTTGCTTGCAGCAAAATGGATGATCGCCTTTATGTTTTGATACTTCTCAAAAAAGAAATTCAAATCCGAATAATCCTTGCAGTCAATATTCTCAAAAACAGGCGTTTTTCCGGTAATTTTCTTAATTCCGTCCAGCACACCGATATTGGAGTTGGAAAGATTATCTATGATAAGAGGTTCAAATCCGGCGTTCATCAGTTCTACTACAGTGTGTGAACCGATGTAACCGGTTCCGCCTGTTACTAAAATTCTGGTTTTCATATAAAATTCGTATGTTTTAATAATTTACTTTCAAAAAATAAGGCTTGTAAACAAACTTATATAAAATAAATTTCCCACCTATTTCCGCCATATTTTTAATGTTTCGATATTTTTATTCGCATTCCAATTCTTTCATTTTTTCAACGGTCGTCAATTAGTCAAATTCTTTATTAGGCTTAACTTTATATTTCTATTTTTCTGTTTTTTATTCATTCAATTTTTTTAATAAATTTAAAACAGGCTCTTAAAATAATTTGGCAGGATAAACACCTTCTTCAACTAATTTTTCGATTTTAGCCACTACTGCCGGACGGTCTTCCTGGTATGTTACTCCAAACCACCGGCAAGGCGTATCCAGCACTGTAATTGTTGCTGTTTTATCCTGAATCAACTTATTTACCATAGTTGGGATACCATATTCAGCTTTGAGATTATCAGTATTTTCGTTCAAAAACGCCTTGAAACCGACTTCCGAATAGACAAAATAATCCGGTGTAAAGCCCCACATATTCATGGAGACAGGCAGGTTTTCGTCAATTTCTTCAAATGCGCCGGTCGTTTGATCTTTGTGAACCACCGTATTTCCCTTGCGTTGCACTTCATAATGTTCTACCACCGAAGTCAGATGATTTCCGGCACCGGTGCTGCAAACGCCTCTCGATACATGTCCGCTTTCCGAAAGCGTATTTCCAAGACGATAACCTACCATGCAATAATCGTTTTGATTTCCTTCCATTTTCCGTAAGGCATCAGCTAAAATCTCAAAACTTTCTTTCCCGTAAAAGTCATCTGCATTAATCACGGCAAACGGTTCTTTTACAGCATCTTTTGCGACCAAAATGGCATGGTTGGTTCCCCAAGGCTTCACTCGTTCCGGGTTCAACGAAAATCCGTCCGGAAGAGAATCTAACTCCTGGAAAACAATTTCTACAGAAATAAAATCCTTATATTTACTGATTACCTTCTCGCGGAAATCCTGTTCAAAAGCGTGACGGATGACAAATACCACCTTGCCGAATCCGGCGCGAGCGGCATCATAAATGGAATAATCCATGATTGTTTCTCCATTCGGACCTAATCCGTCCAACTGTTTCAATCCGCCGTAGCGGCTTCCCATTCCTGCCGCAAGTACCAATAATGTGGGTTTCATATTTTTAAGAGTTATGTATTTAAAATTTGGAACAAAAATAAGAAAAAGATGTAGGCAACCCGGAAGGCTGAATGTGAAAAACGATGAGTGATAACCGGATTTCTCCCTTTATCACTCATCACTTTATCATTTTATCTTAAAATCTTATTTTACCTCTCCTTCAATAATAATGGAAGTAACGCTCTTGTTCGGATCGTTAGTAATTACCATTACGCTACTTGAAAATTTACCCGGCTTCATATTCACGGTGTTTACTTCCACTTTTACATCTCCTGTCTTTCCTGATTTAACCGACTTTGGAGCAACTACCGAGATTGCATTGTTGTCGGAATATGCTTTACGAATCAAAAGCTCATTTTTTCCGCTGTTTCCAATTGCAACTTTTGTAGTTTGTTTTGATTTCGCCTTTAAAACTCCAATATTAACAACCGTTTTGTCAACAGTAATTACAGGAGCATTTGCTTTCTGCTCAGCGGTCAAAGTTGCAAAATTTTCAACAATATTTGCAAATACGGTAATCTTGAATTTTTTGTCTTCTACTACTTTTCCATTTACTACAACTAAGAATTCAGGATTCATAATACCCCAGCTTCTTGCCGATTTGGAATCAAAAGTTACCTCAATCATTCCTTTTTCTCCCTTGCCCAACGATGCCGGAGCTTTAATAGACAAGAAAGGAGGATACCCTTGATAAGAAAGAGTCATTGTCTTTTCCGTATTGTTGATTATTTCAATATTTTCTGCTTTAGCATTCGGAAACTCAATGTTGTTCAAATAGAGACTTTGAGTTTTCAGTCTCAATCCGCTCATATCAAAAGGATATTGATCCTCTGTTTTAGGCACTCTTGGGGTTACATCACCTTTAATGGTTAAGCGCTGTTCACCTGCGTTAGAAGTTACAGTAATTGTTTTACTGAAAGTACCCGGTCTTCCGGCTGCATTGTAAGTTGCCTCTACAACACCTGTTTCTCCCGGTCTTACCGGTGTTTTAGTCCAATTAGGAGTAGTACATCCGCAGGATGCTCTTACATTCTGTAAAATCAAATCGCTTTGCCCTGTATTTTTAAACTCAAAAGTACAAGTTACTTTCCCTGTTTCTTCAGGGAATTTACCAAAATCGTGAACTGCCGTCTTAAACGTCAATTGAGGTGCAGCTTCTTGAGCCACAACAGCTGCCGCTCCTGCGACAACCGCAATAAATAAAACGAATAACTTCTTCATGTCCTTTATTTACTTAAATTTTTTTGTTTTTACTTATTTAGTTTTTCTTGTTTTGAATTTTCGGAATCACTTCGCCTTTAATTTTCAAAACGATATTTCCCTGATTAGTGGTTACGGTAATATCTTTGGTAAAGGCTCCCGGACGGCCGGCTGGATTGTAAGTTGCTTCTACAATACCTTTTTCTCCCGGCTTAACCGGAGATTTCGTCCAATCCGGAGTGGTGCATCCGCAAGAGGCACTGACATTCATCACAATCACATCACTTTTTCCTGTATTGGTAAACTCAAAAGTGTAAGATACCTTCCCGGATTCCTCTGGAAACGTACCAAAATCATGCACCAGCTTACCGAACGTAATTTCCGGAGCATTTTGTGCTGCTGCTGTTGTAAAACCGGCAAAAGCGACCATACATAAAATTAATAACTTCTTCATTGATTTTTCTATTTAATTTAATTAATACCTAAAACTATCTTATGTTTGTTTAAAAACCTTTGACTTGCAAAAGTATAAATAAACCCTCAAAATCGTATCATATTAAGTGAAATAAAACTTAACAAATATAAAAATTAGTGACGGTTGCAGCAAATTATTAACGGTTGACCGCTGTTTTGAAAAAATTAAGTAGTTTTATACGGTTGTTTTCATCTTCTTTTAATACCTTTGAAATTAATTTTCAGTTGTCATTATAATCATGAAAAAAATATTTCTTTTTTTGTTATTCCCTTTTCAGTTGATTTATGCTCAAATTGAGCATTGGAAAATAGAACATCCGCTTCAAACTATTACCACGTTGAGTGGAAATTATGCAGAGCTTCGCCGCAACCATTTTCACGGAGGACTTGATTTTCGTACCGGGGGAATGGAAAACCAGCCGGTTTATTCCATTGATGAAGGATATGTTTCCCACATAAGCATCTCACCAAGAGGCTATGGAAAAATGGCGTATATAGCTCATCCTAACGGATATACTTCTTTATATGCCCATTTAAACGGGTTTACGCCTAAGTTGGATTCTATCGTAAAGGCCCGGCAGTATCAAAAACAATCTTTTGAAATCGACATTATCCTTCAACCGGACGAATATCCCGTAAAAAAAGGAGAACAGTTTGCCATTTCCGGAAATACAGGTTCTTCGGGAGGTCCTCATCTACACTTTGAAATACGCAAAACGGAAGACCATACCCTGATGAATCCGATGATTTTGAACAGCTGCTTCAAGGTGGAAGACAGACGTAAGCCTCGTATTTTAGCTGTAAAAATATATGGCTTGGACAACGAAGGGATAATAAATAATGTAAAAGAGAGGAAATTCCGGGCTGTAAACGTAGCAAAAACTCGAACATTGCAGGGTGGTACAAACATCAAGGCTTGGGGAAAAATCGGCTTTGCAGTCAGGGCAAACGATTATATGACAGGAACTCACTTTACACACAACCCGCGCATATTGAAATTGTATGTGGACAATGTCCTAATATCCGAGGCAAACATAACCAATATAAAATATGGAGACACAAGAGCATTCAACAGTTTTATTGATTTCCGTCAATTTATAAAAACCGGGGAATTTTTCATGAAGTCGTTTCCGGATACCAATTCCCCATTGCATATTTTTAGCGATACCGGACATAATGGGTCAATTCATATTACGGAAGAACGGCCATACGCCGTTCGTTACGAAGTGTACGATGACTTTGGATTGGATGATGTCGTCTCTTTTACCATACAGGGAGAAAAAATGAAAATTCCGGAAGAGAAAAAGAATAAAGCATACGTTTGCCGTTTACCGTGCGGGAAAAGCCAGTTTTTCGACAGGCAGGATTTTTTAGCCTATTTTCCTGAGAATGCGCTATATACGGATTTGAATCTGGAATACGAAAAGAGCGAGTCTCCCAAATTTTATTCAAGCATACATGAGCTGGGAAATACTGAGATTCCATTGCATTCTTTTTGCGATATTACCATAAAAGTAACCAAAGACTCGTTAGGCGGCAACATGGAAAAATACTTTATTGCGAAATTGAATGCAAACAATATTATAACAGGTTCGGCAGGCGGTGTTTTTGTGAATGGATTTATGGTCGGAAAGATTAACGCATTCGGACGGTTTGCAGTAGCAAAAGATCAAACACGACCAATTATTACCGCGGTCAATACCACAGAACTGTATCGCCGGCCATACTTGCGGTTCAGGATTTTTGACGGACTTTCGGGTATTGCAAAGTATGACGGATATATCGATGATGAGTGGGTTTTGTTTGAATACGATACTAAATCAAATGCAATTACCTACTATATGAAAAACACTGGGAAGCTAAAGAAAAACCGTAAGTTTAAACTTGTCGTAACAGATAATTGCGGAAATAGTTCGGTGTATGAAAAAATAATATATTGGTAAAAATTATCCATATTGCACTTTAGGTTTCCCTGTTTCCCACAAAGACACAAAGAACACAAAGCTTTTTTTGATCTTTGTGTTCTTTGTGGGAAACATCTGTCTCTTAATTCAAAAGAAAACACAGTGTTTTTCTTAACTAAACACAATTGTCCTGTTTTTGTACGCCAGTACTTTCCGGTCAATATGTTTCTCCACGGCACGGGAAAGGACTATCTTCTCCAAATCCTGTCCTTTATGAATAAAAGACTGTACGGCATCCGTATGCGTAACACGTACTACATCCTGCTCAATAATCGGTCCCGCATCCAACTCGGTCGTCACGTAATGGCTGGTAGCTCCGATGATTTTCACTCCGCGCTCATAAGCTGCATGATAAGGTTTGGCTCCGACAAAAGCAGGTAAAAATGAGTGATGAATATTGATTATGTTGTTAGCATATTGGTTAATCATGTTTTCGGAAATAATCTGCATATAGCGGGCTAAGACAATAAAATCGACTCCAACCTCTTTCAGCAAAGCCAGCTCTTTCGCTTCCTGTTCCGCTTTATTTTCCTTTGTAATAGGAAAAACGTGGAAAGGTATTCCGAATTTTTCACCTATCCAGCTCAGTTCCGGATGATTGCTGATGATAAGAGGAATATCCACATTCAACCCGCCCATGGTGTAGCGAGCTAATATATCAAACAGGCAATGCGACATTTTAGAGACAAAAATAGCCATGCGCGGCTTGACATCCGAAAAATAGAGATTAAAATTCATCTCATATTTTATTCCGAACAGCGTTGTAAAATATTCCTCGATTTTCTCTTTTGGAATAATGAAGTCCGAAAGATCCCATTCTATTCTGGTAAAAAAAGTGTTTTGCTCATAATCAACATGCTGATCCAAATAGACAATATTTCCCTTATTTACATTGATAAAATCGGTTAATGAAGCCAAAATACCCTGTTTATCGGGACAATGAATCTGTAATATGGCGGTTTGTTTCTGTTTTTTCATGCTCTATTTTGCTATTTGTATTATTAAAACGATACGGACTTTTTAATTTTTATCAAATTTTCCTTCCATAATATAAGAGTCCTTAAATCCAAGCAGGTAAAGTACTCCGTCAAGTCCAATATTTGAAATGGATTGTTTAGCATTTTCCTTTACTTTAGGCTTGGCGTGAAATGCAATGCCAAGTCCGGCACAGTTAAGCATCGGCAGGTCGTTGGCTCCGTCTCCCACTGCAATTACCTGTTCGAGGTTCAGGTTTTCTATTTGGGCAATCAGGCGCAACAGTTCGGCTTTTCGTCTTCCGTCGACAATATCTCCGAGGTAGTTGCCGGTTAGCTTACCGTCTTCGATTTCCAGCTCATTGGCATACATGTAGTCAATATCAAAGCGGTGTTTCAGGTAATTTCCGAAATAGGTAAATCCCCCCGAAAGAATGGCTATTTTATACCCATATTTCTTCAGCGTGCGCAACGCTTTGTCCGCACCATCCATTAGCGGCAGGCTGTGGGCAATTTCGCTCATCACCGATTCATCCAACCCTTTCAGCAAGGAAACGCGCTGCTTGAAACTTTCACAAAAGTCAATTTCTCCGCGCATGGCTGACTCGGTAATGGCTTTCACCTGCTCGCCCACCCCGGCTCTTTCTGCCAACTCATCAATTACTTCCGTTTTGATAAGCGTAGAATCCATATCGAAACAGATTAGCCGCCGGTTTCTACGGAAAGTATTATCCTCCTGAAATGAAATATCATAGCCAAGTTCATGCGAAAGGCGCATAAATTCGGATTGTATAAACTGCTTGTCCTTAGGCGTTCCGCGCACCGACATCTCTACACTGACGGTATTCGTAGAATCCTCTTCCAGCGGAATACGCCCCGAAAGCCGGTTGATTGCATCAATATTCAATCCCTCTTTGGCTAATACTTTCGATACATTAGCAATCACTCCGGCGGATATTTTACGTCCCAATAGAGTAACAATATACCGGTCTTTCCCCTGCATAGACACCCATTTATTGTAATTCTCCTCCGTAACCGGATTAAAACGTACACTGATGCCCAACTCGTTCGATTTGAAAAGTATCTCTTTCAGAATATTTCCCGAATCGGATTGCTTGCTTTTAAAAAGGATTCCAAGAGAAAGGCTATCATGAATATCGGCTTGTCCTATATCCAAAATAGTAGCATCATATTTTGCTAAAATTTCAGTAAGGGTAGAGGTAACTCCCGGCCTGTCTTCTCCGGATATTTTTATCAGAATAATTTCGTATGACTGATTCATTTCCTTTGTTTTGAAGTGATGCCGCAAAGGTACAAAAATTCTTTATAATGCAGCCATTTCGATTTCCTATTTTCCTTATGTTGCAACACTGTCGTGTAATTGTTGAAAATTCTGTTTTTACAAGCTTTTTTGATGGTGATATAAAAAGTATGCCGGTAGATTTATCTGAAAAATTTCGCGTACCGCCAGCCCGGCGGGCTGCATGTGAGTTCGGTACGCCAAACACAGCAGCAAACACACTCTTTTCTACCAACATATTGTGCCTGAGGGAACAGAATATTCAATTTTTTCAATATAAATATAATTTTTTCAAAACTTAATTTTCACTCCAAAGTATGCAAATGATTGATATGATTGTGTTCGACCTCTTTTGACCGGATAAAACAAGATTAGTTCTTATTATTTTGAGCTTTTTTGCAGTTGCGATAGACGCACTGCCAAATTTTAATACTTTCAT
>QMCD01000725.1_pt1 | contig 22559 bp, 17 predicted proteins | sample 1821841 | NCBI WGS metagenome assembly QMCD01 (sample SAMN01991225, study PRJNA193472) | Termite gut metagenome, whole genome shotgun sequencing project. | isolation source: worker | host: Macrotermes natalensis
GGTGATTTTCATGAATCACTCCAATTTCTATCGGAAGACCCATGACTATCTTGTACCTACTGAAGACTAACTCAAGAGGTTTTGTCCGGTAGCCCTAAAGGGGTACCATACAACGAGAACCCGGCTTGCTCCAACTTTTATCGGATTTTAGGAACACTTTCTCAGACAGAACTTGGACGCGCCATCGGGGGATCCGCAGACAAATATTTTCTCCAATCGAAAATTCAATCTTGACGCTATCGCTTTACTGTACTATAGATGAGTGACGATATATGCGGTCTATACTTGGGAAGGTGGTGATGTCCGTGTTTGATGCCTGTTGGCGGTGGCTTGGCGGCGTGCGCCGGCACGACTCGTACACATATTCCGGGAAAAAATTTCACCTTTCAGCGGATAAATGTGATAATTTGCGGCAAACCCATGTGCTGGCGGCATCGCTTCGGCACTTGTATTTGGCTCAATGCGGCAGGAGCCGGTGCTCTGCCGGTGGCGCTCTCCGCGACGTGCAAAATGCCAATCTCATGGTTCTTCGTGAATTTTCCCGTATTTGCGAGAAATGGGGATTCACCTACATCGTGCATGGCGGTTCCCTGCTCGGCGCATGGCGCCATGGCGGATTCATTCCGTGGGACGATGATGTCGACGTTGTCATGCCCCGGGGCGAGTATGAGAAAATCATCGACGCCTTCAACGCCGACTGCGCCATTCCCTCCCTGCGGGCGCGGTTTGTCTCGCCGTCGCGTGGGGTTGTCTTCATCAAAATCGAGGCTGTTGGGGAGCCGATGATCTTTCTGGATATCTTTCCCTATGATACCTATGCGGACGAACCGGATCAGGCGCTGCGCTGGCGTTTGGAAGAATGTCTCGAAAAAGCCGCAGCGGGAGTGCTGCCTGACAAAAATCCGCTTGCCACATACAAATATTACGCCGCCGTCCGGGCCGGCTTGGGGTTGACCCCTGTTCCTCCGGACGCTCCGGGGTGCCGGAGTGTCCTTTGCCTCTTTGAGTGCCGGTATGGGCGTATTTTTGATTCCATGAACATGTTCCCGATCGCCCGTATGGACTTCGAAGGTTTGTCCGTGCCGGTTCCTGCGGATTCGGGGGCTGTGCTCAGGGCTCTCTATCGACATTACGAGAGGTTGCCGCTCTCCTCCGGCAGTCATTTCAAAAGCAGCAAACCGACAATCGCCAGAATGCTCAACGTGAAACGATTCCTTCGCTCCGACTCCCTGCATTTCACCGTTCCCATCCCCGGCCGCGCGAGATCGCGCGAACGCTGGCAGGATCGTCTCGTCACCGTTGTTCGGAACGCGCTTGCTCCCGTATTCACCATCATCACCCACGACACGATGAAGGAGTACCGTTTCTTTTCATGGAAAACAATCTTCCGTCTTCGGGCGGATCGGCTGATTCGCGGTCGTTTGGAAATGATAGAGTCGTATTCCCGTCTGTTGAGGGATGGGCGAAAGTTTCCTTTAGCGGAGGGCTGGATCCGCCAGCAGCAGCTCGCGAGCGCGGGCGCTCTTGCCCGAGATTTTCAGGTCTGCAACAGCAACGGGCTTGTTTGCTGGCTCTGGAGGGACAGTCTTCTCGGCGCCGTCCGCAGTGAAACGTTTGCTGACTGGGATAAAACGGCCGTATTGCTGATGCTCCGGGCGGACTATGAGCGCTTCAGCCCTCTTTTCAACGCCTCTCCTGACATGGGTGGCTTGCGGGCGGAACTGGTTTGGCTGCATGGCGGACTGGCGACGGTTGTTGTGAACGACGGGAAGAAGCTCGTGACTATTGTTCCCTGCGACTTCTGTCCGGACGATTGGGACAGAAACAACTACACCGTATATATGAAGGATTCGGCGACCCGGACGGCGATCACTAAATTGAAGGCGGAAAATGACGTGGAAGGACTGTACGGATTGTTTGCCGCCGCCCGCAAACGGATGGGAATCGGAGTGGAGAGCGCCGCCGCTCATTCGCTGTTTCCCGGCTGGGATTGCCCCGGCTTGTTCGAGCAGTGCCATGTTTTGTCGGTGAAGTATTATATGCCTGCGGTGAAATGGAACTTCGAGGGCATTGAGAGTCGGATTCCCGCAGACCATGATATGGTCCTTGCTTCATTGTATGAAGATTATTTTTACCATGTGCAGGGGTGACCCGCATCATGCCGCTGTCACGGCTGCGGCGGGCAAAGAGCGTATATGAACTATGATTATTTGATTGTGGGTGCGGGGCTGTTCGGCGCGGTGTTCGCCCGGGAGGCGACAGATCGCGGGAAAAAATGCCTTGTCGTGGACAGGCGCGCGCATATCGGCGGCAACGCGTATACGGAACGCGTGGAAGGCATCAATGTGCATCGCTACGGCGCGCACATATTCCATACCGACGACGCGGAAGTCTGGTCTTATGTGAACCGCTTCGCCGAGTTCAACCGCTTCACCAACGCGCCCATTGCCAACCACAGAGGCGAGATATATAATCTCCCCTTCAACATGAACACGTTTTACAAAATGTGGGGCGTGTCCGAGCCGGCGCAGGCCCGGGAAATCATAGAGGCGCAGCGTCTGAAGACGGCCGCTCCGAAAAATCTGGAAGAGCAGGCGCTGGCTCTTGTCGGCCGCGATATATACGAAAAGCTCATCAAGGGCTATACGGAAAAACAGTGGGGGAGAAGCTGCTCGGAGCTTCCGGCTTTCATCATACGGCGCATTCCTCTGCGTTTCACTTGGGACAACACGTATTTCAGCGCCCGTTTTCAGGGGTGCCCCGTCGGCGGCTATACGCCGCTGATGGAAAAACTGCTGGCCGGCAGCGAGATCCGGCTGGGAGTCGATTACATGCGCGCGCGTGGCGAACTTGATGGTCTGGCCGCCAGAACGCTGTATGCGGGGATGCTGGACGAATTATATGATTTTTGTTTCGGACCTTTGGAATACCGGGGGCTGCGGTTGGAGGAGGAGATGATGAACAGGCCGGATTTCCAAGGAAATGCTGTGGTCAATTACACGGACGGGGATACGCCGTTCACACGTGTTATCGAGCACAAGCATTTTGAGTTCGGCGAACAGCCTGTGACCGTCATCACGCGCGAATATCCCCGGTCTTTCCAGCGGGGCGATGAGCCGTATTATCCGCTGAACGACGCCCGCAACGAAAACCTCCATGCGAAATACAGGGAACTGGCGGCGCGGGAACGGAAGGTTTTCTTCGGCGGACGCTTGGCGGACTATAAATATTACGACATGTGGCATGTGGTGAGGAATTCCCTGGACACCGCACGACGAGAATTGGCGGCCGGATAATGAACACACGGCTTTGGGGGCGGGCGGGGTTGAAAATACGCGCCGGGGACGGCTCTGGGGAACTCGGATTTCCGGAAATGCTCAGTACCCCGTTGTTCTACCGGGCATCCCCCGGCGACAGGCTTGTCCTGCTGGATAAGAACTATAATTTCAATGTGGCGACCTATGAGCCGAAGGTGGATCCTCGCTGGATGTATGCGTACGGCTACGCGCCGGAGCAGAACTGGACTGTTTACCGCAAAGATTTGAGCGGCGACTCCTACCGGCAGGAAGACTATGTTTTCAGTGGGCAGGTCTATTTTCGCGTATGCCTGCGCAGGCTGGACGGCGGCCGGTTCGAGGTGACGGAGGACATCGGCAATATTCTGGCGTTCGAGGCCGGAGTCGCTGTGGAGACGCCCGTACCCTGGCTGCTATCTGAGGTCCGGCGGGTGGCGGAACGGGTGTGCGCAATGAGGGAGCCGGGTGAATATGTTTTCCTTCTTCTCACCGATACGCATTACACGGTGAACGGTACTTGGGAGGACACGCTGACCGGTATCGGGCTGCTGAGCCGGAAAATAGGATTTGACGGGATCATTCACTTGGGAGATCTGACAGACGGCATGGTGCCCGGAGATGTTACCCGGCATTATGTCCGGAACATGCTGGCAGGACTTAAAAATTGCGGAGCGCCGGTTTGGCTTGCCCTCGGCAATCATGATTCGAATTATTTCCGGAAGAATCCGGAGCCGTTCACGGAGAAGGAGCAGAGCGAGTTGTATTTGGACGGACGGGATCTCAGGTATTGCGTCGATATGCCCGGGTTGCGGCTGATTTTCCTCGATTCGTTTGATCCGGCCGAAAAATTGCGCTACGGGTATTCGCCGGAGTGCGCTGCCTGGTTCGGGCGGATGCTGGAAACATTGCCGGCCGGTAGCGTGGCGCTTGTCTGTTCGCATCTGCCTCCGGCGGCCCGGCTGCAATACTGGGCCAAGGCATTGCACGGAGAACAGAAGATTATGGCCGCCGCCCGGCGCCACAGAAGCAAAATTCTCGCATGGGTCAACGGCCATAACCATGCCGACAGGCTCGACAATGATGAAGGATTCCCTATCGTTTCCGTGGCCAATGCCAAATGCGAGGCATTCTGTGAGCACAAAACAGAGGGTTTCGTAACGCCGGAAAGACGGCCGGGCGATGCTTCCCAAGAACTATGGGATGTCTTGCTTGTGAACCCGGGCAAAAAATGCGTTCGTTTCGTTCGCTTCGGCGCCGGCCGGGATCGAGCCATTGTCGATGGAAAGGCTCGGTGGATATGATGGAGATTTGGGGACATCGGGGCGCGTATCATTTCGCGCCGGAAAACACGCTGACCGGCTTTCAGACGGCGGTTGACATGGGCGCAGACGGTGTGGAACTGGATATACAGCTGACCCGCGACGGCGAGGTGGTCGTCATTCATGATGAGAAAGTCGACCGAACCAGTGACGGGCGCGGGCATGTAAAAGATTTCACCCTTTCCGAACTCAAGAGGCTCAACTTCAACAAGCGCGGGCTGGTGCCTCCGCTTTTCATGGAAATACCGACGCTAGAGGAGGTTTTTACATTGTTGAGACCGACGCATCTGAAAATTAATGTCGAACTTAAAACGGGCGCTGTTTTTTATGAAGGCATAGAGGAAAAAGCGCTGCGCTTGGCCGACCGGCATGGTATGCTGGAGCGGATCGTGTGGTCGTCCTTCAACCACTGTTCCGTCCAAAAAGTAAAGCGTCTGGAATCCGCAGCAAAAACAGCGCTTTTGTGCGGCGGCGGGATTCTGGTGACAGGAGAGCAATGCGCAAAAACCGGCGCTGCTGCGCTTCATCCTCAAGTGCGGCAGCTTCGTTGTCCCGGCTTGGTGGAAGGGTGCCGTGATCTCGGCATACAGGTTCGTGCATGGACGGTCAACGAGCCGGATGAGTTCGAGCTGGCCCAGGAGATGGCCATCGACGGCGTTTTCACCAACAGGCTTGATTCCGCCGGAATTTTTCTCAACAGACTGTAAAACCAGGGGAGCGGTGTGGCTTTGAGCGGGAATCTGCGAGAGTTTTATCTCTCGTCGCCCATGCGCGAAGGGGTGCTGTCTTGGTATCCGTTCACACCCGGGACTCGTGCGCTTGATTTGAGCGGCGGGGTTCTCTCCGGTTTGCTGGAGCGGCGCTGCGGGTTTGTCGGGAAGCCGGAGGACTCCCAAACCGGATCGTTCGACTATGTCGTTGCGCTTGATCCGGGTTGTTTCGATGCGGACGCGCTGAAAACGCTTCGCCTCGGTCTCAATCCCCACGGACGTTTGCTGCTGGCGTACGAGAATCCGTTTGCTCTGCGCTACTGGGCGGGAAAAAAATCGCCGGACACGGGAGTGCCGTATGACACCTTGTTCGGGCGTGGCCCCGCTCCGCTGCCGAGCAAGGCCGAGTTGCAGACCATGCTGCGTCTTGCGGGATTCGAGGGGCAGAGGTGGTATTATCCTTTGACGGATCATTGGTTCACAATGGAGGTCTACTCCGAGAGTTGTCTGCCGAACGAGTATCTGAACCAGCGTTTCTTTCCATATATCGCCGACGATGATTGTCTGCGGTTTGACGAGCGCGGCCTGTACCGGGAAGTGATTCGCGGCGGAGCTTTCGAGTTTCTGTGCGGAGCCTACTTGGTTGAGGCCCGGGTCTGCGCGGAGGACGCTCCCTGCCCTGTGGACTATGCGGCTGTCACTGCGTACCGGGAGAGCGGAAAGCGTTTTGCGACTGTCGTCGGAAATGACGGTTGGGTTCGTAAAACTCCTCTCCACCCGGACGGAGAGGAATCCGTCCGGAGAATTATCCGGAATCATGACGACTTGGCCCGGTTGGGACTGGATGTTGTCCCGGCGCGGATGGACGGCGGTTCCTTGGTCATGCCCCGCTTGGCATTGCCCACACTGTGGGATTATTGGGCGAAAAAGCATTCATGCGGCGTTTTTGATAAAAGCGAAGTGATTCGGCATTTTGATCGTCTGCGAGATACAATTTATGCTTCGTCGGTGGGCGGGAAGTGCTATTGGGAGCTGGTTCCTGCAAATTGCTTTTATGATAAGGAACAGGAACGACTTATTTTTTTCGATCAGGAATACTGCTGGGAGGATGCATCGCCCGACATAGCGCTTGTCAGGGCGGTGCAATCCTTTCATTTTTCACCCGCGTTCCGGGGCACCCCGCTCGCCGCCGAGATGGTGGAGATTTTTAAGAAGCGGTACAACCTGTCCGACAAATGGGGCGCGCTTGCGAAGTTGGCCGGCTCAAAGACGTTCAATGAAGTATTCGGCCGGGAATACAGGGAATATCTGGCGAACACCGAGAGAGCGGCTGGGGCGGTGACGGAGAGACTGTGAAATATTTCATTGAAGGTACCCGATAATGCTGGCTTCGGAAACGGATAGGCGCTGGCGCATAGGCTATGTTTCAGGCGCGTTCGACATGTTTCATATCGGGCATTTGAATCTGCTGCGCCGTTCCAGGGAGCGTTGCGACTATCTTGTCGCCGGGGTGCTGACAGACGAAGTCGTCCTCCGTTGCAAAAAAAAATGGCCCGTTATTCCGTTGAAGGAGCGCATGGAGATCATCGCTTCCCTCAAATGTGTGGATGAGGTCGATCGCACGACATTACCGCTCTTGGACAAGGTGGCCGCATGGCATAAGTACCATTTTGACGCCATGTTCAGCGGCGACGATCACCTTCACGACGGCTGGGCGCGGGAGGAAGAGGATCTTGCAATGCTCGGCGCGGAGCTTGTGTTCTTTCCCTATACAAAAGAGGTGACCACAACCAAACTGCGAATCGAAACCCTCCCTCCGATGGCGGAAAGCGGAAAGAGAGCGCGGAGTCCGATTAAAATTTCCCATCTTTTTCCTTTTGACAGAGTGGGCAGGGGAGAGCGGATTGTCATCTATGGCGCGGGAAGAGTGGGGAAGCAGTACGCGTATCAGCTTGGAGCTCTCAAGTACTGCGAACTGCTCGCATTTGCGGACTCATATGCCAAGGCGGGGGATATGTTCATGGGAAAGGATTGCTTGACTCCGGATGAACTCGCGGATATAATTAATCAAATTGATCGGATTGTCGTGGCCTCAACAACGTATCATGCCCAGATTCTGGATTGTCTGCGCGCATTACGGATTGAGCCGGAAAAGATTGTATGATGGAACCTATCCATGTCTGTAAACTTGGGCGCGGATTCGTACGCAAAATTATTGGGCTGACGGGGGTGATTGTGAAAAAGGTAATCACATTCGGAACGTTTGATCTTTTTCATGAAGGGCATCGCCGGCTGTTGGAGCGGGCAAAGGCCCTCGGCGATTATCTGATCGTCGGAGTCACCACGGAGCAATTTGATATAAGGCGCGGAAAACTGAACGTCATGGATCCGTTGATGCGCCGCATCGACAATGTCAGAAGTTCCGGCTATGCCGATGAGGTGATTATAGAAGAATATGCTGGGCAAAAAGTAGCGGACATTCAAAAATACGGAGTGGATATTTTCACCGTTGGCTCTGACTGGTGCGGGCGTTTCGATTATTTGAAAGAATATTGCGACGTTGTTTATCTTGAAAGAACGAAGGATATATCGAGTTCCGGCCTGCGAGCGGTACATTACGACATTGTGCAGTTGGGTATTGTCGGCACCGGCAGGATCGCCCGCCGCATTGTGGAGGAAGTGAGGCTCGTAAGCGGTGTCTCGATCCGAGCCGCTTACAACCCGAGGGGGGAGAGCGCACGGAATTTTGCCGAGCAGTACGAATTGGGTTTTCATTTTAACGACTATGATGATTTTTTAGAAAAAATCAATGCGGTATATATCGCCTCTCCGCACAATACGCACTACGAGTACGCTCACCGCGCGCTCCTTGCCGGCAAGCATGTGCTTTGTGAAAAGCCGATGGTGTTGCGCGAAGCTGAGGCAAAAGATTTGTTCGAACTTGCCGGAAGCCGCCGCTTGGTGCTCATGGAAGCCCTTAAAACAGCATATATGCCGGGTTTTTTAGATGCGCTCGCCATAGCCAAAAGCGGACGGCTGGGAATAATCCGGGATGTGGAGGCGGCATTCACGAAATTGGTGCCGGATACCGCCGGCGCGCGCGAGTACGATGTGGCGGTTGGCGGCAGCTTCACGGAACTCGCAAGCTATCCGCTTCTGCCGATCATTAAGATTCTAGGATGCAAATATGAGGATGCGCGCTTCGAATTTTTCAAAGACGGCAACGGTGTGGATGTGTACGCCAAGGCGCATTTGCGGTATGGCGGTGCCGTGGCCACGGCAAAAACCGGTATCGGCGTCAAAAGCGAGGGGCAACTCCTGATTTCGGGAACCCAAGGGTATCTCCTTGTGAAATCGCCGTGGTGGCTGACAAGGGCTTTTGATGTCTGCTATGAGCACACCGAGATGAACGAGCATTTTTCCTCGCAGTTGCAGGGTTACGGCCTTCGGTACGCGATAGCGGATTTTATACGCAATATCAACAATCCCTCTGAGAGAAGGTTCGCGCTCTCAGGAGGGGATTCCATCGCACTGGCCCGCATAATGCAAAAGTTTCTGGAAATCAGAACCGCCGGATAACGGAGATCACCGTCATGCAGCCTAAGGTGAGTATGGTGATGCCGTGCTATAATAAAGCCGGGTACATTGCTGAAATGTTCGATTCCATCATTGCGCAAACATGGGATGCTCTGGAGCTTGTCCTTGTGAATGACGGCTCGACGGACGGCACGAGGGAAATCATCGCCGGGTATGAAGCGAAATTCCGGGCTCGCGGCTTTGATGTTGTCATTGTGGATCAACAAAATGCGGGTGTTTGCGCTGCCGCGAAGGCCGGGCTTGAGCGGATTACCGGCGAATACCTGTGCATGGTGGATGCCGATGACGAGCTTGATCCCGCATACGTCGCTACTCTGGCCGGGTGTCTGGAAGAAAACGCGGCGTATGATTTCGTTTTTTGCGATGCTGTGCGGTATACCGGATGCGGAAAAGAAAAGCAATTTCAGGAATTCAAGGCGGGCCGGATTACCGGCGACGAGCCCTGTCTCGTTGAGCGCTGGCTGCTGGGCGATGTGAAAACGCAGCCTTGGATTTATATGACAAGGACAGCGTATTTCCGTAAATGCCGTGTCCTTGAAACATACCATACGCAGATTGCCTCCGCCTCCCATGAGCCCGGGTATATTATTCCGCTGCTTGCGCATGGCGGTGCATTCAAGTATTTTCCCTTGCCGCTGTACCATTTTAATTTCACAGAAACAAGCCATTCGCGTTTTCCCGATTTTGAGCGGGCTCGAAAATACTGTAACGAGTATGAAGAACTCTGCGCAATTGCCCTTGAGGCTCTGCCTGATGAAATAATCGATTCCGGTCGGAACATGCACCTGCGAAAAGTGGCCGGCATTTCAAATCAGATGCGGCAGTATGCTCTTGCCGCAAAATTGTGCGACGGTTCCGAAGAAACAACCGCGTTGCTTGAGAAGGTAGTGAAATGCGCCAACAATATTTTCATGCCTGTTCCGCTCATGACTCCCGATCGCGTCGCGCACCGCGCATATTATCTGTTCAACGACGTCAAGCATGCTCTGCGCGGATGCGCCAGAAAAAAGCGTGTTGTCGTCCTTCGCTCCGTGGGGAGAATATCGACGGAAAATATGGCCCGGCTGGCCGGCCTGAAGGGAACGTGCCTGGAGCCGACGGAATACAGGGATCCGGAAGATGCGCCATGGATGGATGCGGGTATCGATACTTTTGATTCTTCGGATGCCATAATTCTTCTGTGCGGCGAGAGCCGTGAACCCATCCGGAACACAATCCAAAAATTGCGAAAAAACGGCTGTGACCCGATCCGGTTTCCCGAACTTTTTGCGCGCTTCCACGAGTCCGTGCCCGCAAGGTCGCGCGTGCCGCTGCCAAAAGTAAGCATTGTGATACCCTGCTATAACAAGGTGGCGTTCATTGCCTCCATGTTCCGCTCCATTCTCATGCAAACATGGGGTGCGCTTGAGCTGGTTCTTGTCAACGACGGTTCCACGGACGGCACCCGCGAAATCATTACTGACTGGCTGCCCATGTTCCATACGCACGGGATTGAGGTTGTTGTGGTGGATCAGGAGAACAAGGGGCTGCCCGCCGCTGTGTGCGAGGGATTGAAGCGTGCAACCGGGGTATTTATTTGCCAGGTGGATGCCGACGACGAACTTGATCCGGAATATGTCGCCACGTTGGCCGGTTGGCTTGTCGCGCACCCTGAGTATGATTGGGTTGTGTGTGACATGATGTCTGTGCAAGAAGACGGGATGAAGCGCTGCCGTTGGTCGGCCGCTTCCGATTCGCCCGGGGAGAGGGTGTTTTCTCATCTTCCTGAGAGTTTTTTGCTGTATAAAATCAGGGATACTGTTCACGAATACATGGTTCGCGCCGAATATATGCGGCGAAGCGGGCTTTTGGAGAATTATTTTTCCGACATCCGCCGGACGCAGGAGCCGCAATATATTCTCCCTCTCGCGGTGGCGGGCGGATGGTTGAAATACATTCCCCTGCCGCTGTATCGCTATATGCACAATGAGCACATGATGTCCATGCGTAAAACCTATGAGGATTTCAGAGAGTATTACGAGCAGTATTATGCGATCGTCCATAGGGTGATTAAAGGGTTGCGAGCGAAACAGGCATGTCTGGACAGGCTTGCTGCCGTCGCGCGCTATGCCCGGTATAAGCGGATGTCATCTCATGCCGTCAGGCATGGCACACCGGAAACTCTGGAAAAGCTTAATTTGGAAGAGAAAATTCCGGAATTTTTGAACTCTGTGTTTTCTCCATCTCCGGGTTTGACCAAAACGGATATGCGGGACAGGAAAACGCTGTTTGCGGCTATTGACGACAGCATATTCGGAGCCTTGCCCGGGAATGTCAAGCTGCCCCGGGGCCGCCTCGTCGCATGGGGTGTCTTGGGGAAGCGCGGACGCAGACTGCTGCCCGATCTCTACGGCACAATGTTTGAGCCCGACGAACTATGGGACACGGCCGGCGACGGCATTGCGGTGAAAAAACCGGATGTGAAGACCCTGACGGACAAAGATACCGTTTTAATTGTACCCGCGCGCGAAAATGCCGCGCAAATACAGGCCTCAATAGCGGAATCCGGCTGTTCCGTCCTTTTGCTGGACGATATAGCGTGCCATGCCGGTTTCGCAGAGTATCCGCAGTTTTACGACGGCAACGTCAAATTCGTACCCGAGGGAGCACGTTGAATATGTTCCCGAAGGTCAGCATGGTCATTCCCTGTTATAATGTGGAGGGGTATTTGGACAATACTCTCGCCTCCATATGCAATCAGGAGTATGACAATATCGAGCTGATTGCCGTGGATGACGCATCAACGGACAGCACTTTGCAGATTCTGGAAGCCTGGAAGCCGAAATTTCTACAGCGCGGGTATGCCATGAGCATCGTTCGGCATAGGGAAAACAGGGATGTTTGTGCCGGCATAAATACTGGGCTCCGCCTATGCACGGGGGAGTACCTCTCTTTTCCTGATTCCGACGATTATCTTTATCCGGAATACGTCTCCTCATTTGTTGCTGCGCTGGAAGCTAAGCCGGAGTACGGGTGGGCTAGGTGCGATGCCGAGATCGTCAATGAGGGTTCCGCCAAGGGGAACGTGTCCCGTGTGCCGCGCTCAAGCGTTTATAAAAGTGATTTTCACGATTTTCTTTCAGCGAAAACGCCTTTCAACTCGTGGATGTCCATGACGAGAAGGAGCTATTTCGAACGTTGCATAGGCACAGAATTGTACGACAGCCGTCTTACTCAGGAATGGTCTCTTGCCTTTCCATTGAGTTTTTACGGGGCGTATCTTCGGATTCCGAAAATACTGTATCGATATATAAAGCGCCGGAATTCCAAAGCCGCTTGGAGGCATGGTGATGCGGAATTCGTTGTGCGGCATAATTTGGATTTGAAAGCGCTGGGGCTTGCCGTGCTGGCATCGCTGCCGCTTCCGAAGGAAGAGATGGATGCCGCGCGGCTGGCGTTGGAGTTGGTGTATGGATTGCGTATGTATGAAGCTGCGCAGAAACACCATCAGACAACGGCCGGCATAGAGAAGGAACTATCCTCTCTCATCGGGGAAATCATAAATATTTCCGACGGCAAATCCTCGCTTCGTCTGCGGATTGAATATGCTCTGGACGCGCTTTTGGAAGCCCGGCCAGCTCCTCTCTTGGAGTCCCTGCAACGCAATCGGGAGCTGTTTTCCCGGGGGTATATTATCTATGGCGCGGGGCGAATCTTCCGGTACCTGATTGACGGACTCACGGAAGCGTTTGGAGCGCCGACAGCTGTCTGGGATAGAAAGAAACAAGGTATTTTTGACGGGATTGCCGTAAGCGCTCCGGATTTTTCTTTTGAAAAATTGCCGGTTGTCATCGCTGTGTCCAACAGCGGTTCGGCAAGAAACATCAGGAAAAAACTCAAGGAAAACGGGTTCGTTTTTCCCGTTGGCGTGAAAGAGGCCATTGCGGCGCTTAGAGGATACGCGATAATTCGGAATCATTGAAGGAGAAGTATACGCATGCATTTCAAGGTCAGTCTCATCATCCCCTGTTACAATGGGGAAAGATGCTTGAACGACACATTGACTTCCATATGCAATCAGGATTTTGACAATGTCGAGGTCGTCGTCGTTGATGATGCGTCAACAGACGCCACGCCGCAAATTCTCGAAACGTGGAAATCCAAGTTTCGGGATCGCGGGTATGAAATGCGTACTGCCCGGCATGCCGAAAACAAAGGACTTTGCGCAGCTATAAACACGGGACTTGAATTGTGCACTGGAGAGTACCTTTCTTTTCCCGACTCCGATGATTATTTATATTCGGAATACGTCTCCTCATTTGTTGCCGCGCTGGAAAGCAATCCGGAATATGGGTGGGCCATGTGTAAAGCGGAAGTTTTCAATGAGGATTTTGCTCATGTCCGCAGCCTGAACCCACCCGCCGCCAGCGTGTACAAAAATGTTTTTTACGATTTTCTTTCAATGAGGGTGCCGCACAACGCATTTCTCATGATGGTGCGGAAAGCATATTTTGAGCGCTGCACCGGTGGGAAAATCTACGACAGCCGCCTTACGCAGGAATGGCCCCTGTACTTTCCGCTTAGTTTTCATGGAGAGTATTTGCGAGTTCCCAAAACGCTGTATCGGTACTTTTTGCGCAAGGATGCCATGTCCAGGTGGCTGGATGGCGAACTGGAATCCGTTGAGCAGCACGAATTGGATTTAATGTCCCTGAGACGTGCTGTGCTGTCGTCTCTGCCGCTTGGCGAAGAAGACAGAACGACGGCGCACTCGGTCCTGGAGTTGGTGTGTGCGCACCGAATCTATACGGCCCGTCTGAAACGCGGGCGCTCAACTGCCGTCATTGAGGAAAAGCTGTCTTCTATCATGGATGCGGCTTTCGTATCTTTTAACAGTATGACGTCCCCCCGGCTGGGCGTCGAGCATGCGTTGGACGCGCTTTTGTCGGTTAACCCCTCTCCTCTTTTGGAAGAATTGCAGAGGCAGCGGGAGTTGTTCTCGCGAGGGTATATTGTTTACGGGGCAGGGTGTGTTTGCCGTGGACTGATTGGCGGGCTTATCGCTGTTCTGGGTTTGCCGGCCGCCATTTGGGATCAGGATTGTCGCGACGTCATACACGGAATCTCTGTGACGGCGCCAAATTTTTCTGTGGAGAAATTGCCGGTCGTCATTTCCGTGACCAGACGCTCCTATGTCAGTGAAATAAAAACCATGCTTGAAACAAACGGCTGGGACGCTTTTGTCGAAGCTGCGCAAATTGTCAATGCTCTTCGGGGCTATGCTATTGAGCAAAGAGCAAGAGGGAGCTTCACCAAATGACTGTGCACGGGGATTTTTTCCGGGCAGTAAAACGGAAAGTGATTTGCTTCGGTGCGGGCAAAAGCGCGATGGATTTGCTGAATAGCAAATTTGTTTCCGCTTTCATTGAGCAGATAGAGTATTTTGTCGATAACGATGTTGAAAAACAGGGTACGGCAATAACCTGCATGGGCCGTAGTTTTTTCGTCGCTCCGCCGGAAAGATTGCGTGGAGAGGCGGATGTCATTGTACTAATCACAATGCTGGATGCAAATGCGAGCAACTCGGTCAAACTGCAGGTTCAGGAACTTGTCGGGGAATCCGTAAAATGTTTTTTATGGCCGGAGCTTTTTTCCAGCGAAGAGCTCGCATCAATTCTGAAAGAAAAGAGCGATGATGCCGTTCGCCTGTTTTTGCTGAACACGCCTACGTTCGATAATTTAGGCGATCATGCCATTGCCATGGCGGAGCGCGCTTTTTTCCGAACGAGATACAAGAATCGCTTTGTCGAGCTTTGCGACAGAGTGTGCAGGCACGGTGCCCGGGAGATGTTGCGATGCATTTCCCCCAACGATCTTCTTCTGATTACGGGAGGAGGCAATTTCGGGTCACTGTACAGAGGAACCAATGACGGGATATATGGCGTCATCGAGAACTTCCCGAAGAACAATATCATAGTTTTGCCGCAGTCTATCCATTACGGAACCGATGATGCCGGAACGGCGAGCCTGAAAAAGGCGAAAATTCTCTACAATGACCGCCCCGGTCTTGTCCTGTGCGCGAGGGATTGTGAATCATACCGGATGCTCGGCCAATATTTTCCTTTCTGCAGGCGTCTGCTTGTTCCCGACATGGTGCTGTCGATGAGGTGGCCGGCGGCAAGCATGCGCTCCGGAATTGCTGTATGCCTTCGTTCAGACAAGGAAAAAATTCTTCCGACCGATGTGACAGAGCGAATTATCGGGGCGGCTCGCAATATGAACGTCGGCATGTCCGCCATATCCAATCATTGGGAGGGAGTCGCCGCGCGGAATACGGAGAGCGCCGTGTTGGAGAAGTTGTGCGAATACAGTTCTTCCCGTTGCATAATTACCGACAGACTCCACGGCATGGTGTTCGCCGCGATAACAGGTACTCCGTGCATTGCCATCGACAATTCATACGGAAAGAACCGCGCATTATATGAAACATGGCTGAAAAACATCCCGTATATTCATTTTGTTGATGCTCCTGAGGCGGAGAATTGGGAGAATCTCATTGCCGGGAAGCTTGAATCTGGCATATGCGAGTATGATTCGGCCGCGATGACGGTCAAGTATTCGCCGTTGACGGATTATATTTCGTCCTTGAAAGGAATTGTGGCCGATGAGCACTGATGTGATGAGATTCATAGACTGTCATGTCCCTGTCAGCGTATGCAATTTTTCCTGTGAATATTGTTCCGTGGAGCAAAAAAAGCGTTTCGGAGCCAAATTCAAACCATTCCCGCACCCGGTGGAGCATATTGCGAAAGCTCTGTCGAAAGAGCGGTTCGGCGGGGTGGCTGCCATCAATATGTGCGGCAACGGAGAAACAATGCTGCATCCGGAGCTCGTTCCGCTCGTCGGTCTACTGCTTCAGGAGGGGCATTATGTTTCCATTGTGACCAACGGCACGATCCGTGATGCCATGAATGCCCTGTTCTCGTTTCCACCCGCATTCAGAGAGCGCCTGTTTATCAAATTTTCTTTTCATTATGCTGAATTGAAGAAAAGAAATTTGCTTTCCTGTTTCATCGAAAATGTGAAAAATGCGCGGGCGCAGGGGCTTTCTGTCACAGTGGAGCTTGTTGCGGCCGAATGCAATATGCCGTTTATTGAGGAAATTGCAAAGTGCTGCCTGGATAATTTCGGCGCTTTGTGCCATGTTACGGATCCCAGAGACATGGTCAGCGATGAATTGAAGCGCCTTGCCGCCGGCAGCCTTGAGGAGCATCAAAAATTATGGGGTCAGTTCGAGTCAGCGCTGTTCGACTATCGCCAGGCAACCTGGGGAAAAAACCGGCGTGGCAATTTCTGCTACGCCGGCGAATTCGGGGGATGCGTCTCTTTGGCGAACGGCGTTCTTTCTCAATGCAATAAGGGAAGAGTGCAGAATATATTCGATGACATTGATGAACCCATACATTTCATGGCCTGCGGCAACAATTGTCCGTTCGCGCATTGTTTCAACAGCCATGTGTGGGATTGTTTTGTCGGTGTCATCCCGGGTATGCAATCGCCGAGCTATGCTCAACTTCGGAACAGGGTGTGCGCGGACGGCTCCGAGTGGCTCACTCCGGCATATAAGGCCCTCTATTCCGAAAAACTCTGCAACCGCTACGCAAAATACAATGAAGAGCGTAAAATTTTCGTGAATGGAGTAATGGCGCTGACGTATGGAAAAGGCGAGATTGCCCCGGGATTTCCCGACATCGTCAAAGGCTATCTTCGACAAGCGGGATTTGTTCAGTGTGCGCTGTATGGCGACAACGCTCTTTTGCGGTGGCTGGATGAAAATATAGAAGGCTTGACTCCTCTTGATGACGTCTCTGCGGGTGGTTTTGATGCGGTGATAGTGACAGATTATAAAAATATCGCTGCCAATAGAGCCCTGCTTGCAGAGCGATTTTCCGTTCCTGTGATTGATGTTCGAGATTTGCCGCAGCTGCCCGGGAAGGGAATGCGATGATTGCGGACAAAGCGATTCGATTCATTGATTGCCAGGTACCCTCCGATACTTGCAATTTGACCTGCGAATACTGCTATAATGATCCGCAGACGTGTTTCGGGAACGCGCACCGCCCGTTTTCTCATTCGGTGCAACACATTGCCAAAGCGCTGTCGAAGGAACGGTTTAGAGGGACTTGTGCCTTTAATCTGTGCGGAATCGGGGAAACGCTGCTGCATCCGGAACTTGTGCCGCTTGCCGAGTTGTTGCTTCAGGAGGGGCACTGGGTTTTCATCGTGACCAACGGCACGGTGCAAAACGCCATGGAGGCTCTGTTTACTCTGCCGTCGCTTTTGCAGAAACGCCTTTTTGTAAAATTTTCGTTCCATTACGCTGAACTGCGGAAAAGAAACCTCCTCTCCCGCTTTATTGCGAATGTGAAGCGTGCGAGAATCTTGGGCATTTCTTTCACCGTGGAGCTTGTCGCCGCTGAATGCAATGTGCCGTTCATCGATGAGATTGCAAAATGCTGTTTGGAGAATTTCGGTGCTCTCTGCCATGTTACGGAGCCTCGGGACATGACCAAAGAGTCCATGCCGCGCATCGCATCAGGTGATCTGCGGGAGCATCAAGCCTTGTGGAGACGGTTTGGCTCGGAGTTGTTTGAGTACAGACAAACCACTTGGGATGTGAACCGCCGCGAAGAATTCTGTTATGCGGGAGAGTATTCGTTTTCCCTCGTGTTATCGAGTGGTTTTTTGTACCAGTGCTGTAGAGGGAGGCTCCAGAACATATTTGAGGATCTTGAGGAGCCCGTGCATTTTATGGCATGCGGCAATAATTGCCCGCTGCCGCATTGCTATAACAGTCATGTGTGGGATTGCCTTGTCGGAGTCATTCCCGATTTGCAATCGCCGAGCTATGCCATGCTTCGCAACAGAGTATGTGAAGATGGCTCGGAATGGTTGTCCCCGGCGTGTAAAGTTTTCTTCTCTGAGAGGCTTTGCGAGCTGCATGAGGAGTACAACGAAAAACGCAGAATTTTCACCAACGGAATAATGACGCTGACGCACGGCAATGCTGAACCCGCTCCCGGGTTCGTTGATGTCGTCGGGGAGTATCTCCGCCAGGCCGGGATTGGACGTGCCGCCATGCACGGCGACAATAGACTTTCGCGCTGGTTGCTCGGAAATGTTGCCGGCTTGTTTTTTTGGGGCGATGAGCTAGTTGAAGAGCCGGATGCGGTGATTGTGGCCGATTTCAGAGACATTGTTTCAGCCCGGGCCGGGCTTGCGGGGCGAACTAGGGCTCCCGTGTTGAGTATTTGCGATTTGCATTCAGCGCGCATTGGCGGAGAGCAATGAATCCGAAGCGTGCCCATATCAGTTTTGACGATGTGTTTGCATCACTGCGCTGGTTGTCACGAAACAATCCGCTTTCGATTTTTGATATGTGTTTTTTCGGTTCCCTCAGGCGTCTGCACAGGGAATACGGTGCCGTGTTTTCGCTGTACGCTTTTCATCGCGACGAGTCATTCGCCATCGACATGCTCCCGGACAAATATCGCCAAGAGTTTTACGATGCGGCAGAGTGGCTTAGGTTCGGGTTCCACGCCGATATGCGCGGGCAAAACGTCCTGCGCCTCGACCCGGACGGCTTCGATGCTGCTTTGACCCGATTCAATGAGTCCATACGTGCGCTGACTCCTGTGGAGTCCGTCTGCGGACGCGTGCGGCTGCATAATTGGGCCGCAACGGACAAGCAGGTTGCGGTGATGAAATCATTGGGGATCCGGACGCTTTTGTGCCGTGATAACGAGGGAGATTCCTATGATCTCACCTCAGAGGAATCCGCTGTGTTGGCGAAGTGTGGTTTTCTTGAAAGAAACGGCCTGAAATACCGTCGCACCGATATACGTTACGATGACTGCCCTGATACCGGAGTCTCGCTCGCTCCGCTGTTTGAGCGTGCAGCGGATGAGATTGTCCTCTTCGGGCATGAGAGGCACTTTGCCGATAGTCTGGAACGGATAGAGCGCTCAATCCAGTTGCTTTGCCGGAACGGATACACATTTTTCGCGGAGTAACCGGAGAAGGGGCATTGGTGAACATCAAAGTTTCCATCATTGTTCCTGTGTACAATGTTGCCCGGTATCTCCGCAGATGCCTTGACTCGTGCGTGCATCAAACCATGCGGGAAATTGAAATTATCGTTGTGAATGATTGTTCGCCCGACCCGGAAGATTCTGAAATTATGCGGGATTTTCAGTCGAAATATCCTGATGCCGTCAAATGCGTCTGGCACTCAGAGAATAGAAGGCTGGGCGGCGCGCGCAACACCGGAATGCTCGCCGCAAAAGGGGAATACATTACTTTCATCGACAGCGATGATTACATTGATTTGCGGATGTGCGAGAAGCTGTACGGCATGGCAAAGGAAAATAACGCGGAGTATATATGTTGCGATCATTATATTGTCGACTCTTCCATGCGGTACAGGAAGAGGTATACCGAGAGGGATGAGTACTGCGGGCGGAATCTTCTTTGCGATGTCTGGACGTGGGGATGGTTTTTCAAACGTGAGCTGCTTGTCGGAAATCGTTTGGTTTTTATTGAAAATCTGATGCCCGGCGAAGATGTTCCAATGAGCCTCCTGTGGCTTGTGCTGTTCAATAGGGGAGAAAAACTGTCCGAGGCGTTATATTATTACTGTAAAAATTCGGACAGCATAATGGAAAGAATTCCGGCAAAGCGCGTTCGAGGCGCATTCTATTATGAAGGTTTTTCTCAAATGAGGCGGCAGTGCGAAACAAAACTGTCTGTTGACGACCTTCTTTTCTTTGATCGCAAGTCTTTGGCATGGCTGGCCACCTATTTTTGCTTTTTTATTGAGGATGTGTGCAGAGAGAATCTTGAACTTCTTAAAAAGTACATACGCGATGAAAAAATCAATGTGTCCGCAGTCGCCTCTTCAATACAAAATGACTGCATTCGGGAGAAATTTTGCTTGTTGTGGAGATCGATAAACAAACCGTTCACCGAGGAAGACATCAAGCGGGAGTTGCTGAACTTTGATGTGGCGCGCGCCAAAAACGTACTCAAAGGATTTACGCGCATTGTTGTGTGGGGGAGCGGGGTGCGAGGACGTCGCCTTTGCTCTACCCTGCGTGAAGCCGGCATTTCGTTTGAAACTACCGATATGAACGCAGAATCTTGCAGCATGGGTGACTTGGAGATGAAGCCTTGGGATATACTCAAGCGGCACGCGGATGTCGTTGTTGCGACGCCTGTTCTGGGATTTGACGAAATCAGGGAAAAAGTCGGCGATGAAATCCCTGTGATTGACATGGAAGAGATACAGGCATAACTATGCAAGTTATTATACTGGCCGCCGGAATGGGGCGAAGATTGCGGTATGAAACGGCGGATCGACCGAAGTGCATGGTCGAAGTTTCCGGCGTTTCCCTTCTGCAGCGTTCGCTGGACAATATCAGCTTGTTTTCAATTTCCAGAATAGTCTTGGTGGTGGGCTACCAGGGTGGGCGAATACGCAGTTTCGTCGGCGACAGCTATAACGGTATCCCTGTCGTTTATGTGGAGAACGGGGAATATGAAATAACCAACAACATACACTCTCTGTATTTGGCGCGCTCCTTCTTGGGAGAGGACGACACCGTTCTTCTTGAAGGGGACATCGTGTATGCCCCCGTCATTCTGGAAAAATTACTGGCGGACAAGCGTTCCGATGTCGCCGTTGTGGATGCGTACAGTCCGCACATGGACGGCACCGTGGTGAAAATTTCCGACCTCCATGAAGTTGTGGAAATGATTCCCAAGGCGGATTTTAAACCTTGCGAGGCTGATCAGTATTACAAAACGGTGAATATGTATAAGTTTTCCCGTTCTTTTTCCGTCAATACGTACATCCCTTCTCTCGAAAGGCATTGTGCTGAAAACGGTCGAGGTCAGTTTTACGAAGAAGTTCTTCGCTTTATTCTGGCGCAGAAGAAAGCTGCTTTTCACGCGCTTGTTTTGCAGGGAGAGAACTGGTTTGAGATCGACACCATCCCTGATCTCCGGGACGCGGAATTGCTTTTCCCTGAGAACGGAGAGGAAAACCGCTGCCGCATCGCCGCGCGGTATGGAGGATATTGGCGACTTGGCGGCTTACGGGATTTTTGTTATTTGACGAATCCCTTTTTCAAACCGGAACGTTTTCTTCATGAATTCCGGCAGGCGGCGGCAGGTCTTCTCACCTGCTACCCGTCCGGTCAGGAAACGCAATGCCTTCTGGCCGGGCAGTTGTTTTTTTGTCACGAGAACAAGCTTGCCGTCGGCAATGGTGCTTCGGAGCTCATCGCTGCGCTCTCCAGGATTATAGGGGGGAGTGTCGGTCTTTTTTTCCCGACATTCATGGAATATCCCTCCCGTCTGGGAGAAAAAAGAATAGTTCCATTGCGGCCGCCCGGAAAGGGGCTGCGCTATGGAGCGGAGGATCTTATCGCTGCGGCGGAAATGGCGGATTCCTTGTTTTTGCTGAATCCTGACAACCCGAGCGGCAATTTCATCCCGAAAAAAGCACTCTTGGATGTTGTCGCCCATTACGGACGCTACGGTAAACAAGTGATTGTTGATGAGTCATTTGTGGATTTCGCGGACGGGGGGGGGCATTCCCTTATTTCCGACGATGTGCTCGAAAGCAACCCCAATCTTGTTGTCGTGCGCTCCATCAGCAAAACCTATAATGTGCCCGGCGTACGCTTGGGAATTGTTGCATCGGCCCAACAGGCTTTTATAGAAAGCATTCGACGGGAACTGGCTATTTGGAACGTCAATTCCTTCGGTGAATTTTTCTTGCAAAGAGCGCCCGTGTATGCGATAGAATACCGGAATGCATGCCGTGCTATTGCGGACGAGCGGAAGCGTTTTTTTTCGGCATTGTCGGATGTGCCGTTTCTCATTCCATTGCCTTCTATGGCCAACTATATTTTGTGCGAGGTAAAGGGAAAGTGGAAATCGGAGAGCCTCGCAGAGCATTTGATGCGGAATTATAACATATTTCTGAAGAGCTTCTCCTCTCGGCAGGGCTTGCAGGATGGGGAGTATGTGCGGATTGCTGTCCGAACACGGGAAGACAATCAGTTTCTTGTGAGATGTCTTAATGATTCGTTGAATATTACTCCGAGCGTCGTAGAAATTACACTTCGGTATATTTGACGCTCTTCGCTTGAAAGAAGCTCTTGACGACTTTCGACTGTTTTTGCGTGCTGCGCAGATACAAGGAAATATGCTCCTTCATCTCTTCCTTGTTCCTCGCCCTGCGGCGGCCTACAGCGTTTGATTTGACATTGTTGTTCAGCTACTCGTCTGGATTCAGGTAGGGACTGTACTTCGGCAGAAAGAAAATCCGGATGCGCGTGCAGTGCATCTTCACCCACTCCGAGACGGCTTGACTCTTGTGCACGCTCAGATTGTCCACGACAAGGAAGACCTTGCATTTGTTCTGATTCACAAGGCGTTGCAGAAAATCGAGAAACACAGGAACAGTAAAACTGCCGTCAAACATCTTGAAGTATTACCTCGGCAACTAGCACGTAGTCAACATTGAAGCTGTGGGTATAAATATGTATCCTCTGGTTGTGTTCACCTGAAACCGGAGGAAACCCAATGCC
>QMCD01000980.1_pt1 | contig 22526 bp, 13 predicted proteins | sample 1821841 | NCBI WGS metagenome assembly QMCD01 (sample SAMN01991225, study PRJNA193472) | Termite gut metagenome, whole genome shotgun sequencing project. | isolation source: worker | host: Macrotermes natalensis
CTTTGACACGGATACAACGGTTTGTCCCGGCGAACAGGTGATGTTCCGGGGACGGGTGCTGAACCGGCCGGGGGTGTATGCGGATTCTCTTTTGACTGCCGCGGGGTGCGATAGTGTTTACCGCCTGACTTTGCGCTGGTACCCGGTGTGGGAGCAGCACGATACGCTGGCGCTTTGTCCGGGAGATACGCTCCGATGGTACGGGCAGATGATTACCGCTCCCGGTATCTATACCGAAACCTTCTCCTCTGTGCACGGCTGTGACAGTATGGAGTGTGTGGTGGTGTATCCGGCGCTCCGATTTGATGGTACGTTGGATGTTGTTTTGGATGATTGTGAAACGTATACGTATCTCTTTACGGCCGGAGATGGTTTGAATGATGTTGGACGGAATCCGACGTATCGGTGGGAGTTTGGGGATGGGAATGGTTCTGATGAGGAGGCGCCTCTGTATAGTTATGCCGACAGCGGGTTTTACCCGGTGACGCTGCGGGTGATTCCCCACAACGGCTGCGACACGACGCTTTCCGGAGGGGTGAAGGTGGAGTACTACCCGGCTGCTCTCGGTCTCTATTCCGACCGGACAACAGCCACCGGGGAGAATCCGGAGGTACGCTTTTGGACGGATGAGTTTGACGGGATGAGCTATGAATGGGACTTTGGCGACGGGAGCCGGGGAACGGGGGCGGAGGTGACGCACCGGTATGATGTTTCCACGCCGCAAAGCTATACGGTGCGCCTGGAGGTGACGAACGGGGCGGCTTGTGTTGTGGAGCGGGACGTAACGATCCTTGCGGAGCCCCGGAGGACGGAGGAGTATCTGTTCCCGGCCCTTTTCACTCCGAACGGGGACGGCATCAACGACATGTGGGTGATACAGGGCTTGTGGCAGGCTCCGGAGAATACGCTGGAGATCTTTAACCGGAAGGAGCAGCGGGTGTACAGGGTGTCGCCTTACCGGAATGATTGGGATGGGACGATGGAAGATGGTAGCATTCTCCCAGCAGGACACTATGTCTACCGGCTGACTATTGGGAAACAGCACCACACCGGTATGATCTCCATCATCCGGAATTAGTGCCTTTGTTAGCTGTTTGTAGGGAGGACGTCAAGTGGCCGTTGGCTGCGGTCCGGACATCGTCGTAGGAAAGATGCATACGGAAGTAGGGACTGTGTTGCAGTAAAATTAAACAATTTTTCAAATCGAACAAATATCTATTTAAAGAACCCAGGTATTCGAATCCGTCCTCTTCCGGCGTAACGACGCCCGTCTTGCTTCCGTCCGATAGCCAGCCGTACGTTACCTGCAACACGCCTCCCCGACTCACCGTACGGATCAAATTTAAGGAATTATTTCACAATCCTATAAAAGGAGTAAAATCTATCATTACCATACTTTTCAAAGAAGCATCAAAAAATTCCTGATTCCCATGAATACTTTGCTGCAGTGAATCAAGTTCATTTAAGATTTTGTCTGTCCCTTCAATCTGTGCCCGATAAAAATAATATTGACTAATGGCAAGATTTTTTTCATACCTGTAAATATCTTGTACATTTTTAGATTTTAAAATAGAATCTATTTCTGCTGACGGGATGTGTAAATAGTTTTTCAACTCTATTACGATATCTTGTAATAATGCATTTCGAGTAGATATATCTCCTTTTTCTTGTGCTTCCATTGCTTTTATCCTCTTCAAATAAAGAGGTTTAAGATAGAGGGCAAGAAATAAAGAATCATTTGTTTGATTGGCAAAAGTCAATGCTTCAGCGAATTCTTTTTTCTCGCACAAAGTAGAAATTTTACACACAATTAAATTAAACTTATACACATCACAATTACATAGTAGCATTGTGTCAATTAGGGCCAAAGCAGAATCCAATCGGGCATATGATTGTTCGTCATTCAAGAAATAATTATTCCACATTTCAGATAGTACAAATCCCATCTGTCTGCACTCTTCTTCAGTCATTGTATTGCTGTTTGGAGTTTTGCACTGAGAAAACAACAATACACTAACAATAAAAATCACATACATTTTCATAGATACTCATTATTTAACTTGTGCGGGAGAAGTTGAAAACTCCACTCAAATGCTTAATGACGTCCTCCCAATTTTTAGAGACATTGTGTCGATAAAATTACAGTCCCGTAAAATACATGAAATCTTCTTCTGGATAAAATTCATGGCTAGTATTGAACCAACTATTTTGTGCGATCATAGTTTTTATCATCTCGAAAAATATCTGATTCCCGTTTATTGCTTTTTGTAAAGAATCCAGTTCATTCTGTATCTTATCAACACCTTCTGTCTGTGTTCGGTAATAATACAATCTTATAATATCATGACTTTCTATGTGTTGCATTATCTCTAATTCGTCTGGTATTTGAAGAATGGAATTTATCTTTGTGGTATCTTTTAATACATTATCTTTTAAATGATGTACAATCTCTGATATCAATCTATTTTTTTTCATTATATCACCTTCTGATTGAGCCTGAATCGCTTCAAATCTTTTTAACAAAATCAATTTATTTAAAGGATAAATTTCCTTTTCATCTAGATCTCGTATGAAATTTAGTGCTTGTATATATTCTTGTTTTACACTCAAAATTTGCAATTTCGTAGAAACTAATCCCGCGTAGTATTTCCTGCAATCACACATCATTGTATCTATTATGCGTAAAGCAGAATCCAATCTAATAAACGTTGTGTCCTTTTCGACAACATAGTTTAATTGTTGGTATGACAATTTTTCTCCCATTTGCTTACATCTTTCTTCATTAACGGTATGAGAATCTGACGTTTTACATTGGGGACATGACAATATGCTAATTGTAAATATCACTATCATTTTCATGCACTGTTTCATATAGCGTTTTTTTATTATAATTATAAACATACTTTAATTATAGCGGATTTTATAAATACTTCATTTTTTGATAGGTCTAACCATGATTCTTGTTTGTAAACCCCATCGCATCTTGATAGGAATAGAAAATATTGTGCCCGGATTGGTATAGCCTATATTTACTGTTGCACTTTGAAGATAGGTTGCGGAACTTATGGCAGAGGCAGGGATTTTTACAGAGGCAGTCGTTGGTTCAGTTCCGGTTTTGTAGACATGGCTTTCTGTCGGCCTATGCAGTACTTGGGCATATTCCTGATTCCCATTTATAACGGAAAGATAACCTTGGGAATTTGTATTCAAATCACTGTTACCACTTACTGCAGGCTTATTTACATTTGCTGTAACTGTAACCCCTTCGAAAGTTTTCCCATATTTGTTATTTGCGGTTACATGATCTGATTTATAACTCACATTTGCCCGTATGAAAAGACTGGCCGACACAGATTCATAAATACCACCGGGTACCCCTTGGCCCATTGGACCTACGCCATCACCTCCCATGAATCCCGCGCTACCTCCAGCATCTGTTCTGACTTCATATTTTTCACTAACGCCCATGTCCGTCAATATATCGCGATTATTGCTACCCACATATTTATATCCTTCGGGGGTGTCCTCCCTTGATTTCACATCATCCATCCACTCATATTCCTGAGTTTGCAAATTCTTTGTCCAATCCACCTGTTTTCCGTCCGGGTCTATAGCATTGATCGGATTATTAAGGCAATATACATACGGGGAGATATCATAGTATTCCTCTGCCAGTGGGTCAATAGTCAACCACCTTCCTTCCAGATTGTAGATCCTTGCCCCGTAGTCGAGGTATTCCATTCCCACATCGCGCTGCGACTCTTTGCCGTTGTAGCGGTAGCGGTTTCCGGATGCAGGGTAGCTTCCGTCCGTCTCCTCCTGTCCGAAGGGGGAGTAGTCGTATCTTGCTTCAACCGCCCCATTCCCGTTCACCACCACCCGCGTACTGCCCAGGTGGTCGGTGATGTAGAAGAGCGATTCGGTGCCCGCACTCGTCGTCGTGATCCTTCCTCCGTCCACACGGGCTCCCTCCAGCGACAGGAGGCCTCCGATACGCTTGAATGTCAAAGAACCCAGGTATTCGTATCCGCCCCCTTCCGGCGTGACGACGCCTGTTTTGCTTCCGTCCGAGAGCCAGCCGTATGTTGCTTTCAACACGCCTCCCCGGCTCACCGTACGGATCAAATTTAAGAAATTATACGCAAATTCCAAACCGCTTATCCCCTCTGCCGTACAGTTGCCGTTTACATCGTAGGCATAGCCTCCCACGCTGTTCAGGGCTGTAAGGCGGTTTCCCGTGTAGGCGTAGCTCTCTTTTATTGTCCCGTTCTCTGTGACATGTTGGATGTTTCCGTTGAGGTCATACGTGTGCCTGTCTGTCTTCGTTCCCAGGGAGGGGGAGTGGAGCATGGCATCCTCGAGGCGGTTCAAGCCGTCGTAGGTATAGTGGTTTGTCTTTGCTCCGTTCACAGGGGCTCCGTTTGAAAGATGCTCCGATGTCCAGGCGGTGATGTTGCCCATGTAGCTTGGCATGGAGGTGTGGCCGTTGGATGCGGTCCGGACATCGTCGTAGGAGAGATGCATACGGAAGTAGGGACTCTGTTGCTCCCGGAGCCAGCCTTGAAGGGTATAGGCGCAGGTTTCCGTAAAGGCATTCGCCCCCTCGCCGTACTGTTTGGTTGTGAGACGGCCGAGATCGTCGTATATGTAGTATATGTGGTGGGTGGCCCCCGTATGGAGTGTGGAGAGCGTCTCCGTGATGCGTCCGCCGCCGTCGTACACAAAGGCGGTGGTGAGCCCGTAGCCCGGTTCCAATACTCCTACATTGTGGTATTCGGGGACTCCTGCACTGTGGTATTCGTAAACTCCTACACTGTGGTATTCGTGGGAAAGCGTCACCTGTCCGCTAAAGTCGTAGTTGCTCCCCGTGTAGCTCTCCCCGCCGAGGTGGTTGCGGCCGGCGGTCTGAACCAGGCGACCGAAACGGTCGTAATAGAAAACCCGCTCCACGGGAGTACCGCCTCCCTCCGGGGCGTAGATCCGTTCCCAGGTCTTCATCCCCTTGACGCGCTCCAGGTCTATGACGCCGGGATCAAAAGAGGGAGAGGTGAAGTTCCTTGGGGACAGTCCCGAGGGGACACTTGCGTAAGTGTCGTAGCTGTACTCGGCAAGCAGGGTCCTTCCCGAAGTTGCATAGAGCTGTTCAGCCGTTCCGTCGTCAAAGAGCGCCTGCAGGACGTCGCGCGGGGAGGCTTGCACGATCGACTCCTCCCTGACCACGCGGGCGAAAGCATCGTAGCGGGTGAGACACCACTGACTGGCTCCCCGCATCACGGCATCCTGTATCATCGTTATGCGCCCGAAACGGTCGTAAACGATGTACTCCGCTCCCTTGCCGGGAATGGTGCGTACCGACACGCGGTCGCGGCTGTCGTACCCGTAGGTGAAGCACCAGTCGGCCACCGATGTTGCACTGAGGAGAGCGCCCGCAGGGGAGGCGTCGATGGCGTTCGTTCCTTCCGGCGGCACGACACAGGAGAGGCGGTCACGCGTGTCGTAGAGGAAGTATGTGGAGGCCCAGGTTGTTCCCAGTTGCGTTCTTCGCATCACCAAACGTCCGGCTTGGTCATTGAAGAAGTGTGTCACCCGGCCGTCGGCATCCGTGGTCGTCGTTTTGACGAGTTGCCCGGCAGCGTAGTTCCCGCTTCTGTCAACCGTGTTGTTTTCGCTGTTAAAGGAGAGCCTGTAGACGGCATCGCCATCGGTGTTTACATCGCAACGGTTTTCCAAGGCGTGGGAAGGATCTATCCCGGGGAAGATCTCACTGACCACCCTGTCGAGCGCGCCGGAGGCAAAGAGCGATTCCTTAAAGGCACGCGGAGCTGTTTTTCCGAATTTTGTCCGGTAGAACTCCTCCTGGTGTACCACAGCGTCGGGATGGAAGCCGGCAGGAGTGGCCGAAGTGGCGGAAAAGGGCATGTATTCCCGGCGCTGCCGGTCGCGATAGTCCGGTTCTATGGGGGTGACAAAGCGGCGCATGGAGGTTTCGCCCGGTTTTGTCATCTCTATCGTCACCTGTTGTACGGGGCGCCCCAGTCCGTCGTAGTAGTTTGCCTCTGCCGTGCAGTAAGTGGGAAGGGCGTCCGGAGGAACGGCGGTGGTGGCTACCGTGTAACGCTTTTTTAAGATCATGCTGCGGTTTTCAGAGAGCAAGGAGGTGGAGAAAGCACCCGAAGTACCGGAAGGAGGTGCCGTGGAACAGGGAGACTGGGAAAAGGAGATGACCCAGGGGCTTTGAAATCGGCCGGGCTGTTGCGAGTTGCCGTAGCCTACCGAGAAGGTGGCTTCTATGGTGGAGGTGCCGGTGTTGGGATAAAAGCTGACCAGGACATCGCCGGCATTGGGGCCGGGTTCCATGGAACGTACCTGTGCATGGAGAGAGGAGAGGGAGGGATTAAAGGTAAGCTGCGGACTTCCGGGAGGCACTTGGCTGGGGCCTGCAAGAGGATTGGCGTCGGGGGAAGCGGGAGCGCTCGAACACCCGGAAGTGCAAAGAGGCTCGACCGTGGGTGCAGTGATGTCGTAGCGCTGGTTTAACCGAACCAGATAGGTGCCGCCAAGGGGATCAACCTCTACAGGGCCGGGAGGGTTTATGGGCCATGTCCGCACAATGATCTGTGGCGGATCCGGCGGATCCAACGGCCTTAACTGTGCGGAAACATAAGAGAGCGGCAAAAGGAAACAGGCGAGTAAGAAAAAGAGTATTAACGGCTTCATATGTAATAGGGATTACAGGTTTTTGTATTCAAAGGTTTCCCGGATATTTCCATCCTCGTCGCGGATGCAGCAGAGGCGCCAGGCGGCATCGTATTCGTAATGGACTGTACGGCCCGAAGGGTCTGTAACGGAGGTCACTCCCACCAGAGGGAGGTGTGTCCAGGTAGTCACTTGGGCATGGGGGAGAGCGGTTCGCAAAACGGAGGGATCCCCGGTGAGGAGATCGCCCAAGACCGCCCGCACCTGGGCCAGGGTGGCACCCTTGATCTCGGCTACGGGGTGAAGCCCTTCGGGATCCCACAGGTAACAGATGTGCAGATCGCCCTCCTGACTGACGTGAAGGGGGCGTCCGCGGTGGTCGTATTCGTGGATGCGGTAGCGGGAAACGGTGTCCTGCCCGCGCATGGTGATGGAGTAGCCGGGAAAAATGCCCCGGACATCTTTTTCGTATGCGATGTAGGTGCCTTCCAGCAGTGCGGGAGCGGCCGGATTTCCGGGAGTAGAATTCCCGCCGGTACGGTACAGTTCTTCTCCCGCCGGACGGTGGAGCGTGGAACTCCCGTTCCCGCCCCCGGCATAGGAAGAGGTGTAGAGGTAGCGGCGGGTATACTCTACTCCATCTACCGTTCGCTTCTCGTGTTTTAGCAGCAGGTTGTCCGAAGCGTGTTCCAAAGGAGGGGTGAAGGGCATTCTGTTCGGCCAGGAAGTATATTTGCCGGCGTCTGTGTAGTTGTAAACAACGGACTCTGTTTGGTTTCCGGAGGAGTAGGTATTCGTGGTGGTTTGTGAGACGGGTTTCCAGCAAACAACCCTGGCCATCAGGTCCGTATAGGCGAAATCCCTCCGGTATTTCTGCTGCCGTTCGCCGTAATTAGCCGGGAAGGCAGGACGACCGTAATTGAACATATCGCGCAGGTAAAATCCTACCGGCACGTTTTGTTCCCGGAATTTGGCATAGGAGCTCTCTTCGATGGTCTTCAGAAGGCCGGAAGCGGGAGCGGTTTCGTGGGCGTAGGAGGTGACTTTGCGGATGAGGTGATTGTATACGGGGGTAAATTCCAGGTAATAGCCGTTGTAGGCATAGTCGGTATGGATATAGCGGCGATCCCGCTTCAGGGGAAAACCCGGACTTGATTCCGGCCAGTGGGGGCGGGAAGGGGAGGCGGGATGTATGGCCGCCTGACTGTCGTAATGGTAGTCCACGGCGCAGGTTTCCATGCCGTCACCACTGAGGATGCGTTCCGTTACATGCCGGTAAAACACTTTCTGCGATTCGGGAGCCATTCCGGGCAGTACCGTCTGTTGGTGGAAAGTGATCTTGTCGATATTAACTTGCTCTACAAGCAGAGGGGACACGAAAACAAAAAAATGATGGGCGGAGACGGTTATGTAGTCCCGGAAATTCCTCTGAGGAATAAAGTCGAAAGTCAGTACCGGGTCTTTGTATTCGAAGTTCCTCCGGCGGATGAGTTGCTGGCCGTTGTAAATCCCTATGGATTCCACACGGATGCCTACGTGGACAGGGCCATGAATGGTAGGGCAACAGTTCTTGCCGTAAGTGAGGACGGTACGTTCTCCCCTGAGGCGTCTGATCTCGGTCAGGGAACCGCGCAGGGCGGAGGGGAAGTGGTAGCTCCGTTTCACGGTATCAATGCCGATAAACTCATTGGCGGAGGGGCATCTGAGGAAAAGCATGTCCTGGTTGCGGTCCTGCCCGTTGTAGTATCCAAAGTAGTCCTGGGCGTTGTGGGGAACGTCCGGAGTGCCGTTGTAACTGAAATCGTACCGGTCGAGCAAATCGGAGGAGGAGCCATATACCTCGACCCTCTGCATGCCCAGACGTGTATTTTGGTACGACTGGCCAACCAAAAAACGCCGGATCACCTGTCCCGGAGTGTTGCGGACAGTGATCTCGCGCAGGCGTTTGGGGTAGTTCGGCTGTACGCCGGGAAGATCGTCGTAGGAAAAGGAGATGACACCGCCCGGAAAGAGGATCTGCTCCAGTACGGCACAACGGTATTCGGTATCGGTATAGTTGTATGTATTATCGACAGAGACAGGAAGCCACCTTGCTTGCCCGTAGAAGGGATCTTCGTACTTCTCGCACATGGCAATGGGCGCATATTCGCGACGCTTGCAAAGGCCGGCGGGAGCATAACGGAAGACAATGCTGTCACGACCGTTGGCAGCGGTAATGCGGGAGAGGCGCCAACTGGAGATCGTTTCGTAGTCGGGAGGAAGGAAGAGAGGAGGGGTCAGGATGGTCATTTCACGGGGCGGCTGCTTTCGGGAGACGCGCTCCTGGGGAGTAAAGGAGTAGCGAGTACCGTCGGGGGAGGTAATGTGAAAGATGGTATCGGAATAAGCGAATTGAAGGTCTGACCCGCTGAGGTCGACAAACTCAAAACCGCCGCGGGGCTGCGGCATGAGAAAGAAGGTACCGGAATAGCCGCAAAAGTTGTAGCTGTAACGGTCGTATTTGCTGTCCCGGCGGTTTTCAAATACGTTGTACATGTATTGAAAGTAGGAAGTGGTATCGCTGTTTCGGCAATTGCGGATGGTGGAAGCAGGGATGTATTCGAAAGGGATCGTGATGCCGTACAGGGAGCCGGGGACATCGATATGTGTCCCTATGTCGGGCATTCCGATGACTGTTTTGGCGATGGTGCCGCCTGCTTGAAGGTTCCAGCCAAGCCCAAGCACGCCGGCGATCTCATCCACCTTGATGCCGGAGGCGTGGTAGGAGAAGGAGACGGTGTGTGACAGGTCACCGCTTTTCACCGTGTAGAGAGGAAGGTTCAATTCCGGCACCCCTAAGGAATAGGACATCGGGAAGTCGGCATACTTAACCGCCTGGGCCGCATCGGGAGAGGGAGGGATCAGACTGCCGAGATTTGTCCGGTCATTCGGGGTGTTGATGTGCGGGGAGATGGAAGATGAGCCCGGATCAGGATTGAGTTGAAACTGGCCGAAAACAGAGGCAGAAACAGCTGTTAAAAGCAAAAATACAGGTGAGTACTTCATACGTAAATAGTTATATAGAATTGACATTTTAAATCCACGCTGACTTTTTCACTAAATGAACTGAAAGTGACAATAGAAGAGGGGTTGTCAAACTTTTAAGGAAGACACGTGATCGATTGAATGGCCTATTTGTACCATCCGGAACAACAGGGGAGTGTACCCCGACATGTAAGTATAAAAATTTCACCATACGCGTATTTTTTAAGATTTCTACATACACAATATGGTATCCCAAGTGTCTGCAAACATAAAGACATTTTTTACACAAAACAAATCAAGATGGAAGAAAAAAATGAGTGGACTTGTAATCGTTGACTTTCGGACGGTAGCAAGGCGGGCGCTATACTGCCGGAGGGAATCGGTTTGGCGGGTAACTTTATTCTTTTTTGCCGGTTGGAGGCGATCGTGAAAACTAAACCGCTATCTTTGTTCTGTAAATGGTGTATGGACAAAGCAAGAATGTACAGCGTTCCATATGCTTAGTTCGTAAAATTTTATACAGAATCAAAGACCCAGGTGTATGAAGATTAGTGCCTTTGTGATCTGTTTGCTGGCTCTTGTGGTCGGTTGCACGGAGCCGGAAACGCCCACGCTCGGGAGGTTGCAGGCGTGGGATCGGATCGTGGACGAATCGCCGGAAGCCGTCCGGGACAGCCTCCAAACCCTCCGGCCGAAGCATTTGAACCGAGGTGAACGGGCTTACCACGCCCTCCTAGATGCGGCCACTTCCTATAAAATGACAGCACCATTGGAAAGCGACTCCGCGTTGCGGGTGGCGGAAGCTTATTACAAAAGCCGGGAAAAATACGATCTATTGGCCCGAACCCAGTTCTATATCGGGCAGTTTCACTTCATCCAGCAGAACGTTGAAACCGCTTTTAACCTCCTGAAAGAGGCGGAGTCCCACGCCAAGCGGAGCGACAGCGGGAATTCCCGCACCCTGGCACTGATCTACTACTGGCTGGGGCAGGCGCACCTGCACAGGAGCAACTTTAATGAAGGGCAAGAATACACCTCCCGGGCCGCCGGTATCTACGAAGAGTTACAAGATACCCTCCAGTTGGTAGCTGTTCTCAACGCCCTCTGCTACCTACATACCTGGAACGAACAGTTTTCCGAAGCCGCACTGGTTCTGGATTCGTGCCGCCGGCTGGTGGAAGCGGCCGACAGCCGGAAACCGAGGTTCCTAAACCTGTATGTCAGCACGCTCAACAAGTACGATCTGCTGTTCCAACGTCAAAACCAGTTGGACAGCGCCCTCCATTACAATACCAGGTGCATCGCTGTCATGGAGCAAAACCAGCTCCCCACAGTACTTCCTTACTACCTTTCCCGGATTGCCCTGCTCTACGAACTCGGCCGGTACGACGAATGCCGTTCGGATTGTATGAAATTACTGGGAAACGTAGAAAAAGAGGGAAACGAGCTCTACCTTGCCAATATTTACCGGCACCTGTTTCTCTCCGCCGAACAGCAGGGAGCGTTTGAAGAAGCCTGCGGGCACCGGGAAACATACAACCAACTCAAAGACGAACTGAATACTCACAGAGAGAACGAGGCGCTCGTAGAGTTGGAACAGAAATACAACATGGCGGAGAAGGAGCGGGAGTTGTTGGAGTGGAAGAACCAGTGGCTGTGGCTTTTGGCTATCCTGTTGAGTACGGTGCTCTGCCTGTCGCTGATCTCCCTGCTTGTGCTTCATAGAAAACGGAAGTTGCAGAAAAAACACGACCTGCTGGCGGAGAAGGTGGTCCGGACCCAATGGGGATACGCCCTTTCCCAGAAAGTGATCGCTTACAACTTCAACACTTTTGAGGAGATCGAAAAGTTAATCGCCCGCAACGCCCAGCACATTTCCGACCACTTTCTGCAGGAGTTCAAACGGTGCGCCCAAAGGCAGAAAAAGGCCTATTTCAGCGAACTGCACGCCGTGGTGCGGAACGTCGACCAGCACTTTACCCACGCCCTGGAAAAACTCTGCCCGGAACTCCCCCGGGAGGAGGCGATGCTTGCTTTCCTGATCCGGGAGGAGTGGGAATTGAGTGATATCGCCAGTATTTTGGACATCTCTTTCGAAGCCGCCAAGAAAAGACGGTACCGCCTGAAGGCAAAACTGATGGGCGATGCGGACAAGGAAACAAGCCTGGCTGAGTTCCTGAAGAGGATTTCCAATTGACCGGATATGTCCTCCATTGGGATATTTGTATAATCTCTTAGATACCACTATTTTATCATAGATCTGGAGCGAGGATTTGTCCTCTTTCCGGCTCTAACTGTTCCCTCCGCTCCGCAAGCCTGCAGAGGTACTTTTGTACCGTATTTAATCTCTTAAAATCATTTACATCTATGAAAAAGTTTACACACTGGTATGTGGTGGCAAACATGGTGTTTTTCCTGTTGCTCTCCTTCGGTATGTTGTCGGCGGCCTCTCCCGAATCGCCGTCAGGCGGCTTAAAGCCTCCCCCTCAGGGATATACGGATAAAAGTATGGATTTTTTAGCAAAGAGGGATGGTTCGTATGGATACCCCTCCTCTATCCCTATTATTACGTTGCATTCCGGACCGGCGCAATTGCCGGAAGTGAGCGGCGTGCTCTCCCTGAACAACGGCACCATTACCCTTACCTTCCGTGTGGAGTTGGGAATTGTTCCGTTCCAGCTTGTCAATACCGACACGAAAGCCGTTATAGCGACGTATCAGACCAACGTCCCGGCGGGAGAAATGTATGTGATCCATATTTCCGAACTTCCGGCAGGTGCCTACGAACTTGCTTACTATGTACCCGGCAAGGAACCGATGGCTGCCCTCTTTGAGATCCCGGAAGCGGAAGAAGAAGAGTAAACAGGACGAAGATAAAGCAGAGTTGTCTTCGGGGGGTGACAGTGGGTATCCCAAGTGCAAACACTTCACCCCCCTCCTTATTTATCCTGCCGGTTTACTTCTGTATCTGTTTGCCATTTTGTTTCTTCGCCACAGCCCCGTCCTCTTTGTTTGTGTCCATCGCATTGTGTTTTGCTTTTCGTTTACCCCTTTTGTTCCGGCTAAGAGCGTGAGATCCGCATGCTGATAAATACCGAAGCTGGAACGTATGTGGAGAAAGTGAAACCGGATCGAAAAAATTTCGTAAAACTACACGGATAGACGTTTTTTGAGCGGGTATTTGGGGTATGTCCCCAGGCAAACAAGCCCAACGGATTGGTTTTCAAACGAGAACGAATAACACGCTCCCTGCATTGTCCTGCGGAAATAGTTGTGTGAACTGTTCCGACCTATTACTTTTGCTCTTGTTCAATCGCATTCCCAAGTTCAGCGTTGGACACTACTAAACTAAACTAATTCTCCAAGGCCTGCACATCTATTGTTGTATTGTCACTCGGACCACTTATCACCAAGCGCATTCCGATTCCAACAGACAATTCACTCAGTGCAGGCCTCTTCTTTTTCCCTCAATTTATCGGATTTTCTCCTTTGCCGGAAAATGTGAAACTTGCTTAGAATCCATTAAAAAAGCGAAGAAAGCGGAACCCCGTCGGATCCGGGGCGTATAATCCGTAGTTACTAACTTTAAAATCTGATGATTATGAAAGAAACACGCTCAAGAGGTTTGAATACCCGGACGGAGGAGAGAGATTCGAAGGGACACTTGAAATCCGGTGAACGGAAGAAAGGTTCGAGTAGTGAAACACCCGGTAAGCATACGCACCGGTCTGACAAGCATGACCGTTTTGAATGGGAAGAGTAACGTAATAGCTCTTTAACCGTAAGGGTGAACGCCTCCCGGGCAACCGGGGGGCGTTCTTTTTGAATATTTTTGAGATCCTTTGTTATTATTCTTATCTTTGGGCGAAATGAAGTCACATACGAAATCTTAAAATTACCTTACCTTATGAAACGGATCATGTTCTCTCTCTTGTTCTGCTTATTTTTTGTACACAGCGGTTTTTCCCAGCCCTCTCTCTCCCTGGATCCTGCCAAATCGGCGTGGTTCCGTGATGCGAGGTTCGGTATTTTTGTACATTGGGGACTCTATTCTATGTTGGAGGGGAGTTACAACGGCCACACCCTGCCCGATACAACCCTGCCCGAGGGCCGGAGTTGGTACGCGGAGTGGGTGCAGATGCGGTTGGAGGTGCCTGCAGAAGAGTATCGCGCGCTGGCCCGTTCGTTTAATCCGACGGATTTTGATGCGGACGCCTGGATCCGGGAGGTGAAGAACGCCGGAGCCCGCTATTTTGTGATCACTTCCAAGCACCACGACGGGTTTGCCTTGTGGGATTCCGATGTCTCGGATTTCGATGTGATGAACACACCGTTTAAGCGGGATATTCTGGCGGAACTGGTCGCCGCCTGCAAGAAACACGGCGTTAAATACGGTTTTTATTATTCCCACTGGCAGGATTGGGAACATCCGCAGGGGGCGCTTCCCTATTGGAAGCCCAAACGGCCGGATAAGGATTTCGAGAAATACTGGCGGGAGAAGAGTTTGCCGCAGGTGAAGGAGTTGCTGGTGAAGTTTGACCCGGATCTGCTCTGGTTCGATACGTGGGACGAAGTGTCGCACATTACGGACGAACGGCGGGACGAATTGATCGCGCTTGTGCGGTCTGTCAGTCCCAAATGCCTCATCAATGGCCGGATCTCTTACCTCAATCCCGGGGAGAATATCGATTTCCTTGAAATGCACGACAATCAATACCCTGCAAGTATTTTGAGTAAACCCTGGCAAACGCCGGCTACCATGGTACGCTCGTGGGGATGGCATGCGCAGGATTTTAATTGGAAATCCATCCCGCAGATGACGGAGTACCTGGTGAGCAATGCTTCCAAGGGGGGGAATTACCTGCTGAACATCGGGCCAAAGCCCGATGGTAATTTTCCGGTCCCGGCCATTCGCCGCCTCCGGGAGATCGGAGCCTGGCTATATGCCAACGGAGAGGCGGTATACGGTACATCGCCCGTACAGATCACGCCGGAGGAGGGGGTGATCTTCACGCAGAAAAAAACGGACGACGGCGCCCGGCTCTATATTACCCTGACGGCGCCCAAAGAGTCGGTGGAGTTGCCCGTGGAGTACGGAGAGGTGACCGGTTGTGCTGTATTGGAATCCGGAAGACCGTTAGAGGTGAAAAAGAGCCCCGGCGGGATCCGGATCCCGCTTCCGGACGCTCTGTTCAATGACTGTTCGTTGCAGGTCATCTGCCTGCGTATGAAAAACACATTGTAATCAGGCCTCCGGGCGGAATTTCATCAGCCCCGCCCGCCCGAATTCTATTACAGTTTGTTCCGGATCCGTCCCGGCATAAATTTCCTGCAAGGTTAGCAGGGAGTTTTTGCCGGGACGGGCGCTTTTGATCGGATCTCCCTCTCCGGCAGGCGGGCAGGAGATGCGGAAAAAGGCGCTGTCCGGCAGGCGGATATCCCCCGGATAGAAGCCCAACTCGTAAAACCCCCGCTCCAGGACCTGTTCCAGCTCCATGTCTCCGCCGGATATGTCCGGTTGTCCGTAAAAGAGGTAGCAGGAGAGTTTCATGGTGCTGTAATAATAGGCGGGGTGGTGTATGGTGTAGCGGTACGGTTTCAGAAAACGGGTCAGGGTAGTGTAGGCAAAGGAGAGGTTGCCGAACCAGATGCCGACCGCCTCCCGGCTGTAGGCGGAGTGCCGGGTGTCGCGGTCAAACGGAAGCGGATTGTAGAAATAGCCCGGCGCCGTACTGATCGCCGTGGGGGAACCGATCGCTTCCAAAGAACGGTTCAGGTGGCGGTAAAAACGGGACACGCTCAGCCCGTTGTGGAGCGGAATGCTGACTTTTTCGTCCATCAGGTTGCGGAACAGCACCTGATGCCGCCGGAAGTCGTAGAGGATGTAGAAGGGGGAGCGATCGCCCGGAATAAGGCCGGTAGTGAGCCCGTCCGGTGTCAGATGTAACCGGAAATGCCGCCATTTAAAGGAACCGACCGTGCGCGCCAACTTTACCTTCCCTCCCATTTGCAGGAGAAGATGGAGCGTATCGGCTGTATCCTGCCACTCCGGATAGTTTAAAAAAAGCCTCCCTTCCATGTTTCGTTTGCCTGTTTTTGTTCTGTCCGTAACGAAAAAAGGGCTTCGGGGTTGCAGGTGAGAAGTTAAGAATGAGTAAGTTTGCAGAATATTAAGATTAAATAGATGAAATCGATTTTTCTCCTTTTTTTCGCTCTGTCGGCAGGCGCCGGGATCTGTTCCGGACAGTTGGTGACGAAAAAAGATTTTGATGCGGCTTTTGCTCTGCAGGCCGGGATCGGCAGCGGAATGGCGTTCCCGGCAGCCAAGGGTGGTTTGAAGTTTGAGGGGACAGGCGGTTTGAAGATGACCTTCCCGTTTACCCGCGTGTGGTTTCTGGGGGCTGAGGTCAATTACAACCGGCTCCGGACGGAGAATAAGCTGGAAATTGCGGGAAACGACGGGGTGGAAGCGGTTTTCCGCCAGGAGATCCCGTCTGTGCAGATACCTGTTTATGCCCGGGTGATGATGCGGAACAACAAGACGAGCCTGCTCTTTGGCGGGTACTATGCCCGCCATTTTGACGGGAAGATCGACCGGCAATATGAAGAGGGATTCCGGCGGGAGCCGTATGAACCGGAGAGCGGAAGCGCCGGGGTGGTGGCGGGGGTGGAGCAGATCATCGGGCGGAATCTCTATGTGACGTTTAAAGTAAACGGAAGCCTCACCGATATCGCCCCTAAAGCCCGTTTTGAGAGCAGGCTTTATCCGGTGCAAGCGAGCCTGACTATTAGCTACGATCTTTTGCGGATCGGGGATTGCGGTTGTTATTGAGATTCTGTTTCCGGATGGAGGGCCGGGTGTTGCAAACGTCTGCGCAATTATTCTCTCCTCCCCTTTCTTTTATCCCGTACAAACGTGTATCTTTGCGTGGATATGTACGTAAATGACGCATGTAACACCATTTTAATCAATACTTATCGGATATGATTTATTCACACGAAGTGCAGCACATGTGTGTTGTGAAGAAGGGGCCGAACCACGGCCCGGCTCCCATTCCCGAAGAGGGGAAGTGGGTGCGTTCCAAAGAGATCAAGGACATCTCCGGCCTGACCCACGGGGTTGGCTGGTGCGCTCCGCAACAGGGCGCCTGTAAGTTGACCCTGAATGTAAAGGACGGGATCATCGAGGAGGCGCTGATCGAGACCATCGGCTGTTCCGGGATGACCCATTCCGCTGCCATGGCGTCGGAAATTTTGCCGGGCAAGACCCTGCTGGAGGCGTTGAATACGGACCTGGTTTGCGATGCGATCAACACCGCGATGCGCGAACTCTTTTTGCAGATTGTGTACGGACGGACGCAGAGCGCTTTCTCCGAGGACGGACTGCCGGTGGGCGCCGGTCTGGAGGACCTGGGAAAAGGGTTGCGCAGCCAGGTGGGTACCATGTACGGCACCAAAGCCAAAGGCACCCGTTATTTGGAGATGGCCGAAGGGTATGTGACCCGGATGGCGCTGGACAAGGAGGACGAAGTGATCGGGTATGAGTTTATCCACCTGGGCAAGTTCACCGATATGTTGAAAAAGGGTATGAAGGCCGAGGAGGCGTTGGAGAAAGCCAAGGGCAATTACGGCCGTTTTAGCGAAGCTGCAAAATACATCGACCCTCGTCACGAATAAAAACAAGTTAGATTATGGCATTATTTGAAAGTTACGACCGTCGGATTAATCAGATTAACGCGGTCCTTCAATCATACGGAATAAAAGATATTGACGAGGCCAAGGCCATCTGTGATGGCAAAGGGATCAACCCGTACGATATTTGTGAAAAGACACAGCCCATTTGTTTTGAGAATGCGAAATGGGCGTATGTGGTGGGCGCGGCCATCGCTATCAAGAAAGGCGCCGTGAAGGCGGCCGATGCTGCCGAAGCGGTCGGCGAAGGGTTGCAGGCATTTTGCATTCCGGGATCCGTCGCATCCGACCGCAAGGTGGGGATCGGGCACGGGAATCTGGCGGCGATGCTGTTGCGCGAAGAGACCAAATGTTTTGCTTTCCTGGCGGGACACGAGTCGTTCGCGGCGGCGGAGGGTGCCATCGGTATTGCTAAATCGGCCAATAAAGTTCGCCGGCAACCGTTGCAGGTGATCCTGAACGGGTTGGGCAAGGATGCCGCGATGATCATCTCCCGCATCAATGGGTTTACCTACGTGCAGACCGAGTTCAATTACCATTCCGGTGACCTGAAGATTGTGAAGGAGAAGGCGTACTCCCAGGGCGAACGCGCCGGAGTGCGCTGCTTTGGCGCCGATGATGTGCGCGAAGGCGTGGCCATTATGCGGCACGAAGGCGTGGATGTTTCCATTACCGGTAACTCTACCAATCCTACCCGCTTCCAGCACCCTGTGGCCGGAACGTACAAGAAGGAGTGTATGGAGAGCGGCAGGAAGTATTTTTCCGTGGCTTCCGGAGGCGGTACGGGCCGTACCCTCCATCCGGACAATATGGCGGCCGGCCCCGCTTCGTACGGTATGACCGATACGATGGGCCGGATGCACGGTGACGCCCAGTTTGCCGGTTCTTCGTCTGTTCCCGCTCACGTGGAGATGATGGGGTTCCTCGGCATGGGCAATAACCCGATGGTGGGTGCAACGGTGGCTGTTGCTGTTGCCATTGAGGAGGCGATGCGGAAGTGACCGGATGTTGATCGCTGTAAAGGGAACTGTCTCAACCAAGAGGCAGTTCTTTTTTTGTGGTTGTCTGATTTTCGTTTTTTCTCCTTTTTTGTTTAATTTTCATAAAAATAGTTCTATATTTGTAACAAACTGGGATACCCACTGTGTATTGTTTGAATTAAAAGAATACGCGTATGGGTGGTTTTTTGTGTACTTATATAATGTGTACTTATATAAATGGGGTATATCCCCTCACTGTTCCGGACGGAGCCAATCTATTGCTTTCCGTCAATTTGTCCGGACTGTATTCTATCGATTTGTTTTGTTTTACTGCATTTCAAGATCATAAACAGTGGGGTTATGATCGGAGTTGTACGTTTTAGATGCAGAACTATTTTTAATTCTTAAATTTCTATATGATGAGCACTATTCGATTTTATTTGAGTCGCATGAAATCCAGGTATTTCATGTTAATTGCGTGTTTCGCCCTCTTTATGGGAGCAATCTCGTGTAGCAGCGATGATTTTGAAGTTTGAAGGCTACGGCCCGGAACCGAAACAAATGACGGATGCGGAACTCGTAGAGTGGGCTCTTGGTCAAATGCCGCAAAGCCGTGCAAATGCACCTACTCCTGTTACTATGGTAACAACAAAAACAAGTATTACTATCAGTTTTTCCGCCCGGGAAGATATGGTCATAAATTGGGGGGATAATTCTACTACACAGGTAACAGGTAGTTTTTCCAGCAACTCGTGTACCCACACGTATTCGGATAATCAACCGGCGCATCCGATCTTTTTTACAGGGTCCAATCAGGCTTTGCGTTCCCTGGATATAATGCAGAGAGAACTTATTTATCTGGATGTTGCAAACAATACAGAATTAGAGAACCTGAGTTGCATAGGGAATGAGTTGACTCTGTTGGACCTCAGCAACTGTTCTAAGTTGAAATTACTTAATGTCGGTGGTAATAACCTGTCTTTTATCGACCTGACGGATTTACCTCTCTTGAAGTACTTGTATATCGATTCCAATGATCTGACAACGATCGACCTGTCGCAAAATCCCTTGCTTGCAAATTTGTCTGTCAGAGGAAATCAACTGACCACCCTTGACCTGTCCGTAAACACACTTTTGGTTGCTCTGGACGTTTCAGGGATGCGCAGTTTAACGAGTATCAATGGGTGGCCTTTGGATCAGGTGGATTTTGCCTATTTCCAAGAATTGCAGTTTATTGCGGTAGGTTCTACACGTTTTCGTTCGTTGGATTTATCAGACAATCCATTGATAAAATCCATTGATGTAAGCTATACCGAAGTATCTCAATTGGACGTCTCCTCCATGCAAATAGAAGATTTGTACGCATCTCATTCCGATTTGCAGAATATCTATTACGGGAACGATGTAAACAGGTTAAGGAATTTATGGAGGCTGCGTATAGATCATACACCGTTGGAAAGCGATCCGCTCTATACAGGGAATTTATTTCTCCTCCTGGGTGCATTGCCCGATAGAAACAATCCGATGCCCCTTGGAAATGTTCCACAAGGGCAATGGCATACAAGCTCCCTGTTTATTCAGGGGCAGGCGCCGTATCTTGCTTTGCGCAACTGGGTACCGATCTTGCGGCCATAAACGCTGCTTTTGCTCCATACACGGGAGGATGTGGGGCGTTGTAGTATCCTCCTGCTTAAAATCCTTACCGGATGGGTATTTGTCGGAAAGTTACATGGTTCGGATGCACGGTAGTCTCCTTGTGCGGGCAACTGTTTGCGCAAGGACACACCGCTTCTGTTCCCTGTATCGGCGTGCGTATTAACGGGGTGTATTGGGCGGAACGCAACGTAGACGCCCCGGGCACCTTTGCCGCCCGTCCCGAAGATGCCGGGATGTATTACCAATGGAACAGAAGCAGAGGTTGGAGCAATACCGAACCGTTACAGGCTCACGACGGCAACAATACGTGGGACAGTAGCGCGGAGCCCGGCGACAGGTGGGAGGCTGCCAACGACCCGTGCCCTGCCGGCTGGCGGGTGCCAACGGCCGAAGAGTGGAATACGTTGCTGGACGATACGCACGTGACATATTCGTGGACATCGACAAACGGGGTTAACGGTGGGACATTTACGGACAAGGCCACCGGGGCCGCTGTTTTCTTTCCGGCAGTCAGTTACCGCTATTCCACCGACGGTGCCTTAGTAGACCCCATTGGTAATAAAGAGGGGCGCTACTGGTCGAATTCGCTTAGCTCATTTGATTATCCCTTGTACGAACACTTCAACGGGAGCCGTGCCGCAGATTTAGGCACAGGTTTGCGTTATAGCGGCTTTACTGTGCGCTGTGTGGCCAATTCGGAGTTGGCCGTAAGCGACACTACTCTGTATGATTCCATTTGTGCAGACGCACCTTATGACAACCACAGCTTTACACTTGTCAAAGCCGAAGCGGATACCGTGTTGATGGCCACGCTCTCCAACCGCTTCGGTTGCGATTCTATTGTCTACCTGGAGCTAACAGTTCACCAACCTGCTAAATACCGCTATTTCGTTTCGGTCTGTCAAGGTGACGAGTACACCGATAAGAATTTCACCCTTTCCGACCTTGCCCGCGATACGCTTTGTACCGATACCCTGCAAACCGTTCACGGCTGCGATTCCATTATCTATCTGACGGTGACTGTGAACGACAGCGTTATCAAGCGCGAAACGGAAACGATTTGTGATGGAAAATTGCCTTTTACGTGGCGGGACACCACATTTCAACCCGGAACCAAGGGCGGGGAGTTCCGTTTTCTGCGAACCCGGGTGGTAACGGGTTGCGACAGCATTGTCTACTTTACCTTGACCGTAAACGACAGCATCATAAAGTACGAATCGGAAACCATTTGCGACAGAGAGTTGCCCTTTACATGGCGCGACACCACCTTTCAGCCGGGAAGCAAAAGTGGAGAGTTCCGTTTTGTGCGTCCCTGTGTGGTAACAGGTTGTGATAGTATTGTGTACTTCACCTTGACCGTAAACGACAGCATCATAAAGTACGAATCGGAAACCATTTGCGATAGGGAATTGCCTTTTACGTGGCGCGATACGACCTTTCAGCCGGGAACAAAGAGCGGAGAGTTCCGCTTTCAGCAAACGAGCAAGATAACAGGTTGCGATAGCATTGTCTATTTGACCTTGACGGTGGACGACAGTATTGTAAAGCGCGAAACGGAAACGATTTGTGATGGAAAATTGCCCTTTACGTGGCGCGATACTCAGCCGGGGACAAAGAGCGGAGAGTTCCGGTTGGTGCGTCCCCGTGCGGTAACAGGCTGTGACAGCATTGTCTATTTGACTCTTACGGTAAACGACAGCATTGTGGAGCGCGAAATGGAAACCATCTGCGATAGAGAATTGCCTTTTACGTGGCGGGACACCACATTTCAACCCGGAACAAAGAGCAGGGAGTTCCGTTTTCTGCGAACCCGGGTGGTAACGGGTTGTGACAGCATTGTCTATTTGACCTTGACGGTGGACGACAGTATTGTAAAGCGCGAAACGGAAACGATTTGTGATGGAAAATTGCCCTTTACGTGGCGCGATACTACGATTTTTCAGACGGGAACCAAAAGCGGGGTATTCCATTTCCTGCGAAGCCGGGCGGGAACAGGGTGCGACAGCATCGTCTACCTTACCCTGACAGTAAACGACAGCATTGTTCAGCGCGAAATGGAAACCATCTGCAATAGGGAATTGCCATTTACGTGGCGCGACACCACCTTTCAGTCGGGAAGCAAAAGCGGAGAGTTCCAGTTTCGACGAAGCCGGGCGGGAACAGGGTGCGACAGCATAGTATACTTCACCTTAACGGTAAACGACAATATTGCGGAGCGAGAATCCGAAACCATTTGTGATAGGGAATTGCCCTTTACGTGGCGCGATACTACCTTTTTGCCCGGAACCGGGAGCGGGGAGTTCCGCTTTGTGCACCCCCGGGCTGTCACCGGCTGTGACAGCATTGTCTATTTGACCCTGACAGTGGCCCCCTCCTACCTCTTTGACACGGATACAACGGTTTGTCCCGGCGAACAGGTGATGTTCCGGGGACGGGTGCTGAACCGGCCGGGGGTGTATGCGGATTCTCTTTTGACTG